>Ga0265294_10000020_pt1 | contig 168941 bp, 143 predicted proteins | sample MunlanPumphouse3_FD_192504 | JGI IMG/M metagenome (GOLD analysis project Ga0265294, IMG submission 192504) | Groundwater microbial communities from a municipal landfill in Southern Ontario, Canada - Pumphouse #3 | ecosystem: Environmental > Aquatic > Deep subsurface > Groundwater | place... | reverse complement strand
CATGGGGCGATTGCTGGACAAACTTAATTCAACCATTCTGGGCATTACCACTATTGGCTGTTGCTAAGTTACAAGCAAGAGATATCATGGGATACTGTGTCTTATTGCTATTCGTAGAATTCGTTATCGTCGTTCTATGCTTACTATTCTTATAGTATCAAGCATTTAAAATTCGTAGGTCTATAATAATATGATTTGTATCTCAGGAGGAACCTACGTCCTCCTTGAGATTAATCATTTATTCATAGACCATCTTATTATGATACCCAATGCAAGATGTTTATTAAATCATTAGTTCCAGGCCAAAAGCACGTGTTGGAATTAGTAATCAAGTAAGCATTAAGCTTCTAATGAATATCAGAATATGAGCGTTTATTTAGCTACATTATTCCTCCGGCGCATAACCGGAGGTTTTTTTATGTTCAATTGACAAAGAGCGTGTATTAGACTAAAATATAAATGTAAGTGCTTACATTATTTAAAAATGGGCATTTTGCTGAGGTGATAGCATGGAAAATAAAAAGAGTCGGGCCACCATTTATGAGGTTGCTAAAGAGGCAAATGTTTCTTTGGCTACTGTTTCGCGTGTCATTAACGGCAAGGGTAATGTTAATGAAGAAACAGCTAAACTTGTTAGAGATGCTATTACTAAACTTGGTTATATACCAAGCGATCAAGCTCGAGGATTAGCAACAAGTATGTCCGCTAATATCGGAATTGTTTTACCATCAACTAATTATGTTTATATCAATAAGATTTTGGCTGGCATGTTAGATGTCTGCAAGATTTATGGTTATCGACCATTACTCTTTACTTATGAAAATGTTGAAGATGCCGAAAGAGCTGTTGATAGCGTTATTGCTTCAAGAGTTGAGGGCATTGTTATCTTTAATTCCCAACTCGAAACTGCTGATGTGAAGAAGTTCACTAATATTTCTTTACCAGTAGTTGTCATTGGTAATGATAGACTAAATGAGCGGAATGCTTTGGTTAATACCGATAATGGCACACCACTCAAGAATTTTATTGAAGCTGAAGTTAAGAATGGAATTAAAAAGATTATCTTCTTAAGAGATCCAAATAAAGATTGGCATATGACCAATGGTTATGAAGATGCTATCTTAGAAGTTTTAAAAGACAATAAACAAGTTGTTTATGAAACCAAAGAAATCAAAGACTCATATATTCCAATTTATGAATACTATGTAGAATACTTTAAGACCCATAAACCAAATCATGAACTCTATGTTTGTACACGTGATACTTTAGCTCATGCTTTAGTTAATGCGGGAGTAGATTTAGGCTTAAAGGTTCCTGATGATTATGAAGTTATGGGAATTATGGGAACGAAAGATTCCAGGAAGTGCCGTCCACAAATTTCATCAATTAAAGCTCCTTTATATGATTTGGGCGCATATGCGATGCGAATGTTAACTAAGATGCTCACTTCAACATTAGCAGCAGATAAGTACATTTATGTCTTGCCGGCTGAATACATTAAAAGAAATACCACAAAAGTATAGTTTGTGTTATAATGACGTCATAACGATGAACAGGACGATTTTTAATTAGTTTTTTAGCGAGTTAAGGGTTGGTGAAACTTAACAAACAAGTTAAAATGATACACCTGGGAGTTAACGTAATGCTGCGTTAAAGCAAGAATGAAGGGTATAGTCAGTAACTGATTATAAACTAAGGTGGTACCGCGTAACTTACGTCCTTAGAGTGATTTCTAGGGACGTTTTATTATGGAGGATAAAATTATGAATTTAATGGAAGAATTAACTTGGAGAGGCTTAATCAAAGATGTAACTAGTCAAGAAGTAATTGCGAATTTACTGAAAGAGAAGTCACCGATTTATTGTGGCTTTGATCCAACTGGACCATCGCTACATTTAGGCCATTTAGTTCCAATTTTAGTCTTAATGCGTTTCCAAGCAGAAGGCCATAAAATCATCCCAGTGGTGGGTGGGGGAACTGGCTTAATTGGTGACCCATCAGGGCGCAATAGTGAGCGCAAACTTTTAACGCTAGAAACCAGTTTAAAAAATGCGGAGGGAATTAAATCTCAATTGGCTAAATTCCTCGATTTCTCGGACATAAATAAGACTGAGATGGTTAATAATTATGACTGGCTTGGCAAGCTAAATGTCATCGATTATTTACGTGATTTTGGTAAGAATTTCCCAATCAATTATATGCTGGCAAAAGATACTGTTCAGTCCAGACTTGAGACCGGTATTTCTTATACCGAGTTCTCTTATATGATTATTCAATCAATTGATTTCTATACCCTCTATAAAACTAAGGGTTGCCGTTTACAATTAGGTGGTAGTGATCAATGGGGTAATATCACATCAGGTGTCGAACTTATTCGTAAAACTACTGGTGATAATGATGTGGCCGGAATTGTTATGACTTTGATTACTAAAGCCGATGGCACTAAATTTGGCAAGTCAACTGGAGGTTCCTTCTTCTTGGATCCGAATATGACTCCTCCATATAGTATCTACCAATACTTCTTAAATACCGGGGATAAAGATGTCATTCATTATTTGAAAGTCTTTACCTTTATGGATAAAGAGACCATTGATGATTATCAAAAGAAGACTGAAGAACATCCAGAATTAAGAGAAGCTCAACGGGCTTTGGCTGATACGATGATTGAATTTATTCATGGTAAAGAAGTCTTAAAAGAAGTTCAAATGATGTCTAGTGCCTTATTTGGCGGCGAGATTAATAAACTAAGTTATGCTCAACTTCAAGTCTGTTTGAATGGTGTTCCTTCGGCTTCAATTAGCGAAGATATGCCTTTAATTGATGCTTTAGTGTTAGTTAAAGCAGCCTCATCTAAACGAGAAGCAAGAGAGTTACTAAGCAAAGGAACTTACAGTATTAATGGTGAGAAGATTTCTGATTTAGAGTATGTTTTATCAAGAGATAAAGCCATTGAAAAGAAGTTATTTGTGATTAGAAGAGGCAAGAAGAACTACTTTATGATTGAATTTAAATAGATGGCATTGTCACCTATTTTTCGGGAAAAATAAAAGATATTGATAAATTCTATAAAAAATGATTATAATAAGGTGAAGGTGAGTTTATGGATATCAAACAGATCGTATATTTCACAGAAGTGGCAAATCATCAGAATTTTTCGACTGCTGCCAAAAAACTAGGGGTAACACAACCCGCTTTAAGCGCAGCAATCAAGAAACTAGAAACCGAGTTTGGTAGTAACCTCTTTTCTTATGAAAACAAACAATTGAAATTAACCGATGTTGGCCGCGATTTTTTAGCTCTTAGTCACAAACTTATCAACGACTATGACGCTTTAGTTTTATCGATGGAAGAATTGACTGCCCAGCAAATTGGAAAAATTAAGGTTGGCGTTCCATTGATGGTTGGTCGTTACTTTGGTAAAGTGTTTAGCGATTTCAAAAATAGCTTTCCTAAAATTGAAATTCAGGTTATAGAGGATACTTCTATGGCCCTAGCCACTTATGTTTCCAATGGCGATATTGATTGCTCATTTGTTATCTCGCCAGTTTCCTTGGCGCAATTTGATGTTCATGATGAAGTTAAAGATAATTATGTTTTGGCTGTATCAACTTTCAATCCATTATCAAAAAGAACTTATGTTGATTTTTCAGACTTAAAAAAAGAAACTTTTGTCTGTTTCAATGATCAGTTCTCAGCCACGCGGAGGTTGATGAGTAACTGCGATAAAGCAGGCTTTTACCCAAAGATAATGGTTTACAGTAGCCAATGGGATTTTATGATGACACTAGTGGATTCTAACCAAGCAGTTTGTATGTTACCTCGTCCAATTGTTAATGCCTATCACCTATCGACAATTAAAGGTCTTCCAATCAATGAAGGCGATGATGATTACACAGTCTCGTTAATCACCAAAAAGGGTAGATACTTATCGAAAACAACTAGATTATTTATTCAACACGTTAAAAGTTTCAATCAACATTAAAAAAAGGAGCGATTGCTCCTTTTTAATTAGACTAAGCGGTTGTAGTATTCAACGATTTGTGCAACATCAATCTCAGGATTGAGTTCACCACGTTCAGGTTTACGAATAAATGTGCCTTCCATTTTAGCTTTATCAAAAGAGACAAAGGCTAATGGAGCACTAGCAACTTCTAAAGCTTCGGTAACCACTTTTAAGCTCTTTGACTTCTCATTAAGAGAAATCTTGGAACCTGGTTTAACTAAGTATGATGGGATATCAATCTTCTTACCATCAACTAAGATGTGACCATGGTTGACTAATTGACGAGCTCCTCTTCTTGTTCTAGCAAGACCCATCCGATAAACTAAGTTATCAAGACGTGACTCTAGAATGAATAAGAATTCATCACCAGTAACACCGACTGTGTCTTTAGCAATGATGAAGAGTCTTCTGAATTGTCTTTCATTAACTCCATACATTGTTCTGACTTTTTGCTTTTCTGCTAATTGCTTGCCATATTCTGTTTGTTTCTTCTTACGATCTGGTTTGGCTTTTCCAGGTGCATAATTACGCTTGGCGATTTCACGACCTGTCTCTAATGTAGAGAAGCCAAGTCGACGTGATGGTTTCCAAGCTGGACCAGTATAACGTGCCATAATATTACCTCCTAAGTACGTTTCTCCGAAACATTAACTTAGCATAAATCCCAAACTCCGGTTGTTAGCATTAGTATTTCACCTATTCAGCTAGGTTACTTTTAGCCTGCGGTACTAACATCAGACAAGAAGTATTTATGTGCTGTTATCATTCGGCTTATATATAATAACGAATTTAGCTTAAAATGTCAATTGAAAAAAAGTGCTTAATCGTGGCTGATATTATGTTATAATATCTTAGTGAGGTGTTACGAATGTATCTACTGGTAGAAACTTGGGTTATAGTTGTCCCGATTGTCGCTGTTGTTTTAATTGGCGGCGGTATCGCTTTATACGTCTTTTGGGGTAAAGGCAAGCATCTAGATAATGAGATCTTAGAAGTTGAGAATCATTTAGGGCAGATTAATGCTTTACCAATTAAAGAAAAATTAGCAAAACTTGAAGTTATTGGCAAAAATAACGTTGTTTTTAACTCGGTTTATGAAGAATATCAAAATTTGCAAAAAGAGAGTGAAAGCTATTACCAATTAGAAATTGTGCCTGACATCGAAAAGGCTAGGGCCGAACTCAAGAACAAAAAGTATGAGAATACGGCAACAGCCTTAAAGGGCCTCCAAGATAAAGTTAGTACCTATGAAACCAAGATTAATAAGATTGATCAACGCTTAAATGAAGTTTTAAAAGATGATATTTCAACTCGTTCTTATGAAACAACGGTTCGGGAAAAGTTTAAACAATATCATGATTTATACCTTTCTATGGAAGATGACGTTAGTGTTTATAAGGAAGAATTAGAAAACCGGGAGAAACTCATTCAAGATAAATTTGCTGGTTATGATGAAAACTTGAGAAGAGGGCATTTTGATGATGCCAACGATGAGTTGCATGACATTGAAAAGATGACTGCTGATGCAACTGCTTACTTGAATGATACCCATCAAGCCATAGTGATGATTACTAAGGAATTGCCACGTAAACTCAATGAAACAATAACAATGTTTAATGAAATGAAGGATCAATATCCTTTATATCATATTGCGGTTGGGACTAATGTTACCAAGATTAAGGACTCAATTTCACAATTAGCAGAACGGCTTAGAATGTTTGATGCCGCTAATATCAATGACAGTATTCAAGCAACTAATACTGAAATCGATGAATTAAGAGGCAAACTTGAAAATGAGCGTGAGAGTCGAATAGAATATGAAGAAAAGCATGATACTTGCTGTGATAAAGAATCTGATATTGAAAAATCTCACAATAAATATATGCGAGAAGTCAGTCATCTCTCAACCATTTATAAAATTGATGATAAATTAAAAGCCAAATCTAACCAAGTTAGAAGTGATGTCCAAAAACTCTCGATTATTCGGAAGAGTTTGGAAAGTTTAGAATGTGGCAATCAACCATATTCATTAAGAGTAGTTAAGATTAGAGAAATGGCAACGCAAATCGATGCTGTCGGTAAGTCCATTGATGAATATAAAAAAGGTATCGAGGAGTTGAAGAGTGATGCTGAGAATGCTTATCAACTTGTCTATGATAGTTCTTATCAACTGAAGAATGCTGAATTAGACTTAAGAAATGCTAAGCATGATATTATGATTTCACGCTATGTTGAGTCTTTTAATAAGGCTTATGCCATCATCGAAAAACTGAATAATATCATTGGTCAAACTCCAATTGATATCAGTGAGACAAGGACTTTAACTAGTGATTTAAAGATGATTTCAGAACGTCTTCTAAATGATGTTAAACTGGATTTAGAAACTAAAGAATACTGCGAACAATTGATTGTTTTTGCTAATGCTTATCGTGGCAATTTTAGTGATATTGCGCGGAGCACATCGAAAGCTGAAGATCTTTATAGAACAGGCAGATTTAAAGAAGCCATTGATATTCTCAATCAAGCAATATTGACTTCTAGATTAGAATTACCAGAACCACTTAAAAGAAACCCTTTAGAGCCACGAGGTGAATAGGGTGATTTTCTTAGATAATGCATCAACTACCAAAATTGATGCGCGGATATTAGATTCCTACTCTGAACTTTTAAAGAAATACTTTGCGAATGCAGCATCAACTCATTCGTTAGGTAATGAAGTTAAAGAATTACAAGAACAAGCCCGAGCTCAAATAGCCCGTTATTTTAAACGTGATAAGAATGATGTTATTTTCACATCTGGTGCCACCGAATCGAATAATTTAGCACTTAAAGGCGTGGCCATGTCTTATGCTAGAAGTGGGAAACACATTATTACTACTACAATTGAACATAGTAGTGTCAAGGAAACTTGCGAACAGTTACGCTCTTTATTTGGTTATGAAATTACTTATCTAGAACCAGATAAAAACGGAACAATTAGTTTGGAGTCAGTGAAGTCGGCTATACGTCCTGATACTATTTTAGTTAGCATCATGGGAGTGAATAATGAAATAGGATCGATTAATGATATTTATACCATTTCCAAATATATCAAGGAGCATTCCAAAGCTTTAGTCCATGTCGATGCGGCCCAAGCTCTATTTAAGGTTCAACAAGATTATTCTTATTGTGACTTAATTACAGTTTCGGCACATAAGATTTATGGCCTTAAGGGAAGTGGCGCTTTAATTAAGAATAAAGGAGTTAAGCTCACACCAATTTTAAGTGGTGGAGGACATGAATTTGGGTATAGAAGTGGCACTTCTAACTATGCTACCAATATTATGTTAGCCAAGAGTATTCGCTTGAATGTCGAAGAATATGAAACTAACCACAAACATGTTCAAGAATTACATGATTATTTATATGACTATCTTGCAAAACAAGATAAGATTCAGATTAATTCACCAAAAGATGGCTCACCATATATCGTAAATTTCTCAATTAAAGGCCGACCAGGTGCAACTATTGCTCAAGCTTTAGATCAACAAGGAATTATGGTCTCAGTGGCCAGTGCTTGCTCTTCAAATAAAAGTAAACCAACTAATGTTGTTTATAAAGTCTTTCATGATGAAGATTTAGCGAGTGGAGCGATTAGAGTTAGTTTTGCTAAGTATACAACGTTAGATGAAGTTAAGACTTTTTGTACTATTTTAACGAGTCTTATTCAAGAATTAAGAGGATAAAGATATGAAATATGATTGTTTACTAATTCGTTTTGGAGAACTGAATACTAAAGGACGGAATAAACAAGAATTTATTAACCTCCTATATCGTAACATTAAACAAGCGTTACGCGATTTTCCAAACCTTGAATTTATTAAAGCGCATGACCGGATTTATGTTAATCTAAACGAGACTGATAATGAGGCCGTTGTTGCTAGACTTAAGACCGTCTCAGGAATTGAAAACATGTCTTTTGTCTATAAAGTAGAATCAGATATTACTAAAATAATCGCAACCAGTTTAGAGTTGGCAGCAAGTAAAGAAGTGGGTACATTCAAAGTCGTAACTCGGCGCTCTGATAAAAGATTTCCAATTCATTCTGATGATGTCAATCGAGCCGTTGCAGAAGTGATTTTACAAAAAACTAAGCATACTGTGGATGTCCACCATCCAACTTTCTTTATCAAGATTGAAATTCGGAATGAAGGAACATTTATCTTCTTTGATTCAATTAAAGGCTTGGGTGGTTACCCATTAGGAGTTGGTGGGAAGTCACTAGTCTTATTATCTGGTGGGATAGATTCACCTGTTGCTTCTTTTATGATGATGAAACGAGGAGTTAAGATTGAAGCAATTCATTATGCTTCACCACCTTATACTGCACCCGGTGCTTTAGAGAAAGTAGTTGATTTACTTAAAGTTTTAAGTAAAATTCAAGGTCCAATTGCTTTACATATAGTTCCATTTACTAAACTGCAAGAAGCCATCTATGATACTAAAGATGAATCATATGCTATCACTTTGATGCGCAGAATGATGTATCGAATTGCCGAGCAAGTGGCTCTAAAACGCAACTGTTTAGCTTTGGTTTCAGGCGAAAGCATTGGTCAAGTTGCCTCCCAAACGCTCAATAGTATGGCGGTAATTAATGAAGTTATTAAAATGCCGATGATTCGACCTTTAGCGACTTATGATAAGGAAGAAATCATTAACATTTCTAAGAATATTGGTACTTATGAAATCTCAATTCGACCTTTTATTGATTGTTGTACCATTTTTACACCTAAAAACCCGGTTATTAAACCGGTTAGTAGTCGCGCAGTTGAGTTGGAAACTAAGTTTGATTATCAAACTTTAGTGAATGAGTGTGTTGAAAACATTCAAACAATTTATATTGATGAGAATTATTCGAGTGCGGCTGATGCCACCAAATATCTCTAATTTTATTCCAAAGGAATAAATAATGGGCTTAGTGGGTTGTATTCTCTTTATTAAAGTTGTAAAATAAGTAATGCATATTACGGGAGGGGTATTTATGTCAAAAATTATGGCCGTTAACGCTGGTAGTTCATCTTTAAAGTTCCAATTATTTGAGATGCCAGCAGAACAAGTTCTCTTGGCGGGAACAATCGAAAGAATTGGAATGGAAGATGCAATTGTCACTTTGAAATTTGATGGGAAAAAGAAGATAAGAACATTACCTATCGCCAATCATACTGAAGCTGTCCAAATCTTACTAAAATCCTTAATTGATGAAAAGATTCTTGGTAGTTTAGCTGAAATTGATGGTGTTGGGCATAGAGTCGTTCATGGGGGAGAAGAATTTGCTTCATCAGTCGTTATCACAGATAAAGTTGCTAAAACTATCGCCGATCTAAGCGATTTAGCACCACTTCATAACCCAGCAAACTTAACTGGTTACAAAGCTTTCAAAGAAGCTTTACCAACTGTTGGTCACGTGGCTGTCTTTGATACAGCTTTTCACCAAACAATGGCACCAGATCGTTATATTTATCCAATTCCATATGACTATTATGAAGATTATAAAGTCCGTCGTTATGGTTTCCATGGGACAAGCCATATGTACGTCTCAAGACGTTGCATTGAATTACTTGGAAAACCAGCACATTCTAGAATTATCACATGCCATATCGGTAATGGTGCTTCCTTAGCTGCTGTTAAAGATGGTAAATGTGTTGATACTTCAATGGGTTTCACACCTTTAGCCGGTGTTATGATGGGAACACGTAGTGGTGATATTGATCCTGCTATCGTTACCTTCTTAGCCGAAAAACTTGGTAAGAGTGCTGAAGATGTTGTTAACATTTTAAACAAGAAGTCAGGTTTACTTGGTGTTAGTGGTATTTCTGCTGACTCAAGAGATATTAATGCCGCAATGGAAGAGGGCAATAAGAGAGCTACCTTAGCTAGAGAAATTCAAGTTAATACAGTTTGCAACTTTATTGGTTCCTACTACATTGAATTAGGTGGCTGTGACGCAATTGTCTTTACTGCAGGACTTGGTGAAAATGATGTCAACTGCAGAAAGATGATTCTTGATAAGATTGCTCCAACTATGGGTATTAAGATTGATGAAAAGAAGAATAATGTCCATGGTGAAGAAACCTTAATCTCAACACCAGATTCTAAAGTCAAGGTCTATATCATTCCAACCAATGAAGAGATTATGATTGCCCGTGATACTGTTAGACTTCTTAACATTCACTAATTAACTATAAAAGCAGCTTCGGCTGCTTTTTTTTGTCTTCGTGGTGTTAATTATTCTTATTATTTGTTATAATAAGAAAGGTGATTAATATGGAAGAAAAACTACAAAAACTACTAACTAAAATCGAAGAATATAACACAATTATTGTCTTTAGACATGATGCTCCAGATTTTGATGCCTATGGCTCACAATATGGACTTGCCACCTTTCTAAAAGACAATTTTCCTAGTAAAAGAGTTTTGATTACTGGTAATAGTAATGTTGAGGTTGGTCACAATTTATACCCAGTTGATACGATGTTAATCGATGAAGAAATTAACAAAGAACCTTTTTTGGCTTTAATTGTTGATACTTCTGAGGGTCATAGGGTCAGTGACCAAAGATATAAAAAAGCCACTTATAGTGTGAGACTTGATCATCATCCTGGTGCGGCCTTTTGCGATTTAGAATTTGTTAATACCAAATCTAGTGCGGCCAGTGAACTAATCTACTTCTTACTTAGTGAATTAAAAGATTATCATTTCACTAAAGAAAGTAGTAGACACCTAATTATTGGAATAGTTGGCGATACTGGAGCCTTTAAGACTTCCAATACGACCAAAGATACCTTCCATGCTATCAGCGATTTATTAGAGTATGGCGTTAATCTTATTAGTGATGTTTATCAACCAATGTTTGCTAGAACCATGCTTGATTTTAGCGCCGAACGCTTCATTATGGAAAACTATCAGCTTTCTCCAAAAGGAGTAGCGTATTATTTCCTTGACCAAAAAGATTTAGTTCGTTTTGGGCTCGATAGTGATGAAGCCAAGAAATATTTAAGTATCTTTGATAATGTTTTAGGCATTAAAGAATGGGTCTGTTTCGCAGATGATGCCCGTAAGCACGAGTATCGGGTTAGCTTGCGTTCTAGTAAATATAAAGTCAGTGATGTTGCGCGTATGCATGGTGGCGGCGGCCATGATTTAGCCGCTGGTGCCAAAGCCAAGAATAAAGAAGAAGCGCTGCAAATTATAAAAGAATTAGATGAACACTTATAAGTGAGGTGAAAGGGATGAGTTATTATCCATTGAATGTAAAAACTGGTTACACTTTTTTTGCGAGTTCAATTCATCCTGAAGACCTCGTTAGTTTTGCTATTAAATCTGGTCATGACACCATATGTGTAACTGACCATAATAATCTTTTTGCTTCTTTAGAAATAGTTGATTTAGCAAAAAAGAATAAACTTAAGTATGTTTTGGGTATGGAAATCTCACTGCAAGAGGGGGAAAACAACTATCCTTTAATTCTTTTAATCAAAGATCAAGCGGGTTATCAAAGTTTAACCAGATTGAGTAAAATAGTTAGCTGTGACGATTTAAAAGCAACGGTTAGTTATGACCAATTAGTTGGAAAACTAGCAGGTCTAATTGTTATTATTCCGGCTTTACGTAGTCAATTATTTTCTTTGTATCAAGATAATAGAGGAGCAATCCCAAAGTACTTTGAAAAAATGCAACAATTAAGTCCCGATGTTTACTTGGGTTTAGAATGTTACCACTATGCTGATTTAGAATTCCTTAACTATTGTAGAACTTTGCCTTATCCTAAATGCATTGCGAATAGCACAAGATATAATCAACAAAGTGAACAAAAGATTTTGGATGTTTTAACTGCCATTTTTAATAATTCTCAAGTTAGTGAATATCATGATTATAATGAAGCCTTAGATAATGAAACATTTCTGAAAAGTGTTTTTAGTGAAAAAGAATTAGCCTTGAATGAAGCCTTACTAAAACAAACTTCCTTTGATATCTTTGCTAAGAAAGCACATCTAATTCATTATCCAGTTGAGGGTGTTTCACAAAAAGAATTCTTAAAAGATCTTTGTTACAAAGGTCTAGCTAAAAGACTTAATAATCAAATAACACCTAAATATCAAGAACGCTTAGATTATGAATTAAGTGTCATTGATAAAATGGGCTATACCAACTACTTTTTAGTAGTTTGGGACTATGTGAAATATGCCAAAGAAAATGGAATACTGGTTGGACCTGGTAGAGGTAGTGGAGCAGGAGCTTTGACTTCCTATGTTTTAGGTATCACTGATGTAGATTCTTTGAAGTATGACTTATTGTTTGAACGTTTCTTAAATCCAGAAAGAGTATCAATGCCTGATTTGGACGTTGATTTTATTGATAATCGAAGAGAAGATGTCGTGAATTATCTCTTTACCAAATATAGCAATGAACATGTGGCTCATGTGGTGGCTTTTCAAACTTATCAAATGCGCCAATCATTAAGAGATGCTGCGAAAGCTTTAGGTAAGAGTAATAGTGATGTGAATTCCATTACTAAGATGATTCCAGAATATATTCGAGGCGGTTCAACTATTAATGGATTAAAGGATGCATACAACAAAGTTACTGCCTTTAAGAAATTTATTGATGAACGTTCTTCCAATAAAGAAATTTTTGAAGTTGCTTGTTGCTTGGAAGACTTACCACGGCAAACAACGCATATTGCTGGTGTAGTTCTTTGCGATGAAGTCTTAGAAGAAGTGGTCCCAGTTTATCATGCAGGAGATATCTATACGACTCAGTTCTCTAAAAACTATGTTGAACAATGTGGGCTACTTAAAATGGACATTTTATCCTTAACAGATTTAGCTGTTATTAGCGACACAGTAGCTAATATCAAAGCCGCTAAGAATATCGATATTGATTTAACTAAGATTGATTATGATGATCCTAAAACCTATGAATTAATTAATGCTTGTATCGTGGGTGGGGTTTTTCAGATTGCCGGAGCAGGTATGACTAAAGCCATTAGAAAGATTAAACCAACTTGTTTAAATGATTTAGTGGCCTTAATTGCTTTATTTAGACCAGGACCAATGGATTTCATTGATGACTATGCAAAGTGTAAGAGTGGAGAACAACAGGTTGATTATATTGATCCTTGTTTAAAAGATATCTTGGCTCCAACTTATGGAATTATTGTTTACCAAGAGCAAATCATGCAAGTCTTACAAGTCTTTGCTGGGTTTAGTTTAGGCGAAGCGGATATTGTGAGAAGAGCTATTTCAAAAAAGTCGCAAGAAGCAATGGCTAACTTTAAAACTAACTTTGTAACAAAAGCTTTAGCTAAAGGTCATGACCAAGCTGTCATCAATAAAGTTTATGCCTTAATTGCCAGGTTTGCGAGTTATGGGTTCAATAAAGCCCACTCAGTTTCTTATGCAATGATTACTGCAACTATGGCTTATTTAAAAGCTCATTATCCTGTCGAATTTTATTGCGCTTGTTTAGACCGCTATAACGGTAACAACAATGAAAGTGTCTTCTTTAAATTAATTGAAGAGATGCAAAGAATTAATGTCAGTATTTTGCCTCCAAGGATCAATAAAAGTAGTAACCACTTTATTTCTGAAAATAATGGAGTTAGATTCTCCTATCAAAATATCAAAGGAATAAGTAATGTTTCTTTGGAAACTTTATTGGCGGAACAAAATAAGACACCTTTTAAAGATTTCTATGACTTTATGCGAAGAGTCTATGGTAAGGGCCTTGATATTGGTCAAGTAAATAACTTAATTGATGCCGGTGTCTTTGATGATTTTGGCGCTAGTCGGGCCACCTTACACCATGGCTTAGAAGATGTCATTAATTATTTGGATTTAACTAAAACTAACAAGGGTCAATTAAGACTTGATACCGAAGTCGAGCAACCATTATTAAGAGAGGTCAAGGATGATCCTACTTACCGGCGAGAACAAGAAATCGCAGTCTTAGGTTCATATTTTACTGGTTTCAGTTTTGAAGAGCAACGTGCTAAATTTAAACGCAATGGCTATCTAACTATTGCAGAAGCCAAAGCTAAAAAAGGTTATGTTAAGATTGTGGCTTATGCTAGAAGTGTCTCCTTGATTAGGACAAAACGGAATGAACTAATGGCCTTAATTAGTGGGGCTGATAAGAGTGGTCAAATTAGCATTGTTATCTTCCCAACCCTTTATAACCAAGTTTCAACCTTGATTAAAAAAGGGACAAGTTTCTATTTGGCCGGAAATGTGCAACAAAGAACTGGTCAAGAATTATCTTTAATTGTTGATAAGATTGCCGAATATAAAGAAAGTGGGGTGGCAAAATGAAACGCTTTATGATTGTTGATGGTAACTCAATTTTATTTAGGGCTTTTTATGGCACTTTTAGAGGAGATTCAACCTCAATAATGCGGGCCAAAAATGGCCAAGCTACCAATGCCATCTATGCTTTAGCCAATATTTTCATTTCTATTATAAATAAGAATTGTCCAGATTATACATTGGTGGCTTTTGATAGCAAAGAAAAGACTTTTAGACATGAAAAATATGCTGATTATAAAGCCGGAAGAAAACCAACTCCGGAAGATTTATTAGCCCAATTCCCATTGGCCTTTGAATTACTCGAAGATTTAGGCTTCACTTGTTATGCTAAACCTCGTTATGAGGCTGACGATATTGTTGGTTCAATGGCTGAACTAGCCAAGAAATCGGGTTTCTATGTTGAAATCTTCTCGGGCGATCGTGACTTATTACAATTAATTGATGATAATGTCACTGTTAGTTTAACTAAAAGAGGACTTAGTGATGTCGTAGTTATGGATAAAGCCGCTTTAAATACCGAGTTAGGACTTACCCCTTTACAAATAACTGACCTAAAAGGTTTGATGGGAGATGCGAGTGACCACCTAATTGGTGTTCCAGGTGTCGGTGAAAAGACCGCCTTAAAGTTACTTCATGAATATGGAAACTTAGAAACTGTCTTAGCCAATGCTAGTAAAATCCCGGGTAAATTAGGGGAGAAGATTATTAATGGCACTGAATCTGCTACTCAATCTAAAGAGTTAGCTACTATTTGTCGAGATATGCCTTTTGATAAACCAATTGATGACTTTGTTTATCATGGGGTTAAGGAAGATAAATTAAGAGAGTTCTATAAGAAATATGATTTAGTGTCATTGCTCAAAAAGTTACCCCAAGAAAAGGTAACTCTAGATTTTGATAATAAGATTGTAACTAAGATTCCTAGTGAGTATTTACAAGGTAAGACTAGTCTCATTCTCGAAATGTTAGAAGATAATTATCATACAGGAACAATTATCGGCTTGGCAGTTTCAGATGGGAAGAGCAGTTCTTTTATTGAACTCAAAGATTTAACTAAAGATGTGGCTTTTATTAACTATCTAAAAGATGCTAAATATCCTAAATTAACTTATGATGTTAAGCGTTTAGCAGTGGCTTTAAAGCGTTTAAATATTGAAATAAATAATGTCACTTTAGATTTACCTTTAGCAACTTATATTATGGAACCAAATCTTAAAGATGATCCGGCTGCCATTTTTGATTATTACAATAAGACCATCCCTTTTATTGATGCCATTTATGTGCGTAAGACTTATTTACTTAAAGATGTGGCTGAATATGCCGGTCTTAAAGCCTTTTATTTAATGAATCTAGAAGGTGAAGTTTTTGCTAAATTAGAAAAACTAGGGCTTAGTGATTTATATAATAAGGTTGAATTACCTTTGGCTTTTATCTTAGCCAACATGGAAGAAACTGGGGTCAAGATTGACACCGATTTTCTCAAGCGCAATAGTAATGAGGTAGGTGCTAGACTCACTAAACTTGAACAAGATATATACCTTGTGGCCGGAGAAACATTTAACATTAATTCCCCAAGTCAATTAGCTGAAGTTTTATATGATAAGTTACAGTTACCTACTAATAAGAAGAGTTCCACTAGTGCAGAGCAACTAACTTCCATTCAAGATGCGCATCCGATTATTTCTTTAATCTTGGAATATCGGCGCTATGCCAAACTACAAAGCACTTATTTAGTTGGTTTACAAAACTATGTTTTAAGTGATGGTAAGATTCATACTATTTATAATCAAATGTTAACGCAAACAGGGCGTTTATCATCGAAAGAACCTAATTTACAAAATATCACCATGCGGGATGAGGAGTTAAAAGAAGTGAGAAAAGCTTTTATTGCCACAACTCCAGGCAATTACATTGTTTCATTTGACTATTCCCAAGTAGAGTTGAGAGTATTAGCTCATCTTTCCAATGATGCAGGTTTAATTAAGGCCTTTAAGGAAGGGGAAGATTTTCATAGTGAGACTGCGAGTAAAATCTTCAATGTTCCAGTTGAGCAAGTAACCCCGGTTATGCGCCGGCAAGCCAAGGTCATTAACTTTGGAATTGTCTATGGGATGAGCGATTGGGGTTTAGCCAGTGAACTTGGGATTGATGTCAAGAGTGCCAAAGCTTTCATTGAACGCTATTTTGCTGAATTCCCTGGTGTGAAGAAATATTTAGAGAATTCTGTTAATGAATGTATTAAACTAGGGTATACACGCACTATTCTTGGTCGCTATAGGACTGTTCGTGAAATCAATGATCCTAACTATAATGTCCGGGAATTTGGAAAGCGAATTGCTATGAATACCCCAATTCAAGGAAGTGCTGCTGATATTATTAAAGTCGCGATGATTAAAGTGGCTGAGGTCTTAAAATCCAACCACTTGCAAGCCAAGATGATTTTACAAATCCACGATGAATTAGTCTTTGATGTTCCTTATAACGAACTGATGTTATTAGTTCCTTTAATTGAAGAATGTATGGATGGAGCGATGGAGTTCAAGGTGCCACTTAAAGTTGATTGTGAATATGGCTTTAGTTGGTATCACTAAGGAGAATATATGCCAGAACTACCAGAAGTTGAAACTGTCTGTCGTATTTTAAAAAAATGGTTAGTGGGGAAGAAGATTACCAATATCCGGGTTTTATATCCAAAGATTATTGATAATACTACTCCTGAAACTTTTTGTGCGACTTTAAAAGGGCAAACTTTTCAAGATGTAGAAAGACTAGGTAAGTATTTAGTGTTCATGCTAGATGATAATGTAATTGTTTCGCATTTACGCATGGAAGGTAAGTATTACCTTGGTCATTATAAAGGCAGTTCAAGTCAAGAGGGGTTTGAATATGATTTAAAGAGTAGTAAAAATGACCATGACTTAAAACATGTTCATCTAATCTATGAATTTAGTGATGGAACTATTTTAATGTATCATGATGTCCGTAAATTTGGGAGAATGGAACTGATGACTCCAGCAACTTTTTTAGTGCAACCTCCTTTATCAAAACTGGGAATAGATCCTTTTGCTGCTTCTGGCACTTATTTACATACTCAAATTAGAAATAAACATTGCACGATTAAACAAGTCTTACTTGATCAATCAATTCTTTGTGGAATTGGGAATATTTATGCGGATGAAAGCTTATTTAGAGCAGAGATTTCTCCGTTTATCGAAGCCTCTAAGTTAAGCAATGCTCAATGTGATCGTTTAGTTAAAGAAATTCAAAATGTATTAAGAATGTCTTTGCTTTTGGGCGGTTCCACCGTTCATTCTTATCGTTCTACTAACGGAGTATCTGGAAAGTTCCAAGAAGAATTAGAAGTGTATGGGAAAGAAGGATTACCATGCCCAAATTGCGGGACTCCAATCGTCAAAACATTTTTAGCCCAGAGGGGAACTCACTTTTGTCCTGAGTGTCAGGCTAAACCTTTACCAAAATCTTTACACGTAGTAGGAGTGACGGGTGCAATCGGCAGTGGGAAGTCTAGTGTCAGTGGCTATTTTGCTGAAGCAGGTTATGTAGTAATTGATGCCGATAAGTTGGCCCGTGAAGCCTTAAAGAAGGGCACGGGTTGTTATAAAAAAGTAGTCAAGCATTTCTCTAAAGAGATTTTAGATGAAGAAGGCAATATTAAACGCTGGATGTTAAGAAGTCTTGTAGTAAATAATCGGAGTCAAATTCAATTCTTAGAAGAGGTTGAACATCCCTATGTTATTGCTGAAACTAAGGCCATTATTGCTAGTGATCCAAATAAAAATTATTTACTGGATGTTCCACTTTTATTTGAATCCAAAATGAATGAACTTTGCGACTTTGTAGTCTTTGTTAATACTGATAATAAAACTAGAAAAGAACGCTTAAAGACAAGGGCAACTATGTCACTTAAAGATGCTAGTGATTTAAATGCTAGAGTTTTAGAAGTGAGTGAAAAGATTGCAAAAGCCGATTATATTATCGATAATTCTGACACCAAAGAGAACACTAGAGGCCAAGTTTTGCATTTATTAGAGAAGATAAAACTGCATTAATAACAAAAATTACGTGTATCATGATGAAATCATGGTATAATAAAAAATAAGGCAAAAAAGGAGCAATCCATGCAAAAAGTTCAAGTTTTATTGACTGATACCTATGAAGTTATTGCGGGTAGTATTCTAACCGAATATGATCGCAAGATTTTGTCGCGCCTTTATCAACCAATTATTGGCTTTGGCTCAGTGGCCTTCTTTTTGTCATTAAATAGTGAATTAGATGGTGAAAGAACCATTGTTACAACTAATAAACCAATCTCCAGATTACTTAATTTAATGCAATCAAACTGTGATGAAATTGTTTACTTTGGCACCAAACTTGAAGCAGTAGGATTACTTAGAACCTTTGTTAAAGAAACTAAGAATAGTCGTCATTTTGTTTTTGAATTACTCGCACCTTTAACTCCGAGTGAGTTCTTTAACCATGCAGTTTTAGGCTTAATGTTTAAAGATATTATGGGTGAAGATGAAGCTGAAAGAAGTCGAATTTATCTGACTCAATATGGTCATGTTGATACCAAGTTGCGTGAGATAACAGCTTCGTTTAAAGAAGTTTTCGGCCAACCAGATTTAGATAGTCAAAAACCAGTTAAGGCCACCCAAGAAGCTTTGGGTAGAAAAGAAGGAGTTCCTCAACTCGATTTTGATTTTGAACAATTATATAAAGGTTTACAAGAATACCAAATATCCAGAAAGCTTATTACTCCAACGATTGCAAATGAGATCAGGGTTTTAGCTAATGCTTATAACATTAGTGTTTATGATATGCGCCGTATCTTATGTGTTTGCATTACTTCTAATAATGAAATCAGTCTAACTAAATTAGAACAAAAATGCCGGGACTATGCGACCTTGAATCCAAGCCCAAGTCTTAACAATGTCGTGCCTCAACTTAATCAAAGTGGGAATGATAACTTAGATGCAAAGCTGGACACTATGAGTCGGATGACTCCGCTAGAGTATTTGACTCTTAAATATAATGGACGTGTTCCTTTAAGAGTAGATATTGAACTAATCACTGATTTACAAACTTCCACTGGTTTAACTAATGGAGTAATGAATGTTTTATTAGATTATGCCTTATTTAAGAATGATAATCGCTTGGTTAAGAAATACTTAGAGCGTTTAGCGGGAAGTTTGGTGCGTTCTAATATCACTGATCCTTATGATGCGATGGTCTTTCTAAATGGCAATAAACCAAAAGCCACTCCACAAACCAAAAAGCAAGGCACAACGGCCAGTGGTAGTAGCGAGGATGCTAAAGCTGATTTAGATTTTATTAATTCTTTAAAGGCTGGTGATAAATAATGAACTTAAAAGATTATCAATCACAAAGTCAAAAGAAAGTAGCTCAAGAATTAAAAAAGATTGATTTAGAAAAAGTCAAACAAGCGGCTAAAGCTAAAATACTGAAGAATTCTTACTGTGTTCAGTTTATTGCTGATAACCAAGTTTCTGAGCGGGAACTAATGACCCATCTAGGGGAGTTTTTGACAGTAGTAGATGAAGGTGAAACCAATATTGCTTGCACTAAAGAACATTGTGTTAAGGGTGGTAATGGTTATCATGTGGGATTAAGAAGAAGAGGGTTAGATATCGAATTATACTATTATGCCTGTGCTTTTAGAGAAAATCTCGATTACTATGTAGCCCACTATCTTTACCATGATTTTCCTGATGAATGGTTGTTAGCTAAGATTAATGACATCAAAGTCAATAATTATCGACATGAACTCATTAAGGGGTTTAAGGATGTCTTAACTAGTAAAAGTAAGAGCCTTTACATCTATGGCGAGATTGGCTTAGGTAAATCTTTCACAGTGGCAGCTTTTTGTAACAAATATATCGAGTTACACCCAGACTGCTCAGTGGCGTACTTAAATACGCGAAAATTAGTGAATGACTTAAGAGATCTTTTGTTTAATAAAGCAAATGAAGAAGTTCAAAACATTTTACAAAAGCTCAAGAGCATTCCAGTTTTAGTCTTTGATGATTTTGGCAGTGAAAAGATTACTGAATGGAGTAAAGAAGATGTGGTTTATAACTTAGTTTCTGAAAGGCAGCAACAAGGTCTAATAACTATCTTCACCTCAGATTTCTCACTTACTGAATTAGCTCAGTTATATGGTAAAAAAGATGATTTAAAGAATCGGCGTTTGTTTAGTTTATTAAAGAACTATACTCAAGAAATTGAACTCATTGGAGTTCAAACCAAATAGGAGGTTTATTATGGAGAAAATTGCAGTCTTAACATCTGGTGGCGATGCCCCAGGTATGAATGCAGCTATCCGAGCAGTAGTCCGGGCGGCTTTAGTTGAAGAAATTATACCTTTTGTCGTTTTTGAAGGTTATAAAGGTTTATTTGAAGACAACATTCAAATGGTGGATCGGAGTTTTGTTAGTGAATGTATTAACCGGGGTGGGACCATTATTGGAACTGCTAGACTCCCTCAATTTGTGAATGATGATGTTCAAAAGAAATGTGCTGATAACCTCAAAGACAAAGGAATTACAAACCTAGTAGTTATTGGTGGAGATGGTTCTTATCGAGGAGCTTTAGGGCTTTCTAGATTTGGCATTAGAGTAATTTGTCTACCTGGCACCATTGATAATGATGCTCCAGGAACTGATTATACAATTGGTTTTGATACTGCTCTTAATACCATCGTGGAAGCTATTGATAGATTAAGAGATACTTCAAATTCCCACCAACGTTGTTCTATCATTGAAGTCATGGGTCGCCATTGTGGTGATTTAGCTGTTCATGCTGGTATTGCAACTGGAGCAGAGTTAATTCTTTCCAGTGAAAGAGTTATGACTAAAGAAAATATTTTAGATGAACTATTCAACGCTAAGGCTAGTGGCAAACGCCATGAACTAGTCGTGGTTAGTGAAAACCTATTTGATGTTAATAAATTAGCAGAAGAAATTGAAGAAAAAGTGGGCATGGAAACACGGGCCACAGTTTTAGGTCATATCCAAAGAGGTGGACGTCCTTCTGGTAAGGATCGGGTTTTAGCTTCCTTAATGGGAGCTCGTGCCATTGATGCTTTGAAGATGGATTTCGATTCCTGTTGTGTTGGTATGGTCAATAACCAAGTTGTGGTACAAGATTTAAAAACTTGCCTAGACGTGGTTAGAATGCCAGATTTAGGAATGTATACAGATTCAGAGAGGTTAAAGTAATGTTTACAAAGAAAACTAAAATTATTGCAACTATCGGACCAGTCTCCGAGAGCAAGGAAGTAGTTATTAAGTTTATCAAGGCAGGCATGAATATTGCTCGTCTGAACTTTTCCCATGGGAGTCAAGCGACCCACTTAGTTAAAATAAATATGTTGCATTCTTTACAAAAAGAAGGCTATAACATTGCGATTATGTTAGATACAAAAGGTCCAGAGATTCGTAGTGGAGAATTTAATGGTGGCCAAGCCACTTTTACCAAAGGTAAAAAGGTGGCAATTTATATGTCACCAATCTTAGGTGATAACACTAAGTTTTCTGTTTCATTTCCAGATTTAATTAAAGATGTTAAAGCCAATGATATCTTGCGTTTTGATGATGGCAAGATTTCTTTTAAAGTTTTAGAGAAAGACAGGAAAGAAAACTGTCTTATTTGTCGGACTATGAATAATCATACAATGGCCAATCGTCGGGGTTGCGCAGTGCCGGGTGTCAAACTTAGTATGCCATTTATGTCGAAACAAGATGAAAGTGATTTACGTTTTGGCGCTAAGAATCAAGTTGATTATATTGCGGCTTCCTTTGTGAGAAAAGCCAAAGATATTCAAGAGATTAGAGCAATCTTAAAACAAGAAAAACATGAAGAAATCCAAATCATAGCTAAAATTGAATGCCAAGAAGGTGTTGATAATCTAACTGAAATTATTAAAGCCAGTGATGGCGTAATGGTAGCTAGAGGAGACTTAGGCGTTGGACTTCCTGCCGAGGATGTTCCAGTTGTTCAAAGAATGATTGTTGAAGCTTGTGCCACTCAAGGGAAACCTGTTATTGTTGCAACTCATATGTTAGATTCAATGCAACATAATCCTTCTCCGACTAGAGCAGAAGTTAGCGATGTTGCTAATGCTATTTATGAAGCTTGTGATTCTATTATGCTTTCTGGTGAATCAGCCTCGGGTGATTTCCCAGTTGAAAGCGTTGAAATGGAAGCAAGAATTGCCACTAGAATAGAAAGTACTTTGAATACTCATGATTTGATTGAATGGGCTTATTCAAAGTCGAGTCAAGTTCATGATGATGCTATTGCTTATTCGGTGGCTAGTGCAGCCTTTATGACTGGAGCAAAGCTGATTGTAGCTTTCTCAATGTCGGGTTCAACTTCTAGAAGAATTTCCCGTTATCGGCCATCTTGTCCGATTCTTTCCTTGAGCAAAGATCCACAAGTGGCTCGTTCATTATGCCTAAATTGGGGCGTTTATGGTCAAACAATTCCTCAAACATCAAATATGGAAGAAGTCGCCAAACAACAAGCTAAAGCTTTAGGTTATAAAAAGAATGATACTATTCTTATGACTGGTGGTAACGGCAAAGGGTCAACTAACTTTATGAAGATTCTAATACTCGATTAGGAGGTCTTAATATGAAGTATGCAGTCGCATTTGATATTGGAGCAACCAATATAAGAGGGGCTATCATCTCAGAATATGGTAGTATTTTCAAGGCCATCAAGCGCAAAATTGGCAAGGTCAATTCTCAAGAAGAACTCGTCAATCAAATTGTGGGTATTTACCAAGAACTTGATGCTGAAAAGTTTGCCCCTGTAGGTTTAGGAATTGGAATTTGTGGACCAGTTTTCCCTCGGGATGGTTTTGTTTATGTCTTACCAAACCTAGGACTAGAGAATATCCCTTTAAAAAAACTAGTCGAAGAAAAAATCAAGATTCCAACCTTTGTTAGTAACGATGCCAACGTGGCTGCTTTAGCAGAAGCTAAACTTGGTTCAGGTATCAATTATAAAATTGTCCAATTCTTAACTGTTTCAACGGGTATTGGTGGTGGCTTAATCATCAACGGCAAGATAATTGAAGGTCGAGATGGATATGCGCAAGAAGTTGGACATATGATTATTTCAAAAGAATCTAAGTTTAAACAAAGTGCTGCAACTAATTCTGGTTCTTGGGAATCATTATGTTCCGGGACTTCCTTACAACATCAAGCTGAAGTGGCAGGACTCAAAAACTGTGATGCCAAAAAGCTCTTTGAATTAGAACAAAGTGGCAACGAAGTTGCTAAAAAGATTGTTGATGAGTGGATAATTAATATGGGGATTGCTTTAGCTAATATCAATCTTTATATTGAACCGAATATTTATGTCTTTGGTGGGGGAGTATCCCACTCGATGGATCCTTATGTTGACCGCATTATTGATGAGGTATCCAAGCATTCGATGATTGGAGCAAGAGGAAAGATTCATTTTGCAAAATCGCGGCTTGGTTCTGATTCGGGTTTAGTCGGTGCGGCGTTACAAGCTTTCTACTTAGCCAGTAAATAAAAATGAGGCATTTGCCTCATTTTTTTGTTTTATTATACTTTAGGAGTTGGTAATTTAACACCACTTGTTTTGAAGGTTGTTGCTTCCCAGCAAGCTGTTCCGGCATTGCCAGAAGTAGTTTCATTATACTTAACATAGTATTTAAGACAGATATTGGTGTCCTTGTCTAGGTAATACTCGGCTGTATAACTGCCTTCAGACACTGACACATTAACTGAGTACTTAACACAGTTTCTGCCAGCTACAGTACCACTACCAACGCTGGCTTCACTAGTAGTAATATATTCACCTGATGTCAGATAAATACCCATTGAATTCTTTAAAATATCGACTGAGCTAGACATATATTGACTATAGGCGGATAAGTCTTCCCAAACACCATCTGTAATGGTATAGAAGGAGGAACTAGTTAGCATATAGCCATTGCCATCAGATTCAATGTAGATACCATCTTTGGTCACAATTTCATGCCAAGCAACATCGTCTTCTCCACTACTTGTTAAGAGCATTGAAATTTCATATTCTTCTGGATAATTGACTTTTAAATCACTGGTTTGGATTGTGCTATTGTTGTTACTTGATGAGTTACCACTATTGGCATCAGCAACAGCACCTCCACAAGCGACTAAAGATAAACCAAGAACTGCAACAGAGACATACTTTATAATCTTTTTCATTTTTTCTTCTCCCTTCCTTTTTCTCTATTATATTTTGTCTTTGACAAAAAGTAATACTACCCAAAAGGTAGGAATATCATCTTTTTTATGCTATAATCAAAAAAAAGAGGGCAAGTAGAGTATGAAACAATCGTTATTGTCCAGTAAACAAAACTCCAGAATTAATGTTCCAGTCTGGTTATTAGTTTGTTTTAGTTTGTTTACTGTTTGGCAAATGGGAATTGTTTTTTTTTAGTTCTAGTGCCTTATCAATTCATGGCCAAGAACTTTCTTCGTTTACTCCCACTGTTTCTTTGATTGTGATTTTAAGTGGTTATATTTTATCAATCATCTTTTTAATCTTCTTTCAAAAATACCAAGTTGGAGTGATTAGGGTGGTCTTATTTTTATCGCTAATTGCTGCCGTTCTTTTACTCTTTTCTTTTGATGAAATGGTCTTGTCTTATTTATTAGCAATTGAGGAGTTCCTTTGTGTCTTTTTAATTGGTTGTACAATTTCGACCATCATCAATTACTTCACGCTAGAATGTGAAATGAATGATGTTATTATCACAATGGTTGTGTCGGGTGTATTAATTGCTATTTTATATAATGAAAAATTTCCAATCCCTTTTGAAGTCTTTAACATTGTGACACTCATTACTCAAGTGGCTTTATTAGTTTTCTATTGGCAATTACCAAAAGAGAGTCAGCAAGTTTATCTTACTAAAAAGAGGAAGGTTGAAACTCCGGCCAGTTTAATCATTGGTATCTTGATTATTATCCTGATTGGTTGTTTGATGACTCTATTTGAAAATACCATTGCCGAAAGCATTCATTATGGTGTTTCCATCTTATATATCAGTGCTGCTGTTAGTTCATTAGTGTTTTTACTTTTATGGCGTAAGTTTAAACTTAATCCATTAAAAATAGCTAAGATTTTCTTAGCCATTGCTGCCATTGGGTTTTTGCTTAATGTTGTTTTACCTTCCCAGCTTCGTTTTATTGCTTTAGTGCTGATGTCTTGTGGCTTAACAGTTGCTCAACTTTCGGCCTTATTTGGTATTATTATCTTTAGACGTTGGCCATCGCGCTACGTTGCTCCACTCATCATCATTATTGCGGTAATAACAGTTGTCTTACATTCTCTTTTACTGATGGCTTTTACTGTACAAGAACAAAGATTACTTTATGAGTTATATGCTATCATTGCGGCAGCTTTACTTTTAATCTACTTCTTATTTGAACCATATTTAACGAATGTTTGGAATAAAGACACGGGAGTAAATAAGGCTAATAACCCGGCTTTAGATAGATTGGCGCCTCAAGAGCAAAGGATAGTTCATTATATGCTACAAGGCTATTCACCAAGTGAGATAGCCAAAGCCTTAAATATTACATTAGGGACTTTTAAAGGATATCGCAACACGTTGTATTCTAAATTATATATTCATAGTAAACGAGAATTGTTTGAAATAATGAACAATGAAAAAGCGGAGGATTAAGATTTCTCCGCTTTCTTATAATTTGGATTAACCCAGCGTTTTCTAAAGCAATCTCGCGCACAGTTACTGCAAGTTAAGTTTGTGTTCGTTAATTGATAGAAGCGTTCTGGGTGTTGTTTATGTAAGATTTCCCATTGTATTAAAGCAATAGACCCTAAGGCAAAGAGAATGTAGTTACAAACATTTGGAATAAAGATTAAAGGACTATATTTCATAAAATGATCCCAGTTATATATCCGACAAGTGACACAGCAACGATTCTTCATATATGTTCTAAATGGACACCAGATATTAATGCAGATGTTATCGGACATATGGAAGAAGATGACAAAGTAATATATCCAAAGGTAGGAAATGGTGTGGGTAAAATAGAGGGTAGCAATACCTCCTAAAAGTAGTAACCAACATATTCCAATCACTAAAGGATGTTTATAATCTGCTACTAAGCCTTTAATACTATTCAAAGAGAAGTATTCAGAAGGCTTGAAGTTTTTGATGAAATGTTTACCCGAAGCTATCGAGATATTAAAAACTGGGAATATTACGCGGATGGCTTCAAAGGCAAAGTAGAGCCAAAGTGGTAGTAACCACCATTTATTCAGGTTTTCAATCCAGTCTGGAAACAAAAATAAGACGATTGTGGCTGCAATGAAAAGTAAAATAGAGAAGATGAGTCTAGTGATGCTTCTCGGTTTTGTTGTCATTTTATAAATGAGTCCTTGCTTAGCCAAATCTTTGACCATATTATTCCCTCTATTTTTATTATATTCTTTTTTTGATAAAATGAAAGTGTTTACAGGGCTGTTATGTCTTGACTTTCAATAATAAAAGAGTTATAAAGTATTTATAAATCTTCGCGGGAAACACGAGATTAATGACTAGTTATAGAGAGAGAAGTCAGTGGTGGAATCTTCTCACGATGTTGAATTCTTACCGTTCCCAAAATGGTGCATTGCGAACAATGCCGTGAACTTAGCGTTAATAAGTAATGAAGAGCATATAGGTTATCTATATGAATTAAGGTGGTACCGCGTAACTTACGTCCTTAGATGTTTTCTAGGGGCGTTTTTATTTGTTTAGGGAGGCATTGAAATGCTAAAAGTTGAATTAAAAGACGGTAAGATTATGGAAGTCGCAGAAGGTAAGTCGTTTGGGGAGATTTGTGTGGAATTATCACCATCTTTACGCAAGAAGACTTTAGTGGCTAAAGTTGATGGTAAAATGGTGGATTTATCTGCTAAACCTGAGCATGATTGTAAGCTGGAGTTTATTACTTTAGATGATGAGGAGGCTTTTGAAGTCTTAAATCACTCTTGTGCTCACTTACTAGCCCAAGCTATGAAACGGCTTTATCCAAAAGTCCTATTTTGGGTTGGACCTGCTATTGAAGAAGGCTTCTATTATGATATGGACTTACAAGGTGTGACATTAACTGAAGAAGATTTAGTTAAAGTTGAAAATGAAATGAAGAAAATCGCCAAAGAGGGCGAAGAGATTAAAGGCCGAGTTATTTCTAAAAAGGAAGCTTTAGATATCTTTAAAGCCAATCCATATAAGATTGAACTCATCAATAATTTACCAGAGAATGAGAAGATTTCTTGTTATGCTCAAGGCGAATTCATTGATCTCTGCCGAGGGCCACATATTGCTAATGCTAAAGAACTTAAACACTTCAAACTTTTAAAAGCTTCAGGTGCTTATTATAAGGGTGATTCTAAAAACAAGATGCTTCAAAGAGTATATGGAATTTGTTTCCCAACTAAAGAAGCCCTTGATGCTCACTTATATATGCTAGAAGAAGCTAAAAAGAGAGATCATAAGAAACTTGGTAAAGAAATGGGCTTATTTATGTTTTCTGAATATGGACCTGGTTTACCATTCTGGCTTCCAGATGGACTTATCCTTAAAAAGAAACTAGAAGAATTTGTCCAAAGTTTACTTGATAAATATGATTATCAAACCATCGAGACCCCAATTCTACTCAACCGGGCTTTATGGGAAATATCTGGTCACTGGGATCACTACAAAGAAAATATGTTTACTGCTCAAGCAGCCGATGAAATCTATGCTGTTAAGCCAATGAATTGTCCTGGTGCCATTCTTGTTTACAAGAATGAACTCCACTCATATCGGGATTTACCATTACGTTATTCCGAATTTGGTCATGACCATCGTTATGAAGCTTCCGGTGCTTTAAATGGCTTATTTAGAGCTAGAGGTTTTACTCAAGATGATGCGCATATTTTCTTGGCCAAAGAACAAATCAAAGATGAAGTGGGTCGGATTATTGCTTTCTTTGATGAGGTCTATTCAACTTTCGGTCTTGATTACTCAATTGAACTTTCAACTCGGCCAGTCGATAACTTCATTGGTGAAGTAAAAGATTGGGATGCTGCTGAAGAAGCACTACGCAATGCTTGCTTAGCTACCAAACATAACTTTAAGATTAATCCGGGGGATGGCGCTTTTTATGGACCAAAACTTGACTTTAAACTTAAAGATTCACTAGGCAGAGTCTGGCAATGTGGTACTGTTCAACTTGATATGCAACTACCAGGTAGATTTGATTGCACCTATGTGGCTGAAGATGGAAGCAAGAAGACACCAGTTATGTTACACCGGGCTGCTTGTGGCTCAGTCGAGCGATTAATGGGTATTTTAATTGAAAACTATGCTGGTAACTTCCCACTTTGGTTAGCACCTAACCAAGTTGAAATCTTACCTGTTAGCCCAGAAGCGCACGAAGAACATGCTGAAAAACTCTTGAAACGACTAAAAGACTTGGGTATTCGCGCTAAAATCGATAATCGAAATGAAAAGTTAGGTTATCGGATGAGAGAAGCTCAACTTAAGAAAGTGACTTATATTGTAGTTGTTGGTGATAAAGAAGCTAAAGATGATTTAGTAACTTACCGTCATCACGGGGAACAAGCCCAAATTACTGTTTCATATAAGGAATTTGTTGACTTACTCCAAAAAGAGATTAAGAACAAAGAATAATTTACTTCTTCAAAGGCTTGATTTGGTGACTAAGATCAAGCCTTTTTTGTTGCTTAATACGACTTATTCGAGTATGATAATACTCGTTAGGAGATGAATATATGGGATATGCAAAGTTTTTAGAAGAACGTAAACCATTAGCCAAACAACTAGTTTTAGAGTTGCGCAAGAAGTTCGACTATGTTTCTATTTTAGGAACATTTGTTGATGGCGTCGCAATTACAACTAATCGGGCCACAACTTCAGTTGGTGAGCCAATGCTAGCGGAACGTGGCTTCGTTATTAGAGTCTATAATGGTCTCGGATATGCTGAATATTCCTGCAATGATTTAGCTAAAGATCCAGTAGCTTTTGCTGCTAAGATTGAAAAAGTGGTGACTTTATCACCTTCTTTAAGTGCTAAGATGACTAAGATTGTCCAAATGAAGGATGAACCTCATGTGGAAAAGTTTAATCGTCCAGATACTGGCAAAGAATATACTGCCCAAGAGATTGTGGCTTTCTGCTCAGCCAAAAAGGATGAGATCTTAAAACAAGACCCATTAATTGTTAATGCGATGGTTCAAGTTTCCCAAATCAAGGTTTCTAAGATGTTTATTACCGAACATAAGGAACTAGAACAATTTTATACTTGGACTAATGCCACTTTTGTTTGTGTCATGCAAGAAGATGGCAAGATGTCTTTTGAAAGAGTTGGAAACCAAAATGATAACATGGAGAAGACCTTACGAGAAGTAAGTGGTAGAGTTGAAGAACTTGTCACTATTACTAAGAAAGTCTTACATGCTAAACACGTCGTACCTGGTGTTTATGATGTCATTACTCATCCATCAGCCACTGGCTTAATTGCTCATGAAGCTTTTGGTCATGGTGTAGAAATGGATATGTTTGTGAAGAATCGGAGTAAAGCAAGAGGCTACATTGGTAAATATGTCGCAAGTCCAATCGTTTCAATGCGGGATGGGGCAAAAGCCTTCCCAAGTGTTGGCTCTTATTTCTTTGATGATGATGGCGTTATCGGTCAAGATACACTTATCATTAAAGATGGTATCTTACAAACTGGTATTTCTGACTATTTAAGTGCCCTTGAACTTGGAACTGAACCTACTGGGAATGGTCGAAGAGAGTCATTTAAGCGGAAAGCTTATACCAGAATGACTAATACTTTCTTCCTTCCAGGCAAAGATAAGTTAGAAGATATGATTAAATCAATCAAACACGGCTATATGTTATTTGAAACTAACAATGGGATGGAAGATCCAAAGAATTGGAATATCCAATGCGTAGTTGAATATGGAATCGAGATTAAAGATGGTAAATTAACCGATAATTATATCTCACCAGTCGTGATGAGTGGTTATGTTCCAGATTTATTGAAGTCAATTTCCATGATTTCCAGTGACTTAGAAGTTTATGGTTCTGGATTCTGTGGTAAAGGCTATAAGGAATGGGTTAGAGTCAGTGATGGCGGCCCATATTTGAAAGCGCGGGTGAAGTTAGGATGATCGAACGTATTATTAAAGCTCTCAAGAATAATCCTAAAGTTAATGCTTGGAGAATTCTGGAAACTAAGAGCAAGAGCAGCGAACTCTTCTTTGTCTCTAAAAGATTAGAAACAACAAGAGCCACTGATTTAGATGCTTTTAAAGTCACAGTTTATACTGATTTTGATGGTTTTAGGGGCAGTGCCACTATGCCGGTTGAAACTTATATGTCTGATGCTGATTTAAAAGGTGTCGTGGAAGAAGCTTTATATCGGGCTTCCTTCGTTAAAGACAAATATTATGATTTAGTGGCTCCAGTTAGTGCTAAACTCGTTAACATTAAGTCCAATATGGAAGAGCATAGTTTACAAGAATGTGCAAATATCGTAGCCGATGCAGTCTTTAAGGCTGATAATGTTGATAAAGGTTCATTAAGTGCTACCGAAATCTTTGTTTATGATAAAGAATATCGGGTAGTGAACTCTTGTGGGGTGGATTATTCCTTCCATAAGTATTCTGGCATGTTAGAATTTATTCCTAACTGGGTCGGCGAGAAAGAAGAAGTTGAACTATACCGTAATATTCGCTTTGGCGCAATTGATCCAGCCGATATCACTGCAAGAGTGAGTGAGGCTTTAGTCGCTGCTAAAGATAGAAGTATTGCTGTTCATTTACCAAAAGAAGTCAAGAAATGTAAAGTTTTATTGGCTGGTAATGATGTCGGACAACTCTTTAGTTTCTTTGTCTCTCAATTAGACTACGCAACAGTGTTCCAACAAATGTCTTTATTCAAACTTGGTGAATCTTGCCAAGGGGATAAGGTGTTAGGTGACAAGATTAATATCACATTAACTCCATATGTGGCTGAATGTGTGGCATCACGCCCAGTTGATACTGATGGCGTAGTTTTACATGAAATAAAGTTAATTGATAAAGGCATTCCTCTTCAATATGCTGGTGCTTCTAGATGGGGCCAATATTTAGGAGTTAAAGAGCCAACAGGATCTTTACCTCTCATAGTTGTTGCTCCAGGTTCAAAGAGCATTGCTGAAATGGAAAAAGAACCATATATTGAATGTGTAGCTTATAGTGGTCTTCAAGTTGATCCATTCTCCGATTATATCGGTGGTGAAGTGAGACTTGGTTACTACTTTGATGGTAAGAAACGTTATCCAATCACTGGTTTCAGTATTGGCGGTTCCTTAAAAGAAGCCATTAAGAATATGCATTTATCTAAAGAAACAAGAAAAGATGCTAGAATGGTCCATCCAACTCACGTCGAGATTGAGGGCATGGATATTATTTAGTTGACTATTTTATCTATAAATGATAAGATAATCTCGCAAAAACGAATAAGTGGAAAGAAGAGGCACCCGCTTCTCACCTGATTGCCAATGGTAATGGGTCAAGGCTACAACATTATTAAAATGTTTTTATAACGGGTGCGTTTCGCACTCGTTTTTATTTCATCACTGGAGGTGGAGACTATAGCTTATATGAATCCGAGAGACCAATACGGGAAGTTACCGGTAAAAGAAAACAAAGACTTAGTTAATGAATTGATTCGCTTTCCTGAAGTATTAGTTATTGATCAAAATGGAAACCAATTAGGAGTTAAACCAAGAAAAGAAGCCATTGCCCTTGCAAAAGAGGTTGGGCTTGATTTACTTTGTGTTGCCCCAATGGGAAAACCACCGGTTTGCAAGATTGTGAACTATGGCAAATATCGTTTTGAACAACAAAAGAAGGCCAAGGAAGCCAAAAAGAATCAAAAAGTCATTGAAAATAAGGAAGTTCGTTTTACACCACAAACAGATATGCATGACCTTGAAGTTAAAGCTAAAGCAGTCATTAAATGGTTTGCTGAAGGTAGTAAGGTTAAGGTTACTGTGCGTTTTAGGGGGAGACAAATGTCCCATCCTGAAGTGGGAGAAGCAACTTTACGTCAGTTCTTAGATTTGATCAAAGACTATTCAGTCGTCGATAAACAACCAGTTATGGAAGGAAGACAAATGTTTGCACTTCTTTCACCAAAGAAATAGGAGGACATTAATATGCCAAAGATGAAAACAAATAAGGCCGCTGCCAAACGTTTTAAAGTAACGGGCAATGGTCATCTCAAAAGAAAACACGCTTATCGTCAACACAAAGCTCATTCATTGTCAAAGAAACAAAGAAGACAACTCGCTAAGCCAGGAATGGTACATCCAACAGATGAAAAGCGAATCAAGAACATGTTCCAAGGCTAATAGGGAGGTAAAATTATGGCAAGAGTAAAAGGTGGTTATGTCGCACATCGTGCACATAAGAAAGTATTAAAAAAAGCAAGTGGTTACCGTGGTTCAAAGCATCGTTTATATAAAACAGCTAATGAACAACTATTAAAATCCGGTGCCTATGCTTATCGTGATCGTCGTCAAAAGAAACGGGATTTCAGAAAACTCTGGATTACCAGAATCAACGCAGCATGTGATGCTCAAGGCATTTCATACTCCAAGTTCATGTATGGACTCAAGGTTGCCGGTATTGAAGTTAATCGTAAGATGCTTTCAGAACTCGCAATTAATGATTCCAAAGCCTTCAATGACTTAATTGAAGCAAGTAAGGCCACTATTGCAAGTGGCAAGAAACCACAACCAAAAGTCAAAGAAGAAAAGGCTCCAGAAGTTAAAGTCAGTGAAAAGACTGATGGCAAACTTGAAATCAGCGTTAAAGCTCCAAAAGAGCCAAAAGCTGCTCCTAAAAAGGCTCCAGCTAAGAAGCCAGCCGCTAAAAAGCCTGCAGAAAAGAAACCCACAGCAAAAAAAGAAGCTAAGTAATAAATTACGTTCCTCAAAAGAGGAACGTTTTTTTATGAACTTCCTTTTTATCTTTAGGGTAACAATGCTATAATTAGAATGGGTGATGAATATGGAACAATTTAACGCATATTTTGATGATTATAATCTAATTGAATTAGTCGTTTCCAAATCGAGTGGATTTCAAGCACCTTTTAGTTTAATTACGCCTAAAGGTGTGACTGGAACTAATATTATTTATCAATATGAGGACCATAATAACCACTATTTTGGTCTAAGTTTTACTGAACCTTTACAAATCGGCGCTAATTACTATCTGGGTAATGCTAGTGCCAATATGAAGTGCCAAGTTAAATATCGTTTTATCGTTAAGACACCACGCTTTGATGAAGAGTTTAACTATACTGGGCCACTTGGAGTAACTTATGCTAAAGAGATGACTATCTTTAGATTATGGGCTCCAACAGCTAGTAAAGTACAATTATTACTCAATGGACGCGTCCTAGACTTAGATAGACGTCAACAAGGCGTGTTTGTTTTGGTTTTAAAGGGAGATTATGACAAATGTGTCTATAATTACCTTGTTCATGTAAACGGCGCTGTAAACGAAATAATTGACCCTTATGGAGCGGGATTAACTCCAAATTCAACAGGATCCATCATTTTAGACCCGAAAAAGTTTAAAAAACCAGCCAGTTATACTTTAAAGCCTTTATCAATAGCAGATTATTTGATTTATGAGATGTCAGTCTATGATTTTTCTAATAATCGCTTCTTTAAGAATAAAGGGAAATACCTGGCTTTCCAGGAAGTAACGAATAATGATTACAAAGATAGTATTGGGCTTGGTTACATCAAGAGTCTAGGAGTTAGTCATATTCAATTACAACCAATTCTGGACTTTGCTACTAAAGACGACTATAACCCGCATGGACTATACAACTGGGGTTATGACCCGGTATCGTTCTTTGCAATGGAAGGTAGTTATGTATCTGACTTGAAAGATCCTTACTTGAGAGTGAGTGAGGCTCAAGGAATGGTGGATGCTATCCATGCACAAGGCATGAGAGTGATATTGGATGTAGTTTATAACCATGTTTACAAGCACGAGAGTAGTTGTCTAGAATTAGCCGTGCCTTATTACTATTTTGGCTATAAGAATAAGGCCATTACCAATGGTAGTTTATGTGGAAATGATCTAGATTCATCTAGAAAAATGGTTTGTAAGCTAATAATTGACAGTGTAGTTGATTTAATCAAAAAATACGCAATTAATGGTCTTAGAATAGATTTAATGGGGTTATCTAGTAAATATCTAGTAGATAACTTGGAGATAGAAAGTAGAAAATTAGACAAAGATTTTGTTATTTATGGCGAAGGCTGGAATATGGAAGGCTGTCTAGGTGTCAGTGAATGTGCCAATCTCAGTAATGCAAAAGAATTACCAGACATTGCTTTCTTCAATGACTACTTTAGAGATAACGTTATGGGCCATTCTTGGTCTAGTGCATCTCAATTCGGTTATGCATTAGGGGATGTCTCAAAATGCATATATGCCATGGATGTTTTGCACGGCCATCATTCTAGTGATTTCATTGGTCCTATCCAGAGTGTTAACTATCTAGAATGCCATGATGGCCTATCCTATGCTGATAAAATAGTGAAAGAATGTGGCTTCTTGGATCAAGGAAGAGCCATATTAGGACTAGCAATGCTAGTTTTAGCTCAAGGAATCCCATTTATTCATATGGGTGAAGAGTTCTTAAAGAGTAAAAAGATGATTGATAACTCTTACTTGAACCTGGAAAGCGAAAATGACTATGACTGGAATGAGATTTCTCGGAAAAAAACCTTCATTCATATGTTTAAACAATTAATTAAGTTTAGACAAGAACATCCAGAACTCTTCTTTGTAAAAGAAGAAGATGTAGTTGAAAACGTTAAAATAAGCGAATTTTATCGTTCAATTGTTTATGATGTTGGTAATTATACCTTTATCTTCAATGGCAATGACCATGAACTAGTTTATCCAGATATTAATGACCCAAATATTGTTTTAGGGAATAGGATGAATATTACAAGAGAAGGAAAGCTTCAATTGGATGCTGCAGCTTTCGTAATTTTATTGAATGATAAATAATATTTTGATATTATTTACATATTGAGAGGTGATAGGAGTGGAGAACATTGAAGAATTCCTAAATGGCAATAGTTTCGACTCTTATCATTATTTTGGGGCCCATTATACTGGAAATGGCTATTTGTTTCGGGTATACGCACCTCATGCTAAAAGAGTAGAATTAATCGGTGACTTTAATAATTGGGATGGGCATGACTTTGTCATGAATAAAGTTGAATGGCAAGGTGTTTTTGAGCTATTCATTCCAAATATTCCTGAATATACAATGTATAAATATCGGATTGTGACCAAAAACAATCAAATTATTGATAAGGGTGACCCTTATGGCTTTTATAGTGAACTTAGACCGGGTGGATCATCTAAAACCTTTAATTTAGAGGGATATGAATGGCAAGATGGAAATTATTTAGAGAATCGGACTTTTAAAGGAAAGAGTTTAAATCTTCCTGTTAATATCTATGAGATGCATTTGAATGGCTGGAAACAAAAGAAAGATGGCTCTTCATATTCATATGAAGAAATGATATCAGAACTCGTTCCTTACCTTAAAAAACACCATTTTACTCACGTTGAATTCTTACCTTTAATGGAACATCCAATGGATAAATCTTGGGGTTATCAAGTTACCGGTTTCTATTCAATTACTTCGCGGTATGGTGAACCCAAACAACTAATGAAATTAATTGATGCTCTGCATCAAGCTGGGATTGGGGTTATTTTTGATTTTGTGGGAGTTCATTTAGTTAAGGATGAATTCGGTCTTACTCGCTTTGATGGTACATATTTATATGAGTATAGCGAAGCAAGTAGACGAGATAACGAGTGGGGAACCTCTAATTTTGATTATAATAAAGGCCAAACTAAGAGCTTTTTAATCTCTTGTATCAATTTCTATTGTGATTATTACCATGTTGATGGCATTAGAATGGATGCTGTTAGCAACATCATTTATTACCGTGGAAATAAGAATAAGGGCGTAAATGAGGGTGGAATTGCTTTCCTAAAGGACTTAAACATAGCTTTACACAAACTACATCCAAATGTGATGATGATTGCTGAAGATTCTAGCGATTATCAAGGCGTAACTAAGCCAGTTTATACTGGTGGATTAGGTTTTGATTATAAATGGGACTTAGGTTGGATGCATGATACCTTAGAATATTATGCAAAAGATCCAATCTACCGTAAGTATGAATGCAACCACTTTGCTTTTTCAATGTATTATTTCTATTCAGAAAACTTTCTTTTACCATTATCCCACGACGAAGTCGTGCATGGTAAAGGTGAGATAGTTGATAAGATGTGGGGCAGTTATGAAGACAAGTTCCATCAATTAAGAAATCTATATGTTTATATGTTCACTCATCCGGGCAAGAAATTGAACTTTATGGGTAATGAAATTGCGCATTTCAGAGAGTTTGATGAAACAAAACCAGTTGATTGGTTCTTACTCGATTATCCAATGCATCAACAATTTGCCAACTTCTTTGATGATTTAACTAAAATATATCTAGATAATCCAGTCTTATATGAGCACGATTATGAACCATTAGGATTTCATTATCCAATGGCTAATAATGGTGAGCAATGTATTTTCTATTATTATCGAGAAGATGGTAAAGATGCGATATTAACCATTCTCAATATGACTATGAATAGTTATGATAGTTATGATATTGGAGTGCCTTACCCAGGCAAATATCAAGAAATCCTCAATAGTGAACAACAAAAATATGGTGGTAGCGGTGGCGAAAATGGCACGAAAGTCCTAGTCACTAAGCCAGGCAAGATTCATGATTGTAGCAATAAAATTACACTTAAAATAGTGGGTTATAGTGCCCAAATCATTAAATATCTAGGAAAGTAGGAACAAACATGTTTGAAAATAAAGAGAAATTTTGCCAAGAGTTTCAAGATGAAGTCTTAAAAACTTATGGTCGGAGTATCGATGAAGCCCATTTAGACGAAATCTATGAAGTTTTAGGTAAAATGGTGCGGGAATATGCTTCGGTAAACTGGAAAAAAGCCAAAGATGAAAGCAATAAGTTGGGTAAACGCCAACTTATCTACTTTTCTATGGAGTTTTTACTAGGTAGAATGCTGAAAAATAACCTAGAAAACTTAGGTATTTATGATTTAGTAGTTGCTGGGTTTAAAGAGATGAATATTGATTTCAAGGCGGTTACTGATTTAGAAAGTGATGCCGGACTCGGCAATGGGGGCTTAGGTCGACTTGCTGCTTGTTATATGGATAGTTTAGCTTCATTAGGTTATCTTGGTAATGGAAACTGTATTCGTTATGAATATGGCTTCTTTAAACAAAAGATTGATGAAAATGGTTGCCAAGTCGAGATTCCAGATCAATGGTTAAAGCTTGGGAATGCCTGGGAAGTTAGAAAACCTTATCGCACAATTGATGTGGCTTTTTATGGAAGAGTAGAGACGGAATGGAAAGATGGCCGTAACTATTATCATTTAGTTGATGCTGAGCATATTAATGCTGTTCCTTATGATGTGCCGATGATTGGTTATCATAATGGTCAAGTTAATACATTAAGACTTTGGTCAGCTGAACCATCCAGTCAACAAGTACCTCCAGATCAAGATTTTTATGATTATTTATCAAGTGTGAGACGTCTTTGCCATGGTTTATATCCAGATGATTCAACTGAAAGTGGCAAAATACTTCGTCTTAAACAACAATATTTCTTTGTTTCAGCTGGAATTCAATCCACTATTCAACTCTATATGAAGATGGGGCATAAGAACTTAGATGACTTTGCTAAGCATACCGTCTTCCAACTCAATGATACTCATCCAGTTTTGGGTATTCCTGAAATGATGAGAATCTTACTTGATGAATATGGTTATGAATGGGATGCTGCTTGGAAAATTGTTGAAAATACTTTTGCTTATACCAATCATACTGTTATGCAAGAAGCTTTAGAAAAGTGGCCAGTTCACTACATTGAACAGTTATTGCCACGTATTTATACCATTATTCAAGAGATAAATCGCCGCTTTACTAACTATGTTCGAGAGAAATTTGAAGATGAGTCTTTAGTGAGTGCGACAAGTATCATTCGCGATGACTTGGTCCATATGACTCATTTAGCCATTGTGGGTAGTTTTTCGATTAATGGTGTAGCAAAATTACATAGTGAAATCTTAAAAACCGAGGTTTTAGCTCCATTTTACAAGGTTTTCCCTGAGAAATTCAGAAATGTCACTAATGGCGTAACCCAACGGCGTTTCTTAGCTTATGCTAATCCAGAGTTAAAACAACTCTTAGATAAAACCATTGGTCCAAGTTGGTTAGAAACTCCAAGTGACTTAGCCAAGTTACTTGAACATGTTGATGATCAATATGTCCAACAAGAATTTTTAAAGGTTAAACAAACTAGAAAGAAAATTCTTGCTGATTATATCTTGGAACATAATGGGATTAAAGTTGATGTTAATTCCATCTTTGATGTTCAAGTTAAGAGATTACATGCTTATAAACGTCAACTATTGAATGTTTTGCATATAATCGCTCTATACCAATATATGTTGGAGCATAAAGATTATAAGATTGTGCCTCGGACTTTTATCTTTGGGGCTAAAGCCGCTCCTTCTTATGAATTTGCTAAGAAAGTTATTGAATTGATTAACTGTGTGGCTAAAGTCATCAATAATGATTCAAGAATCAATAACCAATTAAAGGTTGTCTTTATTGAGAATTATGATGTTTCCAAGGCTGAAATAATTGTTCCGGCTTGTGATGTCAGTGTTCAAATCTCAACTGCTGGTAAAGAAGCCAGTGGAACAGGCAATATGAAATGTATGATGAATGGTTCCTTAACTTTTGGAACTTATGATGGGGCAAATGTTGAAATATCAGAACTAGTGGGTCCAGATAATTGCTTAATTTTTGGACTTAGAGAAGCAAAAATTCGTAATTTACGCCGGAGTGGAACTTATTCTGCTACTAATATCTATCTCAAAGATCCAATCATTAAAAAAGCCATTGATGCTTTGGTGGATGGAACTTTTGATGAAGATGAGAAACGTTTCATCTCTTTATACAATGAGATTTTACTCAAGAACGATGAATATTTCATTTTAGCTGATTTTGAGGCTTATGCTAGGGCGTTTATGCAGATTGATAGCAAATACCTGGATAAGTCTTATTGGGCCAAGATGTGCCTTGTAAACATTGCAAAATCAGGTTACTTCAGTAGTGATCGCGCTGTTCAAGACTATGTTGATACCATTTGGCATTTGGAGAAGGTGAAATAATGAAATACGATTTAAGTAGTTTCTTTGTAGAACAAGAGAAACTAGATGAAAGCATCAATAAAAAGCATGCAGTAACTTATGAAGACACAATTAAAGAAAGAATCTTAGCCTTTCTTGTTGAACTAGGGGAGTTATGTAACGAAACCCGTTGTTTTAAGTATTGGTCACTCAAAGGCCCTTCACCTAAGCCGGTGGTTTTAGAAGAATATATTGATGGCTTACATTTCATTATGTCCATCGGTATTTATGCTAAATTTGCTAATACTGATGCCATTAATGTTTTCGATTTTGATGAGAAACTGAAATTAACTGACTGTTTATTAGATGTTTATAATTTAGCAACAGATTTAATTGCTGATGTTAATCGGGCCAATTATTACGAAGTTTTAACTCATTTTTTAGGTTTAAGTGTGCGCCTTGGCTTTAATTATGAAGATTTAAAAGCAGGATATGAGAAGAAATTAGCGATTAATTATCAAAGACAAGATAATAATTACTAAAAAACAGAAAGCGCTTTTATCTATACAAAGCACTTTTTGATTGTGTATAATTTATTCCGTGTTTTATAAAGGGGGCAAATAACATGAAACAATATACTAGAGCCGAGATTAAAGAGATTATTAGTGAGCGGGGTGTCCAATATATTAGTTTACAGTTTAGCGATATTTTAGGAACTGTTAAAAGTGTTGATTTACCTGTCACGATGCTGGATGCAGCCTTAGATAATAAAATAATGTTTGATGGTTCTTCAATAGAAGGATTTGTTAGAATTCAAGAAGCTGATATGTGCTTACATCCTGATTTAGGCACTTTTATGGTCTTTGATGACGATGATACAATGGGCGATTGTTTAGTGGCCCGTTTTATTTGTGATGTCTATAAAACTAATGGTGAGCCATTTGAGGGTGATCCTCGTTATGTGTTAAAAAAGGTGCTAAAAAAGATGCAAGAAGCCGGTTATAACAAGTTTAATGTCGGTTTTGAAGCCGAATTCTACCTACTTAGAACAGATGAAACGGGGAGACCAACCTTGGAATTCTCAGATGCTGGTAGTTATTTTGATTTAGCCCCAATGGATGGAAGTGAAAACTGCCGGCGTGATATTGTTTTGACTTTAGAAAGACTGGGCTTTGAGATGCAACAATCGCACCATGAAGTGGGGCCTGGTCAAAATGAAATCAACTTTAAATATGCTGATGCATTATCAACTTGCGATAGTATTCAAACCTTAAAGCATGTCGTCAAGAAAGTGGCGGGAGCATATGGCTTATATGCAACCTTCTTACCTAAACCTAAAGAAGGCTTCCCAGGTAACGGAATGCATACTAATTGTTCTTTAGTCAAAGACAACCACAATGTTTTTGGTTCAGAAAATGATGATTTAAGAATTAGTGAGACTTGCCGTAAGTTTATTAGTGGCATCATTGCTCATTCTAAAGCCATTACTGCTTTAGCTAATCCTACAATTAATAGTTATAAACGTTTAATGTCTGGTTATGAAGCTCCTTGCTATATTGCTTGGGCTAGCGCTAACCGCTCAACTATGATTCGTTTACCAGCAGTTACTAGTAGTGAGAATGCCCGAATTGAAATTAGGAGTGTTGATCCATCCTGTAACCCATATTTAGCAATTGCCGCTATTTTAACAGCCGGATTAGAGGAAATTAGTAGCGGTAAAGAACCAATTAAGCCGGTTACTGAGAACTTATTTAGTGAATCGCCAAAGCAATTAAAGCGTAAACATATTGAGAAGCTACCGGAATCACTTGAAGTAGCTTTAGTTGAACTAAGTAAAGATGCAATTATCATGGAGTGTTTAGGAGAACATGTTAGTAGTAAGTTCTTAGCTGCTAAACACTGTGAATGTGATAAATATCAAAAACAAATCTCCAAGTGGGAAATTGATTATTATCTCCCAAAACTTTAATGGCTAAGATTGTTTTAATTGATTTAGATAATACATTATTAAACTTCGATATTGCTGAGAAGTTGGCTTTTAAATATACTGCTTTACGCTATGGACTAGATTACAGCGAAGATTTTTACCAAGAGTTTTTAAAAGTAAATAGTGAGTATTGGCGTAAATCTGAACGGGGCGAGATAAGTATTAAAGACTTAACTGTGCAGCGTTTTGCTGATGTTTTTAATAAATATAAAGAGGATCTAGACCCAGTTAAAGTTAATCAAACTTACTTACAACAATTAAGTGACCATCCTTATTATGAAGAAGGTTCAGTTGAACTGTTGAAATACTTGGGAACTAAATACAAAGTATTTATTGTGACAAATGGTGTCTACTTTGTCCAACGCCGAAGATTAGACATTACTCATTTGGATGACTTAGTTACTGGAGTTATTTGCTCGGAACAAGTTGGAGCCAATAAACCAAGTCCAGATTTCTTTATTAAAGGACTAAAAGAATATGGGTTAGATGCTACAAAAAGTGATGATTTCATTATTATTGGTGATTCATTAACAAGTGATATGCTTGGTGGCGAGACAATGGGCTATGAAACTATTTGGTATAATCGGAAACACTTGGATCCTAATACTCAAATGATTAAAAAGCCTTTAACTTATATTGTTACAAGTCTTCAAGAAATAGAAAAGATTTTATAAAAGCTCTTAAATGAGCTTTTTTTAGTATCGAAGCCTCTAAAATATGTTAAAATAATGGCTATGAATGAACACACTATTGTTTTAAACAATCAAGTTTACAAATATGTCATTATTGCTAAGCCCATTTCTAGAATGTACTTACGTTTTCGGGATGGAAAAATCATTGCGACAGTGCCATATCTTACGTTAAGAAGTAGTGTTGAAAACTTTATCTTAAAGAATGAAAAGTGGGTAGAAAGAGTAGCTAATAAAGCGGCTAGTCAAAAACAATTAGAAATAAGTGATGGTAGTAGCCTAGAAATCTTGGGCTTACCATATAAGATAAAACTCAGTGACCATTATGAACTTAAAGAAGGGGAGTTAATTTTAAACCAAGAGGAACCTTATGCTGATCTATTAACAGCTGGTTTAGAATTACTAAGACCTTATACTTACAATAAAGCGAAGTTTTATTTTGAGGCCATGTATCCAAGTGTTGAATATGCTTTTCCAACCTTAAGATATAAACACCTAAAATCTAAATATGGCCATTATAACCGGGTTAAACATGAGATTGAATTTAATATTTCGCTAGCCTTTTATCCAGAAGAAATCGTGGATTATATCATTGTCCATGAATTAGCCCACATTCAAGAATTCAATCATCAAGCTGCCTTTTATGAATTGATTGCGAGTGTTTTACCAAACTACAAAACTTTAGTTAAGCGTTTAAAGAAAGAGGGGATGATTATATGAAAGAAATTACTTCATTAACCAATGAAACCATTAAACTTTATGCCAGTTTAAATAACAAAAAAGAGAGGGAAGAGCACCATTTATTTATTGTGGATGGTGATCATCTAGTTCTAGAAGCTTATAAGCACCACTGTTTAGAAGCAGTTTTATTTACTGATTATTTACCTCAAGAATTAAAAGATTATCCAAATTTAATCAAAGTGACCGATGGAATTATGGCCAAGATTAGTAATGTGGTCGATCCTAAAAATATCATTGGTATTTGTAAATACAAAGAACAAGTTTTACCAAGTGGAGCAACTCATTTAATTGCACTAGATGGAGTGCAAGACCCCGGTAATGGAGGGACTATCTTACGTTCTGCTTTAGCTTTTGGTTATCAAGGTCTACTATTATCAAATGACTCTTTTGATATTTATAACACTAAATTTATTCGCTCTACTATGGGTGCTTTCTTTGCTTTACCAATTATTCGGGGTGATTTAGTTAAATTACTTCTAGCATTAAAAACTAACCATAAAATAATAGTGGCTGACTTAGTCGATGAAGCCAAACCACTTTCTAGTTGTAAATTTGTTGAACCATTAGTTATTGTAGTTGGTAATGAGGGAAGAGGTCCGACTAGAGCCATTCGGACTTTAGCGGATGAGATAGTGATTATTCCTATTTCTGGTAATATCAATTCCTTAAATGTTGGGGTGGCCGCTTCAATCATAATGAACTATTTTAGTAATATCTAGGCACAAAGGGGAGGATTTCTTCCCCTTTTTGTTGATTGTTTGCTTTATTCTATTATATGGGGTAGTATGAAGGTATAGAAATAAACAATTCCATCTAGCAAGACAAACATCAGGGGGAGGTTTTATAATGAAAACACTTAAAATTGCCTTGGGTCTAGGATTACTACTAGGAGTATGCGGCTGCAATAAGCTCCAAGAATATAATATAAGTACTCATAATGAAGTTGCTGTTGTTTTAGCCATTGATGGTGATACTATGCAAGTCTATAAGACTAAAAATGGTGTTGATGATCGTGAAATTCTTGAAAAGGATCGGATTATAACGATTAATTTAACATCAAGGGTTAAATACTTCACCACCGATGTGATGCATGACTCACAGTATTCGGTGTCTAATAACACCATATCTGATAGTGAAAAAGTTGGTCGTATTTCATTAAGTGATATTAGTGTTGGAGATCCGATTAGAATTGAATACTATAATACTGAACCTTTACAATTGGCCAAAATTACTAAAAAAGAAGTACGCATCGAAGAGTTGGTTTATAAAAGCAGTAATGCTTCTGACCCAACCTTTACCTTAAGTACTTTGTGGTTTAATGACAAGTATGAGGTTCAACCGATTCCTAACCTTGAACCGGACACCAAAATAAAAGTAGCCCATCGAGGTTATTGGTTGTATTCCAATATTATGGGAATGTCCGAAGCTTATTATGCTTTTGTTCCAGACTAGAAGAGCGAACCTATGGGTTCGCCCTTTTTAAAAAGTATTGAGGTTTTATTCATTATTAGTTATAATGAACTAGTAAATTGATGAAGAGGATTAGTAGTTAATAACGTTACTAGACAGGGACTAGAATAAGAATTGAGAATTCTAGATAGTAATAATTAATGAATTCACCTTGGAGAGCATCTAACCCATGCCGTCAACCGCGTTAAGGTAATTAAGAGCATAACTATGTTATGAATTAGGATGGTACCGCGTTAATTCGTTCCTGAAATGGGAACGTTTTTTTAGTTCAGAAGGGAATTGATAAAATGGAAAAGATTATTGATTTAGAAGAAGCCAAGAAAGTTATTAATGAGTGTCATGATTTAAATGAACTCAATAACTTAAGGGTAACTTATTTAGGCAAAAAGAGTGCCTTAAGTTTAGCCATGGCTCAAATGGGAAAATTAAAACCTGAAGAAAGAGCAGTTTATGGTAAAAGCGTTAATGATTTGAAAAATGAGTTAAATAATGCCATTAATGCTCAAAAAGCTCAACTAGAATTAGCCAAACTCAATGAGACCTTACAAAAAGAAACGATTGATATTTCTTTACCTGGTCAAAGTTTTGAAGTTGGTTCTAAAGGTATTGTGGCTCAAGTTATCGATGAAATTTGTGAGATTTGCATTGGTTTAGGCTTTTCAATTGCAGAAGGGCCTGAAGTCGAATCTGACCATTTTAACTTTGAAATGATGAATATTCCTAAGGGTCATCCGGCTCGGGATATGCAAGATACTTTCTATATTGATGAGACAACCTTATTGCGTTCCCATACTTCTCCTGTCCAAGCCCATGTGATGTTAGCAGCTCAAGGAAAAGGACCAATTAAGGTTATTTGTCCAGGGAAAGTTTATCGGAGAGATGAAGATACAACACATAGCCACGAATTCCATCAAATTGAGGCTTTAGTTGTTGATAAAGGTATTACAATGGCTGATTTAAAGGGCATCTTACTGACAATTGCGAGAAAGATGTTTGGTGAGAAACGGGAGATTAGACTACGTTCTTCTTTCTTCCCATTCACTGAACCATCTGTTGAAGTTGATGTTTCTTGCTTCCAATGTGAAGGCAAAGGCTGTAACTTATGTAAAGGAACAGGCTGGATTGAACTTTTAGGTGCAGGTATGGTTCATCCGAATGTCTTAAAAGGGGCAGGCTTTGATCCTAATGTTTATACCGGTTATGCCTTTGGTATCGGAGTTGAAAGAGTTGCAATGCTCCGCTATGGCATTGAAGATATGCGTTACTTATTCGCTAACAATGTTAATATCATGAAACAATTTAAGAAAGAAAGATAGGTGAGAGTATGAAAATAAGTTTAAAAACTCTAGGTGAGTACTTAGATCTTGAAGGTCTTTCAATTAAAGAGATTGTTGATACTATTACTGTCAAAGGTGTTGAAATTGAAAATGTTGAGAAGTTAGCGGAAGGTGACCACTTAGTAATTGGTAAAGTCTTGGAATGTGAAAAGCATCCAGATAGTGACCATTTGCATGTTTGTAAAGTTGATGTTGGCACCGGAATTAGTACCATTGTTTGTGGAGCGCCAAATGTCGCTAAAGGTCAAAAAGTAATTGTTTCTTTGCCTGGGGCCCATTTACCAGCTAAAGGAATTGTCATTCAAAAAGGGGTTATTCGAGGTGTTCCTAGTGAAGGCATGATTTGTTCTTTACTGGAACTTGGCGTTTCAGAAAAATACTTATCTGAAGAACAAAAGTCGGGGATTGAAGTCTTAGCTAATGATGCTCCGGTAGGAAACAATGATCCATTGGCCTATTTAGGCTTAGATGATACTTTATTGGAGTTAAAACCAACTCCAAATCGGGGCGATGTTTTATCCTTTATTTCCTTTGTTTATGAAGCAAGTGCGGCTTTAAATCGACAAATTAAGAAAGATTTAGAACCAGTCACATTACCTAATCAAAAGGAAGCAACATTTACTATTAGAAGTGAAACAAGTAAGTGCCCGAGAGCAGCCCTAAAAGCCGTTTATGGCTGCAAGATAAAACCTTCTCCTCGTTGGTTACAAGCCACTTTAATGAGTTATGGAGTTCGTTCCATTAATAATGTGGTCGATATTGGTAACTATGTAATGTTACTAGTCGGGCAACCACTCCATATGTATGATGCCAAGAAGTTGGTTTCGCATGATTTTGTGATTAAATGCGATTATAAAGGCCCATTCAAAGCTTTAGATGAAAAAGAGTACCAATTATTAGAAGATGACATTTTAGTGACCAATGGGAACCAGAATGGCTGTTTGGCAGGTATAATGGGTTCTGATGCCACTAAGATTGATGATAATACGACTGATATCGTAATTGAATCAGCTGAATTTAATGACATTCAAATTAGAACTACTGCTAGACGCTTACTTCTACTAAGTGAAGCAGCAACTCGTTTTATTCGGGGGATTGATTACACGCGTTCTTGCTATGCTTTGGATTTAGCTTGTCAGTTATTAATTGAATTAGCAGATGCTAAAACCATTGAAAAAACCACCACTTTTGGTGATTTTACACCAAAAAATGTCAAAGTTAATCTCTCGTTAAGTAAGACTAATGCCGTGTTAGGTACTAGTTTCACTTTGAAAGATTTAGCCGAAGTCTTTACTCGCTTAAGATTTGATTATAGTATGCAAGGTGACAATTTCTTGGTTTCTATTCCAAGTTATCGTAATGATATTACGATTAGTGAAGATTTAATTGAAGAAGTGATTAGAATTAAAGGCTTTGAAAATTTAAAAGAGACTTATCCTACTGATTTCACAACTGGTGGATATAATGCTAGACAACATCAAAGACTTTTAGTTCGGGAACACTTAGTTGAACAAGGCTTATATGAAAGTTTAACTTATTCTTTAGAGAATGCTAAATATAGTGGAGATTTCAACGTATTAAGTATAAATAAAGGGGCAAAACCAATTAAGTTATTAAGTCCAATTACGGTTGATCATGAAGTCTTACGCCAAAGCTTAATCCCATCATTATTACAAGCTATTAATGGCAATAATGTTAGAAGTATTAAAGATGTGGCTTTCTTTGAAACATCTAAGATGTATTACAACGACAAAGAATATGAACAATTAGGTATTGCTATATCTGGTTATCTCAAGCCAAATAAATGGCCAGTAACTAACACTAGTGATTTCTATACAGTCAAAGGCTTAGTTATTTCAGTTCTTAACCTATTAGGAATTCAAGATACGCGTTATTCTTTAGTGAAAGTGGAACCAGATAACCCATATTTCCATCCAGGCAAGAGTGCTTACTTAAAGAGTGGCAATATTATCTTCGGGGTTATCGGGGAAGTTCATCCAAATATGTTGAAGAAGTATGAAGTTGGCCCAACTGTAGTGGCAGAACTTGATTTAGCTTATTTACTTGATACTAAAACTTCTAAGATTAAGTTTAGTGCACCTTCAATTTATCCAACTATTACTCGAGATATTGCCATCGTTATTAAAGATGAGATTGAAACTGGGGATTTACTCCGCGTCATTAAAAAGAGCGGTAAGTCGTTAGTTAAAAATGCTGAAGTCTTCGATATCTACCAAGGTAGTAACTTGGATGCAGGTTATAAATCAGTGGCTATTACCATCAGTTATGAAGATGCTAAAAAGACTTTGACTGATGCCGAAGTTAATGCTGTTCATACCTTAATTATTGAGGCTTTAGAAAAAACGTTTAATGCAAAATTAAGAGCATAATAAAAAGTCGGTTCAATATGAACCGGCTTTTCTTTTACTTTTGATAACTGGATATAATCCAGTCAGCATCATAGGTTGTTCTTTCAATGTTAGTTAAGACTTGTTTACCTTCTCCAAACTTAATGTAAGAGTAGGTGTTAGTGTAATAAATTGAATTTTTGGTAATGGCTAGAGGAATGACCACACTATCTTCAATTGTTTCAAGTACAACTGGAGTGGCATCTTCAGCGCTACTTTCTTCACCTTCATAGAAAGTGTTAGTAAACTTCACCGTAATAGTATCTGACTCTAAAGCAGCAGTGTAAGTATATTTACTATAGAAAGTAGTATCTTTTGTAATGCTTGATGTTTCAAAGTTGGAGTTAAAGAGTTCCACTAAACTTGAACCGATGGAGTCATATTCGCTATTAAAGAGTTTTAATGACATACCTGTAATCTCACTGTAACCATAGAAATCCATTAAGTATCCAGCCGGGACATTACTTTTTCCTGTCGCTTCATTACTACAGTAAGAAGTGGAGGAGGAAGTAACACAAACCTTGGCCATAAAAGTGGAATAATCTTTACCAACTAGGTAGGATTCAAGGCGCGTGATTTGGTTAGCCCAAGCCCGTGTTGTATCCGAAGTGGTGGAAGATTCTTCATAGTGATTATCACCTAAAGTCTTTTTACTATTAACAAGATGTTCTTCACTGGCATCTTTAACATATTCATAATTCTTGGCTGTATCATCATTAATTAAAGCAATACTTTCAGGTCTAGTTGCTCTTGAAGTCTTTTGCATTCCTTGTAAAGGAATGAGTAAGGCATCAATCTTAATATCAACAATCTTTTGATTTTGATCCAAGATTGCGCTAGAAGTAGTGACATTAACGCCACCATTCACAATATTAACAATGATTCCACTGGCCCGATAATATCCAGTATAATCAGCTGGAATTCTCCCACTAGAGGAGGTTTTACCACCACAACTTGTTAAGATTAACAAAGTTGCTGCGATTAATGCTAATGACTTTCTCATTTTCCGGCCCTCTGATGAAGATCTTTAAATTCAGAGATAACTGAAACTGTGTTATTTCTAACTACACAAAGCGTCTTATCAACTAAGCCTGAAATATCAGCCATCTTTTCTGGTGGTGCACTGATAATGGCTTGTAAACCAAATTGGCGTAGTAACTTAACTGATTCACCAATTCTTTCCGAGTCCATCTTCGAGAAAGCTTCATCAAAGATGATGAGACGAATAGAATTAAACTTGTTATTGGCGAGTTTCACCCGGTAGGCTTGAGCGAAAGAGGCGAGCACAGAAATATAGAATGGGGTTTGGGTTTCACCACCGGACTTCTTAAGTAAGTTTCTAGAGAGTGATAACTTATTCCCATATTTATTAGTTACAATTAAATCAAACTTTAAATATGAGCGATAATCAGTGAATTTTACGATGTTTTTCTCAATTTCACTTCTTAAATCATTGCCTAATGATTCATCCACGAAAGTGATTTGATGGAAGAGATCTTCGATAACTTCGCCATACTTCTTTTGGAAAGTGGCGGAATTAATATCTTGCCCAGTTAAAAGCATTGGGTCATTAATCATATCATAATAGGAGCGGTATTCACTACGTGGTGAGACAGTGAAATGATAACTATCTTCACCGAATGTTGAAGATTCAAGGGCATCATTCAAATTATCAATTTGCGTTACAACAGTATCAAAATTAGATTTAAGTTTAGAGAGGAAGTCATTCTTGAATTGCTTCATGGCATTCTCTTTGGCTTCACTAATCTTGGCTTTATATTCCACTAACTTGGTATTGTTTAAATCATCATATTGGTGAATATAATAATCATTTTCTAGACTGTTAGCATCATTATTGAGATTATATTCAGTATTATACTTAATTCTATTCTCAACTAAGGAACTCCATCTAGAAGAGATTCTGGAGTTAATTGAAGCGATGGATTGTCTTACATTTTGGAGATAAACCACTAGATTCTTATTAGCTAAAGAAGCCTCCATAAAGGCCGGTTCACCAGTTTCAATAATCCAGTTCCGTTCATATTGAGTCTTAATGATATTCTTGCATCTTTCAACTGCTTCATGGGCTTCTGGAACTTTCTCATCGTTGATGATCTTTAATTCCTTGTTAGATTGACCAATATCGCTATATAAACCGTTGCGTTCTGTTTCTAAATCAATAATATCGGCTTCACAACGCGCAATATTCTTTTCTACGTTTTCTAGGTAATTATCACTGAAAGACTTCATTAAATCCACATATTCTTGCTTTTTACTTTGTAAAGTAGGTAAAACACTGGCTTCATTGAGATTTATTTCAGCGTTCTTGATTTCGTTAGTATTAAAAGCTTCTAGGTGTTGGAAAGAGTCGAGTAGTTTAGTGATATTACTAGCACTTAATAAAGAAGAATTGATATTTTGGAGTTGTTCTTGCTTGAAATCTAATTGATCTTGGGTAGAACCACTACCGATAAATGGAATGGTATTGGCTAGATTTAATTGCCTTGCCACATAACCTTGATAGAGCATACCAGTCTTAGTTAATGAACGATTATGCTTTCTTAAGTTTTCGATTCTTTCACATTTAATGAGTGAACCCATTAAAGAAGAGACATATTTCATCACAATCTCATTTTTACTACTAATTTCATTAACAATGGAGTTAGGTTGGACTTCAAAGTTGGAACTGGCAATCTTTTCCGTGTCTAAGATACCAAAACTAGCAAAATGATATTGTTTTTTGTTCCGTTCATAACTAGCAATAGCAGCATCAACATATTCAGGATCCACGATTAAATAGAAACGTTGGGAATATAAATATGTTTCGATGGCCATCCGCCATGAATCGTCTTTAATATCCATTAAATCAGCTAAGAAATCAACTTGAATATCTTTGTTATATTGATGTTTCAAGTCGGCTTCAATGACTTCTTTAAATCGCATTAAAGGTGCATTGTAGGCTTTATGACCCGATTTTAGAGCGGTAATTTCTTGCTCTAGGACACTTCTTTGTTGATTGAGTTGGAAAGTGTTATTCCGAATAGTGAAACCCTCACTAGAAAGGGTAGTGAGATAAGAGATAGTTGCTGTTTGGAAACGTTGTAAGATTTTTGTACTAATACTCTTTTCTTTTTGGATCTCACTTAGCTCAGCAATTAAGGACTTAGTTGCGTTAATTAAGGCTGGAGTTAAGTCTTTTGAGTTATTGAGTAAGTTACGAGCGGCATTATTCCAAATATAAATGTAATTGGCTAAACTATCTTGTAATGTAGAAACTTGAGCTTCAAGTTTGGCAATTTGACCTTCAACATCACTAAGTTTTTGTTCATAGACTGCTTTTTGTTTATAAACATCCGAACCAAACTTTTCTTGGACTAAAGAATCTCTTTCTTCCTTAAGTTTTTGGATTTGGACATCACAGTTTTTTAAGATCCGATTCTTATCTTCAATTTCATTTTTAATATCTTCGATATTATCATCAAGTTTGTCGAGGAATTTATTGGCTAAATAGAGTTCGCCTCGGTTAACTAGATACTTTTGGAGCGAGACTTGATCAAAGTCAGATTTCCAATTAGTATATTTCTCGTTTAAAGCGGCTAGTTTATCTAATCTTTTGGCGACTTCAGTAGCTTCAATCTCTAAGCGTTTATAATCCCGGATGTTTTCTTGCATTGAAGTAATATCGATGGTTTCTTTAACATCACAGACATAATCTGTAATGAACTGTTCAATATTAGCAATAGGTGAAAAAGGAATAGCTTTCTTAAATAAGGTAAAGAAGCTGTTACTTAGGTTACCAAATAAAGTTTTACAGAATTCGCGGTATGAGGCATTGGTTTCAAAGAAATGGACATCAGGGTAGTTGCCAGTTAAGGCTACTCGGAGGTCTTTTTGATTCATTGGAACATTATTAACAACAAAACTATTATTTAAGATTTTGTCTTTATAATAGAAGAACTTATATTCATAAGATTCATCACTAAAACTATCAATAACAACCCCTAAAGTAAAAGGTTTCTTCTCAATATCATCATAAAATTCACTAACGATATAAGAAGTGAACTTTCCATTACGTAGATATAAAGAGGTACCATCATCGTTATCGCCAAATTCACAACGTAAATAACCTTTTAAAGAACGGTTAGATTTATCGGTAGCTGATTTATTGAAATAACGACCAGTAGTATCACCTAAGATTAAGAGCTGTAAAGCATCAATAATGGTGGTTTTACCTGAAGCATTTTTACCAGTTAAGAAGTTAATTTGGTCAAAATTCATTTCTTGAAAGGAAAAATAATGCCAATTGATAAGAAGAAGTTTTTTAAGTACTTTCATGATTTTGACCTCCTAAAATAAGTCCGGCTCATTAGAAACTGGAGCTGTCTCTTCTTTGAAGAGATTTGCGTAAATTATTGAGATTTTCTCGTTAGAGACAACCTTAGTAATTGTTGGATAAATAGTAATAATTGCACTACTTTCCTCTAAATTACCATCATAACGTGCAATCACATTGTGACGAATGAGCATTCTTAAGGAAGAAGTCATTTGGACAATGGTTGGTTTCTTAGTAATGAATTTATTATCAATCATTTTGACAATCAAATCACTAATTGAAATGAAGACAACACCTCTGGCTGAACCATTTTCAATGGCAGCATCATAAGCTTGTCTTAATGTCAGGGCTAAAAGGGTAGTGAACTTATCAAGTCTAACTAGATTAGTTGGATAAATACTAGTAATACCAATGATTCCGGCACTATCATCTTTATTGATTTCATAACCAGCAATCTCAAAGAAAGCAGCAAAAGTTTCAATATTTCGTTCTACAAAGCGGTAATCGGCATTGATTTTACCAATCCGATCTTTGGCTTCATAAGTTTCTCTAGTTAAATATGTACGATTAAGTAAGTAATTAACTAACTTTGTAAAACGATCTTTTTCTGAGTCGGAAAAGTTATCTAGATTAAACATTGTTTAGTTCCTCCTTTTGCTGAAGACTAGATTTGGGATTTGGTAGTCATTGTTAATGACTTGCCCATGCTCTAGTTTCATGCGATAAAATAGTTTGTCATCATAAGCATCCATAAAGGCATTCATTAATAAAATCATGTCATCAATACTACTGAGTTGTAATTCATTACTATTGACACTCTCTTTATCATTGAGTTGTTCTTTCATAAAGTTAATAACATTTTGATGTGAGAAACGATTGCGAGTTTCACTCTCAAAAGCTTCGGTTAGTTTATTAGCGACCTCATCATCAACATAAGTTAATTCGCCTGGACCACTATCATCGGTTTCAAAATTACCTTGAGCCCGAGTAAAGAGTGATTCACCACTTAAAACCTGTTGTTTTTGTAGTTGTAAGACTTCCATGGTCACATCTAGGGATGATTCATAGCCATTTTGTAAGTCAGTTGCAACTTTAGCCATGATCTTAGTTAGTTTACCGGAGATAGATTTATCATTATTAAGTAAATGAGACATCTTGTCGGTGGCAGCACTAACATAAGTGGTATTTCTTTTATCAATTAAATCAACTAGTTCTTCTAAATCGGTTAATTTATCAACAATATAATTGATTTTGGACAAGATTCCGGCATGAGCGGAATCGACATCTGGGTATTTAGCTTGTACTAGGGCTTGACCTGCCATTGAATCAATAATGTCAGCATCTCTCATCCATTTCATTAAGATAGTAAAAATACTGCCTTTAAACCGAGTAATGGAGTCTTTGGTCTTAAGTGGCAAGTAAATCTGCATAATGACATCTTTTTGGTAAGAATCAAAGTGCTCACTTAAGATTTGATTAACAGTTTTTAATGAAACTAGGTTGGTATAATGGCGTTTTAGATTATGAAATAAGGTCTTTAGTGAATCTTCAAACTCCAGCATTTTCTCATAGACTGAATTGAGGGCAGTATAACGATAGTCTTTATATTCGCCATCGGCATTCAGTAAAGAGGAATACATGGCATACATGAAAGAATCGTATTCTTTGACCTCATTATTAGTTAAATCGGCGATAATGTTGATAAAATGAACAGAATAAGGTGGTAAAGATACATATTCAACCAAATGATCTTCTGATTCATATTCCATATCAATCCAGCCAGTATCGGCCAAACGCTTAATAATGTATTTTGCCAAACTAACTGCATCTTTATAGGATGTAGCGGCATTTGGATCCTCATCAGCCTTAACATCAATATCAAAGATGTTGCTATGTAACTCATTGATTAATTCGTTTGTTAAGACCTCTTTATCGATTAAAACATTCTCTTTAAAAGCTTTCCGCATAATTAAAAGGGAGTCTGCATAGACACTCCGATTTTTGCTAGTTAAAATTGTAAAGAGATTAGTTGGTATGACTTCAAATAAATCCATGCGTACGTCTCCTTTATTAAAACATCTAACATTATAACATAATGTTATGGACTTTCCTATTTCTTTTTTGTACTTATTTTTCTAATTGGGAACTTGATTATTTCGTAACGTTGGAATTTACTCCGACTAGGCTCCTTATAAACCGCGTAATAAACATCGCTAGCCCGCTTTTCTAATTGGGCTAATTCTAAGTCGCGACCTCCAAATTTAGAGAGAATAGGAACATGACACTCTTCGCTAATAGAATTCAGGTATTTCTGACCCACTTCATTGAAACCTAAAACGCGAACATAGGGGATACCTGTGCTTAGGATTCGCTCTGCCTTTTGTTTATCGGTATTGTTTAAGATGTGGATAATGGTGCGTTTAATCCGGGCACCACTATATCTTTTTGAGACACAAGCGGCGATGAAGTCAGCCATATTAGAAGTTAGTTTTATTTGCTTAATAAACAGGTTCTCAATGCCTTCATCCACCAGGTGAATTGAAGCTAATTCAGAACTGGAAGTGGTAAGAAGTTTGTATTTTAAGATGTCAAAGTATTTATCAAGATTATTAGTATACGTAAAAGAATACTTATTAGGAACTAATTTTGATATATCTTTATTATTTAATATCATTTTTCTTATTTTTGCTGCGTTTTTATATTTTTTGCAAATCTTGAAACTTATCGGTTTAATGCTCAAATTATAACGTTTTATGGCATTAATGTAGGAAGTTGCAAGTATATCATTAGGAGTTTCTAGATAGTAATTATGAATAGTCTTTTGAGCTAAAGCACGAGCTTTAGGATAGCCCAAACCTTTAGATAAATTCTCTTGGATTACTTCATCTAGTCTAGGCGTTGATATGCTATCGGCATGATACTTTTCATTCAAGTCTTTTACCGTCCCTGTTTCGCTGCCAAAGACAAAGGTCTCACACTTAAGGGCTTCTAAGATAAACAAGGAGTACTTAGCAAAGATATCGGCCGCTTCAACTCCATAAATAAAGGGTAGTTCAACTACTAAATCGACTCCATTATCTAGTGCAGTCTTAACTCTTATATCCTTACTGAAAATGGCTGGTTCACCGCGTTGGACAAAATTGCCCGACATTACGGCGACAGTGACTTCAGCTCCACTCAAGGCTTTTGCTTTATCTAAGTGATATTTATGACCTAAGTGAAAAGGGTTATATTCGACAACTAAACCGCATGCTTTCATTTGATTTACCTCATTAATAATATAAATCTTTTGCCTAATCTTCTCAACTGGAAACGATTGTGCTACATTCTAGTACTAATAAATGTTAAAATGGTCTTTGTATAACAAAGGAGTGAGAGATATGCCATGTACAACGTTATTAGTCGGTAAGAAAGCTAGTTATGATGGTTCAACTTTGATTGCGAGAAATGAAGATTCTCCTGCTGGAATGTATAGTAGCAAGAAATTAATAGTTGTGGATCCAAAAGATCAACCACGGAAATATAAATCCAAGATTTCTCAAGTAGAAATTGATTTACCTGATAATCCATTAAGTTACACTAGTTGCCCAAATGCAGACCCTAAAATGGGGACTTGGGCAGCAGCGGGGATTAATTCGGCCAATGTTAGTATGACTGCAACTGAAACAATCACAACCAATCCAAGAGTTTTTGGAGCTGACCCATTAATTGAAATTGATTGGGCTAACCCAATGAAGAAAAAGAAAAAAGGTGCTCCAAATGTTGGGATTGGAGAAGAAGACCTTGTTGTAATCACCTTACCTTACGTTAAAAGCGCCAAAGAAGGGGCGAAACGTCTAGGAATGTTACTTGAAAAGTATGGAACTTATGAATGCAATGGGATTGCTTTCTCGGATAAAGATGAAATTTGGTGGCTTGAAACCATTGGTGGCCATAACTGGATTGCTAAAAGAGTTAAAGATGAAGAATACGTCATAATGCCAAATCAATTTGGACTTGATAACTTTGATTTTAATGATGCTTATGGAGCTCAAAAAGAGAATATGTGCTCTAAAGGACTAAAAGAACTAACCGAAAAGTTTTATTTAGATTTAAACTTAGACCAAGAGTTCAATCCAAGACTTGCTTATGGTAGCCATAGTGATTCTGATCATGTCTATAACACACCTAGAGCTTGGTATATGGCACGTTATTTTAATCCAAAAACCTATAAATGGGATGGACCGATGGCGGATTATATGCCAGAAAGCGATGATATTCCCTGGAGTTTAGTTCCTGAACATAAAATTACAGTTGAAGATGTAAAATACATCTTATCATCTCACTATCAAGGTACACCATATGATCCATATTCCAAAGATGAACATAATCCAAGAAGGGGAATCTATCGTCCAATCGGCGTTAATAGAACAAACTTCTTAACAATTTCGCAGATAAGAGGTTATGTTCCAGCCGAGATAAGTTCAATTGAATGGATTTGTTTTGGCTCAAATGTCTTTAATGCCATAGTGCCAATCTATGCGAATACAACAAGTATTCCAAGTTATTTAGCCAAAACCAGTGAAAAGGTTACTATTGATAACTTCTACTGGGCTAGTCGACTAATTGGGGCTTTAGCAGATCCGATTTATCGTTTTGCAATTCCTGATATCGAGAGATATCAAGATATGGTTGCCCATAAGAGCCGGGTTATTCTAAATAAATTTGACAAAGAGATGAGCAAGAAACACGATTATAGTTTAATTAGCAGAGCTAATGAAGACTTAGTAGCCATGGTTCAAGCGGCCACTGATAAAGCAGTTTCAAGGGCATTATGGTTAGCTAGTAACTATATGAAGAACGCCTATAGTCGCTCCGATCAATAGAACAGAGTAAAAACGGACTTTTTATTGACAATAAAGGGTGTATTTACTATAATAATGGTTGTCATTTTGAGGTGGGGTGAAAGGTTATGAAATGGACCTTAGCATGGTTAAAAGAAAATGCTCATCCCGAATTTGTCTTTGATGAAGCACTTGTCTACGATCCGGCGTTGATTAAAAAGACGCCAAATCTCTTAGACTTAAAAGATGTAAGAGTTAAGGGTCAGGGGACATTTGACGAAGTCACAAGTAAAGTTCATTTAAAGTTTGTGGTGACAGGTACAATGATTGTGCCTTGTGCCGTTACTTTAGAAGCGACACCTTATCCATTTGCGGTTGATTATGATGAGAAATACTCCTTCATTGAAACCCAGGATAAAGATTGTGAGTTTGTTAAAGGAAATGAGTTAGATATCTGCGCTTTAGTTTACGAACTAATCGTAGTCTCAATTCCCTTAAAAGTGGTGAAACAAGGAGCAAAGTACCCGGCATCTAAAAAAGGGAACTGGGAAGTTATTACCGAAGATGAATTGGCTAATCGTAAAAAGGATGAAATCGATCCACGTTTAGCAAAATTGAAAGATTATTTCAAGTAATGGAGGTGGAATTTTATGGCAGTACCACAAAGACGAACATCAAAAACAAGAAAAGCTCAACGTCGTGCTAATATTCATTTAGCAACAGCTACATTGGTAGCCTGCAAGAATTGTGGAGCTATGATTAAACCACATCATGTTTGCAAAACTTGCGGATATTATGATGGCAAAAAAGTCGCATAATCTCGGGACTATTTTAATTTATTAAAAATAAGGAAAGCGAAATTTTAAAAATTTTCGCTTTTTTTTGTTTACAAAAAGGGAACTGCTATGTATAATAGTGGTAGGAAATGGGAGAAAGTGGGCGAAAAATATGTTCATCGGTCAATACAATCACAATTTAGATGACAAAAATCGTTTAACAGTTCCAGCTAAGTTCAGAAATGCACTCAGCGGTACCTTTTTTGCCACTGTAGGACTTGATAAATGTATTTCAATCTACACTTCCAAAGATTTTGAGACTTATACTCAAAAACTTGAAACTCTTGATACTAATGACCGTAATGCCAGACAACTGCAACGTTATGTTGCTAGTAACACCTTCGAATTAGAGTGTGATAGTCATGGCCGTATCTTACTACCAGATGGGTTAGTAAAGCATTCCGGGATTGATAAAGACGTTATTTTAGTTGGTAGTTTCGATCACATCGAGATTTGGGCAAAAGAAAAGTGGTCAGCTTACGAAAAGAGTGCAGAATCTTCCTTCGAAGATATTGCTGAAACACTCGTTAAGTAAAATGGAATTCGCTCATACGCCCGTACTTCTGAATGAAGTTATCGCTGGATTGAATCTTAAAAGTACTGGTATCTATGTCGACGCCACTATTGGTGGAGCTGGCCATAGTTATCAAATATTAAGTCGTTTAACGACAGGACATCTCTATGGTTTTGACCAAGATGCCACTGCCATCGAGACATCTAGAGCGCATCTACAAACTCTCTCTCTCAACAACTTTACCTTATTTCACAAGAATTTCGAGTTTATCAAGGAAGAACTAGAAAAGATCGGTGTGACAAGGGTAGATGGAATCCTATTCGATTTAGGTGTCTCTTCCTTCCAGTTTGATGCTCCTGAACGAGGCTTTAGCTACCGACACGATGCTAAACTCGACATGAGAATGAATCAGGATCAAGGATTTTCCGCTTACGATATCGTCAATACTTATAGTGAAGCCGACTTAGCCCGTATTCTATTCACTTACGGGGAAGAGAAGTATGCAAGAAGTATTGCTAGAAAAATTGTTGCAGTTAGAAGCGAGAGAGCTATCACAACAACATTTGAATTAGTAGATATCATTAGAAGTGCTGTTCCAAGTCAATATTTAAAAGGAACACACCCAGCCAAGAAGACGTTTCAAGCCTTACGTATTGAAACTAATAATGAATTAGGTATCTTACAAGAATCATTAGAAAAAGCCTTATCATTATTAAATCACGGTGGTCGGTTAGCAGTTATAAGTTTCCATTCCTTAGAAGATCGTCTGGTCAAAGATGTCTTCAATAAGTATGCGAAGGAAACCCAACCAAACCGTTTCGCACCAATTAATCTTACTCCAGAAAAACTAGACTATAAACTCATAACTAAGAAACCAATCCTTCCAAGTGAAATGGAAGTTAATGAAAATCGGCGTTCCCATAGTGCTAAGTTAAGAATCATTGAAAGATTTTAGGAGGTAGAACATGAAACTCAGAAAAAAGAACATGCGTCAATTCGATTATGCAGCGAGGATTATTTTTGCATTGAGTGTTGCTCTTTTCGTTCTGGCTTTTGTCTTCATTCAACCAAAGACGCAGCAATTGCAACAAGGTAATTACTTATTAACCAATCAGATTGCTGAACTAGAAAATCGGAACGCAACTTTAAAACGCGAAATAAATGAACTAGAAAATCCAACAACAATTATGACGGCTGATAAAGACAATAACAGCGCGCCACAAGAATAAATCATTTGAGAGTATGATTTAGGATTTCAGAAAGTGAAAGGAGAGAGAACCATGGATTTTTTCAACACAAAAAGCCCAGAGTTAACAGCGAATACCTTTAAAAATCGTTGTCAAGAAGCTCAGTTAAAAAACCAAACAGAAAGAAAGACCAGAATAATTATCGTTGCGATAATATGGCTGGTCATTGTTGCATATCTAATCTGCCCATTGTCAAAAGCCAGAATCGTTAGTGTTTCTGGTAATTTAACAATGCTAAATACGAATGATCTATATGAAATTGGTGGTTTCTCATCTTCTAACTTCATCTGGTCACTCAATAAAGACACAATTAAAGCAAATTACAGAAATTATGACTATATCAACGACGCTGACATTTCAATTACCCCCTTCGGCGTCAAAATAACCATTGACGAAATTAGCGTCGTTGGTAAGTCAAGCGCAACCTGTACTAATTATGGCGATAACTGCATCTATTACCTAAGTAATGGTAATGAGGTTAGTGGCTATAATGACTATCGCGCAAATAATCTAAAACATATTGCAAATTTTGGCGCTATTCCGTATATTGATAGTGTTGATAAAATGAGCGAAGCTCAAAAGAGTGTCTTATTTTTAGAACTTGGAAAAGTTAGTAAGGATATTCGGAACTCCATATCAACGATTGCTTTGAACAAAGATGTAACTAACAACACAGTTGTTAATGTAACCTTTAACGGTGCTAGTATTGCCTTAAATGCTGACTTAGAACTCCAAGTTGATGCTGCTGGAATTAGTTCCAAACTTACCGAAGAGAATTTGTCTTATATTCGGGATGTTATTGCAAAATCAGCTGTGAGTAAAGAAAAAGGGTATTGTTACATATATCGCTCTAACGATTATGTCTTACCTTGTGAAAGTTAGGTGATTATTATGATGCCAGAAAACACATATGCTGCCATCGATATTGGCGAAACTTATGCTAAACTCGTCATCGGTACAGTTTATAAAGAACAATTTAAACTCTGTGGCGCTTTTATGACTCCTTCAAGTGGGATTAATAATGGCGAAGTAAACTCCCGAGGAGAAATTCAAAAAACTGTCTTAGAACTTTTAGATAAAGCCCAAAAAGTTGGCTTCGGAATTACAAAATTAATCGTCGTCTTACCTTCGACTAACCTGGATATTCACCGGCGTAAAGCCAAGAGCAATGTTCTTTCATCTAGTCAAATCATCAATGAAAAAGACTTAGATACCTTAAAAAGAGCAACTGCAGACTATCAATTAGGTTCTAACGAGATGGTAGTCGGTATTTATCCTATCATGTATTATCTGGATGGTGCGACAGTGGGTAGAGAAGATCCAATTGGCATGAAGATGTTAAATTCAATTCAACTTGATGCCTTCGTGATATCTTTACCGCAATTACTTGCAAGACCTATTGTCGATGCTATTCAAGATATGGAAATCGAACTTCTAGATGTCATTCCAGCCCCAATGGCCTTAGCTAATGCTATTACCACAGTGGCAGAAAGACAAAATGGCATAACAGTGGTGGACATCGGAGGCAAATACAACAGTGCTTCCTTATACTATCGAAACTTATTCTGTGCTTATAAGCAAGGAACTTGTGGCGGGAGTATTATCAACAAGCAATTGCAAGATAATCTGAAGGCCGATAAGCAACAAGCAGAACTAGTCAAGAAGAAATATGGGAGTGCTCTAGCAAGTGAAGCTAGTGACCTGGGTGTCTATTACAATAAAGAGACGGGCGACACTGTGAAAGAAAAGAATATTGTCGAAGTAGTCGAAGAAAATATCGCGACAATAGCAGCCGAAATTAAAAGCAATGTCGAACTCTTATCTAAGACTGCGATGCAAGGAACAATTGTAATTGCAGGAGGCGTTAGTAATACAGTTGACATAAAACAAAAACTAAGTGAGAGTTTAGGCCGTGATGTCAATGTACGTAGACTCGATGTAATCGGTGCAACTGATGCCAGTTTCTATCCTGGAATTGGCGCAATTATGTATTATATTCGAGAACACGGTAAAAAAATTGAAGTTGACTTAATTAATGATTAAGGAGGAGAGAAAAATGGAAGAAAATTATAACAACAATCAGAATGGACAAAAACAATTACAGGAGAAATTAGATTCGCAAGAAGATTCGGGAATTTCTAAATTTGTCGCTAATATTAAAGTTATCGGTGTTGGTGGCGGCGGTAATAACGCAGTCAATCGAATGATCGACGAAAACATTGAAGGCGTTGAGTTCTGGGTTACTAATACTGATGCTCAAGTTTTGTTTGCTTCTAAATGCACTAATCGTTTCCCACTCGGCTATAATGTGACTAAAGGACTTGGCGCAGGCGCTGATCCTGAAATCGGTAGATTATCAGCTGAAGATAGTGAAGAACAAATTCGGAACTGCTTACGTGGTGCTGATATGATCTTTATTGCTGCTGGTATGGGTGGTGGCACCGGAACTGGTGCGGCTCCAGTCATTGCTAAAGTGGCCAAAGAATTAGGCGCTTTAACCATTGGTATTGTGACAAGACCATTTAGTTTTGAAGGTAAAACAAGAAATAACAATGCGGTTGAAGGTTTACAAAAATTAAGAGAAAATGTTGACTCATTAATCGTGGTCTCAAATGACCAATTACTCCAAGTTAGCGGAGATATTCCACTTAAAGATTCCTTTAAGGAAGCTGATAATGTCTTAGCCCACTCAGTTAAAACTATTACTGATTTAATTTTAAGACCAGCTATTATTAACTTGGACTTTGCTGATGTTAGAACTACCATGAAAGACAAAGGCACAGCCTTAATCGGTATGGGTATTGGCGAGGGCGATAATAAAGCAGTGGAAGCTGCTTCTACCGCTGTTACTTCTCCATTACTTGAAGCCTCAATAAAAGGTGCTAAGAATGCTATTGTTAATGTCTCTGGTGGACCATCTATGACTTTAGTCGATGCTAATGAAGCTGTCGATATCGTGAGAGATGCTGCTGGTGATAATGATATTAACGTTATCTTTGGTGTTTCCCTTGATGAAGCATTAGGCGATAAGATGTTAGTTACTGTTATTGCAACTGAGTTTGTTGGTAATGATATGCATAAGATCGATAAACTTTTCTATGGTGATAAAGCTAAGGAACAACCAGAAGTTGAAAAGATTCAACCTCTTGAATTTAAGAATCCTAAGATTGCTCCTGAAGTCAAGGTGACTCCAGCTGATGAGCCAAAAGAAAAGAAACCAGAAAAGGATAAAAACTTCTTTACAGATACCTCATTAATTCCATCATTCTTACGTAAAAAGAATAAATCGAATTAATTATGCCAGAAAGTAAATTAAAACGATTCTTATTTCCAACTGAAGATGAAGCGGTTACTCCGCGTGTGGAAAATGAGCGAAATGCTGGATATTACGGTGCTAAATCGTCAGCACCTGAGGTCGAAGAGAGTGATGGTAATCTAGATTTTGCTAGCTTAAAGGTTCCCCTCCAAGAAAGTCGGAGAATGAGCCCACAAACGGGTAAAAGTTCAATTTCAGATGCAGGTGTTTATGCACCTAACTCTTTTGAAGATGCCGAAAAAATCGCTAAAGAATTGATTTTAGGTAAACCAATTATTGTTAATTTAGAAAACTTATTAAGAAATGAAACAACTAAAGCTAGTGCAACGAGAGTCATTGATTTTCTTTGTGGCGTTGCTTACGCTTTAAAAACTGATGTTAAAAGGATCAATAATTCAACTTTCATTTTTACTTCGCAACAAGAGCAAGGCCAAGCGACCTTACGTGATGAAGTTCGTTCTAAACTCTTATAATATATTGGCGGGATTATAAATCCCGCCTTTTTATTGACAAAAGTTAAAGGTTATGCCACAATAACACTATATTTTAAATCGTTGATGAAGACACGAGTAGGTTAAAATTAGAGAGTAACGGTTGGTGCAAAGTTACATAAACCTATTTATCACTTCGAAGAGTGGGTAATCCCCAACGTTAACCGCGTTAAGGTAATTAAGGGTATAGATTTATTCTATAAATTAGGATGGTACCGCGTTAACTCGTTCCTTGTAATTAGGAACTTTTTTAGTATAAGGAGAGAAATTATGGAAGTTAAAAAGTCGTTAACAATGCCAAATACTGCGTTTGAAATGCGGGGAAACTTGGCCAATAAAGAACCAGTCTTGCAAAAGAAATGGGAAGAAATGCATTTATATGAAAAGGTCTTGGAGAAGAACAAAAATCAACCACCTTTCCGTTTTCATGATGGTCCACCTTTTGCAAATGGTGATATTCATTGTGGCCATGCTTTAAATAAGATATTAAAGGACTTTATCGTTCGTTATAAGAGTATGTCTGGTTATTATACTCATTTTATTCCTGGTTGGGATACACATGGACTTCCAATTGAAACTGCTTTAGCTAAAAAAGGTGTTAAAAGAAAGACCATGGAACTTTCCGAATACCGGAAACTTTGTGAAAAGTATGCTTTAGAACAAGTTAATCACCAAATGGCCCAATTTAAGCGTCTTGGCTTAGAAGCGGATTTTGATCATTGTTACATTACTTTACAACATGATTATGAAGCTAAACAAATTGAAGTCTTTGCTAAGATGGTCAAGGCTGGCATGATTTTTAGAGGGAAGAAACCAGTTTTCTGGTCTCCATCCAGTGAATCGGCCTTAGCTGAAGCTGAAATTGAATATTATGATGTGACATCTTCTTCTATTTATGTAGCTTTTAAAGTTAGTAAAAAGAATCAATTCTTAAGGGGAGATGAGTCCTTCATCATTTGGACTACCACTCCATGGACTATTCCAGCTAACTTAGCTATTTGCTTAAATGCTAAATACGATTATGGGGTTTTTGAAACCGATCAAGGTGTCTTTATTTTCTTAAAAGAGTTTGAAAATACCTTGCCTGAACTACTCGGCTTAACTAATGTTAAATTAAGAACTGTCATTAAAGGCAGTGATTTAGAGGGTGTTGAAGCTAAACACCCACTATATGAGCGGAGTTCAGTCGTTATATTAGGTGACCATGTCACTAACGATGCTGGTACTGGTTGTGTTCATACCGCACCGGGACACGGCGAAGATGACTATAAAGTTGGGCGTAAATATGGTTTACCAGCTTTCTGCCCAGTTGATGATAAAGGCTTTATGACTGCTGAGGCCGGAGTTGACTTTGCCGGTTTATTCTATGAAGATTGCAATACTAAAGTCTTAGAAAAGCTGCAGGAATGTGGTGCCTTAATGAAAGAGACCAAGATTACTCACGCTTATCCACACGATTGGCGGACTAAGAAACCAGTTATCTTTAGAGCAACCGACCAATGGTTCTGTTCAATTGATAAGATTAGAAACCAATTATTGACTGAAATTCATGCCGTTAAATGGTATCCAAGTTGGGGTGAAGTCCGGCTTGGTAATATGATTGCAGATCGGGATGATTGGTGTATTTCTCGCCAACGCGCTTGGGGTGTTCCTCTTCCAATCATTTATAATGAAGATGGCTCTCCAATCTTTGAGGATGCAGTTTTTGCCCATATTTCTGACTTATTCAGACAATATGGTAGTAATATTTGGTATGAAAAAGATGTCAAAGATTTGTTACCTAGTGGGTACCATAATCCAAAATCACCTCACGATAACTATAAGAAGGAAAAAGATATCATGGATGTTTGGTTTGATTCTGGTTCATCCCATACTACAGTGATGGATCAAAGAGGACTTGGCTATCCAATTGACTTATATTTAGAAGGCAGTGACCAATATCGTGGTTGGTTTAATTCTTCCTTGATTATTGGAACTGTTTATCATAATGAATGTCCATTTAGAAGTGTGGTTTCACATGGTTTTGTCTTAGACGGCAAAGGTCAAGCAATGTCTAAGTCACTTGGTAATACCATTGATCCGAATAAGTTTGCTAATTCCTATGGAGCTGATATTATCCGACTTTGGGTCGGTAGCGTTGACTATCAACAAGATGTGAGAATCTCCGAAGATATCATTAAACAAATCGCTGAACAATATCGAAAGATTAGAAATACCTTACGTTTTGTCCATGGTAACCTTTCTGATGGGTCTTTTGGTCATTTTGACGCTGCTAAAGACAATCAAAAGGATTTAGAATTAGTTGATCAATTTGTCATTAACAAATTACATTCAGTCATTAATCAATGCCTTGATAACTATGATCATTACAATTTCTTAGCCATCATCACAGTTTTAGAGAACTTTTTAGCTAACGACTTAAGTTCTTTCTATCTTGATATTGGTAAAGATGTCTTATATTGCGATGAATTTGATTCTAAACGCAGAAGACAATATCAAACAGTCTTACATGAAGTTCTAGATTCATTATTGAGGCTTCTGGCTCCAATTCTGCCACATACGATGGAAGAGTTATATCAATTAACCTCTGATAAGAGTGAAGAATCGGTTCATTTACTTAGTATGGTTAAGCCACAAGATGTTAATGAAGAAGTCTTAAAAGAATATACCGCCTTACTAAAACTAAGAACTGAGGTTTTGAAAGCCTTAGAAGAGAGTAGAAGTAAAGGTGAGATTGGTTCAGCCCAAGAAGCAAGATTACAGTTAGACATCAATGATAAATATACATCCGAGGTCTTTAATAAGATGTCGCATGCCGAACAAGTTCGTTTCTTCATTGTTTCTGATTTAGAGTTAGTTAAGAACAATGGCTTAAAACAAGAAGTCTCACAAGTAAAAGTCTTAAAAGATGAAGGTATTAAGTGTGAAAGATGCTGGAATAGGTATCCAGCCAACAAAGTTAATGCTGAACACCTCTGTGAACGCTGCGAGAAAGCATTTAAAAAGGCGGCCCAACATGAATAAGTGGATAAAAGCTAACAAAAAGAAGTTACTTATCTACTTACCAATTTTAGTAGTGGTCTTAATTCTTGATATTGTAACTAAAAAAGTAGCAATTGCTAATTTAGTGGAAGGAACAAGTGTAGAAATCATTAAAAACTTCTTCTATTTTTCTTTATGTTACAATACTGGAGCTGCTTGGTCTAGTTTTGCTAATTCCATTGGAGTTTTAATTGCCATTTCTGTCATTGCTTCGGTTGGCTTAACTGTTTATTATTTTAGAAAAGATCCAGCTAGAAGTCCTTTGGCCAATGTGGCCCTCTCTTTGATTATCGCTGGTGCTGTTGGAAATGGAATTGACCGGATAATTTATCATAAAGTCACTGATTTCCTTGATTTTTATATCTTTGGTTATGATTTTCCGGTTTTTAACTTTGCTGATAGTTGCGTTGTTGTCGGCGTTATTTTGATTATTATTTATTTGATTATTACTCCGGATGATAGTGGAGAACCATCAATGAAAGAGTTAAGAAAAGCTAAGAAAGAAGGGAAGAAGTAATGGAAGAGGATATTTTAACTTATACCATTACCCCTGAATATCAAAAAATGCGGATTGATAAAGTCTTAAGTGACATTTATCCGCACTTTTCGCGCACTAGAATTCAAAATATGATGGATGATGAAGATGTTTTAGTTAATGATAAGATCGTTAAACCTTCTTATAAAGTTAAAGAGGGCGATGTCATTACTTTAACCATTTATCCTGATATTAGTAGCGACATAGTTCCCGAAGATATTCCTTTAGATATCATCTATGAAGACAATGACATTATTGTGGTCAATAAGCCACAAGGGATGGTAGTGCATCCTGCTAATGGTCACTACACTGGTACATTAGTTAATGCTTTGTTATACCACTTTAAAGATCAATTAAGTAGTATTGGTGGTAGTATTCGTCCTGGTATCGTTCATCGAATTGATAAAGATACATCGGGTTTACTCGTGGTGGCAAAAAATGATTTAGCTCATGAGAAACTCTCAGCTCAATTAAAAGACAAAACGGCTTACCGCGAATATGTTTGCTTAGTTCATGGGGAACTGACCCATGATGAAGGTGAGATTCGCGCTCCAATTGGTCGCCATAATAAAGATCGCAAGAAAATGGCAGTGGTTTCAGAGGGTAAACCAGCGGTAACCCATTTCAAAGTTTTAGAAAGGTTCCATGGTTATACTTACCTGGTTTGTTTATTAGAAACGGGGAGAACGCATCAGATTCGAGTTCACTTGTCTTATATTCATTACCCAATTGTGGGTGATAAACTTTATGGTATTCACGACCCGATTCCATTAAATGGTCAATTATTACATGCGCGTAAGTTGTCTTTAATTCATCCAACAAGTGGTGAAAGAATGACTTTTGAAGCACCTTTACCTGACTATTTTAGCGAAGTTTTACAAGTATTACGCGAAAAAGGGAGTTTAGACTAATTGCTAAACTCTTTTTTATTTGCTATACTTAAGAAGTATTTTGGAGGCAAATTATGGCAAAAATCATCGATTGGGACCAATACTTTATGGGTGTAGCTTTATTATCCGCATACCGTTCCAAAGATCCTTCAACTCAAGTAGGAGCGTGTATTGTTAATCCTGATAAAAGAATTGTTGGTGTTGGGTATAATGGCACTCCTAGAGGTTGTGACGATCAAGATTTCCCGTGGACTATAAAAGTCGGGGATTATAAAGATGTTAAATATGCCTATGTTGTCCATGCTGAATTGAATGCTATCCTAAATAGCACCGCTTCCCTTAAAAATTGTATAATCTATGTTTCTTTATTTCCTTGTAATGAATGTGCTAAAGCAATTATTCAAGCCGGCATTAAAGAGATTGTCTATTTAGAAGATAAATACCATGATGAAGATATCTTTGTGGCTTCTAGGCACTTACTTGATAGTGCGGGAGTAAAGTATCATCAAATGAAGATGGTTAAAGTTAATATTGAATAAAAAAATTGCAGTGTAATTACTGCAATTTTTCATAGTTTTTAAAGTTATTTTTACAAATATTATTGAAAGCAATATGACCTAACTTATGATAAAGCTCTTCGGCCACTTCATCAACTTCAGGTCCTGCCCCTTTTGGTAAAGAGACACCGACATTTTTAGATAAACGATCCATTTTAATTAGGAAAGAGTAGCGAGCAATAATTGAAGCACAAGCTACTGCTAAAGAATGATCTTCACCTTTGGTAATGAATTTAATATTACGTTGAACTAAGATTTCATCTCTTAAGTAACTATAATATAGTCTTTCTGGTGCGAATTGATCCATCACGAAGTATTCGATTGGATGGTCAACTTTCTTTCTTAAGTTAATCAAGGCTTTATTATGTAAATATGCTTTGAGTTTATTCATATTGAACCCTTTTGAAGTCAATAAGTTATATTTAATGTTATCTAAATGCAAACTGGAATAAGGAATCATGTGAATGAGTTTAGCTCCAATTTCACAAATCTTCTCATCACTCAGTTTCTTGGAATCTTTAACTCCTAAATCTAGTAATTCTTGAAATTGGTCACCGCGTACATAAGCTGCGACAACAATGATTGGACCAAAGAAATCGCCAGTTCCTACTTCATCGCTGCCAGCGTGAGAGCCAGTAAAGAAGATGTCTTCTTCTGGATCGGCCACTTTTTCTTTTAAGACATCTGGATCCCAAATGCCAGCTTCAAGTTGGGCTTTACTGCCTTGGAAGACAACTTTCAAAGACTTATAACCGCTAATGGAGCAATTATTATTACGCGCAAAAAAATCGAGATTTTCATTGTCGTTTTTGACCATGTCATCTTGATAGAAATTCTTGATTTTAGAGAAAGTCTCCTGACTTACTTCTAGCGAATAGGTATTTTTATCCATAATCTCTCCACTTCGCTTTCATTATAGCATATTTTTTCCACAAAAGCACGGCTTTTTGCTATGATAGTAGAGAGGTGAGGGGCATGAGAAGCGCTAGTGAAGTATTAGAATTTGGACGAGTTTTAGAAGCAATCGCAGCGAATGCTGTTACCACTTCGGCTAAAAAGAAAATTCTAAGTCTCGTGATGAGTAACGATTATTATAAAATTGAAGAAGAATTAAGCCAGACCGACGAAGCCTTGCGTCTTTGTTATGGTTATGGTCGTTGCCCAATTGAGAATGTCTTTGAGATTCAAGAAGCCATCACTAGAGCCAATAAAGGAGCAACCTTAAACTGTGAAGAGTTATATCGAATTGCTTCTCAAGCTTATGGAATAAATAAAGTTCAAGACTATTTAGGCTTTGCTAAAGAGAGCAACGTTGAGAACTTTCATTATTTAGCTAACTCCTTACATCCTGTCAATGAACTTTTAAGAGAGGTAAATCGTTGTATTTCACCTAACTTATTCGTTTTAGATAATGCCTCACATGCTTTAGCGAGTATTCGTAAATCAATTGTGAGTAAAGAAGCAGAAGTTCGTCATAAGCTGGAAACTTATGTGAGAAATAATAGCGAGAAGTTGTCAGATTCCTTGATTACAATGAGAAATGATAGACTAGTAATCCCGGTTAAGAATTCTTTTAAATATGATTTTGGTGGCATTATTCATGACCAATCTGATAGTGGCCAGACTTTCTTTGTGGAGCCAGGCGATGTAGTGACAGTTAATACGCAACTCCAAGTTTTGGTCCATGAGGAAGCTTTAGAAATTGAAAGAATCTTAGGTGAATTGACTAATATTGTTAGAGAGAATAGTGAAGTCTTACTCCAAAACTTTAATTATTTAGTGGAGTTAGATTTCTTATTTGCGAAAGCCCAATATGGTAAAGATATTAATGGCAAAGTTGCAACTTTATCAAAAGAACAGGAAGTTTGTTTAATCAAAGCCAGACATCCTTTACTTGAAACAGGGAAGGTAGTCGCCAATGATTTACTGGTTGGGGGCAAGGAAAATAAACAAGTTTTAATTACTGGTCCAAATACTGGTGGTAAAACTGTAGCGTTAAAAACCCTAGGTTTAATCGTTATGATGAATCAAGCTGGTTTAGTTATTCCAGTTGATTTTGAAGCTAGATTAGGCATTTTTGATGATATATATGTTGATATTGGTGATGAACAGTCGATTGAACAGTCCTTATCAACTTTCTCATCCCATTTATCAAAACTTGTTTCAATTACGAATAATGTGAATGCTAAATCCCTAGTTTTAGTTGATGAATTAGGCGGAGGGACAGATCCAAGTGAAGGTGAAGCTCTGGCTATGGCCATTCTTAATTATTTCCATCAAAAAGATTGTTTAGTAGTTGCAACAACTCACTATTCTAACTTAAAGAGTTTTGCTTTAGAGCAAGGCTATATTACTAATGCTTCGATGCTATTTGATCCCGAGAAATTTCAACCATTATATCGTTTAATTTATGGCGTTCCTGGTAAGTCCTATGCTTTTATGATTTCAAGACGACTTGGTTTAAATGAAAGTATCATCAAAGAAGCTGAAAACTACCAAAAGAGTTTCCAAACCGAAAGTGATTTGTTAATTACTAAACTGCAACAAGAAATTGAAGAGGCTGATAAAAAAGAGCAAGAACTCCTACTTAAAGAAGGAGAACTCCAAAAACAACTTGAAGAAAGTGATAAATATTTGAAGGAAGTTCAACAAGAAAAACAAGATTTAATTGTTAAATCGCATGAAAAGATTGATGAACTAGTGGAGGAAGCTACTGCTAAGATTAATAAGATTATTGAAGAAACCACGATTAAACCATCAAGTGAAGTTAAATTGCATGAATGGATTGCGGCAAAAAAGAAATTAGAAGATGTCGCAATATTTGAGATTGATGAGGAGAAAAAAGATGTTCATGATTATCAAGTCGGAGAAACTGTTTTTGTGCCTCGGCTCAATAAAATCGGTAAGATTACCCGTAAAAAAGGTGAGGAATATAGCATTAGTGTCGGGAAAGTCTCCTTAACTCTGGCAGCTTCTGAATTAGAAAAGCATGAGCAAGTCAAGGTAGAAGGTGGAGTTTCGATTAAAGCCGCCGCTAAGTCCACTGCTGTTAAGACTGAATGCAATTTAATTGGAATGCATATTGAAGAAGCCATTCCAGTCTTACAAAAGTATTTAGATGATGCTTTGCTTATGCATTATCCCGAAGTCAGGATCATTCATGGCTGCGGAACTGGTGTGTTAAGAAAAGCAGTTCATGAATACTTGGATAAACAAAGATTTGTAAAGTCATACCGGCTCGGTGGAGCAGGTGAAGGCGGGGTTGGAGCAACTGTCGTTTACTTTAAATAAGTATGAAACCAAAAGTTAGTGATAAACTGAAACTACTTGATGAGTCGCCAGGCGTTTACATCATGAAGGATCAGAATGATGAAATAATCTATGTGGGTAAAGCTAAGAAACTAATCAAAAGAGTTACTCAGTATTTTACGCGCCCACAAGAAGGAAAAACTGCTAAAATGGTAGCAAATGTTGAAGATTTTGACTTCATTGTGACCCATTCTGATAAAGAAGCCTTCTTATTAGAAATGAATCTAATTCATAAGTATTTACCGCGTTATAATATTCGCTTAAAAGATGGGTCATCTTACCCTTATATTAAAATCCAAAAAGAGCAAGATCCAATTGTTAGTATTGCGCGTAATTGTAAAAATAAAAAGGCCTCGTATTTTGGCCCTTATCCAAATTCATCATCCGCTTATGAGATGGTGACTTTATTACAAAGAGTTTTTCCTTTACAAGAGTGTTCTAGACCAAATCGGCCTTGTTTATATTGTGAAATGGGGCAGTGTTTAGGCCCAAGAAGTGAGCCGGGATATCAAGACAAACTAGAAAAAGTCTTAAAAAGAGTGCGCATTTTTATGAATGGTGATGTTGCTGAAGTTAAAAAAGACTTAACAGCAAGAATGCAAAAATACAGTGATTCACTCCAGTTTGAGAACGCTTTGGAATGTAAAAAAACCTTAGAAAGCATTGATTATGTAGTTAAAAAGCAAAATATCATTTATAAACAAAACATTAATCGAGATGTATTCAGTTTCCATATTATGGGTGATTATATTGCTTTTGCGACCTTAGTTATTCGCAATGGTCTCCTTATCAACTGCATAACCAATGTTATTCCTTTGGTTGGAAGTAATGATGAAGCTTTAATTGAATATATTATGGAATTCTACGAGAAATATCCTAAGCCACATGATTTAATAGTGCCTGATTTTGAAGATGCTAGTTTACTTAGTGAAGTCATTGAATGCAAAGTAATAATTGCTAAAAGTGGTGCCAATCTAAAACTAGTTCAAATGGGGGCGGCTAATGCAATCCGAGCAATGGAAAGTGAACTGGCAATTCAGGAAGCGAGTGGCGATGTTTTGGAAGCTTTAGATAAACTAAAACAACGTTTAAAGATTGAATCTACTCATAATATTGAATTAATTGATAACTCCCATTTACATGGTGAAGCAAATGTGAGTGCGGTAGTGGTCTTTACTAATGGTTTACCGAATAAGAAATTATATCGTAAATATCAAGTCAGTGATGAGCATCGTGGTAATGATTATGGCGCAATGTATGGGGTTATTTACCGTAGATATTACCGTAAACTAAGTGAAAACCAAGGTTATTCTGACTTACTTTTAGTTGATGGCGGTTTACAACAAGTTCATGCTGCTGAGGCGGCTTTAAAAGAACTCATGATTCAAGTTCCAGTTTTTGGCCTTGTCAAAAATGATAAACATCAAACAAGAGCAATTGTTGATACAAATGGTAATGAAATTGAGATTTCGGATGATAATACCTTGTTTTTCATGTTAACTAGGATGCAAGATGAAGTTCACCGTTTTGTTATTACTTATCACCGTAATCAAAGGAATAAATCCTTAACATCATCAATTTTAGATGAAATACCGGGTTTAGGAAAGAAGCGACAAGCGGTCTTATTAACCAATTTTGGAACAATTAGTAAGATTAAAGAAGCGAGTCTTGAAGAGCTCCGTCAATATGTACCACTAAATGTTGCTAAAACCTTAAAAGATAAGTTATAATTAGCATTATTAAAAAGGGGGAGTTTTATGTTTTTTAGTAAGCCTAAAGCCGACAATAAAACCATAAATGCGGCCCTCCAACTCACCAAATTGAAGGTCACTCCTACTTCACTTAAGACAGGATTAACGAGTAGTGAAGTTGCGACGAGAGTGAGCGAAAATAAAACAAATTTAGTTGCGAATAAGACTTCAAAAACAACTGGAGATATTTTAGTTTCCAATCTTTTGACTGTCTTTAACTTTCTCACTTTTGGTATTGCTATTTGGTTAATGACCATTGGTTCTTACCGCAATACCATCTTTTTAGGCGCTGTTATTATTAATATTACAATTGGAATTATCCAAGAATTAAAAGCCAAAAAGATGATTGAACAGTTATCGCTAGTTAGTGCGCCAGTGGTCAAAGTCTTTAGAGATAAGAAATTTATCGATGTCTCAAGTAATGATGTGGTGCAAGATGATGTCATCAAACTCAAAATTGGTGATCAAATCTGCGCTGATTGTGTGGTCTTAAAAGGCAAAGTTGAAGTTAATGAATCACTTTTAACCGGTGAAACTGATGCAATTGTTAAAGGTACTGGTCACACTTTATATTCTGGAAGTTATGTTATTTCCGGCGATTGTTTGGCTCAAGCGGCTTTAGTTGGTGAAGAATCTTATATTCAAAAGTTAGCTTCTCAAGCCAAGAAATATCGCAAACCAAAATCTGAAATCATGAACTCACTTAAAATCTTGATTCGGGTTATTACTGTTTTAGTTATTATTATTGGTGTTACTTTGTTTTTAGAACAATATGTTAAACTTGGAGTTCCTTATGAAGAGGCAGTTGTAGCAACTGCTGGTGGCGTTATTGGAATGATTCCATCAGGTCTATTTTTACTGACTTCTGTTTCTTTGTCATTAGGAGTCATTAAACTTTCCAAAAGAAAAACGCTAGTTAATGACTTATATTGCATTGAAATGTTAGCGCGGGTTAATACTTTGTGCTTGGATAAGACAGGTACCATTACTGATGGAACCATGAAGGTAAAAGACATTATTGAACTCAATAAAGATCAATTGCCGATTGGTGATTTAGTTGCTTTATTAGAATCAACTTTTAATGATAATAACCCAACTTCGGTGGCATTAAAGAAGAAATTTGGTAAAAAGGCCTTATATAAAGCTAGTGCAGTTATTCCATTTTCGAGTGTGAGGAAGTTTAGTGCTGCCTCCTATAAAGAATTAAAATCAACTTATTTATTAGGGGCTCCAGAGTTTATTTTTAAGAAAAGATATGATGAAATTAAAGTAGCAGTTGAAGCTCAAGCCAAGCAAGGCTATCGGGTCTTATTAGTTGCTTCTACTTTTGAAGGTATTAAGGAAGACAATTCTTTTAATGAAGGTAAAATTATTCCTTTAGCTTTAATATGCATTGAAGATACCATTCGGAGAGCTGCCGTTGATACCATTGCTTACTTTAAAAAGATTGGGGTCGCAGTTAAAGTTATCTCGGGTGATAATCCATTAACTGTCGCTCAAATTGCTAAAAGAGCGGGGGTTGAACATGCCGAGAAATGTATTAGTTTAGAAGGTAAATTAGATGCCCAACTTGAACATTTGGCCTTATCTTATAATGTTTTTGGACGGGTCACTCCAGTTCAAAAGAAGCGTTTAATTGAGATATATAAGAAACACCGGGGCGTAGTAGCGATGACCGGTGATGGCGTCAATGATATTTTGGCCATGAAAGAAGCCGATTGTGCGATTGCTATGGCGAATGGCAGTGAAGCAACCCGTAATATTGCTCACTTAGTCTTAATGGATTCTAACTTTGATTCCTTACCGACCACAGTCCAAGAAGGAAGAAGAGTCATCAATAATATTCAAAGGGTTGCAACCTTATTCTTAACCAAGAGTATGTTCTCCTTCTTTTTGGCAATTATTGTTATCTGCTTAGGTCGGACTTATCCACTCCAAACAGTCCAACTCTTATTCTATGATTTCTTAGTTATCTCTTTACCTTCTATTTATCTCGCTATTGAACCGAATAATGCCAATATCAAGGGGAGATTCCTCCAAAATGTCTTAGTTAGTGCTTTCCCAGGCGCTTTACTAGTTGCAGTTAACTATTTGGCTTTGATTTTGAATGCCCAATATTTAATGACTGATATGACAACACCTGCTATCTCAACAGCGATGGTTTTAATCTCAACTTGTTTAGGTCTATTTGTTCTCTTTAAAGTCTGTAAGCCATTCAATTTAGGCAGAATGGTTATGTATGGCTTTATGTGGTTTATCTTCATTTTTGCCTTATTAAAATATGCTTCTTTCTTCTCATTAACCCATTTAACTTATCAAGAATTCCTCTTAACCTTAGTTTTGATTTTAGCTTCTTTATCGGTCTATCCCTGGATTAATCGAACCGCGTTAGCGTTTAAGAACTGGGTTTTGAAACTTATTAGTAAAAAGAGACGGAAATAATCTTGCAGTTTTTAGTCTAATAGTTTATTATAATAACGCGTGTGTCCACATAGCTCAGCCCGGATAGAGCAACGGCCTTCTAAGCCGTGGGTCGAAGGTTCGAATCCTTTTGTGGACGCCATTTTTTTATCTAATAGGAGGAGCACATGATTGAAGAATTAATTGAACAAGGTAGTTATGAAGCCGCCTTGGATTTATTAAGCAAAGAAGACTCGGATATTGCCAAATATCAACGGGTTATTTGTTATTCGGGATTAAGAGATTATCCTAAAGTTGTGGAACTAGCCTCCAAACTAATCAAAGAACCAAATAATCGTCATTATTATGACGTTTTAAGCCTCTATATTGTGGCTTTAATTAAGATTAATCAACAAGAAGAAGCCATGAAACTATTAGAGGCCGAACTTAAGATGCCTTTTATTCCTGGCCAATTTGAAGATTTCTTTGAAACAACATATCGGCAACTTAAATTACAAAAAGAGAAGGGGAACATTAACCGTTCACCTTACGATTTATATACTGATGAACAATTACAAAACATCCTTTTAACAACTTCAAAGTTAAATGAATTAGCGCCAGTTGTTCAACAACTCGGGCATCGCAACATTCGTAACTTCTTAGCTGCTTTAGAAGTGGTTTTAATGAATAAAGATGTCGCTGGCTATCTAAAATCCATTATCATTGAACTCTTAAGAGATCAAAATGTCTCCCAGGAGTTTGAATATGCTGATTATGAAACCGAGATTAGAATTACTCCAACTGAGCTTCTACCAGTCGATGAGACCGAGGCTTATCAAGCCATTATGAAAGGTGTCAGTGAACAAATAGCACCCGATAATGTCTCTTTAAGTAATGTTGCCAAAGATGTGGCTTTACTTGTTTTAGTCGGAACATATCCATTTGATATTGAAAAAGTAGAATACGATTATTACATTGCTGCTATCGAATGTGTGGCCACCAAAATGTTCGGTATGCCATTAGATTTAGATTTAATTCTAGAGAAATATGAGGTTGAAGCCCCTAAATTAGATGAGTATGTGAAGAAAGTAACCAAACTAAATGATATCTACTAGACTATAATAATCTATTATTATATTGTTTGCTTATCACCCTAGATTGTGTTATCATAAATAAGCGTAAAAACGAGGAGGACTATTATGAAACTTAATGTCACAAAAACTTCAGAAGCTATCACAACTATCAAAGCTGAATTCGATAGTCAAGAATGGAATGAAGCCCAAGAAAAGGCCTATGCTAAATTAGCTAAAGATGTCGAGGTTAAAGGATTTAGAAAGGGAGAAGCACCATTAAAGATTGCAAAACAACATATTAAACCACAAGATGCAATGAGTGCCGCTCTTGAAATCATTATTCCTACTGGCTTCAAAGAAATAGATAAAGTTCAAAAATTTACTAAATTATTAGTGAATCCGAATGTCAACGTTGACGAGATTTCCGCTGATAGATTAGTCATCTCATATGTCTTTACAGAACGTCCAAGTGTTAAACTCGGTACCTATAAAGGAATTAAGCTTGAAAAGCATCCAGTTGAAGTTAAAGATGAAGAAATCGAGCAACAACTAAAGCAATATGCTGAACAAATGGCAGTCCTTTCTGATAAAGATAAAGAAGCAGTTACTAAAGGCGATATTGTTAACTTCGACTTTGAAGGTTATACCGATGGTAAAGCCTTTGAAGGTGGTAAAGCTGAGAATTATGAACTAGAAATTGGTTCCAACAAATTCATCCCAGGCTTTGAAGAACAACTCATTGGCAAGAAGATTGGTGAAAGATGCGATATCGATGTTACATTCCCAACTAACTATGTTAAGGAATTAGCCGGTAAAAAAGCTACTTTCAAAATCTTAATTCATTCAATCAAGGAAAAACAAATTCCAGCCATTGACGATGAATTAGCTAAAGATGCTCAAATTGAAAACGTTAATACCTTAAAGGAATTAAAAGAGCATATTAAGAAGACTTTAATTGAAAGAAAGACTCAAGAATCAATCAGAATTGAATTCAATGTTCTAGTTGATCAAATTGTCGCCCAAGCAACCTTAGTGGTTCCAACTACTTTAATTGCTAGCGATACTGAATATGGTTATCGTCAATATGTCCAAAATGTCGAAAGCAAAGGAATTCCATTTGACAAATACTGCGAAGTCAGTGGTCAAACCCCAGAAAAGATTAAAGCTGACATTCAAAAAGACGTTGAAAAGAATTTGAAGACAGTCTTTGTTCTAACTGAGATTGCTAAAGATAACAATATCAAGGTTGAACCAAAAGATATTGATAACGAGATTAAGGGTATGGCAGATCATTATAAGGTTAGTGAAGAAGAAATTCGCAAAGCCTTCGAAAAGAGAATGCCTGAAATTACCAACAAAGTCTTCTCAGACAAAATCTCCGAATACCTCAAATCTGTTAACACTTTAGATTAATAACAAAAAGACGCAGCGCGTCTTTTTTGTTCTAAAAGGAGGGATAACATGGTAGATTTACCACAAGTTGAACAAACAACTAAGCAACCACAAATGTTACCGGTTGTTTGTACTCGTAATTTAGTTTTATTTCCTGGCTTAGATAACTCCTTTGAAGTTGGTCGGACTAAGAGTATTAAAGCGATTGAATATGCCAAAGAGAAATGTGAGGGTTTTATCCTTTCTGTTGCGCAAAAATCGCCTGAAATTGAAGATCCAGATCAAAATGATCTTTATAATATTGGTTTATTATCCTCAATAAGCCGGATTTCTAAACCACGGAGCGATGGCTCACTTTCAGTGGGACTAGTTTCAATAAGAAGAGTGAGAATATCTGGCTTTAATAAGCAAGATGTAGTTAATTTTGCTAATTATGAAGTCATTGAATCGGTTTATGGCGATAAAAAGACTGAAGTGGCTTTGGTTAGAAACTTAGCTAAATCAATTGAAGTGCTGGCCAATAACACTCCAGATGATGCTAGGATTTTGATGGAACACTTAAGTGATAGTGTTGATGCTAATACATTGGCGGATACAATTGCTACATTTATGATTGCTTCAGTTGAAAAGAAGCAAGAAATACTGGAAACAATTAATGTTAACAAACGGCTTGAACTGATCATTGAAGCCTTGTCTGAAGAACAAGAAATCTCAGAAATTGAAAAAGACATCAAGAATAAAATGCGGACCAAGTTTGATGAAAATCAACGGGAATATGTTTTAAGAGAAAAACTTAAAACTATTAAAGAAGAACTTGGCGATACACCGGATAAAGATGATGATAGTGAAGCAATGCGTAAGAAACTAGCTGATAATCCTTATCCTGATTATATTAAGGCTAAAATAACTGATGAACTAAAAAGATATGATATGTTACCACCAGCCAGTGCTGAAAGTAGCATTGTTTGGTCATACATTGATTGGGTTATGAATATTCCTTGGTGGCAAAGAAGCCAAGATAATGATGATTTAAAGAATGTCGAAAAAGTCTTAAATGATGATCATTATGGTCTCGAAAAACCAAAAACCAGAATCATTGAATATTTAGCAGTCAAACGTCTAACTTCATCCTTAAAAGCCCCTATTATTTGCTTTAGTGGGCCACCAGGAACGGGTAAGACATCTTTGTCTAACTCAATTGCTCGAGCTTTAGGTCGTCCGATTGTTAAGGTTTCGTTGGGAGGTATTTCTGATGAAGCTGAGATTAGGGGACATCGGAGAACTTATTTAGGTTCTATGCCTGGCCGAATCATTCAAGGAATGAAGAAAGCCGGCGTTGTTAACCCTGTTTTCTTACTCGATGAAATTGATAAGGTTGGCTCCGATTATAAAGGTGATCCTTCAAGTGCCTTACTAGAAGTTTTGGACCCAGAACAAAATAAGGCTTTTAGTGATAACTACTTAGAAGAACCTTATGATTTATCGAATGTCTTATTTATTGCGACTGCTAACTACTTAGAGAATGTGGCGGCCCCATTAAGAGATCGTTTGGAAATCATTGAACTTTCTTCTTATACTGAAGAAGAGAAACTCCATATTGCGCAAAAGCATTTGGTGAAGAAGCAATTAGAGGCTAATGGACTTAAAGCAGATCAAATCAGTTTTACTACTGGTGGGATTATGCATATCATCCGTTGCTATACTAGAGAAGCTGGAGTTCGGGAATTGGAGCGGAATATTGGCTCTATTTGCCGTAAAATAGGTGTAAAAATCGTTAAAGGTGACTTTAAAGATAAAGAAATTATTGATGCTAATAAAGTCAAAGAATATCTTGGAACTGAAAAGTTTGAATACACTAAGAAAGAGACTAAAGCTCAAGTTGGGGTGGTTACTGGCTTAGCTTATACTCAATATGGTGGCGATATTTTACCAGTGGAAGCTGTTACTTTTGAAGGTAAGGGCAATATTGTGATTACTGGTAATTTAGGTAATGTCATGAAAGAATCTGCTAGTATTGCTTTAGGTTATGTTAAAGCCAATGCTGAGAGATTTAAAATTGATCCTAAAACATTTGATAATACCGATATTCATTTACATTTTCCAGAAGGAGCTGTGCCAAAAGATGGTCCAAGTGCCGGTGTTACCATTGTCACTTGTCTTGTCTCGGCTTTAACTCATCGCCCAGTCAAACAAGATATTGCGATGACCGGCGAAGTCACTTTAAGAGGTAATATTTTACCAATTGGTGGCTTAAGAGAAAAGTCAATTGCGGCCCATAGAAGTCATATCAAGACTATTTATGTGCCAAAAGAGAATGAAAGAGATATTGAAGAAGTTCCAGAATCAGTTAGAAAAGATCTAAAGATTGTTTATGTTGAGCATGTCTCACAAATCATTGATCAAGTCCTTGAGAAGGCTAAGAAAAATGGTACTAAGTAACGTTACATTCATTAAATCTGGTGCCTCAAGAGAAGATTGGATTATTGATAATACCAAAGAAATCGTCCTTTTAGGGCGAAGTAATGTTGGTAAATCAACCTTTATTAATACTTTAACTGGTCAAAGCAATTTAGCTAAGGTTTCTTCCCACCCGGGTAAAACTCGTTTATTAAACTTCTTTGATGTGGCTGGTAAGTATCGGATTGTCGATGCTCCAGGTTACGGCTATGCCGGTGCCTCTAAAAAAGAAGTAGGTCGTTTTGGTTTGATGGTTTCAGATTATCTTTCTAATCGTGAGAATCTAGCCGGAGCTTTGTTCCTTTTAGATTCAAGGAGAATTCCAAATGGTGATGATTTAAATATCTTTGATATCCTAAATGAGAATAAAACCCCATTTGTGATTATTGCTACTAAATACGATAAACTCAATCAATCAGAAAGAGCTCGCTTAGATCGTAATATTAGGGGAGAACTTGGTTTGCCAGAAACGGTGGAAATTGTTCATACTACCAATACTAATCGTCTTTGGGTCAATAAGATTATTACAAAACTCAATGAATTAATTAAATAAGGTGCTGAAATGCACCTTTTTGTTTGACTTTAAGCCCTCTATTCTTTATAATTGCTTTGTGCGATGAAAAGCAGGAGTAAAAAGCAACTATTATTAGAGAGTCTAGGAGAGTGGAAACTAGATAACAAGAACTTTTGAAAGTCGGCTTGGAGCAAGGTAGATGAAACTAGTAGTTTACCCGCTAATCAGCGTTAACGATAATTGAGTGTATATCTATAGTAGATATAAATTAAGGTGGTACCGCGTTAAATCGTCCTTTGTAGGACGTTTTTTTATGTCTAGGAGGGAAATATATGAGTAAAGAATTAGCAACCAAATATGACCATTTAGCGGTGGAAAATGGCAAATATCAAAAGTGGCTTGATCACGGTTGTTTTAAAAGTGGAGATAAATCTAAGCCAGGGTATTGCATTGTAATCCCACCTCCAAATGTCACAGGTAAGTTGCATATCGGGCATACGACAGATGAATCGTTACAAGATATGTTGACGCGCTATAAGCGTTTAAAGGGCTTTGATGCCTTATATTTACCTGGTATGGATCACGCGGGCATCGCTACGCAAGCTAAAGTTGAAGCTAGACTTAGAGAAAAAGGTATTTCTCGTTACGATTTAGGACGCGAGAAGTTCTTGGAACAAGTTTGGGCTTGGAAAGATGAATATGCTGATACTATTCATCAACAATGGGCCAAAGAAGGACTTTGTTTAGATTATTCTAAAGAACGTTTTACTTTGGATGAAGGCTTAAGTGATGCTGTTAAAGAAGTCTTTATTACCTTATATAATAAAGGACTTATTTATCGGGGTAAACGAATCATTAACTGGGATCCAGTTCAAAGAACTGCCTTATCCAACATTGAAGTTATTTATGAAGAAACTGAAAGTAAAATGTACTATTTTAAGTATGTTTTCGAAGGATCAAAGGATTTTCTAACTGTTGCAACAACTCGGCCTGAAACTATGTTCGGCGATGTTTGTGTGGTGGTTAATCCTAAAGATAAAAGATACAAATCAGCAGTAGGTAAAAAGGTAATTAACCCTGCAAATGGTGATTTACTACCAATTATTGCTGATGAATACGTTGATATTGAGTTTGGAACTGGTGCGATGAAATGTACTCCAGCACATGACCCAAATGACTTTGCAATTAGTGAGAAATATCACTTAGAAAAGCCAATTTGTATGAATCCAGATGGAACGATGAATGAAATCTGTGGTAAATACAAGGGTATGGATAGGATGGTTTGTAGAAATACCTTAGTAGATGATATTGATAAAGCCGGTTTATTAATTAAGATTGAGAAACACATCAATCAAGTCGGTTATTCGGAAAGATCACACGCTATTGTTGAACCATATTTATCAGACCAATGGTTTGTTAAAATGGAACCATTAGCCAAACAAGCACTAGATTTCCAACAAACAGCTGATAAAATCAAGTTTTATCCAGATAGATTTGAAAAGATTTTCACAAATTGGATGACAGGCATCGAAGATTGGTGTATTTCCCGGCAACTCTGGTGGGGACACCGAATTCCAGCTTGGTATCACAAAGATACAGGTGAGATTCATGTTGGTAAAGAAGCACCAAAAGACATTGAAAACTGGGATCAAGACCCAGATGTTCTAGATACTTGGTTTTCCTCGGCTTTATGGCCATTTTCTACATTAGGCTGGCCAGCTAAAACCGAAGATTTGGAACGTTATTTTCCAACTGATGTCTTAGTTACCGGCTATGATATTATCTTCTTCTGGGTTGCTAGAATGATTTTCCAATCATTAGAGTTTACTAAACAAAAACCTTTTAAAGATTGCTTAATCCATGGTTTAATCCGTGATTCTGAAGGTAGAAAGATGTCTAAATCACTTGGCAATGGTATTGATCCTATGGAGGTCATTGACCAATATGGGGCGGATGCATTGCGGTGGTTCTTAACAACTTCGGCTTCTCCAGGCTTGGATATGCGTTATAGTGAGGAGAAGATTCAAGCTGCTTGGAACTTCATTAATAAGATTTGGAATGCCTCTAGATTCGTTATGTTGAATTTAGGTGATGATTTTAAACCGACAGAAATTAAGTATAATGAATTGACTGATGTCGATAAATGGATTATTGCTAGATTGAATAAAACGATTGAATCTGTGGACGAAAACATGGATAAATACGAATTTGTGGTTGTAGGAACATATCTCTATAACTTTATTTGGGATGATTTCTGTTCTTGGTATATCGAACTTGCTAAAGTTAATCTTAGCGGTGCTGATTTCAAGGTTAAAAAACAAACACAGAACGTTTTGTATTATGTTTTGGATTCCATTACAAAACTAATTCATCCATTTATGCCGTTTGTAAGTGAAGAAATATATCAAACTTTGCACAATAATGATCAAATCTTTATTATTAACGATAAGTGGCCAAAAGCCTATGAATATGGCGCAAAAGATGATTCTAGTCAATCAATTGAGATGATTATTGAAACAATTAAGCGCATTCGTAACTATAAGAGCGAGAATAAAATGCTTCCTAATGCTAAGATTGCCATTAAAATGGTCTCTAAGTCATTACAACGTAAGGAAGCTATTAAGCGTAATGCTGCTTATTTGAAACGATTCGGTTTTGTTGATGACTTATCCATTGACGATATATTAGATAAGTCTGAAGATGGAGCATTCTTCTCGGTTGGTAATGGTATTGATATGTTGATACCTCTTAAGGGCAATATTGATACTAAAGTTGAGAAAGAACGTCTAAAACTTGAACTATTAAGGCTTGAAGCAGAATTGAAACGAAGCAATGCGATACTCAACAACAAAGCTTTCGTTGCAAAGGCTCCAGCAGCCAAAGTAGAGCAGGAAAAAGCTAAACTTGCTGATTATAATTCTCAATACAAGTCGATTAAAGAGAAGTTAGATTTATTAAAATAATTACTACAAAACTACTAACTAAATACTTTATTAACTAAATAACGACTTATAAACTCCTATTTCTAATAAGATTTAGGAGTTTTCATTTTATACACCTATGTATTGATTGAGGTGATAAAAATGGAAAAGCTACACGAACTATCAGTAAAAGAAGCACAAAGTGTTTGTGGAGGCGAGATTTTGACCCTTACATTGGTTTTAACGTATTTAGCAGTATCCATTCTAACAGTTATCGTTTGGAAACTCTATACGGCCAATCAAGGGAAGGTTTCTTTGCCTGGTGGAGCATTATTCCAATGGGATGATACTTTTATCAATCCAATTGGTAAGTATGTGCTCGGTTAATGATTCCAAAAACGGAATTGCCCCGAGAAAAGCTAGTAAAATCAGGTATTGAGTCGTTGAGTGATCAAGAATTACTTTGCTTAATTTTGCGGTCAGGAACATCAAAATATGATATGTTTGATTTAGCACATCGTATTTTGCTAAAAGTGGGAGGTATAAATGGGTTAGCAACCGCAAGATTAGGTGAATTGCTCGATGTAGATGGTATTAAACTTGCTAAAGCATGCTCCATTATTGCATCAATTGAACTCTCAAAACGTATTCTATACGTTTCAGCTATACCTAAGACTAAAGTTAGTTCAATGCAAGAAATCTATCAAATGATTGTTAAAAACATCAATGACCCATTTCAAGAACAGATGTTTTTGGTCTGTATCAATGCGCAAAAAGAAGTTATTTGTTGCCTAAACCTCTTTAAAGGCACGGCTTCATCACATTTAGTACATCCCAGAGATATCTTTCGGGAAGCAGTGAAAAACAACGCAGAATTCATCGTTATTGCCCATAATCATCCCTCCGGAGATGCTACACCGTCTGAGCAAGATATAGTTGCAACGGAAGAAATCGTGGCTTTAGGGGAGAAAATGGGAATTCATGTCGTTGATCACTTGATTATTGGACGCAATGGATTTTTATCCTTGAAATATCAAGGCTATATGTAGAAAAAAGTGCTAGAAATAGCCTTTTTTTGATTGACACCATAACTATGTTATGTTATTCTTATCTCGTTGCCACCTCGAAAGAGGGTTGCAACCGCACAGAACAGGTTATAAATGCTACGGCTACCTTAATGGCGAGTCTAAACAATACAGGAGGTGTTAACAATGTACGCAATTATCGAAACAGGCGGAAAACAAATTAAAGTTCAAGCAGGAGATTCAATTTTTGTTGAAAAGCTCCAAGCCAACGAAGGCGATACTATCACATTTGACAAGGTTTTACTTGTTGGTGGAGATAAAGTCAAGGTTGGTACGCCTTATTTAGCAGGTGTCACTGTCTCAGCTAAGGTTGAGAAACAAGGCAAAGCTAAGAAGGTCTTAGTCTTGAAATATCGCGCTAAAACAAATTATCGTAAAACTCATGGTCATAGACAACCATACACAAGAGTTAAAATCGATGCTATTAATGCTTAATGATTAAAATCACGATTTTATATGATCAAGAGTTGATTAAACAAATTACGATAGAAGGGCATAGCAATTTTAAGGCCAGTGGTCAAGATATTGTCTGTGCTGGAGTTAGTGCAGTAGCTGAAGGTAGTGTCAATGCAATCGAAGAGATTACCAAGAAGAAACCAAACTACATTATGAAGGATGGTTACCTTAGTATCACTTATAGCAATGAACATGATCTCCAACTAATCGCCAAAGTAACTTATGCTCAATTGCAAACAATTGCCATAAGTTATCCTAAAAATGTGAAAATAATCGAAAAATAGGAGGTGTTTTCCAATGTTAAAGTTAAATTTACAACTATTTGCTTCTAAGAAGGGTGTCGGTTCTACTAAGAACGGACGTGAATCTGCTGCGAAGCGACTAGGTTCAAAATTATCAGATGGTCAAGAATGCAATGCTGGTGCTGTTATTTATCGTCAAAGAGGCACTAAGGTTCATCCAGGTCTAAACGTCGGCCGAGGCGGAGACGACACTTTATTTGCATTGATTGCAGGTGTCGTTAAGTATGAAAAATTAGGCAAGGCAAAAACACAAGTTTCTGTTTATCCAAAAGCCTAGTAAAATCCCCCGACTTTACGGGGGATTTTCTTATATTATATCGAGGTGAGAGTGTGTTTGTAGATAAGGTTAGTACTCATATCAAAGCCGGTAAAGGCGGAAATGGTATGATTGCTTTTAGAAGAGAAAAATATGTTGATAAAGGTGGACCTTCAGGTGGTGACGGAGGCCGGGGCGGCAGTGTTTATTTCATTGCTGATTCAGGGCTAACAACACTACTAGATTTTAAGTACAAACGCAAAATCGCAGCTCCCGATGGTGGTAAAGGAATGGGTAAAGACTGCAGTGGTAGAGCGGCCGAAGATATTGTAGTTAAAGTTCCAGTCGGAACGATAGTCTATGATAATAACTCGAAGCGTATTATTGCTGACTTTAAATATCCTAACCAAAAAGAACTAATTGCTAAAGGAGGACGTGGTGGTCGTGGTAACGCTCACTTTGTCTCTTCCAGAAATCAAGTCCCACGGGTTGCCGAAAATGGTGAACCAGGAGTTGAATTTGATGCAACTCTAGAATTAAAGGTTTTAGCCGATGTCGGTTTAGTTGGCTATCCTTCAGTAGGTAAATCTACATTATTAGCGGCAGTTACTGCAGCAAAACCAGAAATTGCTAGTTATCCATTTACTACTTTGACTCCAAACTTAGGAGTGGTGGCAGTTAAGGATGGCCGCAGTTTTGTAATGGCTGACTTACCAGGTTTAATTGAAGGTGCCCATAATGGCAAAGGTTTAGGGCTTCAATTCTTAAGACATATTGAAAGATGTCGAGTCCTAATTCATATCGTTGATATGGCAAGCAGTGAGGGGAGAGATCCTATCAATGATTTCAAAGTTATAAATGATGAATTAAAGAGTTATAGAATGCGATTATTAGAAAGACCAATGGTGGTCGCTGCCAATAAAATGGATGATCCAGGAGCAATTTTGTTATTGGATGAATTCAAAAAAGTCTATGGAAAAGACTATAAAATCTTCCCAATTAGTGCGCTAGAGCGGACTGGGCTAGATGAATTACTATATTATGTCGCCGATTTATTGGCGAAAACACCAGAATTTCCATTATTGGATGCTGACTTTATTAGTCCAGAGAAAGCTGTTTATGAAATGCGGGCAGATGATAAAGGCTTTACGATTACTAAAGTTGGAGACCATCACTTTGTAATTAGTGGTGAGAGAATTGAAAAATTATATAAGATGACTAATATTTCAGAAGATCAAGGCTTCTTATATCTAACTACTACTATGCGTAAAATGGGAATTGATGATGAATTAATACGATTAGGCGCTCAAAATGGTGATCAAGTTGACTTACTAGACTTCACCTTCGAGTACTTTGAATAGAGGTGTAATAATGAAATTATTAAAAATTTTCAAACGTTATATAAAAAGTCAATTATTGACCTTAATTGGCGTAGTTGCATTGCTGATTATTTTAAACTACTGCCGGAGTTTAGTTCCCTTGTTTATTTCAAAAGTCTTTGCAATTTTACAAGGTGATGACTCTTCAACATTACCAACTATCATAAATAGCATCTTTATTGGGAAGGAAATTCCTTTACAATTAATGCTATTGGCAGCTTGTATTTGTTGTACAGTTTTAGTTCGTGATTTGATGAATATGGCAACTGATGTTGGTATTTCCTATGTCAGTGAAGGTATTGGTTACAATATCCAAACAGACTTCTATAGTCATGTCCAAGATTTACCTTATTCTTACTTAAATCATGCTCAAACTGGGGATCTAATCCAAAGAAGTATCTCTGATATTAACCGGGTTAAGCGTTTTATCGGTGAAGTTTTACCAATGTGTGCTAATGCATTTTTCCAAATAATCATCTATTCGACACAAATGATTAGAATTAATGCTCAAATATCATTGATTTTACTTGCACCTATCTTTTGTATGTTAATTGGCGCCATTATTTACTTTAGTCGAAATTCCAAAATCTTTACTGATATGGAAGAAGCTGAAAGTAAAATGACCGCTGTTGCTCAAGAGAACTTAACTGGCATTAGAGTCGTTAAAGCTTTTGCTAATGAAAAGTATGAAATATCTAAGTTTAAGCAAGTAATTGATAAAATGATGAATGCTTGGCGAACTATTATGGCAAAAATGTCCACTTATTATGGAATCATGGATGGCATCACATACTTAATCATGCTGCTTTCTTTTGTTTTATCCTTCTATTTTGTTAGAGATGGTAAATTAACCTTTGCCCAAGCAACCTCACTCTTCTTATATGTAGAATATGTCATTTGGCCAACAAGAACGTTAGGTCGCCAAATTGGTGAAATGAACCGGAGTGATATTGCCGGAGCTAGAGTTATGGAAATCATTGATGAACAAACCGAATATGGGACCCAAGATGGCACGTTAAAACCAACAATTCTTGGTAATATTGAGTATCGTGATGTCTTCTTCCAATTCAAGGATAGTAATAATCCAACTATTAATGATATCAATTTAAGCATTAAACAAGGTGAAACCATCGCTTTAATGGGTAAAACTGGTTGTGGTAAATCAACATTAGTTAGTTTACTTAACCGGATGCTGGATTGTACATCAGGCACAATTTACTTAGATGGTGTTGATATTAAACAAATCAATAAACACTATCTAAGAAAGCAAGTTGGGTTAGTATTACAAGAACCTTTCTTGTTCTCTAAGACCATTGCTGAAAACATTGGTATTAGTTTAAATAGTGACGCAAGAACTACTGAAGCCGGCCAAAATGTAATTAAATCAGTGGCTAGAGCTGCGGCAGTTAATAATGATATTGAACATTTTGAACTTGGCTACAATACGGTAGTCGGGGAAAGAGGTGTCACACTTTCTGGGGGTCAAAAGCAAAGAATTGCTATTGCTAGAATGTTAGTTGATTATAAACCAATTATTATCTTTGATGACTCTTTAAGTGCAGTTGATACTGAAACTGATGTAAAGATTCGGGCTGCCTTAGCCAAAAGAGATCAAAAACATACAACAATAATTATTACTCATAGAATTACGACTGCTATGGAAGCAGATCGGATTGTTGTTATGGATAATGGGCATATTCAAGAAATCGGGACGCATAAAGACTTAATTAGTCGTCCTGGTCTATATAAGGATATTTGGGATATCCAAAACCACTTTGTTGGTGAAGATAGCGAGGTGAAGTAAGATGTACGAAGAATTTGATGATATTAACCTATCGACTAAAATAAATTGGAAACTTTGGAAGAAAGTCTTTGCTACTACGAAATCTATTCGGAACCAACTCTATATTGGTGTTGCTGCAGTCGTTTTATTAACTTTAAATGAAACATTATTCATTAAGTTTGTGGCTGATTATGGTTTTGATAAGTTCATTGGTACTGAAGTAACAGAAGGTTTCTGGGGCTTAGTTGCTTTGTTAGCCGGTATGGCCATCTTAGAAGGCGTTTTAGTGCGAGTTTATGTCTATGCTTGCAGTCGACTTGAAATGAAAATCTATGAAGTTTTAACTTCATCTTGCCACGATCACTTACAAGAATTATCTTATTCCTTCTTTGACAAGTATTCAGTTGGCTGGTTACTTTCTAGAATGACTAGCGATACTTCAAGAGTAGGTGAACTTATTTCTTGGGGTTTCAGTGACTTAGTTGCTGCAATATTTAAATTATTCTTTATCTTAATCTTTATGTTGATAGCAAGTCCAAAACTAACTTTAATTATGTTGGTTGTTGTACCTGTTACCTTAATTATCGGAACTTTATTTAGAAGAGTTGTTATGAAGCAAGCTTGGCGTGTTAGAAAAGCTCAATCTCATGTCAGTTCGGCTTTAAATGAAGGTATTAGTGCTGCAAAAACCTCAAAATCACTAGTCCTTGAATCACAAAACTTAACTGGCTTCTCTAAGATTGTTGCTACTTTCCAACATGCTTCAATCAAGTCTTCAGTTATTAGTTCTTGTTATTATCAAATGTTATCAGTTCTTTTTGGCTTTGGTATTGCCATGATGTCTTATCTTGGTGGTATGGAAGTCTTTAATGGCGCGATAGGTTATGGTACATTATTTATGTTCATTTCCTATGCTACTTCCTTCTTTGATCCAGTCTTAACTGTTGCTCGGGTAACAAATACCATGAAAATGGCCCAAGTTGCAGCAGAAAGAGTCTTTAACATCATTGAATATAAACCTGAATTAGTTGATACTCCTGAAGTTATTGCAAAGTATGGAACACCAACTAATCCAAAGAAAGAAAACTACGAAAGTATTAAAGGTGAAGTCGAATTTAAAGATGTCTCCTTTAAATATGAAACTAGTCCAATGATCTTAAAACACTTTAATCTAAAGGTTAAAGCGGGTAGTACAGTTGCTTTAGTTGGAGAGACTGGAGCTGGTAAGTCGACTATTGTTAACTTACTCTGCCGTTTCTATCAACCAACTGAAGGCCAAATCTTAATTGATGGCGTTGATTACAAAAAACGTTCCATCGGTTGGTTACATGAGAACTTAGGTTATGTTATGCAAACACCACATTTGTTTAGTGGAACAATCAAGGAAAATATTCGTTATGGTCGGCTTGATGCAACTGATGAAGAAGTAGTAGCCGCTGCTAAAGCAGCTAATGCTCATGGCTTTATTGGTTTACTCGAAAAAGGTTATGATACCGATGTTGGTGAGGGTGGAAATAGACTTTCACAAGGTCAAAAACAATTAATCTCCTTTGCGAGAGCCATTATTGCTGATCCAAAAATTCTAGTTCTAGATGAAGCGACTTCGAGTATTGATACTCAAACTGAGTATGTTATTCAAACTGCTATCGCTAATATCTTGAAAGATCGGACTTCCTTTGTCATTGCCCACCGTTTATCAACGATTACATCTTCGGATTTAATCTTAGTTGTGCAACATGGTGAAGTGACTGAAAAAGGAACTCACGATGAACTCATGAAATTAAAGGGTTATTACTATACCTTATATACCAATCAATTTATTGAAGATAGACTTAAAGAAATCAATGTGCTTTAGGCCTAATTATGTTATAATTAATCCGGTGATATTATGTATAACTACTTTGAAGGCGTAATTAGTGAAATCGCAGTTGATAGAATAGTAGTTGACGTCAATGGCGTTGGCTATGAACTTTTAGTTTCACATCCAAATGATTTTCATTTGGGCTCAACCACCAAAGTCTATGCATATTTACAAGTAAAAGAGGATGAATTCGCTTTATTTGGTTTTGCGACCAAAGAAGAGAAACGCCTCTTTTTGCGTTTAATTAGTGTTAGTGGGATTGGTCCTAAAACAGCGATTAATCTTTTAACTAAGACAAGTTGTGATAATATGATTCAAGCCATCGAAACATCTAATACTTCTTATCTAAAAAAGTTACCTGGAATTGGGCCAAAAGCGGCGCAACAAATCATTCTCGATTTGAAAGGTAAATTAGTTTATGATCAAGCTAAAACGAGTTCACAAAATGATGCTGTCTTAAGTGATGTTAAAGCTGCTTTGAAGGGTCTAGGATTTAAAGCGAATGCTATTGATACGGTTTTAGCTAGTTTAGTCAAAGAGAATTTGGTGACAGAAGAAGAATACCTCAGACGTGCTTTGCAATTACTAAGGAGATAATATGGATAATCGAATTGTAGATGCAGAACTCACTCAAGATGAGTTGAGTTATGAATTAACATTACGACCACAAACTCTGAAAGAATATGTCGGTCAAACTCAAATCAAGCATAACCTTGATGTTTTTATTAAAGCCGCTTTACAAAGAAATGAAGCTTTAGACCATGTTTTACTCTACGGTCCACCAGGTCTTGGAAAGACAACTTTGGCCCATGTTATCGCAAATGAAATGCATGGCCATATTATTGTTGTGAGTGGTCCAAGTATTGAAAAAACAGGCGATTTAGCAGCTATTTTATCATCTTTAGAGGCGGGAGATGTTTTGTTTATTGATGAAATTCACCGTCTACCTAGAGTAGTAGAAGAAGTTTTATATTCGGCGATGGAAGATTATAAAATCAGTGTGGTGATTGGTAAGGAGAGTGGAGCCCATTCTATTACCTTAGATTTACCACCATTTACCTTAATTGGAGCGACAACTCGGAGTGGCGATTTATCATCACCATTACGGGACCGTTTTGGAATTACGATGAGACTGGAATATTATAGTGATGCTGAGATTCGTCAAATCATCAATCGGACCAGTAAAGTTTTTGCTGTTCCAATCAGCGAAGAGGCCGCTACTATTATCACTAAAAGATCTAGAAAGACGCCCCGTGTTGCTAATCGCCTATTTAGAAGAGTTCGTGACTTTGCAACTATTGAATCTAAAGAAGGTAAAATTACTTTAGAAATTGCAACAAATGCTTTGAATGCTTTAAAAGTTGATGAACTTGGTTTAGATGATATTGATTTGCGCTATTTACATGGAATTATTGAACGTTTCCATGGCGGTCCAGTTGGCGTCGAAGCTGTTGCTGCTGCTATCGGAGAAGAGGTCATGACCTTAGAAGATGTTTGCGAACCTTACTTATTACAAATTGGTTTGATTAATCGAACACCTAGGGGAAGAGTAGCCACAGAAAAGGCTTATCAACACCTTCATCTTACCTACCAAAATACGCTCTTTAATGGCTAGATATTAATAATTATCTGAAAAGTTCATTGAAATAGAATATTTCAAGTTGTATTTTTCACCTCAAAATGCTATAGTTATAGGGCAACATAATATGTTGGCCCTATTTTTTGGTGTTATCGGTAAATAGGAGAAAAGGAGAGATATAATGCGTAGATTTTTTGCATTTATTGTATTAGCAATTACAATTTTAACAATTTCCATAGCTAATATTCCTTCCATTGCTTCAGGGATGAATCAAGGTATCGAATTCAAGGGTGGCTTTGAAATTCTGTATGAAGTTTTGGATCAAGACGGCGAAGAATTCATAGATAGCGATAAATCCGCTGCTACAGCATCAGCTGCAGAAGTCATTTCCAATCGTATTGATATTGCTGGTGTTAAAAACCCACAAATCAGTATTGAAGGAACTGACATGGTTCGGGTTACTATCGCTAGTAAAAATGAAAGCGAAACCGCTTCGATTCGTGAATTATTAACCTCTAATGCTGAGATTACTTTTAGAGATGTTAATGATAATTTGTTAGCCACTGCCAGTGAATTATTACAAGATAATGGCGCTGGACTTGACTATCAAGATGGTTCGCCTGTTGTAAGTTTAAAGATTAAAGACACCGATTTATGGACCCAAATGACGACATATATCTCGGGCTTAAGTGATGGCAGTAACCGAATTGTCATCTGGTTAGGCTTTGAGGAAAAATACGCTGAAACTAATAGTTATGGTTTCACTGGAGATAGTTATTCAACTGTTTCCAATAACCCAGAAGCCGCTGGTAAGATGGTCTCTGATGCGACAGTATCGCAAACTTTCTATAGTGACGTAATTATCACTGGTTCGTTTAGTGCTGAAACTGCTCAAAAGATGGCTAACTTAATTGCTGCCGGAACAATTGATTTCACTTTAAAAGAGATTTCTGTTACTTCTGTTGGTGCCGCTTATGGTAGTAATGCTTTCAATCAATCACTGATTGCTGGCGCGATTGGTCTAGGTGCTGTAGCCGTCTTAATGATTATTTTCTATGGTATTGCAGGCGTTGTTTCTGCCATCTCATTAGTTGCTTTCGTTGTCTTAATTCTCTTTGGCTTTAACTGGTTGGGCGGGGAATATGGTCCGGATACTATTGCCGCCACTGTTATAGCTATAGGTATGGCAGTTGATGCTAATATCATTACTTTCGAGCGGATTAAGGATGAATTATATAAAGGTAAATCGCTCAGAAGAGCCTTTAGTGAAGGTACTACAAAGTCATTATCATCAATTATGGATGGTAATATCACAACCTTAATTGCGGCTGTTTCCTTGTATTTGTTTGGAACAAGAACCGTTAAAGGTTTTGCAACAATGTTAATTATTTCTATCTTCTTTACCGTTATCGTCATGGTCTTTATTTCCAAAGGACTTTTATCCTTACTTTGCCAATCTCAATTCTTCCAAAACAAGAAGAACTGGTTTGGGGTTAGAAATAAAGATATACCTGATGTTAATAAAGGGGAGAGCCAACACTTCTTTGGTCACTTTGCTAAAGTTGACTTCAATAAGAAGGGTAAATGGATTGCTTTAGGCACGAGTTCCTTTGCTGTCTTGGGCTTAGTTGTCATCTTAATTATGAAACTTGCTACTGGTTCAGGTTTGAATTTAGGTATTCAATTCTCACAAGGTACTAAGTTATATTATATGACTGCGGATTCTTCGATGAGCACAGTGGAAGATGTTAAAAACTTCTTCTTAACTAATGAAGATATTACAGTTGTGCCAGATCAAGTTATTGTTGGTACAACTGAAACTGAAGTTTCTGATGCCATTTTATCCTTGTATAAAACTGATTTAGACGCTATGAATGCAAAAATTGATGGTAACACCTTAACTCTTTATACGGTCTCATGTTCCTTTAAAACTGAACTAAATCAAGATGTTATGATTGCCATTAATGCTTATTTTGGTACTGATCATGATACCTACTTAGATATTTATGATAGTGGCTTCACTTTGAACTTTGTTTCACCAATTGTGGCTGCTTCTACTGTTAAGAATGCACTTTATTCGCTTTCAATTGCAGTGGTCTTTATCATTTTATATATTGCTTGGAGATTTAAGTGGACTTTCTCAATCTCTGCTATTGTCCCATTAATTCATGACTCGCTATTTATGTTAGCATTCTTTGCTATCTTTAGAATTGAAGTCAACATTGAATTCATTTCAGCAGTATTAGCTATTATTGGTTATTCTGTTAACGATACTATCGTTGAATTCGATAGAATTAGAGAGAATATTGTGGATTCTGAGAAGAAACAATTAACACCAGCTGAAAGATACGATATTGTTAATAAATCCTTACAACAAACGATTGGACGTTCAATTATGACCACGGTTTCTACCTTATTAACAGTTATTGCACTCTTAATCTTTGGTAGTTCAGCCTCAACTAACTTCAATATTGCTATGTTGGTTGGCTTAATTGCTGGTACATTCTCATCTGTTTGCTTAGCACCTTGGATTTGGTTAAGACTTGAAGTCTTAAGAGATAAGATTAAAGCTTATCGTAAAGCCAAGAAAGATGCTAGGGTTAAAGTTGAATCTGGTGAGCCTGAAGAATATATTTTCTACGGGATCAATGATTATAAATAAAGGAGATCATTAACATGGATTTAAAAAAGTATATTGCCGATGTTCCTAACTTTCCAAAAGAAGGAATCTTATTTAGAGACATTACGCCTTTAATGGCTGATGGAGCGGCCTTTAAATATGCTTGTGACCAATTGATTGCTTTTGCTAAAGCACACAATGCTGAAGTAGTCGTGGGTCCAGAATCAAGAGGTTTTATCTTTGGTTGCCCAATCTCTTATGAACTAGGAATTGGCTTTACTCCAATTAGAAAACCGCATAAACTCCCACGGGAAACGGTGGAATTAAAATATGATCTCGAATATGGTAGTAATACTTTATGTATGCATAAAGATGGTATCAAACCTGGTCAAAGAGTTCTCGTTGTTGATGATTTACTAGCTACAGGGGGAACTGTCGATGCCACCATTAAACTTGTTGAAGGTTTAGGTGGTAAGGTTATTGGTTGTGCCTTTTTAATTGAACTTGTCGACCTTAAGGGTAGAAGTAAAATTAGAAAAGGCATTGACGTCTTAACTTTAATGAAATATTAAAAAGAAAGGGGATTTCTATGGATGAGTCACTTCGTAAAAGAGGTTATGGGGCAACTGCCGCTGATGTCTTTTTAGAGTGCGAGAAATACATTCATAGCCCTGCTGATCTTGAACAAATAAAGAAGGCTTATGCCTTTGCTGATAAGGTTCATGCTGGTAAGTTTAGAAAATCCGGTGAGCCTTATGTTTATCATTTAATTGAAGTTGCTTATATTTTAGCAACACTCCAAACCGGACCTGAAACAGTTGCGGCTGGTTTTTTGCATGACACAATAGAAGATTGTGGCGTTACAATTGAACAATTATCCAAAGAATTTAGTCCCCAAATTGCTAGTCTAGTTGATAGTGTAACTAAAGTAACACGTTTAGGTGCTATGACTAAGGAAGAGTTTTATGCTGAAAATCACCGTAAAATTTTCATCGCCATGGCTAAAGATATTCGGGTTATTATTATTAAACTTGCTGATAGATTGCATAATATGCGGACTTTGTATGCCCAACCAGAAGAAGCTCAAAAGCGAATTTCTAAAGAGACTTTGGAGGTTTATGCTCCAATCGCCCACCGGCTTGGTATTAATACCATTAAAAGCGAACTAGAAGACTTATCTTTAAAATACCTAGAACCTGAAAAATACCATAATATTTCGGCCTTACTCCATAAAAAAGAAGCTGAAAGAAATGAACTTGTTAAAAGCATGTCGATTAAGATTGAAACTCTATTAAAAGAGCACAATATCCCATATCGTATGGCGGGACGGGTCAAGAATATTTATAGTATTTACAAGAAAATCTATGTTAAAAAGCGGAAATTTGAAGAAATTTACGATTTACAGGCATTAAGAGTCATTACTGATACTGAAACTCATTGTTATGAAGTCCTTGGTTACATCCACGCGATTTATCGACCAATTCCTGGACGTTTTAAGGACTATATTGCAATGCCTAAGCCAAATATGTATCAGTCATTACATACAACCATCTTATCGGAAGATGGCGGTGTTTTTGAGATTCAAATTAGAACAGAACAGATGGACCAAATCGCCGAAAGTGGTGTTGCGGCTCACTGGAGATATAAAGAGAATATTGCTTACGACCCAGCCAAAGTTCAAAAGGAAATTGAAGAGAAGTTGGCTTGGTTTAGAGAATTAGTTACTTATAGTGCTGATGTTGAAGAAGATGATGCCCAAGCTTATGTTGAATCATTACAACATGATATTTTTGATGCTAATGTTTACATTTTAACTCCAAAAGGAAGGGTTATTGACTTACCAAATGGTTCAACACCAGTTGATTTTGCTTATAAAATCCATACTCAAGTCGGTAATGCTACCATTGGAGCCATTGTTAATGGTGTGATTGTGCCACTCGATACTGAACTAAAAACAGGTGATATTGTCGATATTAAAACCACTAAAACAAATCCAGCACCTAGCGAGGACTGGTTAAAGTTTGTTAAGACTTCTGGTGCGAGAAATGCCATCAGAAAAGCCTTAATCAAGCATAATAGTGATACTAACCGTGAACAGGTAATTGATGATGAACGGCAAAAACTAGAAGAAACAATTAAAGAAGCGGGATTAGATCTAAAGACCATTTATAAGAAGATTGATAATCCAGAGTTCTTGAAATCTTATAATGTTGATACTCTTGATAACTTCCTCTTTGCTTGCTATAGTCGTTCTATCAACACTAGAAATGTGATTGATTCCTTTAAACAAGAGAAGTTAAAGTTAGAAAAACAAGCCAAAGCCGAAGAAGAAATTTTATCTCACTCTAAAAAGAGACAAAGCAAACGCTTTAAGAGTATTGGAATTATTTTACCTGGAGCGGATAATATAGCAGTGAGTTTCTCGCAATGTTGTTCACCAATTCCGGGTGATGATATTGTCGGTTATATTTCAAAAGGGCAAGGTGTTAAGATTCACCGGGCTGATTGTCCAAATATTAAAAATGAAGCTCAACGTTTAATTGATGTTGAATGGGATTATGACTTCTTAAAGGAGAATAAAGCCTTACATTATGCTGATATTCAAATAACAGCGAAAGATCGGCCCAATCTACTTGTTGATGCCATGAACTTATTAAGCCAAATGAAGATTCAAATTACTTCAGTTAGTGCTTTAAAACGGGGAGAATCAACTTCGGCTCAGATTCAGTTATGTATCTTAGTTGCTGATTCAACCCAATTACAAGATGTCATGAATTCGATTAAAACTAACGTTAAAGATGTCTATGAAGTTAATCGTTATACTAAAAACTAGGAGGGTTTATTATGGATTACAAATTACCACGTGGTACTGAAGATTTTTTACCAGAAGTTACAACTAAAAGGGAAATTACTAGCAATTTATTAAGATCAATCGCTACAGATTTTGGTTATCATGAAATTGAAACACCAATGTTTGAAAACCTAGAAGTCTTCTCAAGAACTTCCGGTGAGAGCAGCGATATTGTTACCAAAGAAATGTATGTATTTAAAGACCGTGGTGATAGGATGATGGCCTTAAGACCTGAAGGTACTGCTGGTGTAGTTAGAGCCTTTGTCGAGCACAAACTCTACGCCACCGAAGAATTACCTTACAAGGTTTATTATTTACAACCAGCCTTCCGTTATGAACGTCCTCAAAAAGGTAGATATCGGCAACATACTCAATTTGGCCTAGAAGCGATTGGAGCTTCTTTACCAGAAAATGATGCTGAATTAATTTTACAAATTTTCCATATGTATTCATCCTTAGGTTTACAAAACTTTTATTTTAAACTTAATTGCTTAGGTGATGATGCTTCAAGAAAGAAGTATGTGGCCGAACTTAAAAAGTATTTTGAACCACATCTAGATGAGCTTTGCGAAGATTGTCATGCTCGCTATGAAAAGAATCCATTAAGAATTTTAGATTGCAAAGTAGATTGTAATAAAGATTTCTTTAAAAATGCCCCTAAAATCGGTGATTTTATTAGTGAAGAATCAAAAGCTAAGTTCCAAACTATCACTGATTATTTAGAAGAATATCAAGTACCATATGTCCTAGATCCAGGTCTAGTTAGAGGCTTAGATTACTATAGCGAACTTGTTTTTGAAATCTATGAAAAAGGGCATGAAGATAACGGTGCCATCGGTGCTGGTGGTCGCTATAACAGTTTAGTTAAAGAATTAGGTGGTCCAGATTTACCTTGTGTCGGTTTTGCAACTGGGTTAGAAAGATTAATCCAAGCTTTAGATGATAATCACATCTTTGATCAACTCGATACTGGTTTAATTGCTTATGTTATGCCACTCGAAAAGAGTGTCTTCCAATATGCCTTTAATGTCGCAATGCACTTACGTTTTAATGAAATTCCAACTGAATTTGATTATGCCTGTCGCTCTTTGAAGGCCCAATTCAAGAGTGTAGATAAGAAAAAGGCTAAGTTTGCGATTCTAATTGGAAATACTGAGATGTTAGCCTCATCCGTTACCATTAAGAATAATGAAACTAAAGAACAAAAACTCATTCGGGTTGAAGATTTAGTTAACTTCATCATGGATGAATTACTGAAGATGCAAGAAGCAGCTGAAAAAGAAGCCAGCCATGAGGGTAGTTGTTGCTGTGAAGAGCATGCCGATAAAGATAGTTGTTGTTGCCAAGATAAATGTGCTTGTGATGAGCATGAACATAAAGAAAAAGATGGTTGCTGCCACAATGGTGAACATTGCGAATGCAAGCATGAAAAATAGTTAACATAATTATTAATTATGTTATAATAAACTTGTCTAGAAGATTATGCGTTTCCTACACTTATATTTTAGGATTACCGCGTCCTTGCGCTGTGTTGAATGCTTGGTAACAAGACTCCTAAAGCAAAAGGCAGGTTTTCCATCATTGTTTTACAGGGATTGTCCCGTCTTCTAGACCTTTTTTATGGATTTAAAGAGAGGTACTTATATGCAAGAAATTGATCAACTATGTATTAACACAATTCGAATGCTAGGAATGGATGCAATTAACCAAGCCAACTCTGGCCATCCAGGAATGGTTCTAGGTAGTGCTCCTACGATGTACACTCTCTATAATGATTTTATTAATACAACTCCAAAAGATTACGCTTGGATTAATCGTGACCGCTTTGTGCTAGCGAGTGGCCATGCATCCATGCTTTTATATGCCACACTTCATTTATGCGGCTGTGGAGCAGGAAATAGCCCTGAAGAAGGGACTTTTTCAATTGAGACACTTAAACATTTCAGACAATTACACTCTGACGCTCCAGGTCATCCTGAATATAGTGCCGGCTCAGGTATTGATGCCACAAGTGGTCCATTAGGACAAGGAATTGCACATGCAGTCGGTATGGCTATGGCTGAAGCTCATTTAGCCGCCATATATAATAAAGAGGGTTATCCTGTTATTAATCACTATACATATGCTTTATGTGGTGATGGTGACTTACACGAAGGTGTCACTCAAGAAGCCATTTCTTTAGCTGGACATCTTAAACTTAATAAATTGATTGTTCTATATGATCGAAACAATGTCACTTTGGATGGCGCTTTGAATATGTCTTTTGAAGAAGATGTTAAAAAACGCTTTGAATCCTGTGGCTGGAATGTTTTACAAGTTAAAGACGCTAATATCATTAAAGATACAAAAAGTGCCATTAAAAAGGCTCAAAAGAGCAAAAAACCGACACTTATTATCATTACATCCATTATTGGATACTTATCAACTAACCAAAATACAAACAAAGTTCATGGTTCTCCAATCGGAGTAGCCGATACCGACAGAATTAAGCAAGAAATAGGCTGGAAAGAACCACCTTTTACAGTTCCGAGTGCTGTTTATGAACAATATAAGGAGCATTTCTATAAAAGAAGTAAGGCTGTCTATAACAGATGGCGGAGAATGATGATCTCATATCGGGTTAAATATCCAGAACTTGCTAAGCAATTACAAGATTCATTAGATGGTAATTTACCTATTATTACTTATCCAAGTTACGAAATAGGCTATGTAGAATCAACTAGAAAAACTTCTGGTAAGGTAATTAATGCCATTGCACCACAACTTCCATACTTAGTTGGTGGAGCAGCCGATGTTGCGGGTTCTGTTATGACTAAAATAAATGATGCAAAAACCTTTGATTCATCCGATTATTCGGGAAGAAACATTAATTATGGTATTAGAGAATTCGCGATGTCTTGTGCCCAAACTGGTATGCTTTTACATGGAGGTATTAAGTCTTTTATTGGTAGTTTCCTAGTATTTTCTGATTACTTTAAAGCCTCAATTAGAACAACAGCCTTAATGAAGATTCCAGCGATTTATGTTTTAACACACGATTCTATTGCTGTTGGTGAAGATGGTCCAACCCATCAACCAATTGAACAAATATCAGCGTTGCGTTTAATTCCTAATACAATTGTTTTAAGACCATGCGATGCCAATGAAACAGCTTTAGCTTGGCGGTATGCTTTGCAGTCAAAAGATAAGCCTACCTGCTTGATATTATCAAGACAAGACTTAATTACTGCAGCCAATCCAAGTTATGAAGATTATCTTAGAGGAGCCTATGTTGTTTCTAAAGAGAAGAGTCAGGCTCAATTAACCTTGCTTGCAACTGGGAGTGAAGTTCATTTGGCGATTGAAGTTCAAAACGAACTAAATAAGCATAATATTGATAGTAGAGTAGTTTCTTTAACATCAATGGAACTCTTTGATCGTCAACCTGCCAGTTATCGAGCAGCCATCTTAGGTAATAGCCGCTCTAAAGTTGTAGCTTTGGAGATGGGTAGACCAGATATTTGGTATAAATATGCTAAGCAAGTCTTCGGTATTACGAGCTTTGGTGCTAGTGGCAAAGCGAAAGATGTAATTGACTATTATGGCTTTACTGCTACTAAAATTGTTGAAAAACTGCTTTAGTTTACTTGTAAATGTCACCTTATTACGCTAAAATAATAAAGAAAAGAAAAATATGGAGGTATTAATATATGTCATGGGTTAATGTTGGTTGGTTAGCAGGCGGTCTTGTTATCGGCCTCGCTGCAGGTTTCTTCCTCGCTAGATGGTTTATTAAACGGGAGATGAAGAAGAATCCGCCTATTAGTGAAAAGATGATTAGAGCTATGTTCCTTTCAATGGGACGTAAGCCTTCTGAAGCACAAATAAAACAAACGATGAAAGCGATCAATGATTCGCAAGGAAAATAAAAGCCCAATTAAGGGCTTTTTTCTTTACTTTAGCCAAGAGATTTTTCGCTCAGTTTTTGTCATGATTCTTTGGATGTTTTGGCGATGTCTAATCCAGAGTAAGATTGTGCCACATCCGATTGCAGCACCGAGCATCCAATTTTGTTGCATATGATAGCACATTCCGAACTGGAAAATAGGAATAAAACCCAAGATCATTCCACAAGCCGAAGAGATCAAAGCAGACAAAGAGACCATCTTGGTCTTTTTTAAGACTATCCCATATATGAGAAACATAATAATCGTAATTAACCAATTGGTAGAAAGCATAAATCCGGTATAAGCTGAAACAGCTTTACCACCTCTAAATTGGGCACAAAATGGGTAACAATGGCCGATTTCCGCCATAATTCCAGCTAAATAGAGTTGAATTGTATATTCTGTGAGACCAAAGACTTGGGTCATTAATAGGTAATTAAGTAAGAAGACTAAGACAACTTTTGTGATATCAAGTAGAATGACAACAGCGCCGGCTTTGGCTCCTAAAACCCGTCCAGCATTAGTGCCACCAAGATTATGAGAACCATAATTACGAATATCTTTATCATAATATTTCTTACCGATAATTAAGGCCCAAGGAATTGAACCGATGAGGTATCCACTGACTACAGCAATCGCATAACTCCATCCTAGCATTTTCCATCCTCCCAATAAACAACCTCCATTATATAATAAAATGGTGAAAAATAACATCAAATAATGTATAATTGAGTTTGTTATTGGAGAGTGTTAAATTAATGGGCGAAAAAAACGAGTATTCTGAGAGTAGTATAGAAATCCTTGAAGGTCTAGAAGCTGTTAGAAAAAGACCCGGGATGTACATCGGTTCTACTGATTCAAGAGGGCTCCATCACTTAGTCTGGGAAATCATTGATAACGCAATCGATGAAGCCATGGCAGGGTATGGAAATAAAATAATTGTAACAATCGGGAATGATCATAGTATCACTGTCGAAGATTTTGGGCGTGGAATTCCAACTGGTAAACATAAAAGTGGAATTCCGACCCCGCAAGTCGTTTATACAGTTTTGCATGCAGGGGGTAAGTTTAATTCTTCTTCCTATTCAACTAGTGTTGGTTTACATGGTGTTGGAGCTTCAGTTGTTACTGCTTTATCCTCAATTCTAGAAGTAACTATCCAACTACATGGTAAGAAATATTATCAAAGTTACCAAAATGGGGGTCGTGACATCTCAAAACTTAGTGTTATTGGCGATGCTGTCCCACCAACTGCGACAGGAACAAAGGTCCGTTTTGTGCCAGATAAAAATGTCTTTTCTACCATTGAATTTAAAAAATCAGTCATTGCTGAAAGAATGCAAGAGAATGCCTTCTTATTAAAAGGAGTCGAACTTGTTTTAAATGATGAAAGAGATCATACAACTCAAAGCTTTAAGTATCCGGAGGGGTTAATTGCTTATGTTAAGCATCTTAATCGAGATCATGCAGTCATTGGATCCCCAGTTGCATTTTCCGGAACTTCATTAGATATTTATGTTGAAGTTGTTTTCCAATATGTGACTGATTCTTATGATGAAGATATCTTGTCATTTGCTAATGATATAAAAACTCTAGATGGTGGAACCCATGAAACTGGGTTTAGATCGGCGTTTACGCGTAGTTTTAGTGATTATGGTCGTAAATATGGCCTAATTAAGGATAAAGATAAAGTAGATGGTTCTGATTATCGGGAAGGTTTAACTGCGATAGTTTCAGTTAGAATCCCTGAAAAACTCTTACAATTTGAAGGCCAAGTTAAGTCAAAACTTGGAACTCCAGAGGCGAGAAATGCTGTTGAGGCAGTCATCAATGAAAAGATGGCCTATTTCCTCGAAGAAAACAAAGAATTTGCTAATTCTATTATTAATAAGGCTCAAAAAGCTAGCCAAGTTAGAGAAGCAGCTCGTAAAGCTAGAGAAGATGCAAGAAGTAATAAAAAGGGTAAAGGTGATAAGTTACTCCTTTCGGGTAAACTAACACCAGCCCAATCTAAGAAACGAGAAGAATGTGAACTAATCCTAGTTGAAGGTGATTCAGCTGGAGGCAGTGCAAAGCAAGGTAGAGATCGTTTATTCCAAGCTATTTTACCATTAAGAGGCAAAGTTATTAACTCAGAAAAGGTGCCATTATCCGAATTAATGAAAAATGTTGAAATTAATACTATTGTGCATACAATTGGTGCAGGAATTGGACAAGAATTTGATGTTAAAGATTCAAATTATGGCAAAATCATCATTATGACCGATGCTGATACTGATGGTGCTCATATTCAAGTCTTACTTTTAACTTTCTTCTATCGCTGTATGCGTCCTTTAATTGATAAAGGCATGGTTTATGTAGCTATGCCACCACTTTATAAAGTCTTTAAGGGCAGTGGCAAGAGTGAAAAATTCCAATACTGTTGGACTGATGAGGAGTTAGAAGTTGCTAAGAAAAACATTGGAGCTAATTATAGTATCCAACGTTATAAAGGTCTAGGTGAGATGAATCCGAGTCAATTATGGGAAACAACTATGAATCCTGAGACTCGTTCCTTAATCCAAGTCGGTATTCAAGATGCCCAGATTGCTGATCATCGAGTTTCAATTTTAATGGGACAAGATCCACATCCAAGACGGGAATGGATTGATGAGAATGTTCAATTCACCATGGAAGATAGTTTTACTAAAGAAGGTGAAGTAAATGGCAAATAAAGGCAGTATATTTCACTATAATTTAGAAGATATGATGGGGACACGTTTTGGTGATTATTCTAAATACATCATTCAAGACCGCGCACTACCTGACGTTAGAGATGGCCTAAAACCAGTTCAACGCCGGATTTTGTATGCCATGATGGTTATGGGCAATGTTTCTAGTTCAGGCTATCGTAAATCTGCTAAAACAGTCGGTAATGTTATTGCTAATTACCACCCACACGGTGATACTTCTGTTTATGATGCTATCGTTAGAATGTCTCAATCATGGAAGCAATCAGTTCCTTTAATTGATATGCAAGGTAACAATGGTTCCATTGATGATGACCCACCAGCCGCTATGCGTTATACTGAAGCTCGTTTAGCTAAAATTAGTGACTTATTATTACAAGATATCAATAAAAATACAGTTGAAATGGCTCTAAACTTTGATGATACTGAGTTAGAACCAACAGTTTTACCTGCTAGATTTCCAAATGTTTTAATTAATGGTGCCAAGGGTATTGCTGCGGGGTATGCTACCAATATTCCACCGCATAACTTTAATGAAGTTATTGAAGGCACTATTTATCGAATCAAACACCCTAAATGTAGTCTAGATGAAATGATGGAAATTATTAAGGGCCCAGATTTTCCAACAGGTGGGATTATTCGCGGTTTAGATGGTATTAAAGAGGCTTTTAAAACTGGTTCAGGAACCATCCAAATAGTTTCTAAAACTGAATTAGTCAAGAAAAAGGGCATAACCGTTCTTGTTATTAGTGAAATTCCATTTGAAGTTATTAAGTCTGAAATGGTCAAAAACATCGATAGAATTCGGGTAAATCATGAAATTGATGGTATCATTGAAGTCAGAGATGAAACTGATAGATCGGGCTTGAGAATTGTGGTTGAAATGAAAAATGAAGCTAACCACGAAGCGATTATTAACTATTTAATGAAGAAAACTGAACTCTCAGTTCGTTATTCTTATAATACCGTTGCTATTTGTGACCGTAAACCATTACAACTTGGTTTACTTGATATTCTCGACTATTATATTGCCCACCAAATCGATGTTATTACTAGAAGAAGTCAATTTGATTTGGAGCGTTCCAAAGCTAGAATGCACATAATTGATGGTTTAATCCTCGCTAAGAACAATATTGAAGAAGTAGTGAGAATTATTCAACATAGTAATGATAAAGCTTCTAGTAAGGCCAATTTGATTGCGCGTTTTAAATTATCAGATAAGCAAGCCGAAGCTATCGTTATGTTACATCTATATCGACTCAGTTCAACTGAAGTCATTACTTTTGAAGAAGAAAGAAGAAGTTTGGCCGATTTAGTGGCTAAACTTGAACTAATTCTAAGCGATCCAAAAGCTTTAAAACAAGTTTTGATTGATGAATTAAAAGATATCTCTAAAACATATGTAATTCCACGCCATTCTGTTATCGAAAATGAAATGGTGGAGTTTAATGTGGAAAAACAACCAATTCTAAAAGAAGATTGTTACTTTACAATTACCCGTGATGGTTATGCTAAAAAGTCCTCTGTTAAGTCTTATTTAGCCAGTGAAGATTCATTGCCTGGCTGTAAGATGGGGGATATCATTATCGCAAGTGGTAAAGCCACAACAACCGATATTGTCTTAGCCTTTACTGACCGGGCTAATTTCCTCTATATTCCAGTTCATGAAATGTTAGATGGAAAATGGAAAGAAGAAGGTAAACATATCTCGCATTTAATTGCGGTTAATGGTGATGAAAAGATTATCGCTGCTTACCTCATTTCTGACTTTAAAGAAGGAGTTTATATCAATCTTTGTAGCAAAAAAGGCTCAATTAAACGTGTTAATCTCAAAGAATTCATCTTACAACGTTACTCACGCCCAGTTAAATGCATGGCCTTAAAAGATGATAATGATGCTTTAATTGGTGCTACATATAGTACTGGTGATGCTTATCTTGAACTTGTTTCTAGTTATGGTCATCTCATCCGTTACCATGAAAGCGAAGTCGCCGTTTTAGGGTATCGAGCTGGGGGAGTTAAAGCCATGAAACTAGCTAAAGGTGAACAAGTAGTTGCGATGATTACAGTTAATCACGGCAATAAGTTAAATATTGTGGCTTTAAGTGAAAAAGGTGCTTGTAAGATCTTTAGTTCAAGTGCTATTAATGCCACCAGTAGATTAACCAAACCAACTGAACTCTATAAGTATTATAAGAGCGAACCTCAAACCATAGTTTCATTACAATTCTTTAATCCAGAATCAACCTATTATGTCTTATCCAGCATTAATGGTGCACGTAAGATTGAGTTTGATTCAACTAAAGCCACACCAATTGGTAAGAGTTTAAAATCAACAATTACAACCGAACGTGGTGAAACCTATCTTTGCTTATCTGATATGTATTTAGCCTGTATTGATGAAAAAACAGCTGTTTTTACTCCAGAAGTGAGTAAAAACGATGATAATGATGGGGGAGACAATAATCCACCAAGCGCCAACGAAAGTAGTGACGAACCTGAGCAACATCAAAGTTCTATCTTTGATTTGATTGATGATTTATAGGAGTGTATATGCGATTTTTTAGGCCAACCTGGTATGAACTAAGTCTAAAACAAGTTAACTTCGATGCCCTCAAAGAAATGGGCGTTGAAACAATTTTATGTGACTTAGATAATACCTTAACTGCATATTATGAAAAAGTTCCGTCTAAAGCGGTCGCTAAGTTAGTCCAGAAAATCCAAAAGAAGGGTTTTAAACTTATCATTATTTCTAATAATCATTTGGATCGAGTTTCAATTTTTTGTGAATCATTAAAACTACCTTATTTGTCTAGTGCTCATAAACCATTTATCAACAATGCTAAAAACTACTTGATTACTAATAATATTGATTTTAAAAAGTGCGTGATCATAGGGGATCAATTAATCACCGATGTTATGTTTGCCAATTCTTTAGGTATTCGCTCCATCTTAGTTGAACCAGTTGCTGATTCAGATTTACCAGTAACAAGAATTAATCGCGCTATTGATAAGGCCATTCGCAACAATAATTTAAGACGGAATAAATATAAGAAGTTAGGGGAAAAGAAATGAAAGCCAAAATCTGTAGTGGTTGTGGGGCAGTGTTACAAAGTCTTGACCCAGATAAACAAGGTTATATTCCAAGTAATGTTGAACTTCATCGTGAAGAGCCACTTTGTCAACGTTGTTTTAAGTTGCGCCATTATAACGAAAACTCAATTTCAATCAATAATGAAGAGTTCTTAAAAACCATCGATATTCCGACTAAAGATAATATTATCTTATATGTCATGGATGCTTTTAACTTCCATGGCTCGTTAATTAAAGATATAAATAAGATGGCTAAAGACTCAAAACTCATCATTTTAGTTAATAAAATTGATGTTTTACCTAAATCACTTAATGAAAATAAGTTTAGAAGACATATTATTAGTGAGTTAAATGAGGCGGGAATTAAGTTTGATGATTTACAAAGCATCAGTGCTCGTAAAAATCGTAATTTTGATGATTTATTAAATGGTATAATTAAAACATATCCTGAAAAGAACATTTACTTAATTGGTGCTGCCAATGTTGGTAAATCTTCTATTATTAATACATTATTACATGATTATGAGAATAATACTGATAAAATGGTTACTACTTCTTATTTTCCAGGAACGACATTGCAATTAGTAAAAGTACCTTTCTTGAATGATAAATATCTTTACGATACACCGGGTATATATAATGTAGAAAACATCTATCATTATGTTGATAGTAAGAATTTAAGAGCTTTGCTGCCAACTAAAGAAATTAAGCCTTTAGTCTTTCAACTTAAGCCTGGACAATCACTTTATCTAGGAAGTTTATGCCGTTTAGACTTCATTAAGTCAAAAAATCTAGTCAAAACTTCTTTTATCGTATATGCTAGTAATAATGTTAAAGTAAATCGGACTAAGTTGGATAATAATGCTGATGAAAAATTCAATAAAGCTATTCTAAATCCTGATTATTCGCCGAAAGCGACCAATATCAAGAGTATAACTGACTTTACTAAACATCCATTATTAATTCAAGGACAGGAACGGACTTCCATCTGTATTAATGGACTTGCTTTCATTGATGTAGTCGGACAAGATGTCGTTTGTGATGTCTATGTACCAAAGGGAGTTGGCGTTCAAACATATCCATCCTTCATCGGAGGTGAAGAAAATGCTAAAAGGTAAACAAAAATGCTATTTAAGAGGTCTGGCTAATACAATGCCATCCTTCTTTCAAGTTGGTAAAGATGGCTTATCTCAAACAGTTTATGATACTGTTAGAAAAGCCTTAATTGCTAATGAACTAATTAAACTTAATGTACTTAAAACTTGTGAAATTGAAGTCGATGAAGTTGCTAAAGAACTTGCCAAAGCCACTAGATCAGACGTAGTTCAAATAATCGGCAGAACTATTGTTCTTTATAAACCAGCCAAAGAACCTAAAATTGTCCTCCCTAAATAATGAAAAAGAAGATTATTATTCTCGGAGGTTCATTCAATCCGATTCATAATGGACATTTAGCAATTGCCGATGCTGCTTACCACCAACTAGAAGCCAATGAAGTTTGGTTTCTACCTTTAAAGTCGCCACGGTGGAAAGAAGTAAGCACTTCGCAAAGTGATCGTTTAGAGATGATTAAACGTGCAATCGCCCCTTATCCTAACTATAAACTTTGCGATTATGAACTAAAACATACCATAAAAGGGGAGCCAACTTATACTTTCAATACCATCAAAGCCTTTAAAAAACTCTATCCGGAGTATGAATTCTATTTTTTAATTGGTTCAGATCAATTAGAGTTATTGGCCAATTGGTATCAGATTGAAGAACTAGCCAAAATGGTTACTTTTGTTTTGGCTAAACGTCCAGGTTATCAAATTAATCAACAAAATATCAAGAAATATGGGGTTAAGGTATTGGATATTCAAGGACCAATGGTCTCTTCTTCCTCTATTCGAATTTTTGATAGTTATGCAGTTCCTCAAGAAGTGGCTGAATATATGCAAAAAAGAGGATTATATCTTGAAAACAAGTTGATTTTAGAACTTTCTACTACTAGATTTGAACATTCTAAAAGGGTAGCAGTTGTGGCAAAAAAGATAGCAAAAGCCAATAAATATGATGTAGATCAAGCTTATATTGCTGCTATTTTGCATGATTGTGCTAAAGAGATACCTTCTACAGTTGCAAAAAAACTAATGGAAGCATATTTTCCAAAGTATTTAGATATTCCTCCTCAAATCTATCATCAATTTCTAGGAACAATTGTTGCTCAAGATACTTACCATATTAAAGATCCTGTCATTTTACAAGCTATGATGTACCATACAACTGGGCATTATCCAATGTCAGACCTAGATAAGATTGTCTATGCTGCTGATAAGATTGAACCGGGTCGGAAATATGAGAAAGCCAAATACTTAACTTCTTGTTGTATTAATAATTTAGATTCAGGCTTTTTGAACGTTTTGCAAGATAATATTCTATACTTAATAGAGAAGAACAAGGGCGATCAAAGTAAGATTTATTATTTAACACTGGAAACAGCACAAAAGTACTTAAATGGAGGAAATAATGAAAGATAAACTTGCACTTGTAGTCAAAACCATCGATGATATGAAAGGAAATGACATTCAAATAATTAATGTTTCAGATGTCAATCCTTTATGCGAATATTTCGTTATTTGTGACGCCAACAATACTACTCAAACTAGTGCCATTGCAGCCAAAGTTCGCAAGGAATTACTCCAAAAAGGCTTCGATATTAATCATATTGAGGGTGAAAAGGGCAGTAAATGGGTGCTTTTAGACGCAAATGACATTATTATCCATGTCTTTTATTCGCCAGAAAGAGCTAAATATAGCTTAGATAAACTCTGGGCAGATCAAGAATTCTTGAATGTTGAGGACATCCTCAAGGAGGGCTGATATTTATGTATACTCTACCACCAAAAAGTGACAATAAAATTGATAATTACCGCAAAATAGAGCAGTATTTACCATCATTATTTGATAAAGAGGTAAATATTTACTCTAATTTGGCCAATACTATCGGATTACTCAAGTATTTCATTGATGATATTAATTGGATTGGTTTTTACCTTGTTGAAAAAGACTATTTAGTGGTTGGACCTTTTGCTGGTTTACCATCCTGTACTAAGATTCCTAAAGGTTTAGGTGTTTGTGGCACAGCTTATGCAACTGGTAAACTCCAAATAGTTAGTGATGTTACAGAATGTTCCAATCATATTGTTTGCGATCCAGAATCGAGAGCTGAAGTTGTTTTACCAATTGTCCATAAAGGCCAAGTCATGTGTGTCCTAGATATTGACTCACCATATATTGATCGTTTTGATAACATCGATATTGAGCATTTAGAGAAAATTGCTAAGATAATTTCTACCTTCTATTAAAAGGGGTACTACTAGAAAGCCCCTTTACTTTTGTTTGATATTACTTCGTATAATTAGTATTATGTTGATTTAAGACTATTTCTTATTATCGTCTTTTAAGCCTTTTAATGGATTATACTTATTATAATTGTCTCTTAAATGCTTTGTCGTTACGTGTGTATAGATTTGTGTTGTTGAAATATCTCCATGACCTAATAAGGTTTGAATCGTTCTTAAGTCTGCATCATTCTCTAACATACTCGTTGCAAATGAATGTCTAAAAGTATGTGGTGATATATTCTTACTTATCCCAGCTGCTAAAGCATATTCTTTAATCTTCTTAAATACGTAACTCCGATCCATAGCCCCTCCACGATTGGTAACGAATAAGAGATTTGTCTTATGATTACCCACTAGTTGCGGCCTGATTTCATCTAGGTATTGAATTAATAATTCTTTTTCATAATCACCAATCATAACCATTCTTTCTTTAGAACCTTTGCCTTTACACTTAATGGTTCGAGCTTCTAACTCGATTGAATTTAAAGTTAAGTTCAATAACTCTGAAATTCTAAAACCACTATCATATAGCATTTCCACGATTAAATGGTTTCTGAAATTGACATTAGTATCTTCAGGAATACAATCCATGATTCGGTTAAATTCATCAAGCGTAATAAATGTTGGCAAAGTTTTGGCTTTGATTGGTAGATCAATCATTAACATTGGATTCTTATCTTGGTAATGCATTTTAGCCATAAAGATATAAAAGGATCTTAAAACCGTAGTTGTATGAATAATGGTATTTTTAGCATTTTGTTCATCGTTAGAAAGGTACTTTAAATAGTCTCTTATCTCTTCGCTATTTACTTCGCATAATTTTATATTATGTTTTGAACAATAATAACTAAATAAATCTAGTTCTGATAAATATGAATTTAATGATGCCAAAGATAAACTACGATTAACTACCAAGTATTCTTGGAACTCTTTTTTATAATCAATCATGTTTATTACCTCTCAAATCAGATGCTGGTTTTAATAAATCTTTGCCTAATTTTTCATTTATTCGTTTGATAATTGCTTGAGTTTTAGTGTTTTGAAATGAATTTTTGCTCTTTTTATCATCAAAAAGTGACAATTGTTTTACAAAAGATGACAAAGGACCGACATTTTTAAGTGTTACCCCTAAAAGCCGGATATTATTCTCACTATTGTAGTTAGCATCAAAGAGCTGAACTGCATTTAAATAGATGGTTTTGGCATCATTAAATGGATAATCTAATGTTTTATCCCTAACAATACTATGAAAATCAGCATATTTTATAGTTATTTGTAAACTATTTCCATATAATTCATACTTTATTGCTCTTTTAGATACATGCGTTGATAATTCATCTATTTCCTTTAATAAATCATCATAATTGTTGGTGTCATAATATAAGGTATGGGAGTTACCAATGCTTTTTGGATCATCGATTTCTTCGCTAACATTATCACTACCCTCACCATTAGCCCAACTATGTAAGACTTCATAGAGTTTACCCAGTTTGTTGACTACAACAGGATTAGTGTTATTAGCTAAGTCACCAATTGTATTGATTCCATATTCTTCTTGTAATAATTTAGAGGTTTTCTTACCACAACCATACATATCACCAATTGGAATTGGCCATAGAATAGCCGGAACATCCTTCTTTCTAATGACTGTTAGTCCCATTGGTTTTTTATAATCACTACCCATCTTGGCTAAAAACTTATTGGGAGCAACACCAATAGAACAAGATAGGCCAGTTTGATGATATATTTCATCTTGGATATTCTTGATATACTGTAATGGTTTTAACGTTGTTTGTTTAAGATTATCGCTGATATCTGCATAACATTCATCAATACTTGCTATTTCAACTTTGGTTGCATATTTGCGGATAATATCAACGAATTGGTTAGTAAAACGTTCATATACTTTAAAATCTGGACTCACAATAATAAGATTTGGGCATAATCTTTTGGCTTGATAAGTAGGCATTGCTGAATGCACTCCATACTTACGAGCCTCATATGATGCTGTTGATATAATTGAACGACTACCTTGACCACCAACAGCCAGTGGTTTTCCTTTGTATTGAGGATAGATGATTTGAGCACAAGTCGCAAAATAAGCATTCATGTCAACATGAATAATGGTTTTACTCATTGTGCATCACCTCAGTATTATTATACCAAGATTATTAGATATTAAAAAGAAGAATTCTTATGACTTCGTATAACTTTATTTTAATAATTCTTTAGCGTTAGCAATAGCTGCTTCACTAACTTTGGTACCTGGCGATAGCATCTTGGCAATCTCAATGACTTGTTCATTCTGATTAAGTAAATGTACTTTAGTAAAAGTATTATTATCAATGACGGCTTTTTCAACGATATAATGATTCTTTGAGATTGAGGCTACTTGTGGTGAATGTGTGATACAAATAACTTGCGTAGTTTTAGCAAGTTCGGCCATTTTAAGACCAACTGCACGCGCAACTTTACCACTAACACCAACATCAATTTCATCAAAAATTGAGGTAGAAATGCCATATAAAGTATTAAAAACTATCTTTAACCCCAACATAAGACGGCTCATTTCACCACCGGAAGCAATTTTAACTAGAGGCCTTAATGGTGTCCCTGGGTTTAAACTGGCACTAAATTCAAAACTAGAAATGCCTTGAGCATTTGGTTCCGGTAATGGATCAAGAATAACACCAAATTGAGCATCTTTCAGATACAAGTCTGCTAAATGTTTGGAAATTTGTTGAATCAAGTCTTTTGAAGCAATTAATCGTTTTTGATCAAGCTTTTGGCCACAATTAATAACAATTTCTCTTTGTTTTGCGATTAAATCAGTCAATTCTTCTAGTCTAGTGGCTTGTTTTTCCATTTTTGAGATATTAGTATTTAAATCTTCAAGTTTTTTCAAAATCAAAACAGTAGAATCGCCATATTTACGCTTGAGTTTATTTATAACAAAGATTCTTTCTTGAATTTCATTAATTCTAAACTCATCATAATTTAGATTGCTAAAATCAGCTTGCATCGATTGATACATATCTTCTAATTGATAGTATAAACTCTCAATTTGTTCATTATATTTAGCAAAAAGAGGGTCATTTTGCATGTTTTCAATTGTTTTTTTTACATTAAATAATGAAATCAAGGCTCCATTGTCGCCACCTAAACCGGCATTAATTTCGGCAATTTTATCGTTTAGTTTTGAAAGTTCTTGAATTCTCTTTTGTTCAACTTCTAGTTGCTCAACCTCATTTTCAACCAGTTTGGCTTCGCTAATTTCATTAACTTGGAATTTCATTAACTCTAAAAGATCAGCATTATAGTTTAAAGTTTCAAGTTCCACTCGCTCTTGTTTCAATTCTTGGTACTTGTTATATGCGTCATTATAGTTATTTCGTTCTATTTCCAGGTTTTTTGCCGCAAAGGCATCTAAAAGATCAAGATGGTAGGATTTATTCATCAAGTATTGATTATCTTGCTGTGAGTGAATATCAATGATATTAGACGATACTTGCTTAATTGTACTTAATGTCGTGATATGACCATTAATTTTACAAGTGGATTTACCATTTATTTCAATTTCTTTAGAGATAATAATGAGATTATCTTCAGCATAATCAGCTAGTCCAAATTTAGTAATAATATCATCACTAAGTTCAAAAACGCCTTCAATTCTAGCTTTATTTGTATTATGACGAACCATACTTGAATTGGCTCTTTCACCGGTTAATAAACCTAAAGCCTCTATAATTATAGACTTACCCGCTCCAGTTTCACCTGTAAAGACGTTAAAACCCGATTGAAAATCAATCGTTAAATCATCAATAATCGCAAAGTTTTTAATTGAAATTTGCTTAATCATGATTAGTTACCCCTCACAATTTTTGCCATATCTATTTTAGCATTCTTATGCTTAGAATTAAATAAAAAATAGCCAAGATATTCAACATTACCGCTCTTACTTCCTTGTAAAGGTGATTCAATTAAATTAACTAAGTAGAGACCAACCGCCAAAGCTTCGTTAGTAGCATTGGTAATTGCTGCGCTTCTCCCTGTCATAGTTTTGACTAACCCATTTTTACCAACATATTGTAAACCAGCCTCAAATTGAGGTTTTATCAAGGCAATCACTTCTGTGTTTTCATTACAAAACTGACTTAAATTAGCAAAAATAGGCTTTAATGAGATAAAAGAGACATCTATAGTCACTAAATCAAAGATAGTATTATTTAATTGTTCTTTTGTCGCATATCGAAAGTTTAACTGCTCTAAACTGGTTACTTTAGGGTTATTCTTCAATGAATCCACTAATTGACCGCTTCCAACATCCACAGAATAAACATGTTTTGCCCCGTGTTGTAAGGCAAAATCGGTGAATCCACCAGTCGAAGCGCCAATATCAAGGACTGTTTTGTCAGTAAAGTTAAGTTCAAAAGCAATATAGGCCGCTTCTAGTTTATAAGCCCCTCTTGAAACATAGCTACTTTGATCATTAATGGTAATATGACTATCATCCATGACTAATAAGCCAGGTTTAGAGATTACTTTATCGTTAACTAAAACTAACCCTTCCTTAATATAGTTTTGTAAATAAGAACGGGTTTTATTAGGGTATTTACTAACTAATAAAGCATCTAAACGAACTTTTGAACTCATTCTTTTGACTCCATATCCTTAAAAACACACTCAAGGTTAAGACCAAGATGGTCTAAGACATTATTAATTGAACCATGTTTAATGAATTTAGTTGGCAAAGAATAGTCTTTAACCGCTAAATCAACATTATGCAAGACTAAATACTCGCTAATGGCATCAAATAAGCCTTCTTTAGTGGCATATATATCATAGATAACTAGAGGCCTCTTTTCCTGAATTATTGCTTGAAGCACCTTTTCATCTAAAGGTTGGTAAAAACGAGCAAAAACTAGATTATATGGTAAGTTTTTACTATCAACATATTCTTTAACCTTATTAAAATTAGGCCCAGTAACAATTAGAGTTAAAGTGGCTTTTTTTGCTTTGTAGAAATCCCATTGCCCTATTTCTAGGCTTTGATTCTCGGCATTAACAGGTAAAAGTGGTGTGCTTTCCCTTGGATAACGAATGAAGAATAATTTATCATATTCAAAGGCACGTTTAAATAGTAATCTGGCATCATTAATGTCTTTTGGCATCGAAATTACTACATTGGGGATAGTTCTTAACATTCCGACATCAAAAATACCCTGATGGGTTGAGCCATCTTTACCGACAATACCAGCTCGATCAACACCAACCACTAATGGAATATTCATTCTTGCCACATCATGTACTATTTCATCATAAGAACGTTGTAAGAATGTCGAATAAATACAAATATATGGTTTAGCTCCACCTAAAGACATAGCTCCAGCCATAGTAAAAGCATGTTCTTCAGCAATTCCAACGTCGATTGAACGGTTCGGGAAGTCACTGAAGATTTGTTGCATCTTACTACCCTCAATCATAGCTGGTGTAATTGCCACGATTTTCTTATCATTTTCCATAAAACCATGAACAATTGCTGATATTCCTTGGCTCCAAGTTATATTAGCAACACTTTTGTCGCTTTTAAAGGCACCGGTAACAACATCGAACTCTCCAACACCATGCCATTTACCAACTAAATCATTTTCAGCCGGTTGATAGCCTTTACCCTTAGTGGTAACTACGTGAACAACGATGGTTTTAGGGTTCTTTTTAGCAATTTCAAGTGCTTTTATCAACTTTTTCATATTATGTCCATCAATTGGGCCCATATAATCTAAGCCAACATTCTCAAAGATGTTGGAATCTAAGAAGAGTCTTTTGATAAAGTTTTTAATGGATCTAAAGATACGATAAAAGAAACGACCCAATTTATTCTTAGATAAAGCGGTCTTAAAACGACTTTTAGTCGATGTATAGATGACTGTATTTCTAATCCGAGCAAAACCCTTGGCTAAACCACCGACAGGTTTTGAGATAGCCATATTATTATCATTAAAGACAATGATGGCTTTTCCCGGCATATTTGCTAAGTTATTTAAGCCTTCTAAAGCTAATCCGGATACTAATGAAGAATCACCGATAATTCCGATGATTTCACCTGTTTTACCATTTATTTCTTGGGCTTTTAGAAAGCCACATATTGCAGAAATAGAAGTTGAAGAATGTCCCGCTTCATATGGGTCATATTTGCTTTCATCTAGTTTTTGATAACCAGATAAACCTCCTAAATCACGTAAAGTATCGACAAATTCTTGATATCTTCCCGTTAATATCTTATGTGTGTATGATTGATGACCAACATCAAAGATTATTTTGTCATTTGGAGCATCAAAAACCCGATGGATAGCTACAGTTAGTTCAACTACCCCTAGGTTACTGGATAAATGACCACCTTTTTGTGAGACAGTGGTTATTATACATTGACGGATATCGCTGCATAAAGCATTTAGTTCAGCAATACTCAAAGTCTTTAAAAACTTTGGATTTTTAATCTTTGAAAGCTCCATAACCACCCTCCCCTTCAAATACTACAAAATTACTAATTCTATACTTTACTTTTGATTATAGTCTTTTTCTACTCCATTTTCGATAATCTTTGTTGCTTTTTCTTCAACGTTCTTTAACTTGTTTTCACACTGTTTTACTAAAGAAACGCCCTCTTCAAACAACTTCAATGAGTCATCCAAAGCAGCATTTCCTTGTTCTAATGACTTAACAATCTCTTCTAGTCTTTTTAAAGCTTCTTCAAAACTTAATTCTTTCTTCTCACTCATGGTTTTTTGCCTCCTTTTTAATTACTTTGTTGGTAATATAACCATCTTTCACTTGATAAACTAGAGTATCATCAATCTTTACTTTTGCAATTGAATCAACCACTTTACCATCTATCGTGGCAATTCCATAGCCTCTATCTAAGACATTTAATGGACTTAAAGCCTCGATTTTGCTCTTATTTACCTCAAATTTACTCTTTTTAGTATTAATATTATTAATTAACCCATTTCTAAGATTAATCATTGTTTGTTCTAAATTGTGTTTCAAATTATTACATAAACTAGTTTGAGAATTCAAAATCTTCTCCTTATAAAGATCTAAAGCCATCTGTTTGGCAGCGTATAATTCTTCTGGGCTAGTTAAGACATGACTAGTCTTATAATGTTCCAACAATGCCTTATCTTCATTTAATTGAGTAAAAAACGCTGTTGTAATGCGACTTTCATAATTTTGTAATTGCTGAATAACATCAATTTTGTTAGGAGTAACCAGTTCTGCTGCCGCAGTTGGTGTCGCCGCCCTAACATCAGCGACAAAATCACTAATAGTATAATCAATATCATGTCCAACAGCGGAAACTATTGGAGTTTTCATCATATAAAGCTGTCTAGCAACCTCTTCTTCATTAAAGGACCATAAGTCCTCAATGGAGCCACCACCACGACCAAAGATGATTACATCAAAGCCAAGGGGATCTGCTGCTCTTAAGGCTGCAATCAATGATTCTTTAGAGCCTTTACCTTGAACTAAAGCCGGAATTAGGGTTAACTTAACAATCGGCCATCTTCTTTTAGCCGTAGTAATAACATCTTGAATTGCTGCCATATTTGGAGCAGTAATCACACAAATATTAGTACAATATTTAGGAATTGCCACTTTATGGGTTGGATCAAAGAGGCCTTCAGCACTCAATTTAGCTTTAAGTTTCTCGAATTCAACAAACAAAGCGCCTTGTCCGACTGGTTCAATCTTACGGACCATTAATTGATAACGACCAGAGACTGCATAAACACCAATATCTGCAGTTACAACAACTTTATCGCCATCTTGGATATTGGCAGTGACTTTACTTGCATAAGAAGCGAACATAATTGCGCTTATTTGTGACTTATCATCTTTCAAAGTAAAATACCAATGCCCAGTTGAATGCTTGGTTAAATTTGAAACTTCTCCAGAAATCTGAAGGTTTTTTAAAGCATAATCACTTTCTAGCATGGCTTTAATTAGATTATTGATTCTTGAGACTGTAATTACTTCATTCATCTTTACAAATCTTCTCCAATACTCCATTAATGAACTTATAAGATTGAGGATCGGCATAGCTTTGGGCTTGTTTTACCGCCACATTAATCGCAATTGCTTTTGGTTGCTTAGCGTAATGATTCTCTGTATAAGCCACGATTAAAATGGCTTGTTCCACTAAATCAAGTCGGTTGAATTTATATTTATTTAATAAAGGTTCAATAATACCTTTAGTTTCATTCATATGTTGAACTGCCACATGAATAACTTCACTGGCATAAGGGTCGATAGGTTTTACAAAAACGTTGGTCATTATTTCTTCGATATCAGGTTCATGTTCGAACTTGTTATAGAATAAATATTGATAAACACAGGTCATTATTTGATCATGAAGTTTATTGCGTGAAACCTCACTATTTACTTGGCCAGTTGTATTTCCCATATCAAAAATCCTCCAACATTGATATTTTATCACAACTAATAAAATAAATGTAGTATAATATCACTGGGCAAGAAATGGAGCAAAAAATGGAAAATAATCCAAAGGAAAACAAAGAACAAGAAGAAGAAAAAAAAGTTGAATATGACTACAGCGAGCACGATGGTAAAGAGGATGAAATTCCAACCGATGCTGCAGCATTAGAAGAAATATTTAAAGATCGACTTAAAAGTAATAAAGGTACCCTAATTGCCACTTCTGTAGGTTTAGTTTTTGCAATTGGCTTAGGTATTCTTTTCATTTGGACTTTATCTAGCGGTAGTGAAAACTACGAACCAATGTTTTATGGAATTGGTTTTGCCTTTATTTTGTTTGTTGCTTGTGGTGCAGCTTTCATTCTGAATATGAGAGATCGCAAGAAATATAAACAAGCCTTACTTGACCCTACTGCTTATCGTTACTTATTAATCGCAAAAACACCAGCTTATGAAGAAGATGCTAAAACCCATAAGACTATCGGTGGTAAAAGAAAATTCTGGAAACTATAAAATAAAAGAGAGCAACTGCTCTCTTTTTTAATCTTTAGAAACTCGATCAACTTTAATATGAATCTTCTTGGGTTTAATTTCGGTTGTGAATAAGACAACCCTTTCCACCTTTTCTTGAACATATTGACAAACTTCCTCAACATTATAGCCATATTTGACTAAGATATTGATATTGATTGTTAAATCACCTAAAGGATTAAAGCGACATGAAACTGCATCTTTTTGGAAAAAGACGTAGTGACTTTCAGGGAATGCTACCCCTTCAATCTCGGAAACTGCAGTTTTAACAATTCCCTCAATAGCCTTGGTAGAAATACCTAAATCACCATTAGTGGTGAAGTTATTAATCATGTGGTATTTATACTTATTAGCCATGTTGTCGCTCCTTTCGTTATGCTCTTGAATCGTATTCGCCGTTATCGGTTCTAATAATTAAAGTTTCGCCTTCATTGATGAAAAGTGGAACCTTAACCTTGTAACCAGTCTCTAATTCGGCATCTTTTAATGCTTGTTTAGATGTATCGCCTCTTACTCCTGGATCGGTCTTAACCACCTTGAGTTTGACTTTAACTGGTAATGCAATACCTAATAATTCACCTTCATATGAGGTGATTTCAACTTCTTGGTTCTCGACTAAAAAGTTTAATTCCCTAGTTAAACGTTCCTTAGGAATATTGATTTGGTCATATGTCTCTAAATCCATAAAGACTAATGAGTCACCATCGGCATATAAATATTGAAATGGTTTTTTATTTAATCTTGCTTCATCAACTTTATCGCCACCGCCGAAAGTCATTTCTTTAATGACACCATTGCGTAAGTTTTTAACTTTACACTTAATAATCATACCTCTCATGGCAGTTTTGTTATGTTGAATATCTAAGACTGAATAGATATCTTTTTCATATTCAAACGTTGTCCCTGGTTTTAAATCTCCTACTTGAATCATTGCTATCACTCCTTTTGTCCTATATATAATAACAAATAATAGGTTAATAATAAATAAAAATCGTTCTAATGGTGCTTATGATAAGCCGAAATGTAAGGGTTAAGTCCATAAGCAATCTCTTTCATAGACCCGGCCGGTTCATGTCCCGGATAAATCATATAATCATCTGGTAAGGAAGCTAAGAATTTAAGCGATGCTAACATTTCGTTATAATCCCCACCGGGTAAATCAGTTCTACCAATCGAATACTTGAAGAGACAATCTCCAGTAAAAGCAGCTTTTATATCTTTAAATAAGAAAGTAACACTGCCCGGCGTATGTCCCGGAGTTTTTAGAACAGTGATGTTATCATCCTTAAAGTCAGCCAAACTCTTTAATGGTGTTTTCAAGACTAAATCGACCCCGAACAAAGCTTCACTAGCTTTTTTTGTTGGAGTTCCAATATAGACTAAATCTTGATAATCAATATAAACAGGGCACTTAAATGCTTCTGCAACTTCATCGACTGCCCCACAATGGTCAAAATGACCATGAGTTAATAAAATGGCTTTGACTTTGGTATAATGGCGTTCAACCCAAGAAATGATTTTATTGGCTTCATCACCAGGATCAATAATATAACACTCTTGATTCTCACCAACTATCCAACAATTGCCTTGAACCATGCCATTAACAATTAAATGAACGTCCTTCATAAATCCTCCTAATAATAAAATAAACCTTGTGCAGGTTTATTTCTTTTCTTTGTGAACAGTTTTCTTATTGCACTTTGGGCAATACTTCTTGACTTCGACCCGATCAGGATGAAGTCTCTTGTTCTTGGTACCGATGTAGTTCTCTTCACCACATACTGTACATTTGTAGATGATATAATCGCGCATATCAAACACCCCCGAAAATACTTTTTCCGCTAGTATTGTAGCATATGTCTATAAAAAATGCTAGTATTTTAACAAATACTATGAAACTCTACAAAAGAGTGAAAAATCTTATCTATTTTGCTATAATTAAGCCATGAAAAGAAATGAAACAAGAAAAGTTAAGGTTGGTAATCTAATCATCGGTGGTAATGAACACATCTTTATTCAAAGTATGTGCACTTACAAAACTAGTAACTTGAAACTCCTACTTCAGCAAATCAAAGACTTAGAACTCGCTGGTTGTGAGATCATTCGAGTTAGTATTGTTGATGATGCCGATATTAAGGCTTTACATTCCATCATAAAAAGCACAAAAATGCCAGTAGTTGCTGACATTCATTTTGACTATACTTTAGCGCTAAAGGCAATTGAAAGCGGAGTTGCAGCAGTTAGAGTAAATCCCGGAAATTTAGGCGATATTTCTAATTTTGAAAAAGTCATCTTATGCGCTAAAAAGCAGAAGTGTGCTATTCGAATTGGACTAAATACTGGTTCTTTTACTAATCCGACAGTTAAGGCTTTATTAGATAGTGCTGAAAACTATCTTAAGCTGGCTAAGAAACTACATTTTAATGATTTAGTTCTTTCCTTTAAATCATCTGATATTAAAACTACAATTAAAGTCAATGAATTAGCGGCTAAACGCTTTGATTATCCCCTACATTTAGGACTAACCGAAGCTGGAGATATTAGTAGTAGTTTAATCCGTTCTACCCTTGCACTAGGACCATTGCTTAATAAGGGGCTAGGAAATACTATTCGTATTTCAATTACGGGAGATCCATTACAAGAGATTTCTGCTTGCAAGGAACTATTAAGTGATTTGGGTCTTTTAAAAGACTCAATTAGAATTATTTCCTGTCCAACTTGTGGACGAAGCCAAGTCAATGTATTAGAAATAGTTGATAAATTAAAACCAGAACTAAGTAAAATTAAAAAAGGTCTGACTGTTGCTATTATGGGCTGTCCTGTCAATGGCCCAGGAGAAGCAAAGGCTGCCGATATTGGAATTGCCGGTGGAAAGAATAACTTTGTACTCTTCATTAAAGGAAAAGTGGTTGGAACTTATTCAAGTCAAGAAATAAGCCAAGTCTTACTTAATAAAATCCAGGAATTATAAAGAAAAGAGTTAAAGCGCTTCGGCCTTTAACTCTTCTTTTAGATTAGGATTAAACTTCTTATTGCGAATCATTTCAATTTCTTTTTTATATGGTGCAACACCATTAACATAAGGGGTTTCTAATATCTTTATCACTCCATCTAAGCGTGGATTATAAATAATATTAATTAAGTTATCAAAGCCTAATGTTCCAAACCCAATATTTTCATGACGGTCTTTATGACTACCACAAGGATTCATGGAATCATTGATATGGATTACATGGACTTTATCAAGACCTATCTGGGTATCAAAATCAACTAGATATTGATCAAAATCTTTAGCCTCTATCCCAGAATCACAAATATGGCATGTATCTAAACAGACTCCAAAACGGTCTTTTTTAGCCACATTATCAAGCAAATACTTGATTTCCGTGATGTTTCTACCTAATTCATTGCCTTTACCAGACATAGTTTCAATTAAAATCATTACCTTAGAATTATCGTTAGCGAGGGCTAAGTTTAAATTATCTACTTCTTCTTTTAAACCAACTTCAACCCCTTTACCAACATGGCTTCCGGGATGAAAAACTAAGTATTTACAACCAATCTCTGCTACTCTTTTAATTTCATCTTGTAAGAATGTAACAGGAAATTTCCTTTCATCTTTAACGTTAGCCAAGTTGATGATATATGGAGCATGAACTACAACATTATTAATATCAATGCCATTTTCAGCCATTAATGCTCTAGCCTCTTTAACTTTAAATTGAGAAATCGGTTTTCTTAAAGTGTTTTGTGGTGCCCCAGTATAAAACATGAAAGTATTCTCGCCATAACTTAAAGCGGTTTTAACAGCGCCAAGTAGCATATCTGGTTCACTAACATTAATGTGGGAACCAATAATCAGTTTACTCATGGTCATTTCCTCCCGCTTCTTGTCTAGCTTTCAGCCTTAATTGACGCCGAATGTCCTTTTTAATCATCTCTTGTTTATATTTTTGACGCACTTTATGGATTTCTTTGTCTCTCTTTTTCTTATAACCTGGCTTCACTTTACCAACTTTTGATTGATTAACAATCTTAGTTATTTCCTTTTGACCAGGTTCGACTTTTTTCCGCTTTTTAGGTTTGGTAAAAAGTGGTTTTAAGTTAACTAAAACCCCATTTTGGAACTCTCGATGCTCAAAATCAACACCTAAACGAGCTAAACGCTCCAAATATTGCAGTTCATCCTTGTCATATAAAGTGTACGCAGTTCCATCATATTTGCCACGGCCACAACGACCACAACGATGAAAATAGAATTCTTGTTCATAAGGCAAATCGTAGTTAATAATGTCGCTAACGCCATCAATATCAATACCACGAGCTGCAATATCACTAGCAACAATGTATCTAAACTCATTATTTTGAATACGTTTCATATTAACCCGACGGGTTGTTGCATCTAAGTCAGCATGAATAATACCGATATTCTTATCTTTTTGTTTTAAGAACTCATAGATTTCATTGACTGTCTCTTTTCTAGAAGCAAAAATAATACATAAATATGGGTTAATGTTAGACATTAACTGCCATAAAACCTCTTTTTTATCATGGTTTCTAGTTGGATATGCTACATGAGTAACATTAGCAGAAGTCTTTTGTTTAGGACTACGGTCAATGATTTTAGGATTATGCATAAAAGATGATAAATCAGCAATTAGATGTGGAGGCAAAGTAGCACTAAAAGCCATTATTTGTGCCCTAACATTCATTTTATTTAAGATAAATTCAACTTCATCCAAAAAACCACTCTCTAAGGTCATATCAGCTTCGTCAATAACAATTGTTTTAGCGGTTGTAATATTCAAAATGCCTCTTTCAAAAGCAATATCTTTAATTCTACCTGGAGTTCCAATAATAATATGAGGTACATTTTCAGCCTTTTCAATCATTTTTACTCGATCAAGACCACCCGACATTAAGCGTAACTTAAGTTTAGGCATCTTTTTGGTGAAAATAGCAGCCATATTATAGAGTTGAACAGCTAATTCTCTAGTTGGAGCCATAATAATAGTTTGAACTTTATTCTCCTCTAAATCTATGTTATTAATAATTGGTATCAAAAAAGCGTGAGTTTTACCTGAACCAGTCTCAGAACGACCAATAATATCATACCCTTTTAAGGCAAGAGGGATAACATCGCTCTGAATGGAAGTTGGATCTTTAAAATGTAAGGCATATAAAGTATCGATTATTTCAGGTTTCAACGAAAAATCAGTAAATTGTCGCATAAATAATCCCTCCTACTCGCTAAATTATACATTATTCAATCTTGTTTATCAAAGATAACACAATGTGCTATAATACTTTTATGAAAATTACAGTAATAAAACCATATGGCTTTTGCAATGGTGTTGTCTACGCCATTAATTTAGCAATTAAAACTAGAGTAAGTAACCCTCAAACCCCCATTTATGTCTGGGGTCCTTTGGTGCATAATCATCTTGTTATTGAACAATTAACTAGAAATAACATCATAACCCTAGATCAATCTACTCCTTTAAAAGAACTTTTAAAGCCATTAGATAAGGGATTTCTAATTACTAGTGCTCATGGAGTAAGTGAAGATATTAGCAAAAAGATTAAAATGCTTGGTTTTAAGCATGTCGATGCAACTTGTCCATTAATCAAAAAAATGCATATCCAAATAAAAAAAGAATTGGCCGATAACCATGAAATACTCTTTTATGGTCAAAAAAACCATGCCGAGTGTTTAGCTGTTTTAAGCATTGATTCCGAACATATTCATCCAATATATGATTATCAAAAATCTACTAAATTATTGCTAAAAGATAAATCACCTGCATATTTTGCCCAAACTACGATGATTTTGAATGATTCTTTGAATATGTACCACTCCTTGAAACAAGACTATGATGGGCTTAGATTCATCGCTGCCAATTGCAATGCTACATCAACTATTCAGAATAACCTAATAACCGCTTTGCCTACTGTCGATGCCGTTATCGTGGTTGGCGATAAAACTAGTAATAATGCCGAAAATCTAATTAGTATCGTTAAAAAACACAATAAGACTGCATTTTTTATTGAAACTATCAAAGATTTGAATATCGAAAGTGTCCTTAAATACGAAAAAGTGGCACTTGTTAGTGCCGCTTCTACTCCAAATGACATCTTTGAAGATGTTATTAAAACTTTATCAAAGTTTGGCGATTAAATCTAACGCTTGTTTGATTTTTGCCTCAAATTCCGCCCGCTTTTTAACTTCAGTGGTTGGGATTTTTTTTAGGATATAAGTGTCATGTTTAATCTCTTCTTGAATTTTTTCAACTAATAATGGATCTTTAAATAAAAGTGGTCCATAACTATACTCTAAATCACTATATTCTGCACTTCCTTTAATAAAATGCATTATTTCATAATAAATATCATTTTCATAGACAAGTTTTTCAGCACTAATGATATAGCCGATTGAGACCAGATAGCGCCGAACTTGTTCAATGCCATTATTGGCTTGAATAATGATATTATCCGCATTATTTAACTGATTTTGAGCCTTTTCTAAGATTTCTATAATAGTATTTCCACCTAACCCAGCAATAGTTAGGCAGTCATAATCACCATTAACTTTAGTTAGACCATCACTTAAAACACATTGAATCTGTCGATCCAACTGCTCTTGTTTGATGTTTTTCTCGGCTACTTCCAATGGACTTTTGAGATTATCGACTGCAATGACGCTTTTAGCCTTCTTGCTTTTAACAAGTTCAATGGGTAAATAAGCATGATCAGTTCCGATATCCACTACTTTAGCATCTTTAGGAACGTAGTCAAAAACTGCTTGCAAACGTGCACTTAGCATTTTATTTTTTATCGGTCCGATAATCATTAAAGAGTTTTGCTCTTTGTGGATGCCGTAACTTTCTTAAAGCTTTGGCTTCAATTTGTCTGATTCTTTCCCGTGTTACCCCAAATTCCTTGCCAACTTCTTCGAGAGTCCGAGGATGACCATCATCAAGACCATAACGTAAACGGAGAACTCTTTCTTCCCGGTCAGTTAAATCTTGCATAACTTTATATAAACGATCTTTTAATAAAACATTAGCAGTGTATTCAACTGGAGATAAAGCTTCTTTATCTTCGATAAAGTCACCTAAATGGGAATCATCTTCCGCACCGATAGGTGTCTCTAAAGAAACTGGTTCTTGCGCAATCCGTTGGATTTCTCTCACTCTTGAAGCTGTCATATCGCCACCCATTTTAGCGGCAATCTCATCAGCGCGTGGTTCACGGCCAAGTTCTTGAGTTAATTGTCTTTGATATTTCAACATCTTGTTGATAGTTTCAACCATATGGACTGGAATACGAATAGTTCTCGCTTGATCGGCAATGGCCCGGCTAATGGCTTGACGAATCCACCAAGTTGCATAAGTTGAGAACTTATAACCCTTGGTCCCATCAAACTTTTCACTAGCCTTAATCAAGCCTAAGTTACCTTCTTCAATTAAATCTAGGAAACTTAAACCCCGATTGGTATAACGCTTAGCATTTGCAACAACAAGCCGTAAGTTAGCACAAATCAGTTTATTCTTGGCTTCTTCATCGCCTTCGTGAATTCGCTTAGAAATAGCAATTTCTTCTTCACTAGTTAAAAGTGGAACACGCCCAATATTGGCTAAATACATTTTAACTGGGTCTTGAACCTTAACTTCATCACTTAAAGTTGAATCTCCATTGGACATGGAAGAGACATCTACCTCTTCTTCAATTGGAGCATCGACAAAATCATCATCTGGAATTTCAACTTCAGGTGCAGCATTATCTTTAAATTCAATGTTTTCTAATGAGTTATCAGCTTCATCTTGTTCTTCGTAGACAAGTTCATAACCCTTCTTTTTAAAGTGATCAAGTAAATAATCATTATCTTCATCTGATAAGTCTAAGTGGGCAATAGCATTATTTAAATCATCAATATAAACAGTTCCCGAGGATTTAGCAATGTTATCAAATCTAGCAATTACATCATCTAATGATTCAATTGTTTCGATGTCTCCACCTCCTAGTTTACGTTCCTTTTTAGCTTTCTTAACTGGTTGTTTAGCGACCTTTTCAACTGACTTCTTTTGTTTTACTACCATATTATGCCTCCTTACTGCTTTTTGGCATTTTTACGTTTCTTATACATGACGCCTTCTTTAAGAAGGTGTTCCTTCGCATATTTCGCTTGTTCGAGTGGATCTTGAATTTCTCCTAATTCAACTTTATCCTGCTCTAACTCCAATTTCTTTGGTAAGTCTTCCTTAATGATTTTAAAGAGCGAATCTAAGGTTAATGGTGGATACTTCTCTTCATCTAGGACCACAATCTCCTTCGCTAAATCTGGAGGTAAGACTGACAATAAATCGGCAATTATTCCATCATTTTCAAATTGACCATGTTCAGAATAATAATCCACGATATAACTGGCTAAGCGCCGATAGACTTCATTATGAATCAAGGGGGCTTCTTTCACGAATAAAGCCGGAGCCATTTCATCATTTAATAAGAAATAGACAATTTGACGTTCTGCTTGATCATATCTATCCAGCATCTTTTTCTGATTTTTACTAGCAAATTGTCCTTTAAATTCACTGATATCAACAGTATCTGGCTGGTGATAGTTGCGCGGAACTTGTTTTTTAACTAAATCCACTGAGAACCCCGAAAGCTTAGAAATCTCAACCGCATAATGCTCGATATCTAAATCATCTTTTAAGCTTCCAATTAACTCGGTTGCTTGTAAGACAAAGGTCTTTCTATCTTCATAATTCTCAGGATTGATATTACTATATAAATAAGAAATCTGATAATCGATGATGTTACTAGTACTATTAATTAGTTCTAATAACTTATCTTTACCATAATTATCTAAAACTTCATCGATATCTTTACTTGTCACACCCTGGAACTTATTAACTACTTTAATTCCTTTAGGAAGATTTTTTAAGACTTCAATAGCTTTAAATGAGGCACTTTGACCCGCCTTATCAGAATCAAACATGATTCTAACTTCACAATTTAACCTTTGTAAAAGCTTTAAGTGGTCAATAGTTAACGCTGTTCCCATGGTTGCAACAGCATTGTCTAAACCGGCCCTAGCTAAAGCGATAACATCCATAAAACCTTCAACAAGATAGACAACCCCTAAACGATGACAAACCTTTTCACAATTAAAGTAATTATATAAAAGATTGCCTTTATGGAATAAGACTGTCTCTGGGGTATTCAAGTATTTTGGATCTTGTTGTTCACTAATTCTGCGCCCACTAAAACCTACTACTCGTCCATATTCATCGGTGATGGCAAAAGTAATTCGACCATTCATGCGGTCCAAAACTTCAGTTTCTCGACTAAAGCCAATCCCACTATAAATGACATCATCTAAGTCGATTCCCTTGCTTTGTAAGTATTTAATGCTGTCGACACCAGAATTATTGCAAAAACCAATTGAAAATTTTGTGATAATTGCATCATCTAGTTTCCTTTTGTATAAATAATCAAGAGCTACTTGACCAGATGCCCCTTTTAAAGCATTAGCATAAAACTTCTTAACTTCACCTAAAGCATCGTAAAGTTTTTGATGAGGACTGACTGGTAAAGATGTGTCTTCTTCTAAACCAGCGACTTTTATACCCGCTAAATCACAAGCTTTCTTAACCGCAGCCATGAACGAAATATGTTCATAATCACGAATAAAAGTAAAGACATTACCAGAAGTACCACAAACAAAACACTTAAATATTTGCTTATCAGGTGAAACAGATAAAGAAGGGTTAGTGTCATCATGAAAAGGACAAATACCGACATAGTTTTTGCCTTTTTTAGTTAATGTAACCCCTTCAGCGTTAATTACTTGAACAATATCAATTTGACGTCTTAAGGCATCGAAATCAATTTTTTTCAATTAATAACCTCCCTTTAAAAAGTAATCTTTGAATCTATATAAGAGACTAAATCTGTTATCTTTAATCTAACTTGAGCCATCGTATCACGGTCTCTAACTGTGACACAGCCATCATTTTCGCTATCAAAGTCATAAGTAACACATAAAGGTGTCCCAATGGCATCTTGCCGCCGGTAACGTTTACCAATACTACCCGCCTCATCATATTCACAATTAAAGTGCTTGGCTAATTCTTGATAAACTTTCTTAGTCTTTTCACTTAATTGTTTAGAAAGTGGCATAACGCAAGCCTTGTATGGTGCTAGGAATGGATGGAGATGTAATACGATTCTAGAATCGCCTGGTTTTACTTCTTCTTCACTATAAGCATCACAAAGTAAAGCTAAGAATAAACGATCACAACCAACGGATGGTTCCACTACATATGGAATATATTTTTCATTAGTTTCTGCATCTAGATATTCCAATGATTGTTTTGAATGCTCCATATGGCACTTTAAATCGTAATCAGTCCGATCAGCGATGCCCCATAATTCACCAAAACCACCAAATGGATAATTATATTCAATATCACAAGTCCCTTTTGAGTAGAAAGCTAATTCTTCTTTTTCATGTTCACGATAACGAAGATTATCTTTATTCATACCGAGGCTTAATAACCAATCTAAACAGAACTTCTTCCAAAACTCATACCATTCTAAGTCAGTATGTGGTTTGCAGAAAAATTCTAATTCAAATTGTTCAAATTCTCTTAAACGGAACAAGAAATTCCCTGGTGTAATCTCATTTCTAAAGGATTTACCAATTTGACCAATTCCAAAAGGAATCTTCTTTCTTGATGTTCTTTGGACATTCTTGAAGTTAACAAAGATACCTTGGCAAGTTTCAGGTCTTAAATAAACTGTGCTTTTAGCATCTTCAACCACACCCATAAAGGTTTTAAACATTAATTGGAACTTCCGAATATCAGTAAAATCATGCGCTCCACAATTTGGACATGGTATATGTTTATCTTTAATAAACTGTAACATTTGTTCATTGCTCCAACCTTCACAAGAAACGCTGGAATCAAAGTCTTCAATTAATTTATCTGCTCTATGCCGTGTCTTACATTGCTTGCAGTCCATTAATGGATCTGTAAAGTTAGTTAAGTGGCCGGTTGCTTCCCAAACTGCTGGATTCATGATAATCGCACTATCCAACCCAACATTATTTGGAAATTCTCGCACAAATTTCTGCCACCAAGCAGCTTTTATATTATTTTTAAGTTCGACTCCTAAAGGACCATAGTCCCAAGAGTTAGCAAGTCCACCATAAATCTCAGAACCTTGGTAGACAAAACCACTCGTACGCACATGGTTGACGATTGTATCAAAACTATATTTAGCCATAAATTCACTTCCCTTAACGTGATATTTATACATTAAGGGTTTATATTTGTCAACCCACTATCAGTGTATATTTAGAATATTTTGCCGATAACAGCGCGACTTTTCAATCTAAGTCCTGCTGAGTTTTCTAGATATTCAAAAAATTCATTAATTAAAGTCGTTGCCACGGTAGCAGGAACTTCAAAATCATTGATATTGTTAAGTTCAGCTTTAATAACATAACGATAGTTCTTTAAGTACAATTCATTCCGTTTTGGATCAAGGTGGTGATTGCAGTCATAACAAAGATAACCACCGGCTTGGTAAGAAACATCCACCAAATGGTTCTTGCGTCCACATTCAACACAGCCATCAGCTTCAAGTAACACCCCACAATATAACATGAAGTATTTAAGAATAACTAATATCATCGTACCATAATTGGTTTTAATTTTTAATAAATCGTAAATCCCCCCATATAAATCGAGGCGTTCTTGAGAATCCATGCCATCATCAATCTTTAGAATACCCTCACAAACTAAGCCTAAAACTAAATTTATCTCCATTTTTTCATAAATATCGGTAATTCTATCAAGAATAACGCCGGTCTTTAAAACATTATTGCCATTATCGTTTTTATAATCTAGTAAATACTCTCCCAAAGTATACAACTGACAACTTGGGGCATTTTTACTCGTGCTTTTTAAGATACCTCTAGCTTTGAAACTCAAAAAATCACCACTATCTTTAAGTAAGAGCGTGATAATACAATCATTTTCTTGATATGGTGATACTCTGATTACATAGCCTTGAACTAGTTTTTCCATTAATCTCCTTCGCGATAACCAAATTCTTTTAAGTATTTAGTGCGATTACGCCAATCTTCTTCTACCCGCACAAAAGTAGTTAAAATAACTTTACTACCTAATAATGATTCAATATCTTTGCGTGCAGCAATCCCAATCTTTTTAATCATTGAGCCACCATGACCAATAATTATCTTCTTTTGAGAAGCTCTTTCTACAATAATCGTGGCTGCAATCGCAACTTTTCCATTCTTTTGTTTTTCGTTCTTTTCCAGAATAACAGCGACTGAATGCGGGACTTCTTCTTGGGTAAAGAAGAGAATCTTTTCCCGAATTAATTCACTAATGATAAACGACTCTGGATGGTCACTGATAACTGATTCAGGATAATACTTAGGACCATCAGGCATTAAATCTTTTAAAGTTTTGAGTAAATCATCACAATTTGTGCCTTTTTTAGCAGAAACAGGAATAATTGCTTTAAAATCCATTAAATTCTTAACTTGATCAATTCTGGCCAAAACCTTCTCTTTGTTAACTAAATCAACCTTGTTAATGACATAAATAACTGGCGATTTTCTTTGTTTAAGGTTCTCAATAACATAATTATCACCCGGACCAAAGTCCTCGGTAATATCATTTAAGATTAAGATGGCTTCAACATCTCGACTAGCCCATAAAGCCGAATTATTCATATATTCGCCTAATTTTGTATGTGGTTTATGAATCCCAGGTGTATCAATGAAGATAATTTGACAGTTATCTTCATTATAAATACCTTGAATAACATTTCTAGTAGTTTGAGCTTTAGGTGACATAATTGCCACTTTATGACCCAAAAAATGATTCAAGAGTGTAGATTTACCTACATTAGGGCGACCATTTATCGCCACAAATCCCGATTTAAAACTCATTTCATGCTTTCTGAACTAAAACCTAAAGGTAAGAGTTCCTTCACAGTCGTTTCAATGACTTTTCCTTTATTATTTGCTAAATAAACCGGCGTCTTCAAAGGACAGAGTTCAAATAAAACCTGGCGACATGTGCCACAAGGTGAAGCAATTGGGTCGCAATTTGCCGTGATAGCAATAGCGACAATATCACTCTTTTTATAGCCTTGGCAATAAGCCCCAAAAATGGCATTTCTTTCGCCACACATCGAAGCACCAAAAGCAGCATTTTCAATATTGGCGCCCTTGATAATCTTGCCATCTTTCAATAAAACAGCCGCACCCACTTTGAACTTAGAGTATGGCGCTTTGGCTAATTTTTGAGCTTCAATTGCAGTTTTAATCAATAATTCATTCATTTTTTACACCTTTTTCCCTTAAATATCGAGTTTACTAAGAATCTCATCTTGTAACGAGAACATGACTTTTTCTTCTACTGGAGTATGATGATCATAGCCCAGAAGATGAAGTAGACCATGCAAGAACAAGAAACATAACTCACGTTTTAATGAGTGGTCATACTCCTCGGCTTGTCGTTTGGCTGTGTCAATCGAGATGATAATCTCCCCTAAATCATTAGGGACACCTTTGCTAACTACAACTTTTTCATTTTGATCATTGTAGGCAAAGCTGATAACATCAGTTGGTCTATCGATGTTCCGATACTGTTTATTGATTTCATGGATCTTCTGATCATTAACTAAAGTTAATGAAATGATAAAATTACCCTGTTTTTTAAGTTGTTTAAAGGTTGTAAGTGCAATTGAGTTACAATCCTTTTCATAATTAGGTAGTTTTACTGCTGTTGTATTTTTATAATAAATACAAAATTCCATGTTATCACCACGCCTATTGTAGCATATTTAAGTGGTCATTAGATAGAAAAATAGCAAGATAAAGAGGTAGGAACTGATAATAATCAGTTTAATTTGAAATGGCACTCTAGGATAACGAGCAAATAAAGGATTTTGATAACCTTTCAATTCAAAGACTAAGCAATAACCATCCCAGTGTCTTTCAATGTATCTAGACTTTCGAATAAATGTGTGCATTCTAGCAGGATCAAATATTCGATATTGCTCCTTATTAACTCTCTCAATCAGATAATAATGTTTATGGTCATGAATCAGCACATTCTTAAACTCATAAATATCTACTATTTTTTTACTTTTAACATAATACGCCTTTGAATTTATATTGAAAAAGTGTAATCTTTCAATAATATCTTGCAAACTCAATATTGGATTTTCACCGATTAAAAAGTGCATTTTATGGCTTTCAAGGTTAATACCATTAGCAATTAGAATCATATCCAAGCAAGATACAGCGCAACCATTATGCGTAGTCTGACTAACTAGTATATTCATATTGACCTCCCCTATTTATATAGAGAGAAGATTGATTAAATCCTAAATTTTAGGCGAATTGTACAACAAAAAGTGGAAATGATACCTCTTTTTTGCTATGATAATGAGGTAGAGAAAAGGTGCATTATGGAACTAGAGGCATTTTCGTTAGCTTGGTGGGGTTACATCGTTGCAGGTTTAGGTATTTTCCTTTTTGGAATTGCCTTTTTGAGTGATGGTCTTAAAAAAGCGGCTGGTTCTAAAATCAAATCAGTCCTTGATAAATATGCTTCTAAACCTATACAAGCCGCCCTTATTGGGGCTGGTGTCACTGTTTTTATTCAATCCAGTGGCACAACTGCCTTAACAATTGGTTTAATTCGGGCTGGCTTAATCAGTCTGACTCAAGCTACCGGAATTATCATGGGTGCTAACATTGGAACAACGGTTACCTCCTTCATCATTGGTCTTAATCTTTCCAGTTTTGCCCCATTTGTCTTAGTTATTGGGGCTTTTATCTATCTTTTAGCAAATCGTCCTAAACTCAAATATGTTGGTATTATCATGTTGGGCTTTGGGATGATTTTCTTTGGAATGACCTTAATGGAAAGTGCTCTAAAACCACTTGCTCAATTGCCAGAATTCATAACTTTAGTTCAAAGATTTGGTGAAACACCAATCTTAGGTGTCTTAGTCGGTACTGTTGGAACAGCCGCTATTCAATCATCTTCAGCCTTTATTGGTATTATTCAATCATTATATGAATCATCAGTTGAATATGGTTTTACTTTAAAGATTGCTCTTCCTTTGGTCTTTGGCTCTAATATCGGAACTACAGTTACTGCAATTATCGCTGCTATTGGCAGTTCAAGAGAAGGCAAAAAAGCCGCAGCAATCCATGTTATTTTCAACGTTATTGGTACAGTTTTATTTATGATCTTCTTAAATCCATATGTTGATTTCATCTCTTGGCTCGATAGTTTAATCAATATGACACCAAGAATGGAGATTGCTGTTGCTCATATTATCTTTAACGTGATAACTACTGCCATTCTTTTACCGTGTGCTCCATTACTGGTTAAATTTGTTAATAAAATCTTACCTTCAAAAGAACAGCCGCCAGAACTGGCAGAAGTCAATCTATCTTTGTTGGATAGAAATGTTCTAGATATTATGCCCGCTACTGCCCTTGATATTGCCAAAGACCAAACTATTGTCATGGGAGGCTTAGCTATTAAAGCAATCGATGGAGTTTATAAATACTTTAATGAAGAAGATATAAAAGCCAAAGATCTGGTTTTAGAAATCGAAGAAACTTTGGATCAATTTGAGCAAAAACTCAACGTTTTCTTAACTTCAATGGAACATTCTTCCTTAGAGCCTCATGAAATTAACTTATATGGTCGAATCCTAAAAACTTACCGAGATATCGAGAGAATCGGTGACCACTGCGAGAACTTAGTTCAATATTTTGAGGAATACTTTGCTTCTGATAATAAGATTTCTGATGAAGGACGCAATGATATCAATGCGTTACTTAAACTAGCCAAAGAAATGCTAGAGAATGCTATGGAAGCCTTTAAGCATCGAAACACCTTTATCGCCAACATTGTTAAAGAAAAAGAAGGTCAAATGGACCAACTCAATAAAGCAGCTAGAGAAAGACACGTTCAAAGAATCATTAAGAATCCAGAAGCCGCTCTGAAGTATATTTCCATTGTTTATGTTGATTTAACTGGCAATATTGAACGTATTGGCGATCATTGTAATAATATAGCTGATACAATCTTAGGGATTATTTCTCACGATAGAACACAAAATTAAAAGGACTAATTATTATTAATTTTAGTCATAACTATACTATAATCAAAAAATCCACCTACATCATCAACAATTGATTTATGCATAAATGTGCCTAATTTACTTCTTTTAAACCTATTATAAGCTTTAGTCATAGATTCCGAAGGATTGCAGATATAAGTTAGAAATAAACCAAAGGCCATAGTTTCCATAGAGGCTTCAGTTATCTCCGCTCCATGTAGTTGCATAAGCAAGTCTCGATAGGCATGTCTAACAATAATACTGCAATAGACAAATAACATAATTTGATCTGGATTATCCCCAATTGTTTCCTTATAATTGTCGATTATTGTAGAAAACCGTGGAATTGGAAAAGGCTCTCGAGAATCGCATGTTACTTCATCCTTATTTTTTTCGTTCATTTTATTACCTCCCCTGAATTAGGATTTAACCTTATTGATATAATATGCATGACTTCTTAATGCTTCAATATATGGTCTAAATATTATTTTATTTTTACGTAATTTTTTCAATTCTTCTAGTAAAGATTTCTTTAATTGAAAAGCACTCTCGGTAAATTGAGAAGACTCAAAGTATCGGTTAATTTTATTGGTTACACCATCAGAATCAACACTTTTAATAGATTTGGGCTTTTTTACAGATAATTTGTTATCCCCTTGATCTTTTTCATCAACTAAATCTTGGTCTTCTAATAGACTGTCGTTTGTAAAATCCTTTAGAGCGTCTATACTAAATTTTTTCATCGTATAATCAACCTCCTTTTTTGCCCATTATTTGCTTGGGCTACTAATATAAAAAATGGAATGTCCAAAAAAAAGACCACACTATAAGTGTGGAATTTTTTTACATAATGAAATGAATAATCATTACAGTTATAAATCAATCTAGATACTAACTAATAATCTGAGGGTACCAAAACCAGTCATTATGGGTAAGTTGTCTAAACTATGTTTATAACTAACTAATAATCTGAGGGTACCAAAACCTAGCACATTAGCGACATTAACCGAAGTGGGTTTATAACTAACTAATAATCTGAGGGTACCAAAACTAGTAGCGCCAGTTGTTAAATAATTAATAAGTTTATAACTAACTAATAATCTGAGGGTACCAAAACGTATTCCCACTATCTTTATGGTAAGTGATGGTTTATAACTAACTAATAATCTGAGGGTACCAAAACAGCTAGTTTGATCCAAACTTGGACTATAAAGTTTATAACTAACTAATAATCTGAGGGTACCAAAACCTTGCCGAATTGGGTTCAAGTGTATTCGTTGTTTATAACTAACTAATAATCTGAGGGTACCAAAACAAGTTAAGTTCTCTACTCCTTCGTTAATCGGTTTATAACTAACTAATAATCTGAGGGTACCAAAACTCGGGCGCCTCACAAGAGATGTTGAGGTTCGTTTATAACTAACTAATAATCTGAGGGTACCAAAACTAATCGCGGATATCATATCTACCTCTTCATGTTTATAACTAACTAATAATCTGAGGGTACCAAAACAGGTTAAGTTCTCTACTCCTTCGTTAATCGGTTTATAACTAACTAATAATCTGAGGGTACCAAAACAAGAAATCGGTATGGAAGATAAAGAGGTAGGTTTATAACTAACTAATAATCTGAGGGTACCAAAACCTCAAAAATATTATAACATTTTTGAGGAATTATATATACATCTATATATAATTAAGCAATATTTGAGTTTTCTCTGTTACTTCATTATTAATAATCTTGTTATATAAATCATGTAATTCTGTAATTTCTATTACATATGGTAAATGCTCAAGCAATTCTTCATTATGAATCTCATCAATAAAGTCATAATAATCATTGTTACATATTGAACAAGAATGATAATCCATATTTTTAGGGTAAAAATCAATTAATGCAATAATTAATAACTTGTCCAATTGGATTGATTCTATACTTTCTTTTATCTTATCAGTCAACAAGGGAATATCAATAATAACAAGTATTTGTTTATCATTAACAGAAAGTGCAATTCTTTTTACAAGCTCCATTTGGAGCAAAACATTTTCTTCATAAGAGATATTATGGTTATTTATACTTAAATCATCCTTAAGAAGTGTACACTCTAACATTTTTAAGAGCATTTTCTGATTGAATTCAGTAATGTAAGCTTCTAATCCCATTTGATTAACTTGTATATTTAGTAAATTGGCTAATTGGGAATGGGAAAAAACATCAAGAGATAGTTTTACCGTAGAGAATTCATCATCAAATTCAATATTTTGCAATTGAGATTCTAAATACTTGAGTATAAGAGACTTACTGCCAAGTTTACAGTCATAAGTGGGATCGTATTCACTTGTAATGGTAAAAAAGAACCATCCTTTTGTATCTATTCTTGAATCATCAATGTTCATGCCAATTCTTTGCATACATTCATCTTCATATTCGCTATAACTAACTTTTTCCATATATTGCCTTATTAGTGTTTTTATTTTATGTTTTAATTGATAATTTCTACCAATGATGTATTTATAATGATTTACAATTATTCCATATGTATGGCCTTGATCTATCACGTTTAGTTGTTTCATATTATCACCTCATTTACAATATTATGAAAGGTTCAATACTAATCTTCTCTTCATGAAGAGATTTACCACCAACAATTATATCAATCCTTGCAAATTGCTTTTCAGTAACTGACATAATTCGAATTTGACCTGCTGATGGGACATTTCGCTTTAAGATTATTATGTGATTGTTTAATGCATCAACATTGTTAAATATCTTAGAATAAATGGAATATTGAAGCATTAAATATCCATTTTTAATTAAATACTTATGAAAATCGGAATAAACCTTCCTTTCTTTTTTTGTAATCATTGGTAAATCAAAGAATAAAATAAGTCTCATAAAATTATAAATCATATAGCACTGGTGTTATGCAAGTAATACGACTTACATCACCTTTATCAAAAAAAGCAATTATAGAATCCACATAATCTTCAATAACATTGAAAATAGTTTGTTTTTTATTCTTATATAGAATCTTGTAGGTAGTTAAACGAATTAACTCCAAACGATGATCTTTTTTAAAAATCTGCTGATCTAAGAGATTGTTGTATACATATAAATCAACAATTGGTCTAAAAACCTCAATAATATCATCTGATAAATTGAAGTAATTAGATGTCCCCTTGTGGAAAATACCAAGATTTGGATGCAAACCTTTGCTCACTATAACTTTAGAAATCAATGATCGGAATATACTGTATCCATAATCAAGGCCTGCGTTTATAACACATTCCTTATCTCGATAAAAATCTTTTCCAAATAGTTCTCGAAAATACATTTTTGCACATAAACCCTCTCTATTTCCATCATCATTGCCAACAATTTCGTTTGAAAAGGCCAACATTTTATCGATTACTTCTTGATCTTTTCCAAGTTCATATAGCACTAGAGTTTGACCGAAGATTTTATTTTTTACAATTCTTCTCCATAGAAGTGATTTTTGTTCATCTTTCCATTGCATCTGCTTTTGGAATATTATCGGACTTAAGTAATGTCCGCTAATAGGTAAAACTAAACCCTGTGGATGATGCTGATGATCACATATAATTACATTTACATTATATTCAAGGCATTTATTTAATAAATTAAGAGTAACAGTAGTTTTATAATTATCAATGATGAGAGCGTTTATATCAATTAATGGAATTAGTAATTCACTAACGCCACTTTTCACCTTTATGTTATCCAAATGTAAACTGATATTATCACTTTCCTCAATGTAAATAATTCTCCAACCCATTTTAAATAAAAAAAGGAGGCTAAGCCTCCTGATTTCGACACTCGGGTACCCGAGGTCTTGTTTTGATAGGTCCTCAGAACCTATTCGTTAGTTATGCTAATAGTTGGTACACTACTAGCATTTTTATTATAACCAACTACCAAGATAATTTCAAGGGCTCTTTTGATTCTTCAATTAAATAAAAATCACCCAGTATGTTTGTGGTAAATTTATTAATTGATTTTATCGATTTAGAAAAAGTTGTGAGATATTGAAAAGACTTTGACGCTCCATTTTCTGAAACTTTGAGCGTCCTTTTACCAAAGAAGTCTAACTCGACCTTCCCTTCCTTGTCATTACTTACACACTTAAACAAATCCAAAGATTTTGTTCCATCCGAGAATTCACGTTCTATTATATCTCCACGATGGAAAGAGTAAACATATTTAAAAGTATTATCTATACCTTTTTTAATCTTTGCATCTTCATACCATAATTCATCAATTGAGGATAAACCATTAATTAATCTAACATTACTATACCTTATAGTGACAAATTTGTATTTCCCTTCAGCATTTTTGTATAAATCCATTCTGTATGGTGACAATTGAAGCTTAACTACTTTGCGATTAATACTCTCCGGATATTTGTCAGAAATATCAAGGTGAATACCAAGTTTTGCATCTTTATATTTAATTTGTTGAATAATTGGTCCTTTTCTATTACCATCTTTGCATTTCTTTCGTAAATAATCCTTAGTTTCATCTTTATATGCTAAAAAAGGATTTGGGTTATCAGTGTAATTATTAACAACCTTTTCAAGCAAAGAATATGTTTCTGGATCATTTCTATAGCAAAGAAGCGAATCTCCTTTGCCTTTTTTAATGCATTCGGCAAGTTTTTTGCCTTCTTCACCATATATATCCTTATACTTCTTAATTACCCAAGTCTCACCATTATAATCTCTTGTACCATATACAGTTTGGTCAGAGATACTTCTATTAACCTTTTTGTCTACTTGATAGGAAATTTTAATGTCTTCGCCTTTTATCTTTTGAATTGCAGGTGCCATACTCATAATATTATTATCGTAGAATTCATAACTGGATTTGATTTTGGAAACATTTGTTATTTCGCCGGTAAGTGGATCAAAATCATGAATAATTCTATTTTTTAACACATAACCTCTTGATAAAGAAGCCAAAACTAAGGCATCAATTGCATGGTGGTAATCGACATCTCTATCCTTCTCAGGAAGTTTCATTTTATTACGCATATTATGAGTAATCTGACCATTGATTGCTTCGACCTTGGTATCAACATCATTAGCTTTAAAATAGTCTTGGAAAGTATTCATTACGTAACGACATGCATATCTAGTATCAACAAGGTTTCTTTGAAGAAATTCTTCTTTTACTTGATATTTTGAAATATCGTCTTCAAAAAATAGATTTGCTCTTTTACGTTTTGATATCTTTGGATTATTTTCCATAGTTGCTTTAAATGTGTTGTAATCCCACCAGCCACTCTGATGTGTATCCATAACTTGTTTTGGTGTTCTATTTCCCTTCAATTGATTCTCTCCGCGAAATACTAAACACTTATTGGATTGAGAATTATCAAAAGAAATAGAAATAGGAATAATATGATCAATTTCATAATCATCTGGATTATTGAAAATAGCATTTAAGTCCATATCTTTTCCGGAATACATACTCTTCCCATCTTGTTCCTTATATAGACGATACTTTGCAATTGCTTTAGAGTTCAACTTTTGGTCTCCAGCCTCTTTTTGGGCATCTAAGTTAAGTTTTTCATAGTATGCTTGTCTATCATTAATGGTTTTTTTCAAATCAGCACTATTCTTTTCACGGGCTAATTCAACTACTACAGTGTCTAAATTGCCATATTTTTTAATCAAAGCATCAACAATTCTGAATGTTTGTCTAGTTGCTCTTTTCACGACAGGGCTCAAAATTGCTTCATTATCAAATGGTATTTTTTTGCCTTTATATGATGATTCACGATTAGTTTTGTGAATATCCTTATTGGTAATGATTTGCATTTGATTCAAATTTGAGCCCATCATTTCATCGATAAATTCGTTTAGAGCCTTATATGAGAAGGCATGATATTGACTTACGCCAGTAATAGAAGCCAGAAGTTTGGATACATCACGCGTAAATAAAGTGCCATTTATGTCACAAATCTTTGCGATTCTTTCTTCTTCAACTTTTGTACTAGTTAAAACATCAATAATTTTATCAACATACAACTTATTTTCGTAGATTTCTGGGTTGAGTGAGTTAGAATCAACTATTTTCATAATGGTTTTATATCCATCAAATTCAGTCAATAATTCTTTACCTTTCTTGTTTTCTCTAAAACCAGTAATTTCTCCAACATTTAAATTGAGAAAACGAGCCAATTGAATTGGAGTAATATTACCTTTTTTATTGATATATACCTCAATGATCTCTTTCTTTTTATCGGAAGGTAAGCCAAGAGATCTTCCTCCAATCTTTAAATTGTTTAAATCATTCAACAAATTAAATAGGTCAGCGGTATAAGACATTTTAGGCGCTCTTAACTCTTCTGGATAGACACTGCAGTGGCCCCGCATCTTTTCAATTAAGTTAATCGGCTCTTCTTGGTCCTTCGTTAGATATCTACCATATGGAGAAGGAGAATTCTTGCCACCAGGTCCCTCCGAATAATGTCTTCTTTTTGCAATTAATTCAATTATTTTGTCGTGAAAATCTCCCTTTATTCCTTGGGTTCTTAGAAGAGTTTCAATCTCTGCAAGATAATCTTTTGTTTTAAAATTATTATTGGCATCACGAATGACTTCGCCGTGAAGAAGTTTGTCATATTGCAGTTCACAAACATATTTGTTTTTCAGTTTTGCTTCATTCTCTTGCAAAACCTTCTTTGCAGCACCAACCTCTTTATCATCAGAAACGATTTCCAGTGATGATCCCCTTCTTTTTGCCAAATGCAAAAGAGCTGTGGCTAATTCTTCGTTAGAAAGCTTGTTTGTTAATCCCTTTACCCTAATCTCATATGGATTAATAAGAGGCACAAATCCGTTATTTATAATCCCCTTTTTAATCAGAAGTTCTTTCATACGATGAACTCTGAAAGAACGTCTCCTTGTTAAGCGACGAGATCCCCTAAAAGTACGCCGATTTATTGTATTATCAGCTGCAGCCTCAGGAAAGATTCTAACTCCTTCATCAACAATTTCGCCAGTATCAATATCGATAATACCCCAACCTACTGAAGCTATACCGATATCAAGACCCAAAGCTAACTTTCTTTTGTTATCCATTTGCTCACCTCCATTCTTTATTATATGATGGCACACTTAAAAGAAAGACACAAACACAAATTTGTCAAAAACTACTTGATGTCCAATTTTCCGTACGCATCGATGATATCTTGCACTAAAGGATGTCTAGCTACGTCATTGCTACCAAGTTTGACAAAAGCAATGGATTTAATCCCACCTAGTATTTCCTCGGCTTCAACTAAGCCAGAAGTGGCATATTTAGGTAAATCTATTTGGGTTATATCCCCAGTAATAATCATCTTAGAAGAATTGCCAAGTCTAGTTAAAAACATCTTTAATTGACTAGATGTTGTATTTTGGCCTTCATCAAGGATGACAAAACAATTTTCGAGAGTTCTTCCTCTCATATAGGCTAAAGGTGCAATCTCTATAATGCCCTTTTCCATCATTCTTTCAACTGCTTCATGCCCTAACATCTCATCTAAAGCATCATATAATGGTCTTAAATATGGATCAGCTTTCTCTTTTAAATCGCCAGGTAAAAAGCCCAAACTTTCTCCGGCTTCAACAGCTGGTCTAGTTAAGATAATCTTTTTAACTGCACCCAAACGATATTGTTCGACAGCATAGGCCACTGCTAAATAAGTTTTACCCGTTCCGGCTGGACCAATGGCAAAGACAATATCAAAATTAAAGAGGGCTTTAGCATACCAAAGTTGCCCTAAAGTCTTAGGAAAGATTTTTTTATTATGTAAGGTTTTACCAATAATGGTTGTATGTAAATCTTCAATTAAATCAATTTCACCTAGTTCAGCTAAAGTAATGGCTTGTTCTACTGTCTTAGGTTTAATCTCATAATTATTGCGTAATAACACTAATAAAGCGTTTAAAATAACTTGAATTTGAGTAAAAGCCAACTGAGAATTGCAATCAGACACAATAAAAGAATCACCACGCACTGAAATACTGCATTTGAAGTGTTGTTCCAGCACTTTGAGATTCTCATCACTTGTCCCTACTAATCGTTGTAATTCATCTAATGTTATACTGCCTAGTCCTATTTCTAAACTTTTTACCATTAAATTAACTCTCCTCATTTTTATTTTACTACAAGAGAGTAAGTAAAGATACAAAAAAACACCACGTTTGTGGTGTTTAATTTCTAATAATGATTATTACGACGAGCCATCTCAGCTTTAAGTTTCTTCTTAACGCCTGGTTTTAGATGGTACTCCCGTTTACGCACTTCAGCAAGGGTTCCCGCTTTAGAGACTTGTCTCTTAAAACGGCGTAGTGCATCATCCAATGATTCGTTATCACGAACAATGGTCTTTGGCATGTTCTTTCTTCACCTCTTTCTGAAGTTATATTCGACTACCTAGATATATTAGCGTAATAAGTATTAAAATGCAACTATTTTTTGCTTTGTTTAGGTGGCAAATCGACTAGTTTTGGCCCACTTGAGGTTCCAATTCTAGTTGCACCAGCCTTAACAAAGTTTAATAAGTCTTCTTTAGTTCTAACACCACCAGAGGCTTTAACTCCAATATTAGGACCGACAGTTCTCCGCATTAATTCAACATCATGAATAGTAGCTCCACCAGTTGAAAAGCCAGTCGAAGTCTTCACAAAGTTAGCTCCAGCTTGAACTGCTAATTGGCAAGCTTTAACTTTTTCGCCATCAGATAACAAGCAAGTTTCAATAATGACTTTAACTAAATGACCATAAGCATTCTTGACAACTTCCTTAATATCATTCAAAACATAGTCAAAATCGCCCTCTTTAAGGCGTGAAATGTTAATGACCATATCAATCTCATCAGCGCCATCTTTGATCGCTTGTTGGGTCTCAAAACCCTTAGAAGCCGTTGATGTAGCACCTAATGGAAAGCCAATGACAGTACAAACCTCAACATCATAACCTCTCAGTAGATTATGACATAATTGTACAAAGCCAGGGTTAATACAGACTGATTTGAATTTATAAGCTTTAGCTTCATCACAAAGTTTTTCGATGTCTGCTGAACTGCAATCAGGTTTTAGTAAAGTATGATCAATTAATTTATTATAGTTCATAGTTATTCCTCCAATTCTCCAAGACTTAATGGGAATCCTCCCACTTTTATTCTAACATTTTTTATCGTATGTAGCAGTTCTTTCTTTCCTTTTACTTTAACTCGCATATAATTTGGCGCATGGCCTTCTAAAGTCTCGGTGTTCTCATCATAAGTTTCAAAGAGAATTGGTAAAAGCTTATCTTCATGGAGCCTAGCATAACGTTTGGCTTGCTCATTTGATAACTTAATTAACTCTAAAACCCTTTCTTTTTTAACTTTTGGATCTATTTGATTAGGCATCAAGGCGGCCGGTGTGCCAGCCCGACTAGAATAAGGAAAAACATGCAATTGGGTAAAGTTTATTTTTTGAATAAATTGTTTCGTATCTTCAAAATCAGCCTCACTTTCGCCTGGAAAACCGACAATTACATCAGTTGTAATAGCAATATCGGGTTTAGCTGCCCTAATCTTATTAATTGTCTTTTCATATTGAGCCAAAGTATATTTACGCCTCATTTGTTTTAAGGTTTTATCACACCCAGCTTGTAATGGAATATGCAAATGATTGACAATAATTGGGCTGTTTTTTAATAAATCAATGATTTTATCATCAATTTCACTCTCTTCTATCGAAGAAATCCTTAATCTTTTTAAGCCTTTTACTTTACTCACTAAATCGGTCAATAAGTCAGCAAAAGAATAATCTTCAAGGTCTAAGCCATAACCAGCAGTATGAATACCAGTTAAAACTAATTCTTGGAAGCCTTGATCCACTAAAGTTTGAGCTTCCTTTAGGATGATATCTTTATCACGCGAGCGAATTGGTCCTCTTGCATAAGGGACAATACAATAACTACAAAAGTTATTGCAGCCATCTTGAACTTTTAGATAAGCCCGAGTTGTATCATGATAATTAGTAACACTCAATAAATCGAAATCATGATTCTTTAAAGAATCAGAGACAGCAATTATTTGCTGTTTATTCTTGAGATAATCCAACAAATATTCACCTATTTTGCTGCGATTATTAGTCCCTAAGACTATATTTACTCCCGGTATTTCTGCAACTTGTTCACTGGCAAGTTGCGAATAACAACCAACCACACAAATAATAGCATTCGGTTGATTCTTTATCGCTCGATGGATCATTTGACGACTCTTTTTATCACTTGTTCCGGTTACAGTACAAGTGTTTATGACCATAACAGATGGTGTTTCACCTTCTTTTACTTGGTGATACCCGATTTTATCTAGGACTAAAGCCATGCCTTCACTTTCATAAGCATTAACTTTACAACCCAAAGTGATGAAATCATAGCCTTTAGTCATGTTTTTCACCTTTATTTTCTAACATAAACCCAATAATCGATAGTAAATAGATAACAGCGGTCTCACTTCTTAAAATACGATTACCTAAAGAGATACCTTTAAAGCCTAATTTAGTAAATAATTGAAATTCCCGACTGGAAAATCCACCTTCAGGCCCAATAATAAAGGAAATAGAAAGAGGCTTAGTCTCTAATAAAGAGAACAATTCCCCACTTCCTGCCCCACACTTAGTTTCATCCCCACAGAGATTCAATTCGCTTAGATAATTACCCAACTCACTCTCCTTAATTGGTAAAACAAGGCTTGGGACTTCACTTCTATGTGATTGTTCTGCTGCTTCTTTAATAATCTTTTCCCATCTCTCCATTTTTTTAGAGATTTTGGCTGTTTCTAACTTAACCACGCTTCGTTCTGATAAGAAAGGCACAATCCTAGTCACGCCTAATTCAGTAGCCTTTTGGAGCACCATTTCAAACTTTTCAGTTTTAGGAAGGCCATAAATAAGCGTTATTTCACAAGCAAATTCACTATTGGATGCTCTTTTCTCGATTATTTGAGCTTTGCAAAGCCCATTATCAATAATTAAAGCACATAAATATAAAGATCCTTGATATCCCACTAGAATATGTGAGCCATTATCAAAGCGCATCACGTCAATAATGTGATGAAAATCGTTCTCTTGTAATGTAAAAACATCATTTTCTAGTGTTTTAGCAAAATACTGTTGCATCTTTTTACCTCATAGGGATTATATCATAGAAAAGCGATATTCAATATAATTAGAATACCATTTATCCGGCAAACAAATACACTTTATTGGCGTGTTTTTGAAGTTTATCTCATTAGGAGCATACTGACACTCCAGTGTGATAGCTCCATATTTACTCATTTTTTGACCATTACTGAGCAAAACATCTCTCGGATAGGCACATCCATAGATAACACAGCACGGATATGAAGTAAACACATCCATCTTAATCGACTTGCTTAGATTCTTTAGCGTACAAACATAGTTACTATTAAGAATAAAGGTATTATCCAGATTACCTTTGAAATCTTTAATAACCTGTTCTAGAGTAACATCGGTATATTTACAAGAAGGAATAATGTTACCATTAGGAACCAAATCATCCTGTTCGTACATATAATTAGAGTTTAGAGAGATTAAGAGATTGTTAATAGTTGGCTCAAAGCCCAAAGTAAAATACGAATGATTGGTATAATTTACTATTGTCTTTTCACTTGTTTTATACTGATATCTTACTATTAGTTTACCAGAATTGTGTAGACAGTAAGTTATTAGTAGATTTATGGTTGAGTTAAAGCCGTTTTCATCTTTTGGTATGAATTTTGAGAAAACAATGCATGTTTTTGATGTTTCTTCGGTAATTTTATACAAAAAAGTAGTTTCTGCTATGCCGTTTTTACCTCCATGAAGTGTTCGCTTACCATCATTAAGTGCTAACTGGTAGTTTTTACCATCAATCTGGTATTTACCACCCTGTATACGGCCCGCGAAACGTCCAATAGACTTCCCAAGATACATATTATCGTTAACATAACCTGCCACATCATTATAAGACATTAAGATATTAGTTCGCTTGAACTTAATCTGTTTGATTGCTGCTCCATAATTAAGAAGACTTAAAGTTAAATCTCCTCTTGTAACGAGAATCTCATCAATGACTAATCCATTAACTCGATGCTTTATTATTTCATACATTTAAAAACGCCTCCTACAAATTCAATGAAATCTTTAGAATGGTTATAGAAGACACCACAATTTTCTAGACATTGCTTAAACTCTGATCCAACCTCTTGTTTTAGAAATGCATCGAGACTGACATCTCCCCGATATTTTGTTTTTAGTTGCAAATACCAATTTTGCTGAATTCCTAAATCACTCATATTCACCTTAGTTGGATTTTTGAGAGCTTCTTTAACTTCTTTAAGCTCTTTATCAAGTCTTGGAGGCAAAATTGCTAATCCTAAAGCCTCAATTAGACCTATATTTTCTTTTTTAATGTGAAAATGCTCTGGATGAACATGAAAAACACCATCTGGATATACTTTATTGGTGTAATTATTGCGTAACATTAGGTAAACGATATATGTATTATTTAGTTTACGAATAATTGGATTTACACTATTATGTCTATCTTGTTTTGAATTTATAATACCTAGATCCTTATTTTGATAACTCTCCCATGCATTTTTTAGTAGATTTACTGCTTTTACAACAGACTTAGAATCATTACCTTCGATTTTAAGGGTCGAAATAGGCCAATTAAGCAACGAAACATCGGTATTTGAGTATTTAATCGTTGTTAAGCTTTTAGCTTGTTCTAAAGGAAAAGAATGCAAGCCACATTGATAATGGTTATGGGAAAGAATTGATCCACCAACTATAGGTAAGTCTGCATTCGAACCAATAATATATGTCGGAAATTGGTCAACAAAAGCAATTAATTCTTCAATTGTATTATTAGTTATCTTCAATGGCGTATGTAAATTTTTCACTACGATACTATGTTGATAGAAATAACTATATGGTGAAAATTGGAAAAAGAACGGTTGTTTATTCAGTTCTAATGGAATAATACGCAATGTTTGCTTATTCTTATCCAAATAATTGGTATATCCAACATTCTCAAGACATAAGTCGCATCTAGGACCAGTTTTAGACTGTTGATTCTTGGCCAATGCAATGGCTTTAGGATCTTTCTCTGGTTTAGAAAGATTAATGGTTATTTCTAACTTAATATCATCATCCTGATAATTAAAATGTTTGTTTTTCTTGATTGCGGCAAGTTTAACATAGTTAATATCGCAACAATACTTATAGAAGTCATCTAGCGCTACACTAGGACTTAGCGTATAGTCTTTCTTGAATCTTTGAACTACTTTGGTTTCACTCCAAGAGAAAACATTCATAATTTCGGTCTCAAAATAATCTTTTTGGTTATTAGTGATAATCTCATGCTTGATGGCATAATTCACTAAATCAACTAATAATGGTTCTAATTCAAGAACCTTATTTTTAGATTTATAATCTGAATATGCTTCATTAGTGCCAAAAAAACTAACTAGACGATAAAATGTTTTTTGCTTCTCATTTTCTTTGATTAAGCCTTTTGTTAGTCCATAATCAAGCAAAGCCCTAAACTTAGTCTGTAACATTATTCCAGCCCATTTTCATGCGTTTTATGGAAGTTATAGGCATCTTTAATGCAATCTTCAATCTGCGTGTGTTTCGGATGCCAATGTAACTCTTTCATGGCTTTAGAGCGTGATGCAACCAATATTGATGGATCGCCAGCCCGTCTTGGGCCATATTCAAAAGCAATTGGATGTCCGACCACCTTACTTGTAGCATCAATAATCTCTTTAACACTGTAGCCCGCTTCAGAACCTAAGTTAAAAACATCTGATTCTCCACCATCTAATAGCCTTTTAAGGGCTAATAAATGAGCAGAAATTAAATCTTCTATATGTAAATAGTCACGAATACATGTTCCATCCTTAGTTAGATAATCATTACCATATATAATTAGTTTATCTCTTCTACCTAAAGCTACATCAATTACTAAAGGAACTAGATGGGTTTCAGGTCGATGGTCTTCACCAATGACACCACTTGGGTCAGCGCCAGCCACGTTAAAGTAACGTAAAGCAATGTATTTCATGCCATAGGCCTGATCACACCACTTCATCATTTGTTCCATCATTACTTTGGTTTGGCCATAAGGATTTGTTGGATTTAAAGATGCATCTTCACTAATTGGAATCTTTTTAGGCTCACCATAAACGGCAGCCGAACTTGAAAACACGATATATTTAACCTTAAATTCATGCATGGTACTGAGTAGTGACTCAGTACCACTAACATTGTTTCTAAAGTATAACAAAGGCTTTTCCATGCTTTCTCCGACTAAAGAATTAGCGGCAAAATGGATGACACCTTCAATTTTATTCTCACTAAAAACTCTTCTTAAAAATGGAGCATCAAGAATATCTCCTTTATAAAACTGGGCTCTTGAATCAATGGCTTTGATGTGGCCCCGATATAAATTATCAACAACCACTACTTGGTAGCCTTCATCTAATAAACCCTTAACACAATGGGAACCGATATAACCAGCTCCACCAACCACTAATATTTTCATTCTGGAACCTCCACTTTTCTTGTACCTTCACTAATATTGACTTGATAAATGCTCGGAGTGCAACCGGTTAGATTTGTATAATTTGCTTGAACATCTTCGATAAAGGCTGCCACTCTTGAATTCTTAATTAAAACTACAACACAACCACCAAAGCCTGCGCCGGTCATTCTCGCTCCTTTAGCGTGATGTTTACGAGCAAAATCGACCAAAGTATTCAGTTCAAAGCAGGATACTTGGTAATCTTTTCTAAGTGAATTATGGGATTTAAACATTAATTTACCAAACTCAACTAAGTCGTGTAAAATTAAAGCTTGATAAGCTTCTTTTGTCCTTTCATTCTCACTAACACAATGCCGAGCTCGACGATATAACGTATAATCTTCGAATAAATCCTGGGCATTTCTTAATTGATCCATGGATAAATCACATAAATCCTTAATTGGATATTTCTTTTTGAGAATAGCTAAAGCTTTTTCACACTCACTCCGCCGTTTATTGTAACCCGAGTTAGTTAAACTTCTTCTTTTACCACAATTAATAATAATTAATTGATTACGGCCAATTTCTAAAGGAGCGTAATAATACTTTAAAGTTTCAGTATCGAGATATATGGCGTGATTTTCTCTTCCTAAAGAGACTGCAAATTGGTCCATTATCCCGCAATTTACTCCCACATACTTATTCTCGGCTTCTTGGCAATAAACCGCTTCTGTTACTTTATCCAGCTTAAAATCAAAGAGATCAACGCACATTTTCATAGTTAGCATCTCTAAAGCCGCAGAACTAGATAAACCGGAGCCGTTAGGTAAATCTCCATGAATCATCATTTCAAAGCCATGAGGGAACTTAAAACCATGTTTTTCAAGTATTACAATAACTCCCAAAACATAGTCATACCACTTCCCAACCGCAGTCGGACTTATTCCACCGATAGTTGTTTCATATGGTTTATCCTTAACATTTAGAGAAATCAGAACGATTTTATCATCCTCTAAAGGCCGAATCGTACCATATAATCCTAATGATATAGCGCAGGGAAAAACGTGACCCCCATTATAATCAATATGTTCTCCAATTAAGTTTACTCTACCAGGTGAAAAGTAAGCCACTTTAAGTGGTTCTTGATACCTCTCTAAGTAACCTTTCTTGAGAACTTCCATGCTTAACCCTCGTTTCTAATAACTCCAGTGGCAATTTCTCGGATGAGTAAATCACCAGCATAAATCTTAATAGTTGCTGTTCCTCTTAGGCCCTTAGAACGGACATAGAAGGATAAAGAACCACCAATTAAACTAGCTGTATTTGGACCGATATTTTCAACCGCTCCCATCGCACTAATGCGAATGATATCGTTAGCATAATCAACTTGGTTACCAAATTGATCAACTTTAGTAACATCAATCTTCATCACATCATAAGTGCCCTCTTCTTCAAACTGTGGTTCAGAAATTGCAATTTGGTATTTGCAATCATGCGGAACACCCACACTCTTAGAAATGACTTCTTTTTCATCTTTCATACCAACAAAACGATAATAATCAGCCCCATCAAGGGCTAAATTAGTAAAATATGTCGAATATAATCTCGTTGCATCTGCAACTGTTAGATTATATTTCTTCAATAGTTTTAACATCTTACTCTTTTGTAATAAAGAGATGGAATCAAAACCATGGGAAGCAATTTGGAGCATCAAAGCTTTAATAACTTCGCCATCACTTGCTTCAATACCCTCTTTCTTAGCCATAATATCCCCGACTAAATCATGGACAATAAACGGTGCATGCTTTAAGTGTGGATAGTGTTCTTTATCAGGTAAAATCTTACCAATCTCTTGTTCACCCTTAAAAAGTTTAATGTAATCGACATTGGAGAAAATCACAACTGGTTGTTGAACCATCTTGTCTAAATCGCCGATAGCTAAGTTTGAACAGACTTCAAGAACAGGTTCTTCATCAGTTTGACTCCGGTAAACATAAGCGGCATATTTTGGTAAACGATACATATCTAAAACTCCATGGTAACAAATTCTGTCACCACTACCAAATTGTTTATGGGTATTATAGTCGGCAAAACACCAACCAATAGCGCCACTAATTTGTGGATATTCCATTGCATCATTAATAACCCGAGCATGTCTTAAGGCTTGATCAACCCGATTTGGAACTGGATCAAACTTCTTAGTTGGATGCATATGGCCATTATGTTCGGTAATTAAGTATGGGACATTGTCTTTAATGACTTTCTTCGGCTTTGTCACACCTTCATTTGTGCCATCATGAATGAAGTCATTATAGGTATAAACATCTTCTAATAATTCACTATTGGCAAAGTTACGAACCCCACCAATAGCCCGGTATTTATCATATTCTCGAATCTTATTATAAGTTGCAGTATATAAAGCATAATCATCAACCGATTCATCTACTCGACTTCCAAAAATTACGATAGCTGGGTGGTTAAAGTATTGAATTACCATTTCTTCGGTGGCTTTAATTAAGTTCTTTTTCCAAGTATCATCACCTAAATGTTGCCAACCTGGTACTTCAATGAAACCTAGTAAACCAATCTCATCCAAGCAATCATAGAAATGCTGACTTTGTGGATAATGGCTGCTTCTAACGATATTGCAATGTAAATAGTCTTTGAGTAAATAAGCATCAAGTCTTTGTTGAGATTTTGGCATTGCATAACCTACATATGGATAGGCTTGGTGCCGATTTAAACCAATTAATTGCACTCTTCTACCATTGAGATAGAAACCTTCCGGAGTAAAAGTAGCAGTCCGCATCCCAAAACGGTCAAACCGCGTATCAACAACTTTATGATCGATGATAAGTTCAGTCTTGAGTTGGTATAAATATGGATCATCTAAGTCCCAAATATGAGCATTAGGAACAGGTAATTTAACAACTACCCCTTCATTATTTTCATAACGAGCTTCGCCATCACTGACCATTTGACCACCAGCATCAATGACTTGATAATGCAAACGATATTCATCAACTGGACGTCTTAATTTATATTGAATTTCAATTTCTTTGTTATCGATAGGTGAAATTAAAGCATATTCTAAGTATTCTGGCTCTAATACTTCAAGATAAACTTCCCGATAAATACCACCATAAGTGAGATAATCAATTACGCCCCCAAAAGGTGGAATACTTGGATCTTCACTAGCATCAACTTTAACTAATAAAACATTATCACGATCAAACATGATAAAACGTGAAATATTGACATCAAAAGCGGTATAACCACCTTGATGTTCTCCGGCTTTTTCACCATTAATAAAAACTTCGCATTTGTTCATAACACCTTCAAAGTGCAAACGAACTACTTTATTCAAGGAAGCAATACTAAGTCTAAAGATTTTAAGATAAGTTGCTGTTGTTTGATAACTTTCCTCATCAAAGTAATTGTATGGGAGTTCCTTAATGGTATGCGGCAAATTAACCCGGTGTGTACCCGAGATATTCTTTGCTCCAATATATTCCTCTTTGAAATCTGGAATAAACTGCCAATCATAATTTAAATTTTTACGCATTTTTCTTTACCTCCTTGAAAGTATATAAACGTGACCCAAAGTCACCTAGAATTCGAACATCGTCACTAAGACCTGTCCCCGTAAACTGATGTTTCGGGAAGAAGCCCCAATTTTCTAATTGCTTACCATTGATAACTAAATCTTCACTTTCAGTCTTAAACTCATAATATTTAGCAATGGTATTTTGTAAGAAATGGTCTTCTTTTAGTTTAATCGGTGAAACATAATTAATCATGGTCCCAAAGGTTTTAATATCAATTAGTTGGGGCCGATTATGAATCTCATAATCCTGATCCAATAAACCATAGACTTTCAGTTTATCGACTTCTGGATATGGAATAGCTAAGGCTTGATAATTACCAAGAATTGCTTCACTCCCATCCTCACTCACGACCTCAAAACCGCATTGATTATTGTCCCAAGGATCAATTGTTCGATAGAAAGTTCCATATTGGAACAAATGACGCCACTTTTTATAGAACTCAATTTGATTTTTGACACTGGTTTTTTCGATCTTACTTAAGGAGGTCAAATCTAATTCATAACCGAGAAGTCCAAAAGCTGCCACATTGAATTTAGTTTCAATTGAAGTCTTTCTAAACATCTGGTGATTGGTATTAGCCGAGACATGAGCCCCAATAACAGATGGTGGATAAAGTAAAGATGTCCCTGCTTGAATTTGCCATCTCTCATAAGGGTCTTGATCATCGCTACACCAAATTTGAGGAGTGTAACAAAGTTGACCCAAATCAAAACGATTGCCACCACTTGCACAACCCTCAAAAAGGATATTTGGAAACTTATTTACTAAACTACCTAAAAGTTCATAATAACCAAGATAATAACGATGGACATAACCTTGTCGCGTTTCACTATCTAAATAAGTGGAATAAATATCACTCATATTCCGGTTACAATCCCATTTTACATATTCAATATTGGCTGATGAAAATAGAGAAGATAAAGTTTCTTTTAGATAAGTGACTACACTTGGATTAGCTAAATCTAGCATGGCTTGATTACGCCCAAAAGCCAAATCATATTTAGGATGCTTCATCACCCAATCTGGATGAGCTTTATATAACTCGCTATCGTAAGAAATCATTTCTGGTTCAACCCAAAGGCCAAACTTAAGACCGGCTTGGTTAACTTTTTTAGCCAGACGAGTTAGCCCTCCCCGAATTTTTTTAGTATTAACGAACCAATCACCTAGAGAAGACGTATCGTCATTCCGATGCCCAAACCAGCCATCATCTAATACAAACAGTTCAATGCCCAGTTCTTTGGCACTTTGAACAATACTTAAGAGTTTAGTCGCATTAAAATCAAAATATGTCGCTTCCCAATTATTAATTAAAATTGGGCGATCTTGAAATTGAAAAGTGCCACGCACTATGTGATGACGAACAAAAGAATGGAAATTCTGACTCATTTTATTTAAACCATTCTTAGAATATGTCATTATTGCTTCTGGAGCAGAAAAAGTCTCACCCGGTTTAAGGAACCATTTGAATTCAAAAGGATTAATCCCAGCTTGAACTCGTAGTGAGCTAAAAGAATTTTTTTCAACACTAAAGCGGTGATTACCACTATAAACCAAACTAAAACCATAGCATTCACCATAGTTTTCTTGGCAATCTTTCTTCTTTAAACAGAGGAAAGGATTATTATCGGCGCCACTAACGCCAAGTTTTGAATCAATATAATAAACTCCATTACTAATTTCATGATTGGTTGGATGTCTTTCACGAGCCCAACTACCAACTAAAGTAATGGCTTCAAAATCACTATCGAAATGATCAAATGAAAGTGACATAACTTTATCGAGTTCTAGTTTTTCTTGACTATTATTAATAATTGAAACGCTTCTAGTAATAACATCACTGTCACTAAAACTGGAATAAAATAGGTCTACTCCAATATGGCTAATTTCATCACTTAAATGAACTATTAGGGTTGTGGCATTATTTCCACTAGCTGAAGGTAAACCTGGAATTTCTTTCTTACCCTCCATTATTTCATGACTTTGATATTTCAAATCAAGCAGATGCGAACCATCTTCATGCGTCAACTCAAGCGCTGGTTCACGCATATCTCCTTTACCATAAAAAGGATACTCATAGAGAGTATGAAACATGGAATAAGGGGGATTAGAACTATACATAATAGTATTGCCGGTTGGGCAACTATAAGTTTTAAATAAGGTAGAAAAATCACCATTTTCAGGGAGTTTAGCCCCATAATAAAGGTGGACCAAGTGCTTAAAGTCATTGACCTTAAATAAATAACTGGTCGATAGTGTTGTTATTTGAAAGACTTGCGACTTTGCATTGTAAGAGACAGACATACGATGACCTCCCTTATTGTTATTTGATTTTATTATAACCTATTTTCATTGGTTATTCAATTTTCAATACTAAAAAGAAAAAAGATAGTATTTCTACTATCTTTTAAAAGTATCTTTAAAACGGTTGAAAATGCTCTTTGACCCTTTCTCTTCCAACTCTTTGAGTCGGGTGTAAAGGTCTTTCTCTTCTCTTGAGAGTTTAGTTGGAGTCTTAATCTTAATGTGAACGAATTCATCACCATAATTACTACTTCTTAGGTCTTTAAACCCTTTTCCTTTAACTCTTAAGATTTGATTATCTTGAATTCCAGCCGGAACGACTAATTCGACATCACCATAAACGGTTGGAACATCGATTGAACAGCCAAGCGCTGCATCAGTGAATGATAATGGAATTTCAATATGAATATCCCGGCCTTCTCTAGTAAAGGTATTATGGCTAGCCACAATAATTTCAACATAGAGATCACCATTTGGGCCACCATTACTGCCCCGTTCCCCTTTATTAGGAACTCGGATTTGTTGACCCGAAGCAATACCTGCCGGAATCTTAACATCAATTGTAGTCCGCTTTTTACTATAACCTTGACCACCACAAACATGGCATTTAACACGAATGTTTTTACCACGTCCGCGACAATTTGGACAAGTTGTTTGTGTTCTAATTGCTCCGAAAGGAGTATTTTGAGTGGCCATAACTACGCCAGTGCCACCACAACGCGAACAAGTTTCATAATCACGTGGCGAATCTGCTCCAGTTCCACCACAGTTAGAACATGGTTCATCAACTGTAAGATTAATAGGAACAGTTTTACCAATGACTGAATCCATAAATTCAATCTTAATTTGAATAAAACGATCTTCACCCTTCATTGGTCCACTTCTTTGAGTTTGTCTTTGTTGACCCCCTCCAAAGAAAGAACTGAAGATATCGCCTAAATCTACATCACCAAAGTTTTGAGAGAAGCCACCAAATCCAGCGCCAGCACCTCCGGCACCAGCTCCTGAACTAGCAGCTTGTGGATCAACACCAGCAAAACCATATTGATCATATAAACTCTTCTTACTAGAGTCGGACAAAATATCATATGCTTCTTGAACTTCCTTAAATTTAGCTTCCGCATCGGGAGCTTTATTTAAATCAGGGTGATATTTTTTGGCCAATGTTCTGTAAGCTTTTTTGATTTCAGCATCTGAAGCATTTTTACTGACACCTAACACTTCATAATAATCACGCTTTTGTGCCATGTTTTTCCACCTTTCTAAGACGAAGTATTAGGGGGAATTGTCCCCCTAAATACTATTGTTTCTCTTTGTATTGAGCATCGACAACTTCTTGGTCATCTGCCGCTTTCTCAGCGGTGCCAGCTTGTTGTCCTTGTTGGGCTTGTTGTTGAGCAGCATATTGTTGCATAGAAGCAGCTACCTTCTCAAGCTCATCAATCTTCTTACGTAAAGTATCCATATCATTAGAATTAATTGCAGCTCTTAACTCATCCTTGAGTTTAGTTGCTTCTTCTTTTTGTTTTGGATCAATCTTATCGCCACCCTCAGCTAGAGAGTTATCGATAGAAAGAATGTATTGCTCAGCTTTATTCTTGAGTTCAACTTCATCTTTACGCTTATCATCTTGCTCCTTGTTCATTTCAGCTTCTTTGACCATCCGATCAATATCAGACTTGCTTAAACCAGAAGTTCCAGAAATAGTGATTGATTGTTCCTTATTTGTATCAAGGTCCTTAGCAGCAACATTAACGATACCGTTAACATCGATGTTGAAAGTAACTTCAATACGAGGTTGACCACGACGAGCCGGCTTAATGCCATCGAGTTTAAAGTTACCTAGTAACTTATTATCTCTGGCCATTGGCCGTTCACCTTGGAAGACCATGATATCAACAGCAGGTTGATTATCTTCCGCAGTGGAGAAAACTTGTGACTTAGTTGTAGGAATAGTTGTATTTCTACCAATTAAGACAGTCATAACGCCACCTAAAGTTTCAATACCGAGTGAAAGTGGTGTGACATCGAGTAATAAGACATCCTTGACATCACCTGCAATAACTCCGCCTTGAATAGCTGCACCAATTGAGACAGCTTCATCAGGGTTAATTGAATGGTTTGGTTCCTTTTGAAGAAGTTTCTTAACTAAAGCCACCACGGCTGGCATTCTGATAGAACCACCAACTAGTAAGACTTCGCTGAGATCTTTTGGAGCCAACTTAGCATCGCTTAATGCTCTCTTCACTGGACCTTCGCATCTAGCAAGTAAGTCCTTAGTTAAATCTTCAAACTTAGCCCGAGTTAATTCACCACTGTAGTTGACTGGACTACCATTCTTCATAGCCAAGAAAGGTAATGTGATTGAAGTAGTCATTTGACCTGATAATTCAATCTTAGCCTTTTCAGCAGCATCTCTTAGACGTTGCATAGTCATCTTATCGTTACGGACATCAACTCCGCATTGATTGTTAACATCTCTCGCTAACCAATTCATGACAGCTTCATCCCAGTCATCACCACCGAGGTGAGAATCACCTGAGGTTGAGATAACTTCGAATGTACCATCACCAATTTCAAGAATTGAGACATCGAATGTTCCACCGCCTAAATCAAAGACAAGAATCTTGCCTGATTTATTGCTTTGCATACCATATGCGAGTGCTGCTGCGGTAGGTTCAGAGATAATTCTTTCAACCTTTAACCCAGCAATAGTGCCAGCATCCTTAGTTGCTTGACGTTGAGCATCGTTAAAGTAAGCAGGAACAGTGATGATTGCTTTTTCAATCGGCCGGCCTAAGTTAGTTTCAGCATATTTCTTCATATATTGAATGATCTTAGCTGAAATTTCTTGTGGTGTGAAATCCTTGTTAATACAAGAGATATGGACCTTTTCATTAGTGCCCATTTTTCTCTTAATAGAGGAGACTGTGTCAGGATTTGTAATAACTTGACGCTTTGCAGCATCACCAACAATCTCTTCGCCATCGCTCTTAAAAGCAACGACTGATGGAGTAGTATTCTTACCCTCTGGGTTTGGAATAACCTTCCATTTACCATCATCTTGAACGTATGATACAACTGAGTTAGTTGTACCTAAGTCAATACCAATAATTACTTCTTTTGCCATAATAATTTATCCTCCTATTAATTGCTAGCCTTGCTAGCAGTTTCTTTCTTTTCGACTTTTTCTTCTGCTTTTTTAAGTTTAAAAACCTTAACTGAAGCGGGACGAATCAATCTGTCTTTCAACATGTAACCATTTAATAAGAACTCGGCGATGTGGTTATCTTGTTTTTCATCGCTAGTTTCAACCGTATCGACCACTTGTTCTAACTTGGAATTAAATAAATCTCCAACTTTAGGAGTGACAGGGCTAACGCCCTCACTTTCCAAGGTATTCTTAAGTAGTGTATATACGTATTCGAAGCCAATCCGATAATCTTTGGCTTCCTTAGTAGGTGGTTCCATCTTGAAAGCTAATTGAAAACCATCTAGAACCGGTAATAAGTCTTCCACTAAAGATTCAGAGCGATACTTTAAGGAACGATCATATTCACCCTTATAATACTTGCATTGGTTTTCATAATAAGCCGCTGTACTTAGAGCTTTTGTGAAACGCTCTTGCATCGCATCATACTCTTCTTTTGGAACGAGGTTCTTTTCTTTTTTCTTGAACTTTTTTAATCCTTTTTCTTCAGTTTCTGGAGTTTCAGGATTGGTTTTTGTTTCATCCATTTAACTATCACTCTCTTTCTTTGTTATATGTCTCTAGGGCCTCTTGGAAATACTTTAAGATTTTAATTGCCTTATCGTAATCCATTCTCGTTGGTCCTACCAGCGCTATCTGACTGGTCTGATTATCAGATATGTTGAGTTTGGCACTAATAACTGCAATATCATCAAGATTTGATTGAATTGAGTTTTCATCACCGATTAAGACTGTGACATCATCAGTTCCCACTAAATTCTTCCAAGCTTCATCATTTTCTAATAATTTAACTAGTTTCTTAAGCTTTGGAATATCAGTTAGGAACTCAGGTTGTTCTAAAACATTTTCTCGACCAAAGACATTCATCCGATCATTACTGAAACTCTTGAAGACTTCCATTAGGGCTTTGAAAACAATGTCATAATGTTTAACGTTTTCAGCAATAATTGGTTGTAATGCATCAATTTTCTCAACTACATTATCTAGAGCCGTTCCCGCAATTCTATCGTTGATAATCTCAATACATTTCTCAACATCTTTGATTCCAACTTGAACTGGAATTGAGAACATTTTGTGTTCAATGTGACCACAATCTGTAATAAAGATGGCGACTGCACTACTATCATTAATTGGAATTAATTGAACTTTTTGTAAACGTTCTTGTTTTCCATCAGGTCCAAGCATGACCGAGGTCAAGTGAGTCATTTGTGCAATAATCTCACAACCCTGCTTAATGACATTATCGATTTGGAAATCCGATTTGGAGAATAAAGCTTGAATCTTTTGCTTCGCTTCAGGATCAATCTCATCATCTTCCCTTAGATAATCAACGTAGTAACGATAACCCGAAGCACTAGGAACTCTTCCACTTGAGGTATGAGTCTTTTCTAGATAACCTAGGTTTTCGAGCTCTGCCATTTCATTTCGAATAGTAGCACTAGAATAAGGTAATTTATATTGATCAAGTAAGGTTTGTGATCCTACAGGTTCTGCGGTCTTCACAAAGTGTTCAACAATCAGTTTTAAGATCTGTTGTTTTCGATTTAAACTTGCCATAAACAGCCTCCTTTTAGCACTCTTTTTCTCGATTGCTAAGTGCATTATATCACTTTTACTAGCACTGTCAAGCATTTAGTGCTAATTATTTTAAACAAATAAAAAACCCATCTTAGATGGGTTATCTATTCCGTATTTTAGTTGTTTTACTATTACTACAGGCATCAAACAATGATATTTGTGTCCGATAAATTAGCATGTATGGAACATTGAAGACTGCAAGTGGGAAGGCTGTTTGTAAAAGTGAGCGAATCACACATTTTCCAAACGGCATCTTAGAATTATCTTCATTCACTACCCTAACATTGAAGATGATGCCACCTAGCGATACCCCCTTGAAGAAAGCAAAGCAAATCAAGATATAGAAGAAGTATAAGATAATCGCATAAAACCTGATTGGAGTAAAGTAGTAAGCTAGATATGCCGCAAATGGAAGTCTAAACCCAAAAAGCCTAACCAAACCAAAGGATAATAAGAACATTATGGCATAATCAAAACAATAGCAAACGAATCTTGCTTGGAAATTTGCTTTCATCTTCTCACCCTCCTTAATAATCTAGGTTTAATGTTAATTCAGCGATAATAGAATTCGAGATATAGATACCCTTTTCAGTAATATAGATATGTGCGTCATCATAAGACATTAAATTTTGTCCCACTAACATTTTAACTTTTTGGCTAAAAACTTCAAGAAATACTTTATTAAAGCGTTTTTGATAATCTTTGAAGTCAATTCCACTTTTGAGACGTAAGTTCAACATAATATACTCAAATTCTTCTTCATTACCTTGAATCAAATGCTCATTTATCCGCGTAACTCCGTGGTTATAAGCAATAATTGATTTGGTGTTATCGTAACGAACTTTAGCGACATAGCCACTACTACCTGGACCTAAGCCTAAGTATTCCTGATCATGCCAATAAACAAGATTGTGTTTCGAAACATGTTCATTTTTAGCAAAATTACTAATTTCGTAGCGACTATAACCAGCTTTGGCTAGAACCCGATTAATCTCTTCATACATCGCATATACTTTGTCATCGTTTAAGGCTTTTATTCCTTGATTTGCAAAGATGGTGTGTTCTTCTATTTGAAGTGGATAACAAGAGATATGTTCAACTCCAAGTTCTAAATACTTTTGAAGATCTTGACCTAAGACTTTTTTAGTCTCACGCGGAAATCCAAACATTAAATCTGCTGATATATTTGTGATACCGTGCTCTTTGAGCATTTTAATCAAACTAATTACTTGTTCTTCACTGTGTTTTCGACCAAGCAGTTTCAAATACTCGGGATTGAATGTCTGAACTCCAATAGATACACGATTAACTTGGTATTTTGCCATTAATTTGACTTTATTCTCGTCACATGACTCGGAATTAACTTCAACAGTAAATTCGCCGTTTTGTTTCAAAAACTTACGAGCAATTAATAATAAAGTTTCAAATTCTTGTTGATTTAGTGCCGAGGGAGTCCCTCCGCCTAGATAAACACTATTTACCCGTAAATCAGCATATGGAGTTGCTTCTTTTTGGAGCATCTTTAAGTATTGCTCTGCCCAACCGTTGTTATAAAACACTTTAGTAAAATCGCAATAATTACAAATATGACTGCAAAAAGGGACATGGATATAGACTGCTTCAATCATTTATGACTTTCCTTTGGCGTTTCAATCTTAGTGGTTTCAAGCATATTAGCAACCTCATCTTGAGCAATTTGTTTTTGGCTCTTCTTTGGTGGCTTACTAGCTGGATTACGATGAATTAACTTCCTTAATAAGAAGACAATTCCTACTAATCCCCCACAAATCAATAAAATATACAATAGTGGCATTAGAACTCACCGCCAATTTTAGTAGCAGGTGTATAAACGAACTTATTCTTTAATTGTTCCTTGCGGTACAAACCTAATGAAGTTAAGAAATCCATTGATGTTCTAGCCGTTTCATAGGCGCATTCATTAAATTTCTTAAATTGACCGATTGTGTAATAACTACCATAAACTCGGTGAGTTGCAAAGAAGAGAGCTTGCCGATATTTCAATAGTGGTTGCATTTCCACTAAACGTTGAGCATATTCGGTCTCTTCTAGTCCTTCTAACGAATCTAAATCAAGTTTAATATCATTAGACAATGGTTGGGCCATCACTTTTGGTGCCACATATTGCTCTTGTGGTTTAGGTTTTTCTTTTGGAGCAACAACAGGTTGTTCTTGAGGTTTAACTTCTTCACTTTGAATAACTGGCTCAACCTTAACTTCAGGAATTGGAGTTGGTTCAACCACTGGTGTAACTTCAACTTGTGGCTTCGTTATTTCTTCTTCAACCACAGTTTCAGTAACTTTAATCTCAGGTTCTTCTTTCTTGGCTTCAAACTTTAAGAAAGGATCTTGTTCAAATTCATAAGTACTCTTTTTAGATTCGACTGGAGCAACAAAAGGTTTAATAATATCCACTTCATTTTCTGGTGGTTCTTTTTCTTCACTTTCACGCTCTGGTTCGATTTCTTGATGGACAATCTTTTCTTCGATAATTGGTTGTGGCACTGGTTTTTCAATATAGACCGGGACCTCTTTCTCAACTACCTTTTCAACAACTTTTTCAATAACTCGAACATTGCCATAACTTGGTTCTGGTTCAGGTAATGTCATCAAGGCTTTACAACGCCATTCAATGGCATCATAAGCAAGTCTTGATAAGAAGACCACGCCATAAGTCATGTCACCACTATGTTTAATTTCTTCAAATTGAGTGATAAACTCACCATGCTTTTGCAAAATAAATTCACCGATAGAAAGATAATATGAGGACGCCCCATAACCAGCTTGTTGTAGGACTTTCATAAATAATAAAGTAGCAATTTCTTCATTGAAGTTTTGGAATGGTTGAATATACATAAGATCAATGAATAAAATTGAGGCTACGATAAATGGCGAAAGTGAGAAACCAGCATTATAATAATCAAAAAACTGATTCATTAATTCTGGAATTGCCAGATAGTCAGCCGACTCAGCAATATTATTTTGAGTCCGATATATTTGACTAGGATCAGTTAAATCACTCCCCAAAAGTTTGGACAATAAATCTTTAAATAAGTTCTTATCGATTGGTAGGTTTGGATGATCGACTAAATAACGATGAGCATTATAAAAGCCATACAATGGCGTATTCTTCAGTTGCAAATTATTGTCATCCATTAAGATTTCAATATCTTTTTCACCAATCTTATAATCTTTTTGCATGGACATCACAAATAAATCTTCCTTGATGACTTCATGTTTAAATTGATCTAAAGATTTGGTTTCAGAGATTGCTTGCCGATTTTTATACTTTTCAAATTGGGCAGAAAACTTGACCATTTGACGTTCGGCCTCATTGCTAATACCCATAATATAAGGTGTTAGAACAATACTAAAAGGAATATGATTAAAACGTTTAATATCAAGTGAAAACCGATACTTCTCACGGTAATCAGTCACTTGACGCCAAATGTTGTCGGCCATATTATTGCCGAGTTGTTCAGCAACTTCTTTCTTGGATAGATATTCAATATCTGTATACATTTTATCAAAACGATTATTAGCCATACTCTCACCTCGATTTTATTATACCATAAATATAGATATAATCTATATTTTTCTAACTAAAAAACTACTAATTTAATTGATTAGTAGTTTTAATCGTCATCATCTACCGATAAAACAGCCATAAAAGCCTCTTGTGGAACTTCTACAGTTCCAATGGCTTTCATCCGCTTTTTACCTTCTTTTTGCTTTTCTAAAAGTTTCTTTTTACGGGTAATATCACCGCCATAGCACTTAGCCAAAACATCTTTTCTAACTGCCTTGATATTTGTTCTAGCAATGACTTTTCCACCAATGGCAGCTTGAACTGGTACTTCGAATTGTTGCCGTGGAATGATTTTCTTAAGGCGCGATGTTAAGCGTTGGCCCATATCAAAAGCTTCTTCTTTATGGACAATGGTTGCTAAAGCATCAATTGAATCACCGTTTAATAAGATATCTAACTTGACTAGATTCGATTTCTTATAACCGGACATTTCATAATCTAAAGAGGCATAGCCTTTTGAACAAGACTTAAGTTTATCAAAGAAATCAAAAATAATCTCAGCTAATGGGATTTCGTAACTTAAAATCATTCTTGTCTCATCAACATAAGTTAAGTCCTTGTATGTGCCCCGTTTATCTTGGCAAAGTTTCATCAAATCTCCAACATAGTCTTTAGGAGTCATTATCGATGCTCGAACATAAGGTTCTTCAATATGATCAATATAAACTGGATCTGGTAAAGCAGCCGGATTATCCAACTCCTCCATTGTTCCATTAGTTTTATAAATATGATAAACGACAGATGGCGCCGTGCAAATTAAGTTCAAATTATATTCTCTTTCAAGTCTTTCTTGAATTACATCCATATGGAGTAGGCCCAAGAAGCCACATCTAAAGCCAAAACCTAAGGCTTGTGAGGTTTCAGGCACGTAGAGCAACGAAGCATCATTAAGTGATAATTTGTCTAGAGCTTCTCTTAAAGCATTGTAATCGTCATTATCTACAGGGAACAAGCCACAATAAACCATTGGCATCATTCTCCGATAACCAGCCAAAGGCTCGTTAGCTGGATTGTTAAGTAACGTAATTGTATCACCAACATGGACATCTTTAACATTCTTAATGGTGGCTGCTAACCAACCCACTTCGCCCGCTTCAAGAATATCGGTTTTTTGCTCTTTTGGTGTTCTAATTCCTAATTCTGCCACTTCATAAACAGCACCAGTAGCCATTAGTTTAATTTGATCTTTTAGTTTAACGCAACCTTCTTTAACACAAATCGAAATAACTATGCCTCGATATGAGTCATAAAAAGAGTCAAATATTAAAGCTTGTAATGGTTTATTTCTATCACCCGATGGAGCTGGAATGTCTTTAACAACCGCTTCCAAAACAGCTTGGACATTTAGACCAGTTTTGGCTGATATTTGAGGCGCATTTGAAGCATCAATCCCAATGTTATGTAATTCCTCAATGACCATCTTCGGTGAGGCACTAGGTAAATCAATCTTGTTGATGACTGGAATTACTTCCAAATTGTTATCAACCGCTAAATAGAGATTTGCTAAGGTTTGGGCTTCTACTCCTTGAGTAGCATCAACGACTAGAACGGCGCCTTCACAAGCAGCCAGACTTCGCGATACTTCATAAGAAAAGTCCACATGCCCCGGTGTATCAATTAAGTTGAAGTAGTAAGTTTCTCCATCTAAGGCATTATATTTGATTTGAACTGAGTTGAGTTTAATGGTAATTCCTCTTTCTCTTTCCAGATCCATATTATCGAGAATTTGTTCTTTCATTGAGCGTTTTTCAACGGCTCCGGTCAACTCCAAAATCCGGTCAGCCAAAGTTGACTTACCGTGATCAATATGAGCGATGATTGAAAAGTTACGAATTTTCGATTGGTCTATTGTCATAATTTCTCCTAAATGAGTTGTTCTTTTAACAAGGACTTACCCAAGCCATTAACTAGTTCTTGAGCAGTCATTTTACGTTTTCCCTCTAATTGAACTTCTTCTAACTTCAAGGCTCCGTCCTTAGTTTTCACTAGGATTCCATCTTTTATATCAAGAATAGTTCCGGCTGGTTCATCACCTTTATGGGTTTCAATTTGAGTTCTATATACCTTTAAATGTTGGCCATTTAAGGTAGTATAAGCACCAGGATGAGGGTCTAAGGCTCGAATATGATTGAAAACTGCCCGCGAAGGTAAATTCCAATCAATTCTTTCTTCTTCAGGTTTGATATTGTAACCAAAAGTTACTTCGGCTTCATCTTGTTCAATACCTTCAACTGTGCCTGCTAAATAATCAGGTAAGAATCGTGACAAAATTAAAGCGCCTAAATCGCTGAGTTTATCCGATAACGACTCAAGATTGTCATTATCGACAATTGGTAAAGTGGATTGAGTATACATTTTACCTGCATCCATCTTTGCCACCATATCAATAATGGTAATACCCGTCTCAAAATCATCGTTCATAATTGCACGATGAATCGGAGCACCACCTCTTAGTTTTGGTAACAAAGAAGCGTGGACATTAATGCAACCAAAGCGCGGTAAATCTAATAGGCCTTGGGGAATAATTTGTCCATAAGCACAAGTAATAATTAAATCTGGATTCCAAGTCTTAATTGTTTCATAATCATCTTTAATATGCTCTGGTTGAAAAACTGGAATCTCATTTTCCAAAGCCAGCTTTTTAGTTGGAGTTGGTAAAATTTCTTTTTTGCGTCCAACTGGTCGATCCGGTTGGGAAACTAAGCCAACCACATC
>Ga0265294_10000019_pt1 | contig 169981 bp, 134 predicted proteins | sample MunlanPumphouse3_FD_192504 | JGI IMG/M metagenome (GOLD analysis project Ga0265294, IMG submission 192504) | Groundwater microbial communities from a municipal landfill in Southern Ontario, Canada - Pumphouse #3 | ecosystem: Environmental > Aquatic > Deep subsurface > Groundwater | place... | reverse complement strand
GCGTGGGAGTGTAGCAATATTTTTTTATTTTTCTTGCTTATGTGGCTCAATTAAGCAAAACTCCTTGACCCAACCTTGACCCAACCTTGACCCAACCTTGACCCAACCTTGACCCAACCTTGACCCCACCTTGACCCAACCTTGACCCAACCTTGACCCAACCTTGACCCAACCTTGACCCAACCTTGACCCAACCTTGACCCAACCTTGACCCAACCTTGACCCAAGGAAGTTTACATAATATCTCAAAATCTTCCAAAATCCCGATATTTCGGGACGAAGTGAGTCCCGAACTGAGGTGGCCATCTATAATGTGCTTTCCGTCTAATTAATGTTTTGGGCTATAATTATATAGAGGAGCTAGCTTTTGATAATAGATCTATTTACATCATTATATCGATTAAATTCCGGATGTTAATCCGCATTAAAGATTAATTTGGACAGCTGTGAGTGCAAATAAAAAAAATGATTTTTTTATTTGCAACAAGCGCAAAAGCCTTTATTATATAACAACAATAACAAAATCAACCGGTGTAATTATCCGTACTCACTCATATAAAACTATAATTTTAGAGATAGCTGTTTTAAGCCTTTGTGTCTATAATGAAAAAAGGGTGCCATATGTTTACTTCAAGAAATTTATTCAAGAACATTAAAAGTGTTTTATTGTTCGCCGTATGTGGTTTTAGTGCTTTAATGGCAACAGATGCCTTGATCAGAATCAGTTTGGAGGATTATATGAATGCCTCCTTATTGGTCAAAAACGGAATAGACATCCTTGTCGAAGAAGATGATATGATCCTTGGTAGATGTGCAAATCCAATTCTTGACCTGCTTGATGAAGGCAATTTGGCTTATAATGAAATTAAATCTTACGATCACCTTTTTCGTGAAGATCTTTCACCAATAGCCAATGGTGGTATTCCAATTGGTGTTGTTGTTGATCGCGGGTCCCAAGGAGCCGGTGGTTGGCATCAGGGTGTCGCTATGGCAGGCTCTGTTCTTGCTTATATGGAAAGGAATGTAGATGGCCAGTTGCCGGGTTTTACGTTCTGGGACATGGAAAAAGATTCTACTTGGCATCATTATATAGATACTGATCTTGATGGTGATGAGGCGCTTTTTATGGCCGCCAGTGATAATAAAATATATTATACCTTTCACTTTTCAAATCCAGCGATAAGTAATTCTGATATGCGTTATTACTGGTATAATACTAAAAGCGGAGAACATGGTGAGGTAAAAAACTTTGGTTACGGTTTTGAAGGCTTTGGTGTGTCTGATACCTGGATGATGCGGGTCGGTAGCAAGGGTACGGGCTGGAATAATCAAATCTTAGCACATAATATAGAAACTGGGGTCCGCTTTGAACTTCTTGCAGATTCTACGGCTGGAAACTGGGGATATAATTATGATAATTTTGGTGGACCCAGGACAAATGGAAATACTGTCGTTTATACATATACAGATAGAGCCACTTATACACCTGATCTAAAAGTATTTAGTCTTGGAGCGGATGGTGTGCATGGAACAGCGGATGACCTTAGCGGGACTTTAAGCACTACGGGGCACAGGTATGGAAATTATCAGGTTGATGGTCGCTATATTGTGTGGGTTGAAAAAACACTAAGTGATGAAGGAAATATTCGTGCCTACGATATGGGACCTGATGAATTGTTTGGTACAAGCGATGATGGTGGCGCCTTCGATGTGTGTACAAATGTCGCAGAACAATCGACAGTAAGAATTGATGACAACATTATTTTATGGCAAGATAAACGAAATTCATCCGCCGATACGGATTATGATCTTTATGGCTATGATCTTAAAACATCCACCGAATTCCGTTCAACACCATCAACTGACGATTTTCTATTAGTAGATTTTTCTGATGGTGAGGCAATTCTTCTTAAAAAAGATTGCGATGATCCAAATAACAACAATGATATTTATTCACTAAATATTTTTGGTCGCATTCAATCTGATTTTTATCGTATAGATATTCCGAGTTCAGGGAATCCTCAAGCCATGTCACTTTTAACCGGGGATCTAAATACAGCGCCATATTCATTTACAAATATTATTCGTGCAGCAAAGGGTCCTTTGGGCGCTATTTTTATAAAAGATTTTCCATCCGGAAATGATGTGATCATGTTTTATTCTGCTGTCACCGGAGAGTGGTCAAGCGAGCTGATCTCTTTTCCAGCTGAAGATTATACCTGTATGATGCAAGGTGATAATGGTTTAGTCCTTGGTAAAAGAAATACGGGTTATGAAGCTTGGACATTCAATGGAGCTACGGGAAGCTTTTCTTCTAAAGATAGTGATATTCCACGACCAACAGGTTTTGCGGTGGGCAATAATATTGCTTTTGTTTGGGGCGACGATTCAACATATCATTGGATTAGAACCTATGATGCCGAAAGAGATAGTTGGTCGGGGCAGTCCGCAACAAGTAATGATCCATGGCATGTAATTGCAACTGACTTTTCTGACAGCCTAGGAATACTTCTTTATGGACAAGGTGATACAATTTGTACTAATGTTGGACTAGAGGCCTATGATCTTGAACTACATGATTGGGTTCAACTTGATTACTTAGCAAGTCATTTGAGACAGGTAAATCGTTTCTCATATGAAGACGAGCTTACAATTAAAGTAAACGATCATTTTGCTGTCGCAGCTCAGGAGTATCATTATCACAATGATTATATCTATACTTACAGTACCGGTGATAATGACTGGAAAATAAAGAAAACGCCTTTTAGTTGGGATCTTGACGATCCCCTGCTTGGAGATAATTTCATTATTCAAGGTTGTCGTTATAAGGATACTTGGCAGGGATATGTTTTTAATAATTTCACCGGCGAATGGCTACCTGATTACATTGATGCGCACTCAGGTATTGATAATTTATTAATGTTTGAAGATCTCATGATCGCGTGGAAAGAAAGACAACCATGGGCAGCAACTCTTTGGGCATATTCTTCCCAAGCTGATGGCATTCAGACATTAAACATTCAAAATCCCGGAGATCATTTTGTGGTGGCGGCAGCTGCTAAAGCGGCCTATGTCCATGAAAGAGGTGGGACAGATGTGAACAATAAATTACATGTTTTTAACGGCATAAAAGGTGAGTGGAATGCGCCTATGCTTGTTGCTCCCTATAATCGTTTTGACTTGTCAGCAAGTGGACATACCGCAATATTCTTGGAATGGGTTGGACAATTAAATGGGACCGATAAATGGAAAGCGAATGGATATTCTGCACTTAAAGATGCTTGGGATACTTTTGAGTTCAGGTCAAATGATATTACCGGTGTGTTTACATCTGATTTTTGTGCTTTGATTCCCTATTGTGATTGGTATAATACCAGCACAAGATATATGAAAGCATTTAATGGTATCGATGCCGAGTGGTCAGATGATATCGTGAGTATGTACTATACTAAGCTAGCGGGCGTGCAAATGGATGATAGAATTATGATGGCTATCGAAGATGGCTCCTCGGGTGCGAATTATGCAAAGGCACATATGTTTTCTCCTTTCTTGAATAAGTGGAATACAACAAGCTTTAGTAATTCTTATGCCTTTGAGGGTTATCATTCTACCCCAACATCCGCTTTTGCCTGGGATGGTCATGAGTTTAAAATTATATATAGCGACGCATTAAACTGGATGACAAAACCCGGACGTATGGACGAATTACATGTAACTGACTATGCGATTGCAGCTTCATTATATTATGGCAGTCAAACAAACACGCATTATTTTTATCCACCAAGAACTGAGATCGTTAATGAATTTAAATTCACCCAAGGGCCGGATGTAAATGTTAAAAGTTCGTGGGCGGCGGAAGTGGTATGGAAAACAAACTTGTATTCGGATACGAGATTGGTGTGGGGGGTTGATGGATTTTATGAAATCATACAAAAAGATACGTTAGAAGACGATTATACAAAAGATCACCGTGTTCTTATTGAAGGGCTGGAGGCTAATAAAACATACTACTACGGTGTAGCATCGACTATAGCCGGGGTTGATACTGTGATGAGCGATACTTTACAGTTTAATACAGGGGCTGACAATGATCCGCCCGTCCTAGTAGCCGCACCAACAGCATATCGAATTCATGATCATGAAGCCTCAGTTTGGTGGGAAACAGATGAACCTTCCACTGCCATTATTCAATGGGGTTTAACAAGTACTTACACGGATACTTTAGCGTTTACAACAGCCGAAGCATCGCTAACAAATGCAATTAGAATGTATGATCTATTTAAAGATACCACTTATCATTATCGAGTCGGTGGATATGATCGCTACGGTAACGGACCATTCTTTTCGGGAGACTATTCTTTTAGAACTGAAAATGTCCTGCCTATTGTCACGAATCTTGCTCAAGCAGATAGTACGCTATATGGCGCCGCTTATATGACCTGGGAACCGCCACGCTATGATTCTACACTGTCAAAAGAAACCTTTAGCCATGGTATTCCTGTCGATTGGAAGATCTACAACCGCGGTGATAATAAAAAAGGAGCAACGTGGAAATCTGGGTACAGCGGCGATAATGCCATTGCTTATTGTACTTATGGAGATGCCAATGAACGCCAAGAAGAATGGCTGGTCACCAATCCTATTACCATCGATGGTACAACGGGCGGCGTGTTGAATTTTTGGCACAAGGGATTCTATACCGATTATGATAATGCACCCAATAAGGTGATGATCTCCTGGACAGGAACAGCCCCCAGTGATTTCACAAACATTTGGTCCAGCCAAGATCTGCCGGAAGATTGGACGCTTGAACAAATAGATTTAAAATATTCAAAAAACTATGGGAAAACATTTTATCTGGCTTTTGTCTATGAAAGCACCAATGGTGAAATCTGGGCGATTGATAATATATACATGGACTTCGATTTAGATGGTTTTTACGAAGATTTTACTGCTGATAATGATTTTTGGACTCAATGGACTAAGGCGCCCATGCCATCAGGATTTGGAATTAAAACGCCAAACGGAAATGAGTGTATAGGTGTTGATTCTTATGAAACAGCTCCAGAAGACTATCAGGAAGAGGAATCCTGGATGTTTTCGCCTTTTATCAAGATCACAGAAAGCCACCATTTGATTGGTTTTTGGCAAATGGGTTGGTGGTCGGAAATGGATAATGCACCCAATGAAATTAGGGTTGCATTTAGTACATCAATTGATGAGTCAGCATCTACAATTGTAAAAAGCATCTATCCCGTACCCGAAGGTTGGCAATGGGTCACGGTTGATCTAAGCCAGTTTATTGGTCAATCCGTCCGTGTTGCTTTCCGCTACCATTCATATGCCGGTTGGTTGTGGAACGGTATTGAATGGTCGGACTGGTACGGCGAAACCTGGTATATCGATGATATGTATCTCTTTGAAAACGCACCGGCCATGATTTTAGACCCGAATGCGAAACCAAATGAAAAGCCTATGAAGTTTGCATCTGCGCCCAATGGATCTGCCGTAAAAATTAACAACTTTACTCAAATTGATGCTGTAGAAAGAAGTTCAATGCAAATGGCATCGGAAGCCCCTGAAGGTGCTATGGATATGCCAAAAGAGAAACCTGTCAAAGCTTGTGTTTTGCCAATGATCACAAAAGAATTGGCACCATCTGTATTGGCAGAACCTAAACCTGTATTGCAGGGTTACGAAGTTTATGGCCGATTTACCGGAGAGTTGTATTTTGATTATTTGGGATATGTCAGATCCTCGTCATTTGTAGATTGGGATACCTACCTTGGAAAAGAACGAGAATACTATGTGGAAGCGGTTTACAATAAAGGAAATAGTCAGTCTTCCAATAAAGAAAGGGTCAAAGGTGGTCTTAAGCTTATGTCTAATGAATATGCATTCGATACAGGCGCTTTGTATTATTCATATTGGTGGTATCCGGGTAACTCGTTTGCGAATGAATTTTATTTCCAGGATTCGGTTTTGAATGTTGAACAAATCAAAGTTCATATTGCTAAGCCTGGAAAATATAAACTCAGATTATCAAGCTTTTCAACGAATGGGGATATTATTCCTCAGTTTACAACGGGTTTAATTACTGCGATTAAAGAAGGATGGTATGCTTTTAATGTTTCTTCATCTGTAGAAGCTTCAAATAATTTTCTTGTTGAGTTTATGCCTCAAGATACGCTTGTTCAACTAAGCTATGATCCTTATGATTATGATCCGGGTGTTTCTTGGATTTACTATGGTAGCGAATGGTCGCCAAGTAATGATGTTTTCTTTATTCGTTTAATTGGGACAATGGTTGCGAGACCTGTTTCAATTGCTGTTGTACCTGAAGAGTTCAGTTTGTCGCAAAATTATCCAAACCCATTTAATCCTACAACAACAATTGCATTTGAAATTCCTGACGCTGTCAATGCCAGCATGAAAGTCTATGATATTCGTGGATCACTGGTTAAGACCTTGATAGATGGATATCGCGAAGCTGGGCGATATCAAGTTGTTTGGGATGCTACAAATGTAAATGGATCGCAAGTTGCATCTGGTGTATATCTTGTTAAAATGACAGCAGGCGATTTTAGCGAAACCAAGAAAATGGTATTGGTGAGATAATTAATTATGAGGCACGCTTAGCCGTGCCTCTTTTCCAAATTGTATTTTCTCCAATAGTCTTTAGGATTATTGTGGATATAGATTATAGTGTTCTTTAGTTCATTCTCGTCACGTATAATTCTATCAAAGAACTTATTCTGCCATTTAAATTCAATATTGTTATTATTGCAGTACCGTTTTACAGCACCTTTATATTGATTTATTATGATAGACAAGGAGCCCTTTGAGGGGCGTTTAATATCAAATTCCGCCACGCTATAGCGTGGCGCTACTGATGTGTTTTTTTCTTGTCGCATCACGCCATGGCGTGATGCTTTTAATAGGGTTGTATGCTGTAGAGCCACACCATGGTGTGGCTTATCGTAACTTTTTTTGGTAATTTCTAATAGTATATGAACATGGTCCGGCATAACAATATAAGCATGCGTTTTAGTGTTTTTGAAATGTTCAGATAATTCTTTAATGTATTTCTCAGCAATTTGACCAATTAGGTTTTTATGCATCTTTCCATTAATTATTTGACCTAATATCTTCCCTTTTTGATATGTTCTAATTGTAACAAAATATATGCTTTCTGAAGTGTAATCCCAGTCACGTAGACGCATTGTTTTTGAATTTGAGTTTCGTTTCATACATAAATTAAGGAAATATTTTTTCATTAATCAAGTAGGGAAATTCAAGTGTGACCCTGGTCACATTATTGATTATCTATTCATTCTTTTATTTCCCCTCAAAATGTTTTATACTGGGGAGAACAAACTAAATAAGGATACGCAAATGACTTTTCTTGATTTTATTCCTGCGACTATATTTGAAACAATTGAAATTATTGCGGGATTATCAGCCTGTTTTGTATTGTTTATTCAACTCTATAAAGAGTTTAAAAGCGACGAAAAAAGTAGCCTATCAATGGTATTTGTTGTCGGTTGGATTTTTATATTTTTCTTTTGGGCTTTATATGGAATTAGATTTTATGCACTGGCCATTTGGATGACAAATAGCATTGCGTTTTTACTTCAAATAGCCTTATTGATTGTTGTAAGAAAAAGAATCGAATGTTGAAAACTTGAAGTTTAAATAGTTAATGTTATGGTATTGGCAGTTGTAAAGTGTAAATATAAAGGAACGGACATGAAACACATTATTATAATTTTGCTCTCACTGTTAATTGCGGTGACAATGTTTGGAATGAGCCAGATTGAACTCGTTGAAAGCATTCCAATAGAAACAAGCTTAGACAATGAAGATATTCGCAATACGTCTGAAGTGTGGATTGAGATGATCTCTTCTGCCAAGAAAAGTTTGGATTTTGGTGAGTTCTATATTTCTCATAAAGAGGGTGAATCTTTGAGCCCAATATTAAATGCCATATATGAGGCGGCTGATCGAGGTGTAAAAGTCCGCTTTATTGTCGATGGCAATATGTATAAAACTTATCCCGAGACGGCTGATAAACTAAAGGAGCATGAAAATATTGATGTGCATGTTTATAATTTAAGTGAGATCACAGGTGGCGTGTTACATGCCAAATATTTTATTGTAGATGGAAAAGAGATCTTTATTGGATCGCAAAATTTTGACTGGCGAGCTTTAACACATATACACGAATTAGGTATAAGAATTAATAATGCATCATTAACAAAATTCTACAATGAACTTTTCGAGCTTGACTGGTTATTGTCTTCGGAAAATGCAAATACGGATTCTTTACTTAAAAATATTGAGTTTTCAGACAAGAAATATCGAGTTTCGCAACGAGACAAAAAACACAGAAAAAGTTTATTGATTCCAACAGCCAGTAATCCCAAGATCATATACCATAAAGAAAATTGGGACGAGACGCAGCTTCTTGAAATGATAGAAAAAGCAAAAGAAAAAATTCAGATCCAACTGTTGAGTTACTCTCTGCAATCACGCGGAAAGCCTTATAATGTTTTGGATAATGCCTTGCGATCTGCGGCTGCCCGTGGCATAAAAGTTGAAATGATCCTGTCAGACTGGAATTTTTATTCTCCCCGTATTGAAAATATTAAGTCTTTACATTCTGTGCCAAATATTGATATTAAATTTTCTACTATCCCCGAAGCAAGTACTGGGTATGTGGGATTTGCTCGTGTTGAACATTGTAAGTTTATGGTGATCGATAATAAAGAATTTTGGCTGGGTACATCCAATTGGTCTAAAAGCTATTTTCACAAAGGCCGCAATATTGGGATTATTGTAAAAAATAAAAAACTAGCCACTCGTGTGTCACAAAAATTTTATAAAAGTTGGGACTCGGAATATTGTAAGCGGGTTGACCTTGAAAAAGAGTATAAACGGAAAAAGACCTCTGAATAATGTGTTTTTTCAACCAGGTCAGAAAAGCGGATATGACTACTTAGTAGTAAAAATTAGTCGTCTAAGCTATCTATAAATCGGATATCGTCTTTTTGCAGTAAACGAACTCTGCGATAGACTTCATTTAATGACAGGGCTTGGTTTTCTATATGATAAACCCAGTCAACTTTTATGGTAGATGAGCGATGTGTATTCTTTTTGGGATTTGTTTTTGTTATCCAGTTTGCAAATGCAATTTTCATGATAGATTCAGGATAGGTATCCGAGCCTTTATCCGATATTTTCAGTGTGGCAAGCGGTGTTTTACTATTATCTAAATAGTAAGTAACTTGACCGTTCATAATTTGAATAACAATCAAGTGCCAACCTTTTAGCCTTTTATGATCACTATATTGAGCAAAATCTTCGAGGCCTTGCTCGCTTATATAAGTTTCCCAGGATGTTAAATAAAAAGCTGGCTTTGTTTTTCCTTGTCTATTCCAAACATCATAAGGCAAATATTCAAAATCACATTCTGAGTATTCTGCTGTTCCCTCAGTAAGTGATGAGGATATTGTATAAAAAGCCTGTATGTTTCCGTCTTTAGTTTTCCTTAGTTGATTATCAAAATGAATACGAGTTGCATAAGTACCTTCAAAAAATCTCAAATCAGATTCTATTCGTGATAAACGCATACTTTCAACGCTGTGTCTGCAACTGGCTTTCAGAGTAATAAAGCTATTGTTTATATCGTTAGGGTCTTCTTCAAAAGAGACATAAGTTTTTTTATAGTGGGCATTTCGTGGTGGAGAGTCTATACCATCTATAATTGTCCAGCCATGTTCATTTAATTTTGGATCAAGAGTATTTTTATATGAAAAATCATCAAAGAATTCGCTCGCATATAATGAAGAGAGGCAAAGAAGGGCTGCAAGTATAGTTGAGCTGATTTTCACATTTTATCCTTTTAGTGCTAGTGCTGACAACAGATGCTAAGGTAAGTAAAATAGATGATAAAGGGATGTTTTAATTTATTTATCTTGATAATAATTCTTTAGGTATAAATCGGAAAAATATCCTCAAATTTCTTTGTAATTAGGATGTAAATGATATTATATTAACACGCTATGAGAATATCATTGAAAATGAGCTTTATCGCCTATAAGACTAGTCAAAGGACCCCCCATATATGAAAAAATTACGCCGCAATGCACGAATGCTGTGCATTCAACATTTATACGCATATTTACAACAAGAAAATGTCAGTCTGAATGATGTGATAGAGCGTACATTAGAGATGAATGAAAACCCCGAATTTGATGAGGAATTCTTTAGAACGCTTATTCGTAAAACCATTCATCATATAGATGAGCTTGACGAGCGTATTAAAAAACGGTCTAAAAATTGGGCTTTCTCAAGAATTACTTTAATGGACAAAATTATATTACGTCAATCTATAGCAGAAATGATATACATGGATGATGTTCCTCCTAGAGTTACGATCTCTGAGGCTATCGAATTAGCTAAGGAGTTCTCAACCGATGAATCACATGTTTTTGTGAATGGCATGTTAGACAGAATTTACAAAGATCTGATCGAGGAAAAAATATTGTTTCCTGAGATCGCCCCAGTAAAATAAGGTATATAAAAATGGCTTTTGAAAAAATATTATTAAAAATATTCGGGACTTCGTCGGACCGATATTTGAAAAAAATCCTATCTATTCCCGATGAAATAAATGCTAAATATGAATCCATGCATGATCTGAGCGATGATGATCTTCGTGCAAGAACAGAGGAAATGATCACCTTAATTGATGATCGCAGGCAAGAAGCCAAAAAGCATGCCGAGGATAATAATATCAGTGGTGAGGCAAAGGATAAATTAATCTACGATGCAGAACAAGCCGTTTTAGAAGACATTAAATTTGAAGCTTTTGCCATTGTAAAACAAGCGAGCAAACGATTGTTAGGCAAGAAATTCAATGTTCTTGGAAATGAGCTTGAATGGAATATGGTTCCTTTCGATGTCCAGTTACTCGGTGCCGAAGTTTTACATAAGGGTAATATTGCAGAAATGAAAACTGGTGAGGGCAAAACGCTGGTGGCTACCATGCCAATATTTTTAAATGCTTTAACAAAGCGTGGCGTTCATGTTGTGACAGTAAATGATTATTTGGCCGAGCGTGATGCGGAGTGGATGGGCGCGATCTATCGTTTTCTTGGCTTGAGTGTAGGTAAAATATTAAACTCTATGTCGCCCACAAATCGTAAAGAGCAATATGCTTGCGATATCGTATATGGTACAAATAATGAATTTGGTTTTGATTATCTTCGCGATAACATGGCTATTCGTCAGGAAAATATGGTTCAGCGTGGACATTATTATGCTATCGTTGATGAGGTTGACTCTGTATTGGTCGATGAAGCTCGTACACCTTTGATCATTTCCGGTCCTGTCCAGTCGAATTCTAATGAGCGTTACAAAAAATTGCGTCCTCAAGTTGAAAAGCTGGTTCGGGCACAAAAGAAAAAAGTTAATGAGCTTTTAGATGAAATTCAGAATATAGCCGATGATAAAGAGCATGAACTGGAATTGGGAACAAAATTACTCCAGGTTCAACATGGAGAGCCTAAAAATCCTCGTTTTTTAAAATTAATGCAATCTGCAGATATTCAAGACAAATTATTTAGAACAGAAAATTTCTATATGCAGGAAAAGCGATTGCATGAAATTGATGACTCTCTGCTTTATGCTATCGATGAAAAAACTCATACAATTGTGATATCCGATGATGGTAGAAAAGTCATGAATCCTGAAGACCCCGAATATTTTGTTATTCCGGATATTGGTGATGAATTTGTAAGAATTGATGAAGATGAAGGGTCTTCATCTGAAGACAAGGCCAGAAAAAAAGCAGAATTACAAAAAATGCATGGCCAGAAATCTGAAATGATTCACAACATTACTCAACTTCTCAGAGCTTATGCGCTTTATGAAAAAGATGTCGAGTATGTGGTAAAAGATGGCAAGGTTCTTATTGTTGATGAATTTACCGGTCGTATTTTACCCGGACGTCGTTATAGTGATGGTTTGCATCAGGCTATTGAAGCTAAAGAGCGCGTTCGTATTGAGGGTGAAAATCAGACACTTGCTACAATTACACTTCAGAATTATTTTCGCATGTATGATAAATTGGCAGGTATGACAGGTACAGCATCAACAGAAGCCAATGAATTTGAAGAGATCTATGATCTTCAAGTTGTGACTATCCCGACAAATAAACCAATCGTTAGAATTGATCAGGAAGATCAAATCTATAAAAGTCGCCAGGCAAAGCACCAGGCAATTATCAATGAAATTGCTGCTTGTTTTAAAAAAGGTCAACCTGTTCTTGTCGGTACTATTTCCGTTGAAATGTCAGAAATGATATCTAAGCAATTAAAACGTGCAGGTATTCCTCATAATGTGTTGAATGCAAAACAGCATCAAAGGGAAGCAGATGTCGTTTCTCTTGCGGGACAAAGAAGTGCGATAACCATTGCTACGAATATGGCGGGTCGTGGAACGGATATTAAAATATCTGAAGAAGTAAAAGAATTAGGTGGTCTAAAGATCATTGGTACAGAAAGGCATGAGTCACGACGAATTGATAATCAGTTGCGCGGTCGTGCCGGTCGTCAAGGTGATCCGGGAGAATCTGTTTTCTTTATCTCTCTGGAAGATGATCTGATGCGCTTATTTGGCAATTTACGAGGTAACACACTTTTAGACGCAATTCCTGATGACGAAGTTATCTCTATGCCCATGATGAGTAAAATGATCGAGCGCGCTCAAAAACGGGTTGAAGAGCGAAACTTTGGTATTCGTAAACATCTGCTGGAATATGATGATGTAATGAATAAACAGAGAGAAGTTGTTTACGATCGCCGTTCTTATGCTTTAGAAGGTGGAAATCTTCAGAATGAGATCCATACAATGCTGGATGAATTTATCAATTCTGTTGTGGTAGAACATACTTCTGATTCTAATCCGGCAAACTGGCTTTGGGATGATCTGCGTCAGGAGATGTTAACTACATTAATGTGTGATATTCCCAGTGATCATCAGAATATGAAACGTGAAACTTTGATCGAATATTTTAACCAGCAAGCTAAAGAAACTTATGAGCGCAAGAAAATGCTCTATCCTGCCGAGATCATGCGCGATTTTGAACGCTGGGCTTATTTAAATAGTATTGATGGACTTTGGAAAGAGCATCTTTACGATTTGGATCAGATCAAAGAAGGTGCCGGTTTACAGGCATATGGACAAAAAGATCCTCTTTTGATCTATAAATCCGAGGCTTTTGAATCATTTCAACATTTACTGGCCCAGATTAATAAAACCGCTTTACGATTATTGTATAGAACAGATATCAGATTGCAAAATGAGCCTGAGCAGGCACAACAAATGCGTGTTACTCAAGCTCGAAGCCAGAACATGGCGTTTGCAGAAGGAGCGCAAGCTTCAAATGCCGGTCTTCCGTCTCAGGCAAGTGTTCCCAAAGCAGGAAAAAATGAGCCAATTAAACGCAGTACACCTAAAGTAGGACGAAATGATCCATGTCCCTGTGGCTCCGGCAAAAAATATAAAAACTGTTGCGGACAAGTTTAAGCGTATCAGAATATACCACTAAAAATATAAGTTGGGGGCGCAAATGAGCGTCCCTTTTTTATTATTGTAATTTTGTTTACAGCCCTAGATTCAAGTAGTCGATGCATTTTTATAATTCAAAAAAACTTTAGTATAAAGTAAAAGCCCCGCTATGTAAGCGAGGCTATTTATAGGATATCAAATTATGTTGAGAAATTGGAACAGGTAATTATTGTTGCGGATAGATCAATGCATCCGTATCGAATCCGTATTTTTCTGCTTTTGTTTTTATACTTGCAAGAATTGCCGGATCAAGTTCTTTTTCGCGTGTGAGAATCCAGAGATATTTGGTCGATCCACCTGCTATTAGTGCCCATTGGTAATTTTCGGTATCTAAAGCGATAATATTGTAATCGCCATAAAAAGGACCAAAGAAAGAAACTGCCAAACGAGCAGGTTCATCCTTTACCGGAATTACAGCCTTCCCTTTAGCTTCTTTAAGCTTCCCGTTTTTCACACCACTATTGATCACTTGAATTTGTGTGCGCCCTTCTTTATCAGGTTTCAGCAGGGTATAATTAGCTTTGGTATTTACCATTCCACGTTCGAATGAAACATCCAGACGAGCAAATTCGTACCATGTTCCAAGATATTTTTCTAATTCAATGTCATTAATAACTTCCATAGATTTTGAAAACTCACTGGATTCGGATACTCCACAAGAAATCAGAATAAAGCTGAGTAATAGGCTTAGTAGTTTTTTCATACGATCTCCATTTTTTAGCTAAATTAATATACAAAGCCTAATATAGTTATCAAAGATATGTTATTTGACAACAAAGGATTTTTTCATTCTGAAAACTTTGTTATCCAGATCATGCATTAATACCACCACAAGATATATACCTCTTTTAGGCCAAGACCTATCTGATAGTTTTCCATCCCAGAAGATCATAGTGGAAGCTTGTGAAAAACAATTTTGTTTTTTCTTGTAGATCAATTGTCCTGCCATATTAAAACATAATAATTCGCAGAATTTAAGCCCGAATTCAGAGTCAATACTAAATTGTATATGCTCATCCTCTCCCGGAGAAAAGATCTCAGGGTAAATACCGATAGAATTACGAGATGCTTCTAAGGCAGTGATACTATTACGATCGCTGGGTGTCATGCCGTTTTCAGCAACAGAACTGAACCACTGAGAGGGATCTTCAGAGCTTATAGATTGAAATTGTTTTTCCAGACTTTGGCCTTCAGTGATCTGTGAATGATCGCGAAGATCGCAGAAGTCTATAATTTTATCCATAGGATCTAAGATATATACTTCAGCACCGGAATTGGGGAGAGAGGGAAAATTACTGAGAGCTATTGCAGAGGAATAATTTGAAAGATAGGAGCTTTTACTACAAAGAATACCGTAATAATTTATTAAAGATCCTTCAAGTATAATGCGCCGATTATTGATCTGGAGTTTCCAGTTTTTAAGATCCAGCGTATCTTTCATGTTCTCAATTTCAATAAACTCCTCCTGTCCATAGGTGTCGATAGGATCAAAAAATATTTCATTAAGTAAACAAGGAGCTTCGGAATATGGGCGATAGTAATCGATAGAATGATCAAATAAAGTTGAACAGTTTACAGAAACAGAATGTGTTCCTTCACTTATAAAAAAACTTGTGTCAGGAAAAAAAATAAATGTATCACCGGGAGACAAAGAGGGTAGATCAATGTTCTGATCTTGATTAATAGTCATAATGAAGTTTTCGCAAGAAAAAAAGCCATCATTTATAATTGTTAAAAAAAGTGTATCAAGAGGCGTATAAAAATCCTTCTTTGTATAGCAAGAAAGGTGAAGTAATTCTTGTTGAGTTTGGTTGATTTTACCAGGAGTACCGCTTGTAGTGCATTCCCAATTATAGGGATCTCGGTAGTCTAAGGAAAAGTCAATAAGTTGCATGGCGCAATCGTCAGCAATATTCCAATTTTTATCATAGTGCAACTCACATATACAAAGGGAAGATACATTTGAGATGCATATAATATCTTCGCTATTGTTTAAACTACGCCATGCTTTAGGGTGAATATATTTTTTGACATAGGGAAAGTCATCGTGAAATGTTCTTGATTGAGCTAAAACAATTAAGGAATCCGGCCATAATATAAATGATGTATCGGGTTTTATTGAACCTGTCAGGTCCCAGACCTCAAGATTTCTGATCTGTATTGGAAGTGTGCATTTTGAAAACAATTCAAAATATTCACAAGAAAAATTATCCTTGGGTTTAGATACAAATTCAGTGATAATAATGTCATTTTCTAATACGGGTATGTCAGCGTAGCGACTCAATGTGTCGGTGAATTTTTCATGTATTAAGCATACTTCAATAAAAACATTTCCTTTACATAAAAGCTTGGTTTTTGTGTTAATAGTAAGGCTATCGCCGGCTGCAATATCTTGCTCAAAAGTATTCATTATTTTAGTGTTAATACTTTCAAATTTTTCGTCAAAGCTAATGTTTATTTCATAATCAAACCGACTAATAGTCTCGAAACCAATATTGCTGCTTTCAAAAGATATTTCAAGAAAACCACTTTCTATAGATAGATCAATATGCTCGATTTGGAGCTCTTTGTTTTGTGGCGAGACAGAATTCTTGCTACCTGGAGTTCCAGGCTTAAACAAAGAACAGAGCCACTCATTTTCAGTGAATTTATAGCGTTCTATGGTATAGCATGAAGGTGGCCAGAGTGGAGTTCCAGTGCGATAGCTATCAATAACATTGCTTTTCTTATCTAATAGAGAAAAAGTTTTTGCCGTAGAATTAGAAATACCATATTTGCCAAAGCGAGAATCTTCTATGCTTACAAGAATACTTGTAGTGGGTATAAATTCATCATATTCGCCTGCATAGTTAGGGTCTATAATTAATGCATAATTATCTGGAGCCAAGAGTGAATCCGGGAAAGCAATTATTCTGTCAGTATCCTGTTCATCACAAAGATAGTATTCTGTGAGGTCGATCACTGAATTGCTGTTGTTGAAGACCTCAATAAATTCACCCGTGTTCTCATTTTCGGGATCTATCATAAATTCATTGAAGATGAGTTGGGCAGATAAAAAGAAAAAATTAATAAGTCCTATTATAAGTAATTTTATTAAACGATTTATTAGTTTTCGCTTATGCATTTTTGTCTCCCTCCTATATTGAACTGCTTTGCAGTTCGCTTTGTTGTAGATGTATATATGCTACTATATTCAAGCCCTTTGGGCTATATATTTTAGCTAGATGCTTCTACTTATTGCTACTCCCTGTTTATCATACACTGCCTTGCAGTTCCGCTATTAATTGTTTGATGTAAATTAAGTTCAGCTCTGTTCATCCAAGCATGTCTCGGGGATTCAATGTTTTTGAGTTTTATGTAAGCTCATGCCAGTAAAGCACACTTTCGCTTTCGAAGCCCAAAAGGCTTCAATAGTATTAACACGAATATTTCGTGACCTTTTTATAATAACTCCGTTAATAGCTTGTATTTTTACTTTCCAACCCCGACAGGGGTTAAATATAGTAGCAAAATCCATTTCATTCATCCAGGAACTACAAAGCAGTTCAATATCAAAATAAAATATTTTGCATCAATTTCACCTTTTATTGGCTAATATATAATATTTTTTAAAGAAAAACATGTCACCATGGCAAAAGTGTGAGCATCGTCACAGAAATCGCTAAAAATAAAGTCTATAAATGAAAAACCGGAGATATACTCCGGCAAAAAAATGATTTTCTCTGTTTATCTACTTATCAGATCTCGGAAAACTTCATTTGCTTTTTGAATAATCTCTTCTTCTCCATTTACTTTGCGATCTTGCATAAGAATGCGACCATCACAAATGAGCGTATCGATGCATTCCGGAGAGGCAGAGTAAACCATATTGGAGATGAGACGATTATAAGTGTCAGTTTGTCCACAAGGTGTCAGTGAATAGTGCTTTAAATTGATCAGCATACAATCGGCAAGATAAGCCTCTTCGATCTTCCCGGCTTTTAATCCCGCTGCTTTTGCACCATGCTCTGTTGCCATTTTATAGATCTCTTTAGCAGGTGCCATTGATGCATCACCTGAATTCACTTTAGCTTGCAAAGCAGCCAGTTTCATTTCTTCCAGCATGGATAGATTATTATTAGAAGATGCACTATCTGTTCCCAGTACAAGATCTATGCCCGCTTTCCTTAATTTTGCATAATCCATAGCACCTGAAGTAAGTTTCATATTAGAGGCTGGGCAGTGAACAACGGTTACTTTGCGTTTTTTTAAGATCTTTCTGTCTTTATCACTTAAATGCACACAATGGGCCGCTATAACATTTTTAGAGAGTACTTTTATGGAATCCAGATATTCTACGACAGTTAGTCCACGGCTCTCTTCATGAAGATTTTTACTATGTTCATCCTTGGTTTCGGCAATATGGATATGATAAGGTAAATTATGTACTTTTGCTAATTGGGCGGCTGCTTGAAGCATTTCTTTAGATGCAGTATAAATAGCATGTGGACCGACTGAAAATTTAATTCTGGAAGGATAATCATCCAATTTAGCAATGATATCCTTTGCCTCTTTAAGTTTTTTTTCACGTTTTTTTAAATCATTTTCATCAGACAGGGCCAAAGCAATATTTGTACGTACACCCATTTCATCTGCAGCTTTTGCCGTATCGAGAGAGAAATAGTACATGTCGTTAAAATAAACCGTTCCGCTTTTTATCATTTCAAGAATTGCCAAACGCGTGCCGTGGTAGATATCTTCTTTTTTAAGTTTTTTTTCAATTGGAAAAATATCTTTTATTAGCCAATCGTCTAAGTTCTTATCATCTGAATAAGCCCTTAATAAATTCATGGCAGAATGAGTGTGCATATTGTAAAAGGGAGGAAGTATGGCAAAATTTTCACCATCAATGATCTTTGAATCTTTAGCTGCTTTAATTTTATTGGCAATTTTTGAAAAGCTATTTCCCTCGATAAGGATATCTTTTCGGGCATCATTGAGTAATACATTTTTAATAAGTATGGGCATCTTATTCCTTATAGCGTTTAGGCCAGCATTTTACAAGTCGTTCATAAATAAATTGTTCATAGCCGATTTTCTTGGGTTCGTAAAGATTTACATCGGGTTTTTGTTCCGGCATATAATCTTGGTCGGCAAATCCACCTTCGTAGTCGTGGGGATATTTATAACCCAAACCATACTGGAATTGTTTCATGGCATCAGTAGGAGCGTTGCGTAAGTGAAGTGGTATGGATTGGAAGCCTGTATCTCGGATGGAAGATTTTGCTTTATTAAAAGCCAGATAGGCCGCATTACTTTTGGGAGATGAAGCCAAAAATGTTGTTACCTGGGCAAGAACAATGGCAGCTTCGGGAAAACCAATAGCTTTCACGGCTTGAAATCCGGCATTGGCAATAACAAGGCCTTGAGGGTCTGCATTTCCAATATCTTCGGAGGCAAGAATGATCAAACGCCTAGCAATGAAAAGAGGATCTTCTCCACCTTCTATCATCACGGTCATCCAATAGACTGCGGCATCCGGATCTGAGCCGCGAACAGATTTAATAAATGCTGAAATTGTATCGTAATGGTAGTCACCATCCTTGTCGTATAGCAAGGCACGTTCTTGTAGGGCAACTTGGATATCTTCTTTTGTGATTGTAAAATTGGTGTTGCCTAAGTCCTTTCCGCGTACGAGTTGCACGGTGATGTCAAGCGTGTTGAACATCTTACGGGCATCTCCACCTGAAGACATAATTAAAAAATGACGGACTTCATCAGAAAGATTAATGCTATATTTAGAAAGAAGTATATCTTCCTTTAGGGCACGCTCAATCAAATCGCTTAGATTTTTTGGCTCGAGTGAACGAAGTTTTAAAATCCGGCATCTGGAAAGCAAGGGCGATATAACTTCGAAAGAAGGGTTTTCTGTGGTAGCGCCTATCATAACAATTTCGCCGTTTTCGACAGCATGTAATAATGCATCTTGCTGGCTTTTATTAAAGCGGTGGATCTCATCAATGAACATGAGTGTTTTTTTGCCCATTTGCTGATGCGATGCCGCTTTGCGAATGATCTCTCGTACATCTTTTACGGATGCGGACACAGCAGAAAGTTCATAAAAGATTGCGTCAACATTTTTTGCAATAATTCTTGCGAGTGTTGTTTTACCAGTGCCGGGTGGACCCCAAAGTACAAGTGAAAATAGCGCTTTGGATTTGATCATATTCTGAACGAATTTACCTTCTGACACAAGATGTTCCTGACCGGTATAGTGCTCCAGTTTACTGGGTCTCATACGCGCTGCCAAGGGTGGCAGATTCGTTGTTGATGTAAATAGTGTATTTTCGGGCATGTTGGAAAATACAAGTATAAAGGGAAAAGAACAAAGGTAAAAATTTAAAGGCAAAAGTAAAAAGTCGAAGACTCGCCGTGTGTGTCAAAACATAGGTTACACATCACGAACTTGAAATACATTGAAAACTGTCATCCTGAGCAAATCTCGATGCATATCGGGAGAATTTATTCATGAGAATTGCTTGTCAAAATGAAAAGAATGTTCTCGAAAAGCATGATCAAATGTGCTTAAGAACAAATTGTTCATACATAAAAAAACCTCGTTAAGTAATTAGCTCAACGAGGCAATGTGTTTTATTTGAAGCTTAATTTATTTAAGCAAAATCATCTTTTTGCTGTCTGCAATGACGTGATCAATTTTTAGGACAGCCATATAAATGCCGGATGGAAGTGCCTGTGCATTCCAAGTAGTTTGATAAAACCCGTGAGAACGATATGATTGAACAAGTGTTTGAACCTTTTGTCCATTAAGGTTATAAATGCTTAATTCAACTTGAGCATCTGCCGCCAATTCAAAGGGAATGATAGTCATTGGATTGAAGGGGTTAGGATAATTGCCGGCAAGTTTAAAATCATCAAGTGTAATAACATTATCATCAACAGATGAGGTGTTAACTTCAAAAAGTTGTCCACCATAGTAACCCATGTCTGCTCTCGCTTCACCACGACCGGCATAAGTATCAATTATTGTATCCACAGAATCCGGATGTCCGGCATCGATAGCAGGTGATGTATTTTGATTAGTATAAGTCAATAAATACGAATCATTGTCAGTAAGTATGGGATTTTCCGTAAGGCATCCTGTGCCAAAATAGGGTTTAGTTCCAGCGCTGTCAATAATAGAATAAGTAACCGTTGGCCTTCCGTCATTTATAAATATTTCAGGTTTAGAGTTGTCAAACATGATAGAGTTGATCACTGTTGGGCGGCTATTGGCATTCATTAAGCTGAATGATCCGCCTGCTAAGGCAGTATTTTCGGCAGAAGTCATGTTGACAATATGCGGAGATGAGTTGTTAATAAAAATAGCACCCGCAAAGCCCGCAGCAAAATTTTCTACGATGAGAGTATTGCTGATTTTTGGTGATGAGTGCTCTAAGAAAATGGCAGCTCCATCGTTTGCTGCATTTCTTGAAAACTTAAGATTATGCATAGTTGGTGTTGAATTCTTGATATACATGGCACCACCCGCAGATGTTAGAACGTCTATATTGTCACTATGTTTACGACCATTTGTTCTAAAAGTTGAGCTTTCGATACGTGGGCTTGAATTCTCAATATATATTGCCCCGCCTAAACGAGCATTGTTGTTGTAGAAGTAACAATCTTTTACAAGCACATCATCGGAATTATATATACAAAGGGCACCACCATTGGGGAAGCCATCGTCAATTTTATTTGCATAGTCAAAGCGGCAGTATTCTAATACCGAGGCTCCGACAGAACGCGTATTTGTTGCATTGAACAATATTCCCCGCCATTGCATGCCTGGAAGGGTGGTTCCCTGAAATTTGATTTCGCGATCTTCAGTACCGTGCGCGAGTAAAACACCCTCAACTTTGATTTGATAGGGACCTGTAATAAGAACCCAATCAACGGAGGATTTAATTTCGAGTGTGTCACCTTCGGGTACAAGAATATCACTATCTACATAAATGCGTTCGCATTCCCAGACGCCTGAAACATTTCCTTTGAAGTGGCAAGGTGGTGAAAGTTCTTTGTTCCACCAGTTGTTAGCACCACCATAGGCACCGATATCCGAGCGCGATGTTGCGAGTCCTGCAGTTTCTGTATCGAGTAGCCAGTCACTGATCTCTGGATCGCCGGCGTCTATTCCGGGTGAATCGTAAAGGTAAGTGGACTCTGTTGTTTTAAGTCTGTAATCGCCATTGGCTGCATCACGGAATAAGGGATCGTAGTTTTGAAGGTTTGTTGTATCCGTATCTGATCCCACATAATTTCCTTGGACGATGGAATAGCGATAAAGCCCGCCAGCTTGAAAATCCGGATTGCTTCCATTATTGATAACAATGGTATTGACCGAGTTGCAAATATCGGTCTGTGCTGTTGTAATGCCACCCCAAGAATTTGAGTAGGTGTTATCGGCAATGACACAATTCTTGATGTTGGCACCATTGTTTGCCATAAACCACATGCCTCTATCAGCATTTTTCGCAACGATCGTATTTTGGATATCTGCAATAAAAGTGGTATCACGCCAAAGCGTATTTGAGTTAAAAACAAGTCCACTTGCAGTATTATCCCGAATATTGCAATTGATGAAAGTCGTTGGAGATTCTACGAATGTAGCACCGTGATCACCGTTTCCATTGATGTTTGTCCGCACTATATTAACAGTAGATTGAAAAGCATTTATACCCGCACTGGCATTATTACTAATTTCACTATTAAGGATATTGACAGTTGAATACTCTGCTTGAATAGACCCGAATTTATCGGATATAAAGTAATAAGGATTATTAATAATTTTGGTATTGATAATATTTGATGTGGCATAATCTAAAGCAATACCTTTAGCGCCTTCAATATGTGAGTTCGTAATATCGACCTCAGAGTGCAGTAGTTCTATGGTCCCGGCATCGGCAATTCTCACGGAGTCAATTAAGCCACTTGAATAAATCCCAATGATACTGTTATTAGAATTTAAGCCATGCTCTATTCGTGAATTTGATAAATCAATTTTGGATTTATAGTAAAGGAGACCACCACCAAAACGACGATTGAAAATTTGGCTTGCATTGCCTGTATCAATCCAGCGCTCATAGCAATGTGATACTTTACAGTATTTTAAAACGGAGGTTTGTTGCTTTGTTGAGTCTGTTGCATGAAAGGTAATACCATACCAAAAGCCGGTATAATATGGCCAAGAATCAGTGCTACCCAGCGAATCGGCATAGAACAAGATACTATCTGTTTCTGTGCCCACAGCGATCAATTGACCGTGCACATTAAATTCATATTCACCGGAAAAATAAACCGAGGTGCCGGGTTCAATCGTGAGGGTTGAATTCATGGGGATGTCAATATTGCCATTTACATGATATGGGGAACTGGCTTGAGTCCATGTACCGGAAACAGCGCCGGCAGAAATTTGAGTTTGTGACATAAGTGGCAGGTACAAAAATGTCAAAAGCGTAAGAACGATTTTAAATTGTTTCATTTGATCTCTTTTTGTTTTGGAAACATGAAAATAGTATAGGGATAAATGATGCTTCTGGAAATAAAAAACTCATTTTTTTTACATTAAAATCTTTGAATGGAAATAAAGTATTTAAGCACACATTCTTTTTATAATAAAAGGTCCTTAAGTAAGCGATCTAAGCTGGTAGGTGTTCTATTATTACGAAACATAATTTATTTAAGCAAAATCATCTTTTTAGTATCTGCAATTTTTGCATCAATTTTTAGGACCGCCATATAAATTCCCGATGGAAGCGCGTGAGCATTCCAAGTATATTGATAGCTACCCTGTGATTGGTAAGATTGAACAAGGGTTTGAACTTTTTGTCCATTTAGGTTATAAATAGCTAATTCAACTTGTGCATCAGCTGCCAATTCAAAGGGAATACTCGTCATTGGATTGAATGGGTTGGGATAATTCGCATGAAGTTTTGTTGTTAAAGGAAGTTGCTCAGTTATAGATGTTCCGCCATTACTTGCGCCGGGTGTAGGCTTTTCAAAATACACCCATTTATGATGACCATCTTCTTGTCGTCCATAAGATACATCTGTTGCGATAGGCGGGAAGTATAGTTTATCGATAATACTCAGGTCTTTATCAACTAAAGCAAGAAATTCACCCGCGGCAGAAAGTTTAAAATTTGTATGCAAACCCTCCTGATCAATATCATGATCTTTGTCGCACCAAACTAATAAATAATCACCGGCATGAATATTTGTCCCCTGTGGGAAAGTCCATCTTGCAAGTTCATTTTCTTTGTCAGTCAAGCACATACCACTAAGATCAATTGAGTTATTTGATGCATTATATATTTCCAGCCAGTCGTCATAATCTCCTGCCGGATCTGCGATAGTGACATTGTTGGATGCCATGATCTCATTTATAAATAATGTTCCTGCATAGATGCTTTGTTCTTCGAATTCCAGATATCCATGTCGTGGCCAGCTACTTGTTTGCATGTTAGAATCCACTGCAACAATTCGATAATATTTATCATTATCGGCAATATCAGTGCTCAAAGTCCAACGGTCGTAAAGTTCGACCATAGATGTACCTTGAAGCTTATCTCTTTTTAATGATACTGAGCTATTCTTGTTATTAGAGGCATCAAAGATTTCAAGATCTATGTTTTTAATACCGAGGGCAGAGAAGGCAGAGATATCCACATAAAGTTTTTTGCCGATCTGAGATATGTCCCGGCGATATATTGAGGTTGGCGCATTTTCCCAAGAAATATCTCTATTGGTGCTTTCTCGTCTTTTGCGCATGAATTCATATAAGCCGCGTTCCACATGAGCACGACGAAAATCCGTATCGTAAGAATCATCAAAAATATTCATGTTAAAACCGTGGTCACGCGGATAATAACTATCATTGGCAAGATCTGGACGTATTGCCGCTTTAATACTATCACCGTAAGTTCTCCATTGATCTTCTCTAAAGACATGATTAGTGTAGAATTCCACGAAATGCGTAAAGAGATCACGGTATTCGGGCGTATTAAAGATCAAGTCAGAGAGAGGCCGACCGCTATTATCGCTGACAGCATAAGTGTACATATTTATTCTTGCCCAATTAGGATCACCCCAACTTCCGCCTTCAACCCAGTCGATGCCGAAGGTATTGTCGTAATCGTAAGGAATGAATCTGAATTTATCTATTCTTGGATCGTGATAGAGGTAATAATTATTCTTGAGATATCGATAATCATCCCAGGAACCGGTCATAATGTTCACAGCAAGATATTTGATAAAATCGGTAACGACCAATACCGACTCTAAAGAATCTTTCTTGACTGAAGGCGGTGAATTATTGATCACATCGATGAAATGTGCCAGCTCGCTGTAATCATATTCTTCAACATTGGTTTTAAGCTCGTAGGGCCTGGTATCATTGGAATAAGGGTGATAGTTAGAAGGATCAGATCCACGGTAATTAAGGTCTGCCGGCCATAAACATTTCCAGAGATTGCCATCATTATTGCCAAAATGATAATTCGCAAAATTTTCATCTATATGTTCAATGATCTCATAAAGGCCCATATAGTTATCGTTAATATATACGCGTGCGTAAGTTACACGCGATGCTTTTAGTCCAATTTTTTCCATCAGTTTAAAAGCAAAGGTAGAGCGAATAAGAGAAGGGTCATTTTGCTCTGCTTTGAGGTTTAGCTTTTCTATTCCCACAATTTTCTGCCCTTTTACATATTCATTGAGATCCAATTTGAATGATTTCTTGGCAGAGTTTCTTGAGGTATTTCCCCGTATGCTAAAACCCACAGAGTCTATGTTGATATCTAACAAGTTGTTTTGGAAACGCAGGCTTGAAAGATGCAAAGAATCACTGTCCGGATTGACATAGATCCAATCCAGTTTGGACTGCTCAACCGTGATATAAATATCGGCAGTACTTTGTGCACGATAAATAAGATCGCTTTCACGGGCGAATAAAAATGATAAAGTCATCAATATGATGAATGCTAAGATGTGTTTTTTCATGTTGAAAAATACAAGGCAAAAGGCAAAAATCAAAATACTAAAGACCTTATGAAAAGGCACAAAAGAAAAAAAGCCACAAAAATATTAATTAACATGTCATCCCGGAAAAATTTCTCTTGAAATTTTATCCGGGATCTCATTTATTGATTGCTCAAAATATTAAAATAGTATTCAACCGCTCTATGGTTGTGGCTTTTGGAGAGTGCCGAACCTACGGCTGTGCCGGGGGTGACAATATTAAATCCCGCTGGGGGTTAGGACCGCAGAGCGGTCAAATATTGTAGAAACAATGTCTCAATTTAAATAGAACCGCAAAAATATAGGAAGTCCAAATTTATATATTCTTCTTAGACCCCGATCGGGTCTCCTTGAATATTGAACACGGAACAAGGAATGCCGATTTTTGAAGTGAATTTAGAATGTTGAATTTTAAAACACATACTGTAGAGACGTGCCATGGTGTGGCTCTACAAATACACACTACATTATTTCGTATTCAATCTAAATGGCACCGGAATAGGTATCTTTGTTGTCATCTCGACCGAGAGTGAGAAGTTTGAGATTTCTCTGCTGCATTCGTCACTTATGCTCCTCATTTCGGTCGAAATGACAATGACACTCTATTTCCCACAAGGGGTTAATATTAGAACTTTTTATACATCCTTACGGGAACCCTGAAAGGGTTCAATAACAGTATATGCGTTTATTCCTTCTCTAAACAACCCCGACGGGGTTGAATAAACTGATAATAAAAAATTGAACAGTTCCAATCTTTTCTGTAGGGTATCCAAATTGAAAGTCTCGACTTTAGCTTAAATATTGATTTTGGGTAGCTCTAAGGGTAAAGATATTTGGAAAAAAACAATACTCTTAAACTAAACATAAGCTTTTGAGTAAAATATTAATACTCAAATTTTTTAAAGATCGAGTTAATAATCAAAAATCAAATTCCAGGAAGTAGAAATATTGTCAGGATAACTCCTCAATCTTGCACTTACACGCCCACTCCAAGGACCAATCCAACCATTATAATGCTCCTCTTCTACGATTGTAAAATTATATCGGTCATATCTAATATAATCAGAAGAGTGATCAATATATTCACTTACGGATAAGTCTGCATTAAATATTGAAAAGTAATAGTTCACCTCTATGGGTGATTGGCTTTCATAAAGAAGATTGTTTATAGAGTAGACATCTTCAAATTGGCTTACTATATGTGCTCCTAAAGTGTCAATTTTATATTGAATTGTTGTTTCTTCTGCATCAATAAACAATACAAGTCTTTTTAATGAATCAAGTGCAAAATTACCATCTATTGTTATTTCTGTCACAGTGCTGTCATTCCAATCATTGATCAGATAGTATTCAAATTCACAGAAAAAATTTGTTCCAGTCCATTTTAGGACATATATATCTTTATTAGTAGAACGCCATACATAATTTGACAAGTGAAATGTTTCATTTCCATTTCCTCCGCTACCGTCGTTAAACCATATATCAATAGTATATAGGCTATCTATTTTTATGTCTAAACTATCTAAAACATCTCCCAGTGCAAGTTCGTTTTCAGGTGGCTCATCATCCGTTTTCGTGCTGTCCAACTTTACCACATCGACAGTAGTTTCCTGCTGTGAAGTAACAGGGGTGCTTTCTGTACCACTACTTTGTCCATCTCTATCTTTAGCAGTAATATCCCAATTTCCACTGGGAAGATTCATAATAAATTCATTGGCATTCCTTCCCATATTACCGACAGCTATAATAAACTCGGGTATGCCTACTGAGGGTTGCTTATTCTTGGCAATAGCATAATCGGGTTTGATCGATTTATCGCTGCTTGTTAATTTTGCAATACCATAATCAATGCCTTTTTCTACTAGTTCATCAGGATCGTCTGTACCCAAACTGACTTCAGCAAGAATTTTGACATATTTCCCGGCGCCTTCAGGATCAAAATAATTATCCACATCAACCATGCCAGATACCTTGCCGATTGCGCGGGATTTAATTTCGTCAGCAATTGCATCTAAGGGCTTATCAACCATTTTTTTTGATTTTTCAAGAAGATCCTTACCGTCGTCGTAAAGATCTTTAGCCTTAGATAATCCTGGAATAATAGTCCCAGCCGTTTCAATGACAACATCTAAGCCTTTATTGCACAATTCCATGCCATCTTTGGACATGGTTTTACCTGGTGTAAGATTACTTTGATCTGCATAATATGTAAAGGGGTTTAGCAAAACATTAGATCTATCATAGAAATTTTTATATAGTGTTGACGCTTTATCATCAAGATCTCCATTTTGGAGTTTTGCCCAAAATTCATCGGCAGTACCGATCTCGCTTTGCCATGTATCAATAACCAACTCATTATAAAGTTGATCTCTATCCGTTTTTGTCATATTTGAAGCAATAAGTAAAATGCGTTTACGGTTTTTAACAAAGACCCCTTTGCCGACGCCAAAGAAGTCAGCCAAGGCCCCAAAAACAGAACTAGAGACACTGCCTTTAGCTAATGGCATTCCGTCTTCATTCGCCATTGCAATAAGTGTATCTACTGCAGCATCTACTTCATCAGAATAGTTTAGTACATGATAAAACATATTCCAGAGATAGTCGATTTCATCTTGTTTGGGTTCATAAACAAAAAGTTTACCACGTTTATAATTATTTGAATGAATTCGGAAGTATTCCACATAGAATTGTTGCTTGGCAGAATGTGCATTAATAATGGTTTCCCAGGCATCGCTTTTAGTTTTTGCCACAGGATCTGATGGGCCAAAAATATCACAAGAAAAATTCATAACAAGAAGAAGGAGTAAAAAAATATATATGATGGATAAATTGAGTTTTTTCATCAGGACTCCAAATTAGTTTTTGTTATTAAAAATATATAGGTCTTAAGTGAGGTTTCAAATATAAATAAATCTGAAAAAACGATAAATATTTTACATAAAGACCCCAAGAAAGATTAAGGCGCTAAGTAGAAGATTAGATAGCAAGAGGATGAGAAGCTGAGCCAATATTTTATGTTGGAGACATTTTTAACTTCTAAGCGCTAAGGGAGAAAAGAGTCTTCAGCCGCAACGCGGTTGAATATAAAACAAGAATTTCCGAATCTCCAATGTTTTGGAGCGAAGGAGGTGATGGTTTTGAAATCATTATTTGTGTCACCAAACCTGTTGAACCCTGACGAGGTTGAATATGCTTCCACGAATATTGAACAAGGAACAAGGAATGCCGATTGTTAAAGTAAATTTCGAATGTTGAATTTTAAGCACATATTGTAGATGTGTGTCGTGACTCTACAAATACACAGTACATTATTTCGTATTCAATCTAAATGACAATAGGGATTTCCTTGCCTATATTTGTGAGGTCTTTGGATTTACTCATTTATTCAATTTAAATATAAGGGGTATAGCCAAGCAAACGCCGACAGCTTTACTCTTTGCATTGCTGGTTTAAACTTGATTTTTGAATTTTTCGTAGTTGCTCATGCACTACCCCCTTGTTTAAAACTATGTTTTTGTTACCTTTCTAAAAGTAAAAGTGTTTCGGAGTTTGTAGGGAGGTTGCACTCAAATTAGTAATTATGAGCTAATGATAAGCCAGTGAGCGAACAATTAATTGTTTAAATTGTATTTTGAGTCCCAGCATCCTTTTTGACGGCTATTTACAAATAGGGTATATTTTCCAATATTTTTTATTTGAGCAACATTCTTTTCTGCTGTTGAAATTCTTCATCGCTTAAAACGACAATTAAATAATGAATTTTAAACTTGGTATTTTGAGGCATTTGGGTAACATTTATTTATGAGGCAACTGGATCGTCTTAATCCAAATGACCCTCCATGTCTCGCCATGCTTTTCTAGGACGGCTGCCATGCCACAACCGGCAAGAGGAGCTGAAACAGAGCTGTATTCTGCGACTGCCATGAGGCCATTATCGCTGATGCCTGGTCGGGTAAACGCTGTATATCCGGTAAAGAGTTCAGACTCGTCTGTATCTTTTAGCATCACATAGCTCGGTAGTTTATCAATATTTAGTGCATAGTGGATTTGATTTGCATCTGAGTAATTAGCTAGTAATGAGTCGGAGTTAATGCTATCTCGCTCGAATGCGATAAACAGTGAAGCTGAATTTATTGCTGTCGTGGTCTGATCATACACGTCAATGGTTTCCCGTGGATATTGGTGTATAATACTGTCCAGTACAGCAGATATGACGGCATGTTCCACTGATCCAAGGCCTTTTTCTTCATTCGGTTTAAAAAGTGAACATCCCATTATCAGCACAAGAAGTGCAAGGGTGATTAGAATGTTTTTGTGTTTTATCATAAAAGCTTTATTCATTCACAATTTGTCGTTTGTCACAAATACTTTTTATTCATGCGTTTAATCATGCCAAGACTATAAAACACCCCAAACACAGCGGCCGCAATAATTCGGCCACTATAGTCGATGATGTTTTCGATCGAAAAAAGTGAGGCAAAGAAATGATCGTATGTTTCCATATCCAGAGCTTTAAATACGAGTCCTCCAACAAATAAGGCAATACTAAAGGCGAAAACATTGACAAATATAAAACTTAATTCGCCTTTGCTTCTTAATCTTTTCCATATCGCGAAGTCTAGCAATTTATTTGGGGGTATCAACAGGAGGATTGATCCACCTACAAGTGCTCCGATAAGTATAGATACAAGACGAATAAAAGTTTCAGTGGACCATAATGCATCAAAGCGCAAACGCTGATCAATTAAGGACATGGTCACAAATTGAAAAACAAGAGTAGAAATGATGAGACCTAGTAAGCAATATTTTGTTAAAATAGGGTGTTCGAATTCTTTGAAGAGCTTGAGTTGTCGCCTCATTTTAATCCTCGAACTATTTTGTTGTTTATTTAAGCTGTACAAGTTATTGCAAAGTCGGATAAAATGCAAATTATAATCGCTGATCGGACGTCACATTGAAATATATGAAAAGGGAAGTGTGTGAATAAAAGAAATTGTACCGTCTTGTATTATACAGGTTGGTATAAAATATTAATACCGTAAATAGCTTGATAGATTTAATTTTCGATACAATAAGATACAAGGCAAAAGTACCAAGTCAAAGCTTGGGTTCGTTTGATTGAGTCGTAATGAAATTAATCTAATCCGTGACACGGTAATATGCGATACTGATATGGTACTTGCGGTAAATGGGGCGATAAGAGCATGAGATTACCCTATTTAGAACGCTATTACCCCATTTATAAAAATTATGCTGACGGAATTTATATAAATTGATACGATAAGAACAAGAGGAAAAAAGTAATGTGTTAATTGTAAGTTTAAAAGATTAATAATGATTTTAGAAGAAGATACTGTATTGTCAGTATTGCCGCGAAAATATCCCATATGCTTCGATACTGTTTATCGCTAATCATTTCATATTTTGCATTTGATTGCAGTTAAATTTTCCATAAAATACCAGCATGAAAGTTACTACAGTATTTTTAGACAGGGACGGCGTGATAAATGTTGACTGTCCCGATTATTTATTAAGCGCTGAGGATATCAAGATCCAGCGTGGTGTTCCGGCTGCTCTTAAAAAGTTGAAAGATGCAGGGATCCGGGTTATTGTGGTCAGTAATCAGGCAAGTATTGGTAAAGAATTAATTTCTCGTCGGGCCTCGGAAGCTATTTATAAAGAAATTATTCATCGGGCAGAGAAAAAAGGTGGACATGTTGATGGTTATTATTATTGTCCGCATACGCCGGAAGACGGCTGTAATTGTCGTAAGCCGGGAATTGGCATGTTCCTGCGAGCAAAGCGCGAACATAAGATTATCATGGAAGAGGCTGTGTTTGTCGGCGATGGATATGGCGATGTCGGTGCAGCCAAACGTTTAAAGATCCCCTTTTATCTTGTTGAGCAAGGTTGGGGTCGGGTGACAAAAGTTAAAAGCGACAGAGACGGTCTTCCCTATATTCAAGTAAAAAATTTAGCGGATGCTGTGGATAAAATTTTAGATATTAAGGAAAATAATTCATGAAAATCTGTGTTCTTCTGGGAGGAGCTTCTCCGGAACGGGTAGTCTCAATGGCAAGCGGTACAGCAGTTGGAAGCACTTTAAAAGAGCTTGGGCACGAAGTTATTTATATGGATCCCTCAACACCTCTTGATGAAATGGATGATTTTCGAAAAAAATTAGAGAATATCTCTATGGAAGATATGGATTTTGAAAATATGGCAAAATTAAATGATAAGCCACTCAAAGAACAAATTCCTTATTTAAAAGAACAAGGTATTGAACTTGTGTTTAACGCTCTTCATGGTGGGAATGGCGAGAATGGCGTAATCTCAGGTATTTTGGAAGAAGCCGGTTTGGTTTATACGGGCTCAGACTACGAAGCATCAGCTATAGCAATGGATAAGTTTAAGACAAAAATTTTAGCAAGATATGTGGGCGTACAATGTGCCGATGAAGAATTGCACGATAAGCCTATTCATGCTCCCGAGAGAGTTAAATTTCCTTTGGTAATCAAGCCTAATGATGCCGGTTCTTCGGTAGGTTTAAAGATCTTTAAAGAAGAGGCTGATATTTTTGAAGCATGCAGTGAAGCTCTGAAATATAGCGAAACTGTGATCATTGAATCCTTTATTCCGGGGCGAGAATTTAATATTCCTGTGGTAAAGGGCGAAGCTTATCCAATTCTTGAAGTGGATCCTCATGGTATAAATGATTACAAGGCAAAATATATGGGGCATAATACAGAGTATAAAGTGCCCGCACCATTAAGTCCCGAAATAACTCAAAAAATGCAAGCTGATGCAGTAAAAGTGTACATGGCTTTAGGTTTAAAAAATTATGCTCGTATAGATTTTCGTATGAACGAAGAGGAAGAGGTCTATCTTTTAGAAGCCAATTCCTTGCCGGGTATGACAAAAGCGAGTCTGGTGCCAAAATCAGCAAAAGCACTTGGCTTATCATTTGCAGATCTTCTAGAGATCATTATAAATGATGCGCTGAATTAAGATTTCTTGACTAAATAAAAGAAAAATATGATTTAAAATACCCAGGTTTGAAGCAAGGTCCATATTCCCAGTAAAGTAACAATGACACCGAGAACAAGGGTTAATATTTTTTCTGAGCTGATTTTTGCAGTAATGTAGGGTCCAATTAAAGCTCCCAGCAAAGCGCCAAGAGTCAGATAACAAACCAATGCCCAATTAGAAATACCATTTAATATCCAATAAGATAAAAAACCAATAATGCAGATAGGTGCTTGTGTAAGGCCGGTGGTTCCAATGGATTTTTTTGCAGAACGACCGCTGATAATTTGTCCGCTGGTGAGAACGGGTCCAAAACCACCGCCCGATATACCTTTGTTAAAAGCAGAAACAAGTCCGACAAAAAAGATCTTTTTCCAGGAAAAGGAATAGCGGTTTCTTATAAGCAATATAATGCCCATGAAAAGCACCAGAACGCCTATATAGGTTTTAAGAATTTCCTGTGGTAGATTTACTGCTGTGATAGCTGCTATAATTGTAGCGAAAATACCCGTGATTGTAACGAATATCGCCACTTTAAGATCTTGGGAAATATCATTTTTCAAGATAGATATAAGGCTTTTTTTCTTTTTGGAGCTAGCTTTGCTATTATTTAAGCTGAAATCAGCATTGTGTAAACGATGATGTTGCACACTTGCCAATAAACAGGCAAAAGCTTGAGATAATAAAATTGAGGGCACAACGATCAGGGGATCATATCCCATAATAATAAGAGTTGGTGATAATATGGTTCCATAGAGCATTCCAAGAGATGAGCCAATTAGCTCACAAATAAAACCCAGCAATACGATAATAAGTATTTCTTCCAAAAGCATAATGCATTTTCCCTGCTAAAGTAACAAACTTATCCGGAAATATAGAAATTCTGAACATACAATGAAAGCCAATTTCCTGAAATAAAATGTATAAATGATATCTGCCAATATAATATTCATTATGTATATTTACTTTTAAAAAGGAAAATTATTGATTATTTTTGCTTGAAAACAATGAGGGTATTATGGCACTGCAATTTTTCAATACAATGAGTCGCAAGAAAGAAGTTTTTAAACCTTTGCATGAAGGCAAGGTTGGGTTATATAATTGCGGTCCAACCGTATATAATTACCCGCATATAGGCAATTTACGTGCTTTTATGTTTGCTGATCTCCTGAAACGCTATCTTAAGTTTAAAGGCTACGAGGTCACTCAGGTCATGAATCTTACAGATGTTGATGATAAAATTATTCGTAAATGTGCTGAGACAGGTAGTTCCATTAAAGATTTTACGGAAAAATATAAGCAGGCATTTTTTAATGATCTGAAAGTTCTGAACATTGAAGGCGCAGAAGTTTATCCGGCAGCAACCGAGCATATTCCCGAAATGGTGGATCTTGTCCAGACTCTTCTTGATAAAGGATTAGCCTACAAGGCTGAAGATGGAAATATTTTTTTTAAGATCTCAGCTTTCAAGAATTATGGGAAATTGCAGCGATTGGACATGGAAAACATGCGCAGCGGTGGTCGTGTTGATGATGATGAATACGACAAAGAATCTGCTCATGATTTTTCGTTATGGAAAGCCCATAAAGAAGAAGATGGCGATATTGCATGGGATACGAAACTTGGCAAAGGTCGTCCCGGCTGGCATGTTGAATGTTCAGCCATGTCCATGAAATATCTTGGCGAAACTTTTGATATTCACACTGGCGGCGTAGATAATATATTTCCACATCATGAAAACGAGATCGCTCAGAGCGAAGGAGCCACGGGTAAGCCTTTTGTCAATTATTGGTTACATTGCGAACATCTTCTCTGGGATAATACTAAGATGAGTAAATCGCTTGGAAATATCATGTATATAAATGGTTTGATAGAGGCAGGTTATTCCCCGGTAGCTATCCGTTACACATTATTGACAACTCACTATCGTCAAAAATTGAATTTTTCACCTCCTATGATAGAAGCTTCAGCTACAACTTTGAAACGCTTTGAGGATTTACTTTTTGAATTAGATCAGGCCAGAAGGGGTTCTTTAAATCAAGAAATTCCTCCAGCCTTGAAAAAAATGCTCAGTGAATTCGAAAAAGCCATGGATGATGATCTCAATATATCAGGAGCGATGGGGAAAGTATTTGACGGTATCCGAAATATAAATCGTATCAACCGTAAAACACCTTTTAGTACTGAAGATGCCAAAGCGATAAAAAATGCACTCAAGAAGCTTGATTCCGTACTCGGCGTGATCTTCTATGGCGAAGAAAAAGAAACAGAACTTGATGAATCCTTTATTCTCCAAAAGATAGAAGAACGTAAACAAGCTCGTACAGATAAAGATTGGGCAAAAGCTGATGCTATTCGTGACGAACTTGCTGAAATGGGCATTGAGCTGCTTGATCGAAAAGATGGAACTGGCTATAAGATTAAGAATTGATAATTGAGAATGGAAAATAGAGAATTTTTAGAATGCAGGGACTCAAATATTTGGGTCCTTTTTTTAAATAAACTTAAAAGTGTCGTCATCCTAAAAATACTACTAGTGGTCCCGATGTATCGGGATTCAGGATCTCTATGTTATTTCGGTTTTTAAATATATTAAGGATACAATAATTGTCTAATTTATGCCAAGCTCTTGTCTCGTTGAATTCTCACGGAGATCTCACTGCGGGACCCCTTCAGGGCTGAAACAAGTTCAGGATGACCCGTGAGTGCATTGAGTATTAATACTTTAATTATCAAGGATTCTTAATTGGATTGTCCTTTGTCAACTGTCAATTATCAATTAGATTAAGGTATGATCTTCCCCACCACCACAAAAGAAATGAAAACTCTGGGCTGGAGCCAATGCGACCTTATAATTATGACGGGTGATGCTTTTGTGGATCATCCTTCTTTTGGTACTGCAATTATTGCTCGCGTTCTCGAGAAAGAAGGATTCAAAGTAGGAATTATTGATCAGCCCGATTGGAAGGATGCATCCAGCGCCATGCGCCTAGGCGCTCCGCGCCTTTGCTTTGCCGCAACGGCCGGAAACATTGATTCCATGGTGGCTCATTATACCGTTAATCATAAAAAGAGATCCGACGATGCCTATTCGCCGGGCGGCAAAGCCGGCAGGCGGCCGAACAGGGCGACTATCGTCTATACAAATCTTATTCGCGCGGCGTATAAAGATGTGCCCGTAATTCTTGGTGGTATCGAGGCCAGCCTGCGGCGCATGGCGCATTACGACTTTTGGACCAATAAAGTTCGACGTTCAATACTTATCGATTCCAAGGCGGATCTATTGGTTTATGGAATGGGTGAATTGCCAATTAAAGAAGTTATTCATCGTTTAGACAAAGGTGAAAATATTCGTGAAATCTATGACGTACCAGGAACGGTTTGTAGAGTCCCGGAGCGCTCGGAAGGCATAGAGCTTCCATCTTTTGAAGAAATACAAAAAGATAAATCAGCTTTTAATCTGATGACGCAGATTCACTATAATAATCGGTTATATCCTTATGCAAAAGATCTCTATCAACGGCATGATAAACAAATTATAAGAATCAATGCTCCAGCTAAAGCGATGAGCACAAAAGAAATGGATAATATTTACGCCTTACCATTTAGCAATAAACCACATCCAAAGTATAATGAAACAATCCCTGCTTATGAGCAAATTAAAGATTCTATAACTGCTCACCGCGGCTGTTTTGGTAATTGCTCTTTTTGTGCTATAACTTTTCATCAAGGACCCCGTATCCAAAGTCGCTCACAGAAATCTATTGTTGATCAGGTTAAATCAATGAGCAAAGATCCGGATTTTAAGGGGACTATAACTGATATTGGCGGACCGACTGCAAATATGTATGGAATACATTGCAAGATCGGCGGCTGCAAAGATATGAACTGTTTATTTCCCGAGGTCTGTAAAAATCTTATCGTAAAAGATCAGGATGCTTATGTTCGCCTTTTAAAGGAAGCATCAAAAGTGCCGGGTGTAAAGCATGTTTATATCGCTTCCGGTTTGCGTCACGATCTGGCTCTGCAAAATGAAAAAGCCATGGAGAAAATGGTAACGACCTATACAGGCGGACATTTAAAGATCGCGCCGGAACATCTGGCCGATAATGTAACGCGACTCATGAATAAACCTCCCGGGAAAGTCTATTTGCAATTTTTGGAAAAATTCAGATCATTCTCTCGCAGAGCAGGAAAAAAACAATATATAGTTCCATATTTTATTTCCGGACATCCCGGTTGTACTGATGAAGATATGTTACTACTTAAAACACAACTCCAAAAAAGTGGTCACAAATTGCAACAAGCTGCAGATTTTTATCCTACTCCCATGACCATTGCTACGGCCATGTATTATACCGGATCTCATCCTCTTACAGGTGAAAAAATCTATGTTCCACGGACAGCCAAAGAAAAACTGAAACAGTTCGGGATGATGATGTGGCACCAGCCGGCAAAGTCTGGTGGAAGCAAAAAAACCAAAGGCAAAGCTAAAAAGTAGAAAGTCGTGATCGTAAACCGTGAATTGTGAGTCACAAATTGTACTCTGCTATAATCGAGTTTGTATCTTCCTACATTCTTGTGCTCGCGAATATCAACTCTCAATTATCAACAATTAAAAATAATAGTAAGCCGGATTTTATAAAAATCTTTCATTAAATGTCATAAAAATGTGACCTAGGTCACATATCAGCGTCTGTAATTTGTTTTTAAATAATTAATATCTTATTTTCCGGGAAATGAGGGTGGCGAAAATAACATATTTGTTTATATGCATGATCCATTGCATATCTTTATCTGGAGTTGCCTGGAATACTTCCGGGGCAAATTTATCTGTCAAAGAAAAACATCAATTAAATTATATTTTTTCTCCCGTTTGCTATCCGGATACTTTTTGCCTTGCTACATCCTGGTCACCTATTTACCAGGGTTTTGGTATTCATGAAGGCATTGTATATCTAGGCTGGCAGAATGTAGATTTTTCCTTGAAAAGTCAAGTGCATCCTTTGATGTCAAATCATGAGCTCAGCGCAGGTTTTAAAATTCTTGACCAGGAACAAATTAAAGCAGGATTACAATTTCATTACGCGGCCTCATTTCTTTATGATCATGGTTCTGAGCACGAAGGAGCTGTATCCGGAGCAGTTTCCGTCTATCCCAAGAATTCATGGGAGCTAACATTTTATTCATTACGCTTTTTATCCTTTCCCCACGATAGTGCTTGTGGATTATTTGAAGCGCAAAGTGGCTTGATGGTAAATTTTGATATATTGCCATCATTGAGCACAGTTTTAGGTTTAGAAAAACGTGATGCACTTCCTTGGGAATTGCTTTTAAATATGTCTTATTCGATTATTCCTCCCATAGCTGTGTTTGTGTCTTATAAAATTCAAAGCCAAGAATTATCAGCTGGATCAAGTTTTTGTTTTGGTCGCTGGCAAATTTTATGGAGTGCATCTTATCATGAATACCTGGGTTTCAAGGAAGATATATTTATAGCATATAAATACTAGAGAATTTTTAAATGCTTAACAGAAAATTCAAATGTTTGATATGGATATTTATTGCATATGGGATATTTGCATCTGATCCCGATCTACATCCCGAATTAATATCCCGATCAGGGGCGGACGAATTAAGCGAAGAAGGCAAATTATCATTTCGTCTCTCAATGCAAAAAGAAATCAGCTATAGATTTAAAGCAGGTATAAATTGTGGATATTTTCAGCTTGATTATTTGAACGAAGGCAATGGGGATAAAATTCATCATACTGCGTCATTTACCGGCTCTTTTAAGTACTTGAATGTGGGTTGGGGACGAGGTTCTCCACATATTGGACGAGGACTGATCCTGGGGTCCACCATGATGCGCTTTTCTTCTGATCCCAGTACAAATATAGGTTATTGCCGTTCAAAAATAAAATTAGCGAATTATTCATATAACCCGGATCTGATCTTTATTAAAGCCAATTACCGGGCTTTTAGCGCGGGGGCGCTTCGTCATCGAAATGTATTGGCAATAATAGGTGAATACTCGGATAAGGCTATAAACGCAGGCTCGATCTTGTATTTTTTAGATAAGCCGCTTTTAGAAATGTACGGCGCTTTTCATGATAAAAAACAGCGCTGTAGCCTTAACATGTCGATGTTTAAAAACAGATTAAATCATTTTTCTGTCGATTATCTTTATAGAAATAAGACGATTAAATTATTTGCTTCTCTTGTCCATTGCGATAAAAAATACATAGAAATAAAAGCAGACAGCAAATGGGGTTCGGGTTTAAAGGAAAACTCCGCAGGATATGCTGCAGGATATTATTTGAATTTAAAGGGCTTTAAAATATGCATGAGTTCAGTGAGATTGGCTGGGGACAACTACCGTGAAGACAAAGTTATTGGCGATATTATTTACAAGTACAAGAAAACAGAAATAGGATTGTCCGCGAACTATCGAGATAGAAATGAACTAAAAGCAAGCACATATATTCCGGCTTTACTTGATTGGAAAAAAACTGAGCAAGCGCTTATAAAGTTTAAGCTTAAAAGTAAAGCTATAAGCAGACTTACAATAATGACCCAATTTCAGATGAATGCCTTAGATCTTTATGCTTATTCCGGCATCATTCGTCTGAGCTACAATAGTCAAAATACAAAATTGATCTTACAGATATCACAGGCTACGTCGGGCCAAAGTGACATATACTATTTAAGACCTTTAAGCGCTTCGACATATTCTATACGAAAAGCAGGAGAAGCATGCCTTTTTTTCGATCTTGTTTTCGAGAAAAAATTCAATGATGTAAAAATGGGTGTTTTGGTGAGGACGGAAGGGCTTAGCTTAAATCTTGCAATTTAAGCTAAGCATTATCAAAGCTTATCAATATCACCCGAGGTCTCAAGTCCCGCTATGTGCGATGAATCACGGAAAATTATATTATGCCCTTTGTCACTAAGTTCTACATGTAATGATGAGTTCAGACTTTCTTTTATATTGCGATCCATGTGGCCTTTTACGGGAGCAATTAATGTGTTATTGTCACCAAATTCAGCATAAACTCTCAAGTGATATTTGGGGCCTTTAATGTAGAGATAAATACCCCCTTCATCTTCTTCAAGAAAGGAAAGACCGTCGCCTAAATAGGTGGCAAAACGATAAGTTTTATTACCATCATTTAAAAAACCGATAATGCCGGTAAAGTACATACCCATCCAGGGAATTTTAGCAATGGAAAGCATAAAACTAGCTTCAGAATCGTGGAAGGGATTAGCTTGCATCCACAACCATGATTTGGGGAAAGAACGCCCCCAGTCTTTTTCGATGTATCCACGACCTTTATCAAAACCCAGATCCTGACCGTTAATTGTTAAGAGGCCATTAATCTCATGGCGAATAGACACAACACCATGGTAACACTGCATAAATGGGATATAGGTAAAAATGCCCATAATACCCGGAGCAAGAAAGCGAGAAGGATATCTCTGAATATTGTTGAAAACCAAATCTCCCTGCAGGGAAATACCATTTTGCTCATAATTTAGTCGCAGACCACGATCAGAAAAATAATTATCTCCCAAGGCAACGGCAAAAACATCTTTTTTATATGAAAATTCTTCAACAGGAAATCTAATATACTCGCTGGTATTATTCGACCTGTTTATTTGAATAAATGCATGAGGGTCTTTTCCCAGTGAAAGGCCGGGAATAAAAGCAATTGAAGAAATTAGGTCATCACTAAGACACTTAATATACCAGCCTTCAAAATAAGATTTTTTGTTTAAGGATCCCTGAAAAACAGGTGGATTTGATAGTTTATTCATTGTTTATCCCTGCTTATAAGTCCCTATATTACTGAAATATTTAGCTTGCACAAAGATAAAAAAGATTAGAGTTCAAAGCCAGAGTATCAGGGAGTGAGTTTTAGTTGTGAGATAAGAAGTTTTTAAATTTGTCGAGAAAGGGAACAAAAATATATCCATACAATAAATACTGTAGTCTTGCTCAATTCGCTTTGTATCAATCAATTTTAGGAGTAAATTAACAGAATGACAGAGAATTCGAACAAACACACGATTTTATGGGTAGATGACGAGATTCAACTGCTTCGTCCTCACATTATGTTCCTTGAGGAAAAGGGATATGAAGTGAAAACAGCAACCAATGGAGTTGACGCTCTTGAGATCATCAAACATGAATATATTTCTGCAGCGCTTCTTGATGAAATGATGGATGGCCTTGATGGCTTAGCTGTTCTTGAGCGGATTCGTGAAATGCGTCCTGGAATGCCAGCCATTATGATCACGAAAAATGAAGAAGAATCCCTCATGGAAGATGCGATCGGAAAAGAAATTTCTGATTACTTAACCAAGCCCATAAATCCATCTCAGGTTCTTTTGACCCTGAAAAAAAACCTGGATTCTGCCGATATTTCGCGGGAAGTAAAAGCTAAAGAATTTATGGCTTTTTATCAGTCTGTCACTATGGAGCTTTTCGATGGAATTTCCTCCTTAAAGCGCTGGACAACAATTCATGATCGTATTGCTTATTGGCAAATAGAGTTTGCTAAAAACACACAATATGATCTCGAACATTTTTTAAGCGAACTACAAGAAACAGCAAATAAAGAATTTCAGCGACTAGTTGTAAACCATTACACCGAATGGGTTCAACATGCACCCGATGTTCCGATGTCGCCTCAGGTTTTGGATAAATATCTACGTCCTTTGCTTAAAAAAGGCAAGAAGACTTTATTCGTTTTGATCGATTGTATGCGTTATGATCATTGGCTTGCGGTAGCACCACTTTTTTATAATCAATTTGATGTAAAATTAAATTCACATATTTCCATTTTACCTACTGCAACACCTTATTCAAGAAATGCAATTTTTGCAGGTATGTATCCTGATTCGATAAATGTTAAATATCCTGATCTTTATGCAAATCCAGATAGTGAAGAAAGTATGAATCGCTATGAAGATAAATTGATCTCGGATTATTTAAAAAAAGAAAAGTTGCATCTTAAGAACGGCCATTCATTTCATAAGGTCTCAGATTCCAGATATGGTGATAATCTGGCAAATAGGTTTTCAGATCTGCAAAATAATGATCTCATTGTGCTTGTCGCTAATTTTGTTGATATCTTAGCACATAAAAGATCTGTCTCGGATGTGCTTCTTGAGATCGTTCCTGATGAAGCAGGTTATCGCAATGTGGTTCGTAATTGGATGGAAGGGTCTTATTTGCGCCGTGTAATCGAGTCTGCCGGCAATGCCGGTTTTGAGGTTGTGATTACTTCCGACCATGGCAGTCTGCGTGTTAATAAGGGAACGATGGTAAAAGCTGATCGCGATACGACCTCTTCGGTACGATACAAAACAGGTAGAAATCTTGTGGTATCAAGCAAGTCTTCACTTTATGTAAAAGATACGGCTCGCTATCGTTTGCCTCAAACACATTTGACGGGCACCTATATTTTTGCAAAAGATGATTATTTCTTTCTTTATCCCAATAATATGAAAAAATACGAAAAACAATATCCCGGCACATTTCAACATGGTGGAATATCTATGAATGAGATGATTCTGCCGGTCGCTAAGTTGAGTCCTAAACGATGAAAAAAAATTCTTATATCATTAAAACGCATTCTCCCGAAGAAACTGTAGAATTTGCTCATAAGTTTTCAGCTTTACTAAAGCCCAATGATGTGATCACACTTTATGGCGATCTGGCTGCAGGTAAAACCACCTTCACTAAAGGGGTCTGCAAATATTTTAATGCAGATCAAGATGCAACATCACCCACATTTACACTGATAAATGAGTATCATGCTGATTTGCCGATCTTTCATTTTGACTGTTATCGTATCAAACATCCTGATGAGATCATTATGTTGGGTTTTGATGAATATCTGGAAAAAGAAGGGGTAGTTCTTATAGAATGGCCGGAAAAGATCGGAACTCATATCCCTGAAGATAGTATAGAATTACATTTAGAATATATAGACGATAAAAAGCGTCGAATTGAGATTCGATCGCCTAGACTAATGGAGTTATAAATGATCCTGGCATTGGAAACATCATCGGTGATCTGCGGAGCGTCCCTACACGAAAATGGCGAACTGATCGCAGAATTGCATTTAAAGGAAGCTCGTGTTCATGCCGAAAAGCTTGTTGGACTTGTTGACCAATTATTCACAGAACAAAAGATCAGAGTTCCCAAATTAAAAGCCGTTATAGTATCTGCCGGCCCCGGCTCATTTACAGGCCTACGTATAGGTATGAGTTTTGCAAAAGGACTTGTCTATCCTCATGGCATAGCTCTTGCAGGCGTGAATACTATGAGAGCATATATGCATAGTACTTTAAAAAAAGCAGATTTAGATAAAAACCCGCTTTGGATCATACGTTCACATAAAGACTATATCTATACGGCAGAGTATAAAGATCCTATTAAAGAAATTGAAATTCGTTATGGTCAGATTAAGGATATTGCAGAATGGTATCCCAAATGTGGACAGATCATTTGCAATGATGATCTACCCGAAATTACAGAGATTCCTCTTATAGAAGAGGATATTATGGCCTCAATGATGGCTGAATATTATTTGACATATAAAAATGATAGTGCTGATACTGATTATGACAGTTTGGTGCTTGAGTATGGCATGGCTTATAAACCTAAAGAATGGAAACCAGCTTCATCATGATCGAGATCCGTGATATGCATGCTGATGATATATCTGAAGTCATAAGAATTGAAAAAAACAGTTTTGATGAACCCTGGACAGAAATGCTTTTTTATTTAGATCTCTATACAAAGGTATCCAATAATTGGGTACTGACACTGGAGGAAAAAATCAGAGCTTTTGTGTGTTTTTATTTGATCGCAGATGAGATCCACTTGAACAACATAGCCGTTGACCCCGACTTTAGGTGTCAGGGTCTTGCTCAAAAATTATTGAATAAAATGTTTGAGTTTGCTAAAGAACATGAAGTGGCTTTTATTACTTTAGAAGTAAATGAACATAATGATAAAGCGAAAAATTTTTATAAAAAAAACGGTTTCAAACAAGTTGGTTTAAGACCAAAATATTATGAACACGATCAGGCGGATGCCCTGATCATGACAATGGAGATAAAGTCATAGTGAAAATTTTGTTAGTTAATGATGATGGTATAACGGCTCCAGGTATTGCTAAACTATATGAAGCGGTCGAAGGATTGGGCGATATTACAGTGATAGCACCAGATGGAGAACGCTCTGCAGTTTCGCATGCGCTGACGCTTGATAGATCTATTCAGGTAAGAACGATTAAGACAAAGCTTTTTAATGGTATAGCCGTAAATGGTACTCCTGCAGACTGTGTTAAACTTGCATTAAGTGAATTGCTGCCAGAAAAACCCGATCTTGTGTTATCAGGGATCAATCTTGGAAGCAATGCCGGTTTAAATGTTATATATTCCGGGACGGTGGGAGGAGCTGCAGAGGGAACTTTTCATGGGATCAATGCTATTGCTTTAAGTCTCGATACTTATCAGGATCCTAATTGGGAAGTGGTTTTACCTTTTATTAGGGATCTGGTTAAAAAAGTTCTTGAAAAAGGTTTACCTGAGGGAATCATGTTGAATGTTAATATGCCCAATGTTGAAGATGCCTCAATGATAAAAGGTGTGAGGATCACCCGCCAGGGAATGGCACATTGGAAAGAGGCTTTTGAAAAACGCTTTGATCCTAAAAGACGGACATATTACTGGATGTCCGGGGTTAAAAGAGAAGAAAAAGAAGATGAAAGAATTGATGATACTGCGCTAAAAAATAATTATATTTCAGTAACTCCGGTGCAATTTGATTTGACCGCTTACGATAAGTTTAAAAACATTGAAAAAATGGGAATAAGCCATATTAAGAAATAGAAACATATTCAGACAACTTTTAATACTTGCTTTACTCTTTTCTTTTGCTTTTGGAGCACAACGAAAAGATGTGGATCAGGCGATTCAATACTACCAGCGCGGTGCTTATGAAAAAGCATTTGAGGCTTTTCATAATATATATTATTCTGAACCCCCGTCAGAAAATGTTTTTGCTGCCATTTCTCTTTTTATGCTTGTAAAGTGTGACTTTGAATTGGCTAATTACGATAAGCTAATTGAAGATAGTAGAGAATTTGAACGGTTTTTTCAAAGTAGTCGTTATTACCCGGATGTATTATTTGAACGTGCAAAAGCTCTTGCTATGAAACAACAGTATTATCCTTCTTATCTTTCAGCTATCAAGGTGTTGTCTCTGACAGAAGATGAAAAACTGCTGGAAAATGTGATGAACTTTTGTAACGATCAGGTTCGTTATTATTTAAAAGTATCCGATCTTGAATTATTAGCTCCTTTAATTGTAAATGAACGATCCTTAACTTATCACAAACTTCTTAGTGCAGAAAAAAGCATGATGGAGGGTGATTTATTAAATGCCGAACGCTTGCTAAACGAAATAAAAAGTAAACTTAGTACTATAGCTCATATCGAAAAATATAAAGAGTTAAATAAATATTTTAACAAGAGCAAAAGCAATGTAGAGCCTGAAGTTAATATTGCAATTGTTTTGCCACTGACAGGATCTTACTCAAGATCGGGTATCCAGTTGTTAGATGGTATTAAATATGCTTTTGAATCCTATAGAGACAAATCCAAAAAAAGGGTGAACATTATAATAGTCGATACCGAAAGCAATGTTCGCGTAGGTTTGAAGAATTTAAAAGAAATATTAGACATGCAAAATATCACTGCCGTTATTGGTCCTCTTACCAGTGAAATGGCCGTTTCTATGGCACCGCTCTGTGAATATGCAGGTGTTCCCCTAATTACACCTACAGCCACCGCCGATGATCTGACGGAAATGGGTAACTCGATCTTTCAGCTAAATCCTGAGCAACAACAGAGAGGCAAAGTTCTTGCTAACTACGCAACAGATAGTTTAAAATTCCGAAGGATAGCCGTTGTGGCTCCATCAACTTCTTATGGTATTGATATAACAAATGCTTTTACCAAAACTGTTGAAAGTAATGGTGCTAAGATAGTTTATAATGTGTGGTATAACGGTATTCCTACGAATATTAATACTAAACTTGAGGAATTAAAAGATAATGCAGAATATCTTCCTCCCTATTTTAATTATTACAAAGGATACTTGGAGTCAAAAGCGAATGGGTTTTTTGATGCGGATTCAAACCTGCAAGATAGTATGAGTATTGCAGTACTTGATAGTATTTTTATGGATAGTCTTGCCTTTGATAGCTTATTTATTGATTCACTTGATATGTTGTCCAATATAGCTGATAGTATTATGTCAATTGATAGTACCATGATAATGGATAGTATTATGACAATAGATAGTACGTTTGTGCTTGAAGAACTATGGCCAGACGATTCAGCCAGTTATGAACTTGTCTTGAATAATTATTTCTATAGCGATTCGTTGGAAAACCAAGATTCTATATTTTACACCTTAAAGCAACATGCCAGGAATTGGCTATCTGAAGAACTTACAATTGAAGAAAGATATAATACTATTATCACAGATAGTATTTGTGTTCTATTAGATGAGATTGAAGATCCAATGCAGGCAGAGATATTATCTTTGCTAAATGAAATAGACAGTGTTCGTATAGCTCCGGAATATATTGGGGAGTTTTATTTATCTAAAATAATTCCCGATACCCTAGAATTAGAACCCTATATTAATTTTATTCTTATAGATTCTCTGAAAACACAATTAGCTAAAATAGACTCAATAGATGCTTTATGGCTTTTAAACGAAACAGATTCAACTCTCTTTTCCCATATTTTCCCCTATGAAAATTATGGTATTGATGCGATTTATTTTCCCATACCGCAAGATCATATTAAATATATCGCCCCTCAATGGGCAAAAAACCGTTTTCCTGTCTTTTTGTTAGGAGATGGCAATTGGTATAATGAAAGCATTTTAAAACGATATAGAAGCAATATTGATTCAATTGTCATAGCAAGTGATTATTATTGGGATTCCTATGATATCGAGTTACGTCGTTTTTCTAAAGGTTTTACTCATAAAACGGATTTGCAAGCAAGCAGAATACATGTTTATGGTTACGAGAGTATGACTCTGCTTATGAAGATAATTGAAAGTGGCGGAAATACGTCTCAAGAAATTTCAGATAAATTATGTAATTTTGATGAATCTGTTGGCATTATCAGAAAAATTAAATTTTTACCGGAACGGCCAAGGGCGAATTCGGGTGTTAGACTTATATCATTTTTTAATGGCAAATTGAGTGCAATAGAATAATAACATTAGTTTTGATTATAATATAGATGAAGAAAAGGTTGATCTCCCTCAAGAATATCGTATGTATTTAGATTTTCAGCTTTTACCCACTCTATCTTTTCAAATTGCAGATCTTGGATTGTGTTATCGTAATCATGGATCTTGAAAAAATACAGGTGAAAAGTTTTTTCATCCGGGTAGGCGAACTTGTAATCATGGAGTAGCTCAGTTTTCAGAACCTTGATACCGAGTTCTTCATCTAATTCGCGGATAATGGCTTCTTTAGGACCTTCATTGGTTTCAACTTTGCCTCCCGGGAATTCCCATTTTAAAGGGAGTCGTCGTGAATTACGATGACGTTGACATAATAATATACCATTCTCGCTTTCTATAATTCCTGCGACAACCTCCAGCATTAAAAATCCTTTTTATTCTCTTTTCTAATGATCTTGGCAATATTTTCTCTATGTGTGAACATAATAAAAAATGGCAGAACAATACTAAACCACAGCATTTGTTGAGATACTTCCATATTAAAGGCAAATTTAAAAATGATGTTTGCAATGGGAAAAGCAAAAGCAGCCGAAATTGAAGCTATCCCCGCCTGTTTTGTCAATAATACAACAATAATAAAAACAACTAAGCAAAATAATCCGACTTCCGGGCGGAAAGCCATCATAATGCCAGCAGTGGTAGCAACAGCTTTTCCACCACGAAAATTGATATAAACCGGATAGGTATGCCCAATAAGAACAATAACAGCTAGAATAACTCTTGCTGTTACAAATTCTTGGCTCATTAATGCCGGCATCCAGAATGTAACAGCAAAGCCTTTAAAAGCATCAAGAATAAAGGTAGCTACTCCAGCTTTCCAGCCTAAATTTCTGATAACATTCGTTGTTCCCACATTTCCACTACCGTGCTGACGAATATCATAATCCTTTCCTCCAAAGATCTTCCCCAAGACCCAGGCTGCCGGAAAGGAACCAATCAGATATGCCAGTATCATGATCAATGCATCAATTAAAGTCATAAAAACTCCTGTGTGTAAAAGAACCCTTAACTTGTGAATATATAGATGCTATCCAGCAAAGACAAAATAAATTTACAAAGAAGCAGATAGCTGATGTGAATTTTCAATGAATTATATGATTATAGTAGGGCAAAAAGTTGATCATTTTATCATTGCATAAAAAAAGGGCAGGAAATCCTGCCCTAAAGTAGAGATGATTTTTTATTATTGCATCTGTCTTTTCTTTCTATCTTGCAATATGGGCGGAATAGTCAGGAAGAGTATAGAAATAATAATAATTGCCGCTCCAATTAATTGCGAACCTTTAAGTGGCTGATCGTATGAGAAGTGGAGTATGAGTGAGGCAAGAACACCTGCAAGAATACTTGAAGAACGATTTACCGGGATACAGTAGGAGTTTTCACTCTTATCTAAGAAGACCAGAGTGCCAAAGAATCCCGTTCCCTGTGACAAAGCACCTATCAGGAGCAGAGCCCATAAATAAGGTTGACCCCAGTGTGCTGTCCATCCCAAACGTACATTTGCACCAATATCATTGTTTAGTAATGTAAATAAGACAAGGATGATTACAAGAACAGGTGTGGAAACCATTTGTTCTTCAACAAAATACCTCAAATTAACTTCTTTAGAATCAGTTTTTGCATTTCTACTCATGAATTGAAAACGCATAAAGTAAGAGAAGAGATACACAGCAATAATCAGAACTAATGCCAAGGGTATATGAAAGCCGTCAACATCAAAGATGGGTATAAGTAAAGCTGATAAGGCACCAACTAAACCAACCCATGAGAACCAACGAACATGTCGCTTTGTAATGGTATCCACAATGGGAGCGATGATCAAAACACCACCTCGCATTAAGAGCATTGCGAGTACGATACTAACACCATCAAATGTATAAGCCAGGGTGGTTGTACCAATAATCAATGAGGTAAAAATACCTGAAAGCAGTGTCCATTTTGTAGGGTGTGGAACAGAAATACCAAAAACAGTTGAGTGTTTAGCATATTTCCACCAACCTAAAATTGAAATGACGATGATCATGGTAGTAAGTGTCGCAAGAGCTGTTACCGGTAGAATTGAAAAACCAGCCAAGCCCTTACCATTCAATGAAGGCAGTAAACCTTTGCTCATGATCTTGGTTAAGAGGCTATAGGGAACATAAGCGGCAAAATAACCAAAGGCAAAGCCCCAAATACTATTCCTTGACAGGAATTCTCCAAATTTTGATTTTCCCAAAATTACCTCACTATTTTTTGTTTTTTATTTCCCAAAGTTTTGTGAAGCAATCTTCGAGAGCTGGACCTAACTTTTCTGGATAAATTGTTACTTCTGGCATATTGTCCAAGACAACATAAGGAACCTTATGGTCGCGTACCTGAATGAATTCAGAGTCGTTGCCTTTGAATTTTTCCCAATCAATTTCTTTGTAGAGTTTTTCAAGTTTTTCATCTGGCAAACCATGCTCTAGAATAGAATCAGGTCGTTCGGGGTTAAAGCGACGGCGATTCTTGCGAAGAGATTCTTCCCAAGGAACATCAATATAGAGTATGCATGCTTTTTCAAGGATTTCATCAGATAATGCCTGGAAAGCATATTCGTAACCACCATGTTCAGCTCCACGACTGAATTCAAGGATGGTTGTTGTTTTTTTAGCATAATCTTCATCACGAAGCTTTTTCTTGTATTCAAAAGAAATTCTTTCAATTAAAAGATTCCATTGATACTGGTGGAAAAAATAGCCATCAGAATCTGAATGAATGCGTGGTTTATTCAGGATTTTTTCTAAAATTGCGTCTTCTTCAAACCATACCCATAGCATGGGGAAATCATCAATTTCTTCAAAATGGTTTATGTGAAAACGTTCAAGTCTTTCATTTACAGGTGTTTTTTTTAAGTAGTCAATTACTTCGGATTTGCCGGCAGCTGGGCGACCCATGAGAATTACGATCTCAAAATGTTTGTTCATAGCTTTTCTCCTAAAATATTTTTTGAAAAGAAAGATAATACAATATTAGTGAAAAGGCAAAAATATAAAGGCAAAAAGACGATAATTTTCTGTCTTAACACTATATATTAAGGTTTATTGACTCTAAAATACTTTTCAAGTTTCTTGGTTTGATCTTTTGATTTGAAAGCAGCGTTTTTTCCCTGGCTTTACACAATCACCATGGCATTGATAGCATATCTCATTCTTAAGCACTTTGTCGTCATAAAAATCCTTAATATTCTGTAGGCTGGTTTCAGCTATATTTTGAAGAGCCTCTTTGGTGAAAAATCCTTGGTGAGATGTAATCAGTACATTTGGAAAAGTCATGAGACGTGCAAGAATGTCATCAGAAATGCTTGATGATGAAAAATCCTCAAAGAAATATTTAGCTTCTTCTTCGTAAACATCCAACCCCGCTCCACCGATCTTTCCACTTTTCAATCCATTGATAAGAGCCTTACTATCTATCAATAAACCACGACCTGTATTAATAAGCAAGATGCCGGGTTTCATTAGTTCTATGGCTTTATCATTTATAAGATAATGCGTTTCAGGGGTTAAGGGGCAATGCAGAGAGATAACATCAGATTCTTTATAAAGTGTTTCCAGGTCAGTGTATTCAACGCCATTTTCTTTAGCATAGGATTCATTGGGAAAAAGGTCATAAGCATAGATTTTCATACCAAAACCCTTCATGATATCTATCATTATCTGACCTATCTTGCCGGTTCCGATAATTCCTGCTGTTTTACCATGTAGATCAAAGCCCATGAGCCCATCAATAGAAAAATTATTATCACGCGTACGGTAAAAGGCGCGGTGAGTTTTTCTGTTAAGCGATAGTACAAGTGCAGCAGCATGTTCGGCTACTGAATAGGGGGAGTAGCTTGGAACCCGTACGACATGTACATTCCCATAAGCCGCTTTTAGGTCAATATTATTGTAGCCTGCGCAACGCATGGCAATTAATTCAATTCCATGGTTTTTTAAATGTTGTAACACATTTTCAGTGATCTCATCATTTACAAAAGCACAAACAGTATCAAAGCCTTTTGTAAGTCCAACGGTTTCTTCATTTAAGTGCGCTTTGAAATATGTGATCTCAAAACCAAAATTTTCATTTACTTGCTCAAATGATCGCTTATCGTAGGGTTTGGTATCAAAAAATGCAATTTTTTTCATTTTACTCCTCTTTCTTGTATAACAAATGTAAAGTCAAAATAGTTATCTAAGTTCCCTTGTATAGTCCTGTTTTTTCTTAAAAAATAGTTTATTTTTCAAAAAAACATAAATAAGTATCAATCCAATAAAGGCTCTATTGTAACAATTAATAAAACCATACTTCGCAAAGGGTTTAGAATTTTCAATAATTTTCATCCTTCACGTGTGCTTATTGTTAAGGTCAAAGAATACTGATATTGAAAAAAGATATATTTCTTTAAATAGTCACTTAACTACTGAATTATACTTGTTTTTAATATACATTTCAGTTAGACTAAACACAAGAAATTTGAATTTTCCCATTTATGATATTTGAAAAACATTATATTTTGGGAACATCGGGTAAATATTATTCTTTATAAACGTTTGTTAATGATAACAATACATCAAAAAAGGAAGTAACATGAAAAAAACTATGTTAATTTTATTAAGTCTTTTGCTCTTGACCATACCCATGTTTGCAGCTAATTCTTTGATCAACTCAGAAGATGCAAAGGTCAAATTTAATTTTGATTTTGAAACGGGCTTGTTTGGAGTTTTGGCACATACATATCAATCAGGAAGTACTGCTGAAGGTGCTTACAATTTTGATTTTGTGAAAGAAGGCGGACAGGATATTCTTCTTCCATTCGAAAGATATGTAGCAGGTATCACAATAAATGACCGTCATAAAATATCATTGTTGTATCAACCCTTAGAAGTGAACACGAGTGTTACATTTAGAGACGATGTTATGATCGATAGTGTTATATTTAGTTCGGGAACACCAATGGAAATCAAATACGGATTCCCCTTCTATAGATTTACATACTCATACACATTTGTAAAAAATGATGCGCTTGAATTGGCAGCCGGACTTGCTCTACAAGCAAGAAATGCTTCCATTGTTTTCAAAGAAGTATCTGGCGAACAGATGACAGTAAGTCAAAATGTTGGGCCGGTTCCCGCTATCAATCTTTATGGTCGATATAATTTCAATAGTGGTTTATACCTTAGTTTAGATGCAACAGGTTTGTACGCCTCTTCAGCGTTGATTAATGGTGCTAGCTTTACTTTCGAAGGGTCTATTCTAGATGCTTCGTTAAGAGCGGGCTATCCTCTGCGCGATGGCGTTGATGTTTTTGCTAATCTTCGCTTTTTAGGTGGAACTGCTAAAGGAGAGTCCGAGTATATTGAACGCACTTGGACTGAACCTACTGAATCTTATACATCTAACGTGCTTTCGACAACGAGCTTTACACTTGGTATAAGTGTATATTAATTACAATTTAAGGAATCAAAAAATGAAAAATTTATTCAAATTAACCCTGCTTTCCGTTTTCATGCTAACTTCAATGTTTGCAGTAGAAAGCTCACTGTTAAACAGTGCTGATAGTAAGGTGAAGGTGTCTTTCGAAATAGAAACAGGCACAGTTGGAGTATTAAGTCACACATATCAGTCAGGAAGAACTGAAGAAGGTGCAACGCGCTTTGATTACGTCAAACAGGGTGGTCAAGATGTTTTATTTCCTTTTGATCGTTATGTAGCGAATATCACGATCAAAGAAAAACACAAGATCTCTCTTATGTATCAACCTTTAAAAGTTACTACCAATGTAACATTTCGTGATGATGTTATGGTTGATAGTGTACTTTTTTCTAAAGGTACACCCATGGAATTGAGCTATGGTTTTCCTTTTTATCGCATTACCTATTCCTACTCTTTTATTAACTCCGAAAACTTTACACTTGCCGGAGGCCTAGCTTTGCAGGCAAGAAATGCCAATATTGTTTTTAAAGCACTTGATGGAACAGCTATGACAGTAGCTAATAATGTCGGACCGGTTCCTTCCTTGAATTTGAATGGTCGTTATGATTTTAATGGAGGAGCTTTTCTTGGCTTTGAAGTGACTGGGTTGTATGCTTCATCAGCTATTATCAATGGTGCCAGTTTTGCTTTTGAAGGATCCATACTTGACGCCTCGCTGCGTGGTGGATATACTCTAATTGATGGCCTTGATGTTTTTGCGAATTTTAGATTTTTAGGTGGAACGTCAAAGGGAGAATCGCAATATATTGAGCGTAATTGGAGTGAGACCAATGAACGCTATGGTATAAATAATTTAGCCACATCGAGTTTTACTTTGGGAATATCGTTATATTAAACACATAATATATTTTTAATAAATGCTTTCTGAATGCCCCGGTTAAAACCCGGGGTTATTTTTTGGGGGTGGAATAAATATTTGCTCAAAGTATCGGGACTAATATCCAAGATCCAAACAGTATATAGAATAAACGCTAATTTTTGCCTGTTTCTTACTATTTTACTACTCCATATTGACTATTGTTTTAGAAAATACTTTCGTTTCTGTCTAAATTCCTATAATGAATTGCTTCGGAAATATGGCTTGAGTTTATGTTTTTCGAATTATCTAGGTCAGCTATACTGCGTGCAACTTTAAGTATGCGTGTGTAGGCACGAGCCGAAAGACCTAATCGGAGAATAGCGACTTTTAAGAGATCGCGACACTCATTATCCAGTTCGCAATATTTTTTAATATCCCGTGAACCCATTTGTGCATTACAGTGAACCCGCTTATAATGTTTGAATCGCTGAGTTTGAATATCTCTTGCACGACATACGCGTTCTCTTATACTGGCAGAGTATTCACTATCTTCTTTGGTGCTGATCTCTTCATAGCTAACAGGGGGGACATCAACATGAAGATCTATTCTATCAAGAAGCGGTCCGGATATACGGGATAAATACTGCTGTATTTGTCCAAATGTACAGGTGCACTCATGGTCTGGATCACTGGAATATCCGCAGGGACATGGATTCATGGCTGCAATCAACATGAATGATGCAGGGTAAGTTAGTGAGGTAAGTGCACGACTGATCGTAACTTGCCCATCTTCCAGTGGCTGCCTTAATACTTCCAAAACATTTTTTTTAAACTCAGGGAATTCATCAAGGAAGAGGACTCCATTATGAGCAAGGCTGACTTCCCCGGGTCGTGGTATTCTGCCGCCACCCACGAGTGCAGAATCAGAAATAGTATGATGAGGTGAACGGAATGGTCTGCTTGTAATTAGGCTTGTGTCCGAGATATCTTCATTGACTGAGTAAATAGCAGTCGTTTCCATAGCTTCCTGAAGAGTCAGATCCGGCAAAATAGTTGGAACGCGTTTGGCTAGCATAGATTTACCTGAACCGGGAGGGCCAATGAGCACAATATTGTGCCCACCGGCTGCAGCAACTTCCAATGCACGTTTTACATGCGCTTGCCCCTTAACCTCGGAAAAATCTACCTGATATTTTCTTCCCCCTCTAAAGAAGCTTTTTATATCTACGGTTTCAGATTCTAAGTTGCTGGTCCCGTTAATTATTTCCACCGCATCTTTCAATGTATCTGCACCCCAAACAGTGCAATAGCCGGGCATGGCGGCTTCGCGTGCATTGGCTTTGGGTACAATAAGGTTTTTTTGTTTAAAATTTTTCATGCCTATAGATATGGGCAAGATCCCTTTTGAAGGACGCAGATTACCATCAAGTGCTAATTCACCAATGCAGATAAAATCCAGCAGTCTTTCTGAATCAACGACCTCACCACCAGCTAAAAAACCCAAGGCTAAAGAGAGATCAAAACCTGTCCCAACTTTAGGAATATCAGCCGGCGCGAGGTTTTGTGTGATCTTTGCACCGGGCATCTTATAGTTGCAGGATTTTATCGCGGACAAAACACGCGAAAAACTTTCTTTGACAGCTTTTTCTGCTAAACCAACGATAAAATATTTAGGAGTAGAGCGATCCAGACGGGTCTCTATAGTGACCTCGTAAGCCTTAATACCGTGCAAGGCCGCTGAATAGCATTGAGTTATAGTTTTCATTTGTCATAAAAATAAGACAAAAAAATCAATGATAAAACAGCTATTTTTCAAGTGTGACATAAGTCACATTTTTTTGACCTTCTATTGAGTTTAGATGGCATATTATCGCTTGTTTTTAAAGTTTGAAACCAATAAGTTTGTGGGTAAAGGAGAAAGAATATGAATACGATCTTGGTCACTGGTGGGGCCGGCTATATTGGCTCCCATACATGTATTAAATTATTGGAAGCTGGCTACGAAATTGTTGTTGTAGATAATTTTTCGAATAGCAAGCCTGAATCTTTAAAACGGGTCAGACACATTTCAGGCAAAGATTTTAAATCATATCAGGTAAATATTTGTGATAAAATTGGCTTAACAAAGGTCTTTGAAAAAAATAAAATTGATGCAGTTATTCATTTTGCTGGCTATAAGGCCGTAGGTGAATCTGTTGAAAAACCCTTGATGTATTATGAAAATAATATTTATGGGACTTTGGTTTTATGTGATGTAATGCGCAAGGCAGGAACTAAAAACATTGTTTTTTCTTCATCAGCAACAGTGTATGGATTAAATGAAAATGTACCTTTTGTTGAAGATTATCCTACATCAGCAACTAATCCCTATGGTAAGACAAAACTTTTTATTGAAGAGATCCTTTCTGATTTAAAAGTAGCTGATCCCGACTGGAATGTTACCCTTCTCCGATATTTTAATCCGGTTGGAGCTCATCCTAGTGGATTGATCGGTGAAGATCCCAACGGTATCCCCAATAATTTAATGCCCTTTATTTCTCAGGTTGCCGTTGCTAGATTAAAAGAATTAAAAGTTTTTGGTCACGATTATCCAACTCCCGATGGTACGGGTGTCCGGGACTATATTCATGTTATGGATCTTGCAGATGGTCATGTAAAAGCTTTACAAGGACCGGTTCAAAAAGAAGGAGCCGCAATTTATAATCTTGGCACAGGAAAGGGAAATTCTGTTCTAGATGTTGTGAAAGCTTTCGAAAAAGAGAATAAAATCAAAATTCCATATATATTGGTTGATCGCCGTCCTGGTGATATTGCAAGCTCCTATGCGGATGCAAGCAAGGCACGCAAGATCTTAAAATGGGAAGCTCGTTATACTCTCGAAGATATGGTACGGGATTCCTGGAATTGGCAAAGCAAAAATCCAAAAGGTTATGCGTAAAATACTCATTATAGCTCATCGAGGTGCTTCCGGGACAGAGCCCGAAAACACTTTGCTTGCTTTTGAAACCGCAATTGAGATGAAGGCGGATGCTATCGAGTTTGATGTGCAATTAAGCAAGAGTAAAGAAGTCATGGTTTTTCATGATACCAAGCTTAAAAGGATGACAGGTAAAAAGGGAAAGTTAAAGAAAAAGAAATTAGCTAAATTATTAGAGCTGGATCTGGGAAAAGGCCAGCGTATCCCCACACTTAAAGAAACGCTTGATCAACTGGATGCACGTATAGATCTGAACATTGAATTAAAGGCACGGAAAACAGCAGTTCCCACGGCATTATTAATACAAAATGCCATCAGGACGGGGCATTGGAAAGCTGAAAACTTTTTTATTTCATCCTTTTATTACAAAGAATTGAGACGTTTTCATGAGCTTAGTCCGGATATCCCTGTTTCTTTGCTTTATAATGGTAAGCCGAAAAAACTCAAAAAAAGAGTTAAAATACTTCAACCTGTCAGTGTTCATCTAAATGCAAAAAAGATCAAAAAGAAATGGATAGATCTGGCACATGAATATGGTTTAAAAGTATATATTTGGACTGTTGATGATCCACAAGTTGCGCAAATACTGTATTCTGATGGTGCTGATGGAATTTTTACAAACTATCCGGATAGACTTATAAAAAGCCGCCGTGGATTTTAGTTTAAATTTTTCCTGATCAATTTTCTAAGTTCGCTAAATCAGCGAAATCTTTCAATAAATTCCCTGGCTTCTTTTCTAAGACGAGAGTGATCTAGTTCTAATTCAAGAATAACAGATGAAAGTACCCTGATCTGTTCTTCCGTTGGCATGCGCTTATTAACCACAACAACGCGATTTTCATTGATAATACAGTGACCGCCGGAAAACGTACCGGTTCCGAAAACGACATCAAAATCATTTTCTTTCAAGAATTTTGTAATTAATTCAAGAATTTTTTTTGGTTTCATTTTATAAAAGTCCTTCTTCACCTATAACCGGCAGGGTATCAACGATTTCTTTGATGTTTTCTGCTTCACTGCGCGGTAATATTAGTAAAGCACCTTCGTTTTCAACGATAATGAGGTTTTTTAAGCCAAGTCCGAAAACTTTGAGATTCTTGCTGTAAACATAATTGCCACTTGAGCGAAGCATCAATCCCTCGGAGCGGATAACATTTTTGTTTTTATCTTTTTCGCCGATTTTATACACTGTATCCCAGCTTCCTACATCATTCCAATCGAACTCTGCTTTTACGACATTAATTTGAGATGATTGCTCAAGAACACCATAATCGATAGAGATAGATTCGATCGTTTTCCATTTTTTTGCTGTAACACGGTCGTATTTAGATGTACCAATATTATTTGCTATGCTTTTTAAAATCTCGCCGGTTTCGGGCAAGAATCGATTAATCTTGTTAATTATGCTTTCTGCTTTCCAGACAAACATACCACTGTTCCAGAAAAACTCTCCTGACTTAAGAAATAATTTTGCAGTGTTTGCATCTGGTTTTTCCGCAAAAGTTTTTGATTTATAGATTTGCGTGTCACCGGCTAAGGGTGATGACAAAATATCAACATCTTTATCAACTTGAACATAGCCATAGCCCGTAGCGGGAAAAGTAGGTTTAATACCAAAGGTGAATAAGAAGTTTTCAGTACTTGCTACTTTAATCGTTGATTTTACGGTCTTTGTGAATGCTTCAATATTCGTGATCAAATGGTCGGCAGGAAAAAGTCCCATAACAGCTTCAGGATCTTTCTTAAGCAAATGATGTGCTGCAAGGCCAATTGCGGGAGCTGTACTTTTACCGGAAGGTTCAATAATAAAATTATTTTCCTTAAGCTCATCGTTTTGAGCTTGGATCATTTCTGCCATATCTTTATTAGTAATAATTAAAATATGTTCAAGCTTAGATAGCGTTTTAAGACGATCAATGGTTAGATTGATCATACTTTTACTACCGACAATATCCAGTAGCTGTTTTGGATGCTTTTTTTTACTCAAGGGCCAGAAACGTTTTCCAACACCGCCGGCAAGAATTACGCTGTAATAGTGTTCCATTCATACCTCATTAAATATTCTTCTGTATAATATAGGTCTATCGCTAATTGTTATCAATATCAATTTTGAAGGGATCTGCTAATTCAGTGTCCCAACGGGCTTTTATATCAATATTTTCTTCAAGAAATATCAGGAATTCCGGACTTTCAAATGGTTCAAGTTTGCCCAGATCTCTTTTTTTGTTGCCATTTCTATCATTGTAATAATATAAGCTGTACTTAGCGGGTATAACATTTTCAAAAATTATTTTACCGTTCCTGCCTGCTGTACACTCATATCTGTTTTTGTTATTTTTTAGAACAAATCGCAGTTTATGATCACTTTTGTTTTCTAGCTTTGCAAGAACACGACCGTATTCAGCCGGAGCTTTTAATGATAGATCAAATGAATATAAACTATCTGTGAGCATGTTTTCTGCCATATCATAATTAGAAAAATCTAAGTTGAGTTTGCCTCTTTGATCAGTTTTTGTTTCAGGTAAACGATAAAACCCGGGCAGTTCTTTTCGCAGTTCGATTATAGAAGTATCCCTGGAATGAAATTCACCTGAGATCATGGTAAGCTTGGGGTCGGGAAAAACTCTTAAATGCTTCTCAAAAGTTTTAAAATGAAAAAGATCATCTTGCCAAATCTTAAGAGCAATGTTTAATGTACTGTCTTTTAGACTTGTACCCAGTCTATCGCTTAGTTTATAAAAAGAAAGATTCAGACTATCGCTTTCGATTTCTTGATGATAAAGCGTAACTGTTTTTTTATCAAGAATAATTGTGTCGGGTGGAGTCTCATTAATTATAAAATTATGTGCAATAATCTCTGTTGAGAGGATTTTGCTGAAATCTAAAAATGTTTCTGAAGGGGAAATGCTCTCAGCTTTTATCAGTTTCCCGGGCAGGAAATTATCAGGTGCAGCCTGTAGTAAAAAAGTTTGACCAAGAGTATCCGCGATCACATATTTTTGCTGAGGTATGCAAGGGAGATCGAATTTCTTTTTATAAGTATTGCTTTTGTCTTCATCAATATAAGCTGCTATATAAAAAGTGTCTTCGGGCATATGTTTAAAAGAAAAACCACCATCGGGGCCGCTTTGAGTAAAATATTCCGGGTGCAAAATTATTGAATCGGGGTTTTGCTGATACCGACTTAGAAAGATCCTGGCTGACTGTTTCTCCGACATTCCAAGTATTTTACCATTAATAGCGCTTTCGGGCATATAGGAGCCAGCGGTAAAAGTAAATTGAAATGGTTGGCGTAGTGAATTACCACGGAGATCGGAGATGCCTTTTTCTAAAATTATGGTATATATAGCATTTTTATCCCAGGTATTTAGCGGACTGATATTAATAGAGCGCTTATGATATTGTATTTTGATCAGGTTTTCTTTAAGTGGAAAAATGCTGATATTTTTTTGTATTTTCTCGGGGTTGAGTTTTTCTGAAAAAGTGATGATCAAAGATTGAGTTGGGTCAACATTAATGGCCCCGTTTTCGAAATTTTGGAAAACGACCTGAGGTGGAATTGTATCTGCAGGTCCTCCGCCGGGAAGGGCTTCCGAGGCGCATTGTGTTAACAAAAAAAGTGGTACTATTAAAAGTAAAATAGGGATTTTTTTCATAAAGGAAAGTACAAAAGCTTGTGTATAAAGGCAAAAGATTTGATGAATAAAGAATGAATGCTATAATTAATAACAGCCGGACAATTTGCCCGGCTGTTAAGTTTTACATTGTAATCCCAAATGATGAAGGAGAGAGGAAAATGAAAACAACTAAGCCAATAATAAATACAAGTAATGAAAAACTTGTCCAGACCCTGGCTTTCTTGTTTTCGGGACTATCCCCTTCAAGTTTACGAGCTTTTCTTGCTATGATAAACCCCACAATAGAATAAGCAGGAAAGACCAGACCAACTTGTCCTAGTTTACGGGCAAGAATTGATTCTTCTTTATTGCTATGATCTACTTCTTGAGGTTCTACTACATCTATCCATTCTGCATCGTATAGGCCTTCTTGTACATTCAACAATCCTGCCTGATACCATTTTACGCCCTTTTCCTTGAGTGATTTTCTGCGGACTGGGTTTAAAAAATAATTCGTTTGTTTAATCATCCATTCAAGTGATCCGGCAAAACGGATCTTTTCCCAGAGCAAGTTGATCAAAGTTATAATACTAAGACCCAGAATAATAGTGATAATGGTCTCACCCCATGAGCCAACATGTCTCGCATAGGTATTGCCAAAGATCTTGTCAATAGTAATGAACATGGCAATGTAATACATAAATTGGATGGTATAATTTGAAAAAGCTACAAAACCAAAACGGCGGATAAAACGAGTTTTATTGCCAAAGTTTTTTGCTTTACCTCGTAATTCTATGAGACGAATAAAGCTCATAATAAGCAAAAGGCCAAATCCATTAAGTAACATAAATTGAAAATACCATCCTAGAAAAGGCGTACCAAGAATTTCCGGTACCCAACCGCGATGATCCCAAATATGCATATAGGTGTTTAATCCTGAATCAAGACCCTTTGTGGCTATGAGCTGAACTATATTGGCAATAACTCCGATCAATCCAATTAAATACATAACGATACCAATCGTCAAAGCAGCTTTAGTAAATGATTTTACTTTGCGATCTTCTTTTGGCATGGTTAAAAACAAAGCAAATATTGTACCAATAAAAGATGCAGCTAAATAGGGAAATACAGGTTCAGGGAAACCAGCAAGGGGTTGCATAAAAAATACTAAGAGGAAGCGCCAGAATGAATCAACTCCAATAACAGGATAAGAAAGAGTGTAGTCGCCAAGTTGAACCGGGAATCCCGGGATGATGACTTTAGCTAATCCCCAAGCCAGTGGAGTAAGAACTAAAACAATAATGGCCAATAAGATGTAAGTTTTTATCAGCTTGTTTTTGTCGCGATATTTTTCTTTAGAAACGAGATAACTATGGATAGCACCATTTAGAATAATACACCATGCGATAGTATGAATAGTTTCGAAATGATTAAAGCGCCAAAGGGCACGATCCCAAACCCATTTTACGGGTCCTAAGTCGGGATTTGATGTTGCCTGAAGAGCAAGATGAATATTATTACCAAGGTCGCCATGATAGCCAATTAATCCTTCAACCAGCATTGCAAACAGCAAAAGAATAAAACCGCCTATAACCTGGCGTTTCCCTATCTCAAAAGGTGAGATATTGCGTGCTAATTCCCCTTCCATGCTTACAGCATTACCCATAGCAGATACCATAAGGAAAAAGCCGGCAAGTCCACCTGAAAAAGGTAATATGATCAAAAGAATATATTCTAAAAAGCTTACTTTAGACATATCAATCATCAGTTCATCAACGTTAAGAGTATGCATGACCATATGAAGTATTAACATCATAAATATTGCAATACCACGCAGAAAATCTATACTGGCAAAGCGTTTCATTCGGAGATCCCTCCTTACAGGTATCCATGTGATTAAAAATGCTTATCAATTATTATACGAAGAGAAAATTAGCTTTAAATAATATTATTTCCAAGAAAATGTTTAGTGTGATAAATAATATGCAAGGGGACCAAATTTTTATAAGATTATTTTTTCTGTGTTTTGAGTGTTTGAAAAAAAGCTTTTTGCAAAAGAAAGTCTTTCCCCTTTTCATTTTGCTTGGTTACATTTGGGCTCGGGTTGAAATATTTAACACAAAACTTACGATATTTATGGTTGATTTTGTTCATCTTCACGTACACAGCGATTATTCTACATTGGATGGAGCCCAAAAGGTTTCGACCATTGTAGATAATGCAAAAGAAATGGGTTTTCCTGCAGTAGCTATTACCGATCATGGTAATATGTTTTCTGCCATCGAATTGGCGAACAGAGCAAAAAGCGCGGGAATCAAACCTATATTTGGCTGCGAACTATATGTCGCTCAGGGATCCAGACATGATAGGATCAGTATTCGTAAAGATGAGGGTAAATATTTTCATCTTGTTGTTCTGGCCATGAATGAAGTTGGCTATTTTAATCTTGTTAAATTAAGTTCTGCGGGTTATTTAGACGGTTTTTATTATAAACCTCGTGTTGATAAAGAATTATTAAGAAAGCACTCAGAAGGACTCATTGCTCTTTCGGCATGTATTCAGGGAGAGGCCGCGGTTGCAGCTCGTAAAAAAACTTATGAGGATGCAAAGAAGATAGCTCTGGAGTATAGCGATATTTTCGATGGTCGCTTTTATCTGGAATTGCAGCGCCACGGCATGGTTGAAGAAGATATTGTAAATGATGCTTTTATTAAAATATCTCAAGAAACCGGTATTCCTCTCGTTTGCACAAATGATGCGCACTATGCTAAGCAAGAACATTACGAAGCTCACGATGCTTTGCTCTGTATTGGCACAATGAATCTGATATCCGATGAAAAGCGTATGCGCTATCCCAATGATCAGTTCTACTATAAAAGTTACGCAGAAATGGCGGAGCTTTTTAAAGATGTACCTGAAGCGCTTAGCAATACGATCAAGATAGCCGAACAGTGTAATTATTTTCCGCTTCCTGAAAAAACCGTTTACCATTTACCTAATTTCCCCATTCCCGATAATGTTGGCACAACAGACCCCGATGAATATCTCAGGATACTGGTTCTAAAAGGACTTAAAGAGAAACTGGGTGAAGACCTCAGTGAAAAAGTTATGGACCGTATGGATTATGAACTATCCGTCATTAAAAAAATGGGATTCCCCGGATATTTTTTAATTACTCAGGATTTTGTGCGCTGGGCAAAGAACGAGGGTATCCCTGTGGGGCCGGGTCGTGGCTCTGCGGCAGGTTCTATTGTGGCTTATGGCTTAGATATTACCGCGATCAATCCTTTAGATTACGATTTGTTTTTTGAGCGATTTTTGAATCCTGAGCGTATTACTATGCCCGATATAGATATCGATTTTTGCTATGAGCGACGCCTTGATGTTATTGATTATATAAAAGATTTTTATGGGGAAAATTCTGTTACGCAGATCATTACTTTTGGCCGAATGAAGGCCAAGGCGGTTGTAAGGGATATTGCCAGAGTGATGGGGATGCCTTATGCCGTGGGAGATCAGTTTGCAAAGGCCATTCCGGTAGAGGCAAAAAAACTTAAAGACGCAGAAGAACTGAATAAAGACCTGCAAAAACTCATTCATGAAAATGAAGATTATGAAAAATTATGGGAGATGGCAAAGGTTCTTGAAGGCATGAACCGGCAAGTTGGAATTCATGCTGCCGGTGTTGTCATTGCTCCCGATGATCTTTTGAACTATGTCCCACTTTTTAAATCTACAAAAGATGATATAACAACGCAGTTTGATATGGGTTGCCTTGAACAAGTTGGTATGCTTAAGGTCGATTTCTTGGGTTTGAGAACTCTGACCGTGATGAAACATACCATGGCTCTTTTAAAACGCAGGGGAATTGAGTTTGATATTAATAAGATCCCTCTAGACGATAAAGAGGTTTTTAAGCTTTTTTCCGAGGGTAAAACATTTGGTTTATTTCAGTTTGAGTCTGCAGGTATGCGCGAGTATTTAAAGCAACTTAAACCATCTGCTCTTGATGATCTTGTTGCTATGAATGCTTTATATCGTCCGGGCCCTATGGAAAATATTCCTACTTACATTAACCGTAAAAATGGGAAACAAAAAATAGAATATTTACATCCTCTTTTAGAACCTATTCTCAAGAATACTTATGGCATTATCGTTTATCAGGAACAGGTGATGCAAGTTGCTTCCGATATTGCCGGTTTTCCACTCTCAAAAGCGGATACTTTGCGACGAGCCATGGGTAAGAAAAAACTTGAAGTTATGACAAAACTGGGAGCTGAATTTGTTAAAGGATGTAAGAAAAATGGACTTACGGAAAAAACAGCAAATGAACTTTATGAGCTCTTGATCAAGTTTGCCAATTATGGTTTTAATAAGAGTCACTCGGTGGCTTATGCATATATTGCATATCAAACAGGATATCTGAAAGCGCATTATCCGGCTGAATTTATGGCTGCCAACTTGACTTCAGAACGCGGTGAAATTAAACGCGTAGTTGAATTAGTCAATGAAGCCAAGAATATTGATATTACAGTATTACCTCCAAATGTTAATACCAGTACTGCTTATTTTTCTGTATTAGACGGAGATATTACCTATGGCCTATCTGCTTTAAAAAGTATAGGAGAAAAAGCGGCCTCCGAAATCGAAAGAGTAAGAAAAGCAGGAAAAGAATTTAGCAGCATTTTTGATTTTGCCAGTCGGGTCGATCTGCGCATAGTAAATCGCAAGACCTTTGAAGCCCTCATATATGCAGGCGCTATGGATTCTTTGACTGGAAATCGCAGTCAGAAATTCAAAGCTATAGATATTGCTTTAAAATATGGACAGCGCATTCAGGATGAAAAAGCAGCAGCTCAGGTATCGCTTTTTGGTTCAAGTACAGGTCAGGTGATCATGAATGAACCGGAATTAGAAGAGCTTAACGATTGGGATAGTCAGGAAAAACTCGAAAAAGAAAAAGAATATATCGGGTTTTATTTAACGGGGCATCCTTTAGAAAAATTCAAAGATGAATTAGAGGCTTTTTCTAATGAATATGTATTAGATGATCTGGACGGAGCTCTTCCTGATAAGATAAAGATTGGCGGCATGGTTAAAAATTTCACTGTAGCCTACGACAAGAAAAACAAACAATATGCAAGATTTAAGCTGGAATCACTGAAAAACGAGATCACTGTTCTTGCCTTTAGATCTTATGCCGATAATAAAGATCTCCTACAAGAAGATTCTAAGATATTCATTGATGGTACGCTTAAAATTGATCGCGAACGCGATAATCAGATCACAGTATTTTTAAATTCTGCCATGCCATTGTCAAATATTCGTGAAAAAATGATCAAGACAGTTCATGTAAGATTTATGCATAATGAACAGTTTGAGATAAAACAAAATAAAGTTAAAGATATTATAAAACAGTATCCCGGGAATAAACGATTTTATATTCATTTAAACTATGAAGATTCCCGTGATCCTCTTGATTTTGTTGCAGGTTTTGGTGTAAATGCGGCACGCGACATGATAGAAAAGTTGCGCAAAATTCTTGGTATTAGGAATGTGTGGTTAAAATAAATATGATCTTGTATTTTACTGAAGGTAGCGAAAATTGTTTAATGGCAAAGCGCTTTAGAGAAGCCTATCCAGATGCTCAGGAAATAATTATTCCTGATACTGAAGAAGATAGAGAAGCACTTTACAAAAAAGAAACACATAGTGGAAAACGCAATGTGTTTATCACACCGGCTAAGGGGCAACATTTTAAAGTCTGTCCCGGCACGAGCCAACCCTATATTTGCTGTAATTATTGGACCCTTCATCAGGCAACTAATTGCCCCTTTGATTGTAGTTATTGTATTTTGCAATATTATCTTAATAATCCGCTATTAACGGTTTTTTCTAATCTTGATGACCTGAAAGATATGATCACAAAAAGGATAACTCAGGAGCCACGTCGCTTTTTTAGAGTCGGGACCGGTGAGTTAGCCGATAGTTTAGCAATAGATGATGTGGCTCAGGCAGGTCCGGAATTGATAGATTATGCTGCAAGGCAAAACAATATGATCCTGGAGCTAAAAACCAAGTCTGATAAAGTTGATCATTTGCTAAATAGTGATCATAAAGGCAGAAGCGTAATATCCTGGTCGCTAAATCCTGTGGACCGTATTAGCAAGCATGAATTTAGAGCAGCGACCCTCGATAAGCGAATGGAAGCTTTGAATAAAGTACAGAGAGCCGGATTTATGACTGCTTTCCATTTCGATCCGATGTTGATCTATGATACATGGGAAGAAGACTATGAAGAATTGGTTAAAACGCTTTTCCAAACAGCCGATCCTTCAAGGATAGCATGGATATCTATTGGCTCCTTACGTTTTCCACCTGAAATGGCGGAAAAGGTAAGATATAAATTTCCCAATACAGATCTTTTGGATGGTGAGATGATCCGTGGGAATGATAATAAACAGAGATATTTTAAGCCGATCAGATTGAAGGTTTATAAACATTTATATGAGTGTTTACGCAAATATGGCGGAGAAGATCTCTTCATTTATTTTTGTATGGAAGATGCAGATGTCTGGCAAAAAGTCATGGGTTTTTCACCTGATAGCAATGCACATTTAGATTTTATGTTTTTTGATTATCTACGTAAAAAATTTCCTACATTGAATATTCCCGATGTCGATGAAAAAGAATATGAAAGCTTTCACACACAACGCAGCTGGGAAAAGTAACAAATGCTTAAAAAGGGACAACTAATAACTATATTCGATTAGCTGCTTCAAGAACAAGATAGATAATCCATACTTTTTCCTCACCTTCGCTTCAGCCTTCACCTCAGCCTACGCCACCAACTTAGCCGAGGCTTCGTCGCTCAGGAAGGCTATGGCTGACCAGAAGTCTATGGCGAGACTTTTACTTTTACCTTTTTATTTTTTATTTACTGTCTTCAGGTTCGGGATGTATTGTTGCCTCAATATCGCGTTCTTCTTTAAGGCGCATTTCAATGCGAGTTAGAAAGTCGTGGACTTCTTTTAGGCTGATATCTTTAGGAAATCTAAGATGAAATGTTATTTCTATATGGTCGCCGTAGCGATGGATATGGACATGATGTACATCGCTTTTTCTTCCTAAAATTTCATCGCAAACATCTCCGAGATATTCTAAAAAATCTTCATCGGGTGTTTCACCCATTAAAGGTTTAATGCCATCACGAATGATATGAAAAGCAGCCCAGGCTATCATGATAGAAATTAGCAAGGTCAGAACGCCATCTGCCCACCAGACATATCTACCCAAAAAAATACCAAACAGTAAGACGATAGAAGATATTGCATCTGATCTGTGGTGCCAGGCATCAGCTTTAAGAGATAAACAGTGACACTTTTTATAAGCCCAAAGAGCATATTGTGCCATCGATTCTTTTATTATGATTGAAATTCCTGTAACGATAATAGCAATAAGGCCATATTGCGCTTCTTGCCTACTGTTTAGACGGTCAATACCTTCAATAAAGAAATCCATAGCGATCATAAAAAGTAAAACACCTACAATAAGAGCTGCAATTAATTCAGCCCGACCATGACCAAAAGGATGCTTTTCATCAGCTTTCTTGCCCGAAACTTTTGCGGCTATCATAATGATGATTGATGAAATAGAGTCGGATAAAGTATGCCAGGCATCGGCAATAAGGGCGGCAGATGAAGAGGTGATTCCGGCCCAAAATTTTAGGGCAAAAAGCAAAACATTGCCCCATAAGGACAAATGACCTTCCCTCAGCATGATTTTTTCTTTACTTATTATCTTCATTTTTTGAGTTATCCTTTACTTCATGTAGAGTATTAACTGCATTTACTACCTCGCTTTGACGATATGGTTTTTGGAGGAAGTTCTTGACACCCATTTTTTCAAGTTCCATGGTTTGATGACTGCTGGCATAACCGGTAGAAATTAGAACCCTGGCCTTAGGGTCTATTTTTATAAGCTCACGATATACTTCCACTCCGTCCATTTCAGGCATAATAACATCTAGGATGATAGCTGTAATTTTATCTTGTTCTTCTTCAAATGTTTTTAAACCCAAGCGACCGGATTTTGCTTCAAGCACATCAAAACCCACATATTCCAAAGTTTTCCTAAGCATTTTACGAATAGGAGCTTCATCGTCGATAATCAATATTGTACCACCGGCAATTATTTTTTTTGTGCCGGAATTTTGAGGTATATCATTAATAAATTGTGGTTTGAGATCTGTTAAAGGAAAATAAATATAAAAAGTAGTGCCTTCCCCGAGGACACTATTAGCATAAATATAGCCGTTATGTGCATTAATAGTACCATAAGCTGTCGATAGGCCCAGGCCGGTTCCTTTTCCTTGTCCCTTTGTCGTAAAAAACGGTTCAAATATTTTATCAAGAACTTCTTTTTCCATTCCATGGCCGCTATCTTTTACCTTTAATAAAATATAATAACCTGTATTTATGCCCATAGGTAAATGTTCGGCTTCTTCAGGTGTGATCCTTACATTTTCTGTGGTAATTTCAATGACACCACCGTCGGACATGGCATCTCTGGCATTGAAACCCATATTTAAAATAATATTTTGTAAGGGTGAATTTTCACCAAGAATGAAATGCTCTTTTGCTTTACAATTATGTTTTAGTTTGATATTAGGTTTAATAGAGTGACGTAAAAGTTCCATGGTATTTTTGATCAAAGCATGAAGGTCTATAACTGTAGTAATATTTCCTGATTTACGCGAAAAAGTTAACAATTGCTTCGTTAAACTAGCGGCTCTTTCACAGGTAGTGGTGATGTTTTCACAGTAGTAACTTAATTCTTCGTCATCCTTTAATTCGTCTGCCAATAATTCAGAGAAACCAAGAATGGTAGCCAGCATATTATTAAAATCATGTGCAATACCACCAGTCAATTGCCCCATGGCTTTTAGTTTTCTGGATTGAGCAATAGATTCTTCTTGTTCATGAATAGTTTGGAGCATGTTCTGTTCTTTGGTAGTATCAACATTTACACCAACAATCAGGAGAACCTCGTTTTTGTCGTTTCGTTCACCAATCTGCATTGAGCAACGAAACCATTTGATTTTGTTCTCGGCATTTCTGATCCTGAAGTCAAACTTAGTAAATGTGCTTTTAGCAATACAGCGTTCTATTTTTGCTATAGAAGCTTCTCTATCTTCTTCAATGATTTTATCGTACCAGGTCTTCAGTTCAAAACTTTCTCCAGCTGATTCAATCCCAAAAAGACGCCGAAGTTGTTCATCTGGAAACCATTCGCGACTTGGTAGTCTGATAGTAAATGACCCAATTTGCGCTGCATCAAGAGCTGTATTAAGACGTTCACGGTTTAAAGATAATTCACGCTCGCGCTGGAATCGCTCAACATGATTTTTTAATCTGGCAAGAAGCACTCGACTATTAAAGGGTTTACTTACATAATCATCGCCCCCGACATCAAAGCCTTTTTCAACAGCTTCAACATCAGTTCTTGATGTAACAAAAATGACCGGAATAGGACGAGTTGCAGGATTAGCTTTTAATTGTCTGCAGATTGAAAATCCATCCATCTGAGGCATGATCACATCTAATAAAATAATATCGGGATGATATTTATTGGCAAGATGTAAAGCTTCTTCGCCTGTCTGAGCTAAAAGAATATTATAACCTTCGCTTGTTACAATGGAAGTTAGGATCTGAAGATTCGCCGCAGTGTCATCAACAATAAGAATGGTGATGTTTTTTTGTTCCATATTTCCCGCTATTCCTGTAAACATTTATTGTCAATAATAATAAAACGAAAAGCAGACATTAACAAGACTTTAGCTTATGAATCTATGGGGTTAAGTTAATGATCTCCTTATTCCACTTATCATGTCAAAAACATGATAAAAACAATACCCTTTATGTCAAAATTTTTGTAATCTATAGCGGGAAATACAGACTAATTACGAAGGAGCCAAAAGGTGAAAACCGCTTACGCTGGACAACACGGAAAATCTGATCGTTCTGATTGTATGCTTAGGCTTACTCTTAAGAATGACGGAGGACGCAAGATTACAATTAATAGCAAAGTAAAGCTATTATTTGAACAAGCCATTCTAAAAACGATCACGGAGGGATTGGATCTTTTTTCCATTGAGCATGCTGATCTTATCATTGATGATAATGGAGCACCGGATTATGTAATCATGGCGCGACTTGAGGCATGCATAAAAAAACTCAAAGATTCTAATATTGAATTTTTACCGGAAATGCTTTCACAAAACACGATTCATACATCGCGGGAGCGCATGCGCCGCTCACGTCTTTATTTACCGGGAAATACACCTAAGCTTTCTTTAAATGCCGGTTTACACAGTGGTGATGGGATAATTTTAGATCTAGAAGATTCTGTGGCACCCGATCGTAAAGATGAGGCGCGCATTTTAGTTCGGAATTCTTTGCGGCAAGTTGATTTTTATGGAGCTGAGCGCATGGTACGCATTAATCAAGGTGAGCGTGGACTTAAGGATCTTGATGCGGTAATTCCCCAGCATGTAAATGTTATTTTATTACCCAAATGTGAAACCCCGGAGCAACTACTTGCTGTTGATAAGAGAATTCAGGATCTTCGGAAAGAGCATGGCATCAAAGAAGATGTTTGGATCATGCCTATCATTGAATCTGCTCTTGGTGTAATTAAGGCTTATGATATTGCAGCAGCCTCCAAAAATGTGGTGGCACTGGCAATTGGATTGGAAGATTACACAGCAGATATTGGCGCTCCACGAACCCGGAAGGGTGATGAGACTTTCTTTGCTCGTGGCACCCTGATCAATGCTGCAAAAGCCAATGCTTTGCAGGCAATTGATTCCGTTTTTTCCGATGTTTCCGATATGGAGGCGCTTCGTGAAAATGTGCTGGCTTCGAAAGCACTGGGTTTTGATGGTATGGGTTGTATTCATCCCCGACAAATAAAAGTTATACACGAGGCTTTTGCTCCGACAGAAAAAGAGATCGACAAAGCTCGTACCATTGTAGAGGCTTTTAAAGAAGCAGAAGATAAAGGTTTAGGCGTTGTTTCTGTAGGGTCAAAAATGATAGATCCACCGGTGGTTAAACGAGCTCTTCGGATCATGGAGCTTGCAGAAAAAGAAGTTTAAAATCCCTTAGAGGAGATAAAATATATGAAAATGGTCAAGAATGCAGTTGGCAGAATGGTACCAAGCGAGATCAATGGAGAAAAAGTAGTACCCTTTAAGGGTATAGGTCAGCATCGTCCAAGCGGAAGAAAGTTTGCGCCTACAATAGTAAGCGCTGCCGATTATCCTGCAGATGGCGATAAGCGGGTAGAGTCTTTAAAAGAGGCTTTACTGAAAGCAGGTTTAAAAGACGGCATGGTGATCTCGACGCATCATCATTTGCGTAATGGCGATCTTGTGGCGAATCAGATCTTTGATATTGCTGCTGAATTGGGAGTCAAAGATCTTGTTTGGTTGCCATCTGCATCTTTTCCTTGTCACCAAGAAGTTATTAAACATCTCGAAAGCGGTGTTGTGCACCATATAGAAGGTTCCATGAATGGTCCTTTGGGTCGTTTTACCTCCGAAGGAAAGATGAAAGGTGTCGGTGTCCTTCGTTCTCATGGTGGTCGTTATCAGGCCATTCAGGATGGTGAAATTGTCATTGATATTGCCGTGCTTGCTGCGCCTACTGCGGATCCTTTTGGTAATGGTCATGGTTTGGATGGCCCTTCGGCTTGTGGTGGCTTAGGCTACGCTTTAGCTGATTATCAGTTTGCGGAGAAGGTGATTGTGGTTACGGATAATATTGTCAAATTTCCGGCTATTCCCATGCAGATTGTTGGTAACTATGTCGATTATGTTGTTGAAATGGATAAGATTGGTATTCCTGAGCTTATTGTTTCAGGGACGACACAGATCACAAAAAGTCCGGACAGGTTACTTATTGCGGAGCTAACAGCTAAATTTTGCGATGCAGCCGGTTTGGTAAAAGATGGCTTCTCCTTCCAGATGGGGGCAGGGGGAACATCGCTGGCTATTGGATTGTATTTTCATAAAATGTTAAAAGAGCGACACATTAAAGCCCGATTTGCTGTTGGGGGTTCTACTCAGTATTCAGTTAAAATGTTGGAAGATGGTTGTCTCGATTATATCTTAGATGCACAGACTTTTGATTTGGAAGCGGTTCGTTCGATGAAAGAAAACAGACAAAAGCATCCGGACATTTCAATTTTTCACTGTTACGATTATCATGCTAAAGGTAATTTTACAACTATGATGGATGTTATGATCCTTGGCGCTACTGAAGTAGATGTAAATTTTAATGGAAATGTTGTAACACATTCTGACGGTTATTTGTTACATGGAATTGGCGGCTGGCAGAACTGCCTATTCGCTAAATGCACTATTTTACCTGTTCCGCTTTTCAGGAATCGCATTCCAATTATTTGCGATGAAGTTACCACTTTAGTCGGTCCAGGTGAGTTGGTAGATGTAATAGTCACAGAGCGTGGCATTGCTATCAATCCAAAACGACAAGATCTGATCGATAAGGTCAAAGACTCTGGATTGCCGCTTAAAACAATAGAAGAGCTTAAAGCTGAAGCCGAAAGAATTTGTGGCCTTCCGACAAAACCCGAGTTTACCGATAAAGTTGTAGCCGCAATTAAGTGGGTAGATGGTACAGTGATCGATGTGGTGCGTGAGGTGAAACATAAAGCCTAAAAAACGATAAACATCTAAATCTTATTCCGAAGGAAATGACGTATCGGCTGAAAGCTGGAAGAATCTTAATGTTTAAAATATTTAATGATATCCTAACTTCTCTATTAGCTTGACAAAATGAGATTTTAAATTTATCATATTAGCGTGATTAATAAGAAAATATACTGGTTGGGATTTAATCTTTAATGCTCAGAAATCTACAAAAAAAATTCTTAGATGCTTCTATTTCAACTTTACCGATAAGCTTAACAGTTATATTAGCGTCGCTTTTTTTTAAGGAAATAAACGGACCTTTATATCTTATTTTTATTCTTGGTACAATTTTGTTAATTATTGGTCTTGCTATATTTAGCTTAGGAATAGATATGGGTCTTTCGCCCATAGGAAAAAATGTTGGTTCACATATTGTTACCAGTAAAAAGTTTTTTTTATTGATCCTTGTACCTTTGCTTTTAGGACTGATTATAGCTTTGGCAGAGCCGGGTATCGCCGTTATATCGGGTCAGCTAACGACAGATCCTTCTGTAGCAAGAATGATAACAATTTCTCTCGCGTCTGGAGTTGGTATATTCTTGCTTGTGTCTGTGCTAAGAATATTCTTTAAAATCAGTTTAAGGCTTGTATTCTTTTTTGTTTACGGGCTTATGCTTTTGCTTGCGGCTTTAACTCAATTTATAAACCCCGATTTTGTAGCTGTTGCACTTGATGCCGGCGGTGTTACTACCGGTGCAATTACCGTTCCCTTTTTAATGGCCTTTACTGTCGGGATAGCAACAGTAGCAAAGGCTGATAAAAATTCTGATGGGGATGAAAATTTTGGGACTATAGCGCTTTGCACTACCGGACCAATGATCATTATATTGCTCTTCGCTTTATCTGGCCGTATAAAAATATTCAACGAGCCGCCAGCTCAAGAATCGTATTCCGGTTTTTTGGAAATACTAAAAGTTTTTGGCCGTGGTTTTCTTCTTTATCTTAAAGATGTAGCAATAAGTATTTTTCCAATAGTTCTGACTTTTGTAATTTTTCAGATTTTTGCTTTAAAACTAAAAAAAACTCAGGTTATCAGAATAGCAATAGGATTGTTATATTCTTATTTGGGACTGTCTCTTTTCTTGACAGGTGTGAATGTCGGTTTTTTGCCCATAGGTAAACTTCTTGGTGGCCTAATCGCACTTTCAGAGATCAGATGGGTATTGGTTCCCTTTGGAGCTCTTGTAGGGGCTTTAATGGTCCTTGCCGAGCCTTCTGTTCATGCTCTGACGAGACAAGTTAATGAATTAACCAGTGGTACATTGCCAAGAAAGTTGATGCTGATCTTACTTTGTTTGGGAGTATCTTTAGCGATGGGAATCTCCTTGTTAAGATCTATCACAGCTATAAGTCTCTGGTGGTTTATTTTACCCATCTATGCTCTGTGTTTTATCTTGGCTTTCTTTTCTCCAAAACTTTTTACAGCCATAGCTTTTGATAGTGGAGGTGTGGTGAGCGGCCCAATGACGGTAACCTTTGCCTTGCCTTTTGTTATTGGAGCATGTAATGCAATTGGTGGGAATGTTTTTACTGATGCTTTTGGAACAGTTGCAATGGTAGCTTTGGCACCTGTATTGATCGTAATGCTTACGGGAACGGTTTATAAATATTATGTAAGAAAAGCAGAGCTCGGTTCCGAATTAGAACAACTGCCGGAAGTAAAGGATACTGTTGATCTGGTCGAAGCCGACGCAACTCTTGTTGTGGATTTTGATGAAGCGGAGTTAGAAATTGATGAAAATGATATGCCTGATAAAAAACATCAAACATAGATATTGCTTGATACAATAAACTAAACTCTACTATGAGTTGGAGGAATAAAATGGAAGGCGATATAAAAAAAATCAAACCCTTAAAGCTACTTATTGCTATTGTGGATATGAATAAGGGTGAAAAACTATCCATGTTTTTAAACGATCACGATTATAAGTTCCATTTTGTATCGATTGCCGAAGGAACAGCACCGAGTGAGATACGCTCATATTGGGGCTTTGAAGATACTCAGAAAAGTGTGGTATGGGCACTTATTCCAGGCGATAGTTCTAAGCATGTATTGTCGATAATTAAAAATGAATTTATGTTAAACAGGCCGAATACCGGAGTGGTTTTTATTGTCCCGATAGAAAGTTTTGCAGATCCTGTAGTTGCTGATCACATATCAAAATGTGGAGACAGGCCGGAAAATAAAAACGAAGAAAATGGAGAAGAAAAAATGGATAAAAGAGAATATTCACTACTTATGGCCATAGTTAAAAAAGCTTATTCCGACGAAGTTATGGCGGCTGCAAGAGAAGTCGGGGCCAAAGGGGGAACCATCTTAAAAGCCAGAGGGACAGGCGAACACGAAATAACAAAATTTTTAGGTATTACCATCGAACCGGAAAAAGATATTATTTTAATTCTGACAAAACGTGAAAAACGCTCCAATATCATGAAAACTATTTATGAAAAAGCGGGTTTACATACCGAGGGGAACGGTCTTATTCTTGCTCTTCCGGTAGATGAAGCCTTGGGATCATTTAATTTAAATCATGAAATGGTGGAAGAAATTAAAAATCTCCAAAAGTAATTAATTTTTTAATATGAAAAAAAGGAGCTTATCTGATTAAGGATAAGCTCTTTCTGTATGCTTAAAATATTCCCAAAATAGCTTTTTTGCTAATGAGGAGTACACAATAAAACAATCATTTTAGCTCTACAAGCTTTAGGCCCAATCCCTCTAACTCAGCTTCCACTCGGTCTATCGTTTCTTGTGGGTTTTCTGCCCAGTTGGTGGTGCCTTTTTTGATAAGATTGGTTTTAAATCCTTCTTCTATAGAACCAATAGCGCTTGAGCGAATGCAGTTTTGTGTAACAAGTCCGCAAATAGTGATCTCATCAATTTTATGCTTATCAAGTATTTTACGGAGATCGGTGCCATCGAAGGCACTTCCCTTGGTTTTCCACACGCAGGGATCGGATTCATTCTTAAGAATGCGTGGATCAAACCCCCAGCCGGCTGTATTGGGTTTTACTCCACCTTCAAGATGATGAACATAGACGATGAGATCCTCATTTTTTCGAAAGAATTTAATGGCTTTATTAACGACTGAAATAAAGCGTTCTTCTTCGTAAGCAGGGCTTTCTTTCATAAATCGTTCTTGAATATCGATTACAAGTAATGCTTTCATATCTAACTCCTGATTATTTGTTTAAAATATGCCTAAAATTCTATTCCTTCTCGGGCTTTAACCCCGGCTGCATAATAGTGCTTTATTTCCTTCATTTCTGTAACAAGATCAGCAAATTCAATAAGCTCGGGTGGGGCGTAGCGTCCGGTTATAATAATTTCCATGTCTTCAGGTTTTTTCTGTAGAATGTTGATAAGTTCTTGAACAGAAAATAAAGTATAATAAAGTGCAATATTCGCTTCATCAAGAATGACAATATCGTATTTTCCTGATAGAATGATTTCTGAGATTTCCTTAAGTCCTTGGCGGGCAATATCAATATCTTTTTGCTGAGGTTCGTTGATTATAAAGCATTCAAGGCCATATTGTTTAATGGTGATATTTGGACAATAGTCTTTTATAGCACGAATTTCAGAATAGATCTGACCTTTTACAAATTGCCCTATAAATACCTTTTTCCCTGCGCCGATCGCTCTGAGGGCTAAACCAAAAGAAGCTGTGGTTTTACCTTTGCCATTGCCGGTATATACTTGAATGTATCCTTTCATCTTAGTCTCCTATGCTATGACTAATGAGTATATTATAAACCTTATCGATCTCAGCGCTTTGTGCTAAAGTGTCACGCATCTTTTCAAGATATTTACGTTTTTTTACTTCTTCCATGCTTATTTCAAAGTTAAGGTCAAAGACCCAGGCCATTTGTAAAAGCTTAAAGTCGTTCAAGTTTTGGACATGCTTTGTAAGTACAGATCGTTTATTGTGAATGTCCTCAAGTACTTTTTTTGATATAGCAGTAGATTGAGTTGAGGTCCATTCGATCTCTTTGTTGATTTTATCATTGCCCCGATAGTAATATTTTAGAACTACACGCCATATATCAAGTTTGTCGGCATCACGAATAAGTTTTTCATAAAATAGATATGGATCTTTTTCACCCTCAGGAATAGAAAGTCGATTATGAAATAAAATAGCATTTCTGATGATGGATGCAGGCAATTCTTGGAAAGAAGCCAATAAGCCAGCATCATTTATTATTTTAACACCCAGTGCTGCATGATCTTCGGATAAATTATCCTTAAAAGTTTTATAGCGGGCATATTGTTCAAAGCGACCAAGATCATGAAACAATCCAATAATCTCAGCCAAACGAAGAGCATCATTTTTTAGCCCCAATTCTTTTCCAAGAAATTTGATCTCCTCGCGGACCTTATAGGTGTGTATCCTTTTTATATCATAATTTTCTTGAATAGCAGGATCTGGATCGGAATAAGAAAAAACAAAATCACTCAACCAATCCAGACATTTTTGCAGGAGTTTTTCAGTGACAGTTCCCTTTATCATTTTATTAATACTGTTTATATTTTCTTTTATCATAAGAGAATATAATCAAGAAATATGACATCGCAAAGAGCTGTTCTGCGAGCGCTTAAGCATTCTTGCTATTGTAGTAAAGATAGATATCAGGCAAATAATAACAAGCTTACTGCCATTACAGCCATTCCGGCGATAAGGCCACCAATTGCAATATGATGTCGTCCATATTCTTCGGCTGTAGGCAGAAGTTCATCGAGTGAAATATAGACCATAATACCAGCAACACCGGCAAAAATGATACCAAAGGTAGTGTCGTTGATAAAAGGACGCAGGATAAAATAACCTACTAAAGCGCCAACAGGTTCCGCTAGCCCGGAGAGGAAAGAAAACCAAAAAGCTTTTTTACGACTTTTAGTTGCATAGTAAATGGGCACGGATACAGCTACACCTTCGGGGATATTATGGATGGCAATAGCAACGGCAATGCTAATGCCAAGAGTCGGGTCGCTCAGTGCAGCCATAAAAGTTGCAAGTCCTTCAGGGAAATTGTGGACAGCGATAGCCAGAGCTGAAAAAACGCCCATACGAAGCAGTTTTTTATCATTAGCAGCTTGTTCTTCCACATTGCTGGCTTCAATATTTTTTATTTCGTGAGGGTTTTCAGAAGAGGGGACAAGCTTGTCAATAATAGCAATGAGGGCGACTCCGGAAAAAAATGCAACCACTGTCCAAAAATATCCCGGTTTTGCTCCCAAAGATTCGCTGAGAGCCTCTCTAGCTTTTGGGAAAATTTCTACAAAGGAAACATAGATCATGACCCCGGCAGAAAACCCCAGAGCAGCTGAGAGAAAATCGGGGTTGAATTTTTTAGAGGTAAATGCCATTAAACTTCCAATACCTGTTGAAAGTCCGGCAAACAGAGTTAAACTTAGAGCAAACAAGACATTATTATCAAACATTGTACAATCCTTATCAAATCGTGAACAATATAAAAAAAACAATTCTTTTAAAACAGTATAAATTTTAATCCTGCTTAATATAATCTCCTTTGTCAATTGCAAATTCTCAAGTATATTTATTTATGCGCAAACAATTAGCTAAAATACTTCTTTACCTTTTTGCATTGATCCTGATCATAAATATTTTTTCATGTAAAAATATTTTTGCCCCTGCATTGGGAGACCTTGATGGTGGAAATTCAATTTATAAAACAGATCAGGCAAGTCCGGAGGAAGTTTTACATAATTTTAAATATGCTTATATTTACCGCGATTCTCTTATGTATTCAAACCTAATTGATTCGGATTTTGTTTTTGTGTATTACCAACCTGGCAGTAGTTCTGAAACAGGACATTATGATTCCTGGGTAAGATCTGTCGAATTACGTTCAACCGGCAGGTTTTTATCTGCTTTTGATTATATAGATCTCATCTGGCAAACTACTCTTGACAGCAATTATCTGGAAATCATTGATGGAGAAGTATTATCAGAAAGAGACTCTCTTTTTTCTACTGCAAATTATGCTGATATATCTAAGAGTTATCAATTGACACTTGGTGATTATACCACCCTTATCGGAGATGCGGTTTTTCGTTTTAAAAAGGGAAAAGATAAAAAATGGCGGATTTTGAGGTGGGAAGATAAATACAATTCTTACTAGAACAAGTAAAAAGCTAAAAGACCTCTTGCAGATGAAGCCAAAAGTTGAACTATTAACTCCTAAAACATGACGCACCAGCATAAAATCTAGGGATGAGATTATTTATTTATCCATGGGAAAAATTCTAAGCATTTAAGCAATAGGCTTATAAGCTCTTTATATTTCTATTTTGAGCGGTAAATCAGGCTCATGGTAATAGATGCGGTTTTTTCTTTGGAGCTTGTATTAAAGGTGCCACCCCAGGAATAATTCTCGTCTGAATTTTGTCCGGTTATCTGAAAGACACCCATTTTTGCGGATGTTAGTTTGCCTAGTTTGGCATTTGAATTTTCAGCGATCTTTTCTGCTCTTAAACGAGCATTTTCCGTTGCTTTAGAGATCATTTCAATTTTCAGGTCAGATAGTTGTGTGTAGTAATATCTTGGTGATTGTGAGTAAAACTCAACACCTTTATAGAGCAATTCCGTAATTTCCCGAGAGATCTTTTCAAGCTTAGCGACATCTTTAGATTGGATCTTAACGGACTGCGAAAGCGTATAGCCGGTGAATTGCTGTCCGATATATTTACCGTCATCCGTATATTTTGCAGTAGTGTTTTTCTGTGAATTGACAGCTGTGAATACGATTTCATTTTCTGAGATACCTTTGCTTGTCAGGTAATCAAAAATGATGGTTTTATCCTTGTTCAATTCTGAATAGGCTTCCTTGAGGTCTTTATTACTTTTATTAAAACTACCTTCCCATACGATCAGATCCGAGGTAAAATCCATTTTGGATGAACCTTTAACGGATATAGTTTCTTCGGCTGTATTACGGTTCAGGAAAGCTTGCCCCAGAATAAAGGCAGCGACAATAATAGCAACCGAGAAAAGCAGTGAGTTGAGAGATATTTTTGTTTTGTTCATAACATGTCCATTTTTTATACTTGTTTCAATATAGTTAAAGCTTAAATGAGTTGGTATGTTTCAACTATTTTTTAAAATTTATTGCTGATTTTTTTTGTAATTTTAAAACCTTGTCGGGGTGATCGCTAATGATACCGTCGGCAGAGATATTCAGGAGTCTCTTCATATCTTCTTCTTTATTGACAGTCCACTGCCACAGCTCAATGCCGCTTTCGTGAGCTTGGTCAAGAAGCTCCGGTGTTAATGGTGTTTTTAAACCGGCACCAATAGCATTACCGGAAATATCTTTGACCATTTTTATGGTTTCTTCATTCACAACACTTCGTAAATATAAAATGGGGATCTCAGGATCCAAGTCGCGGATATTTTTAAGGACATCATAGGAAAATGCGAAGATGATTACTTCGTTGTTCATGTTTAGATCGTTCACCGTTTTTAAAACTGCTTTTTCAACATCAGCTGCCTTGATCTCAATACAAACCTTGATCTTTCCTTTGGCCAAAGATAGAGCTTCTTTGAGTGTTGGGATACCGGCGCGCCTGAATTTTTTGCCAAATTTTTTAGGATAACCCATGCGGACAGCCCGGCTTTCCTTAAAACTCATTTCGGCGATATTACCGCTTATGCCATTAGAGCAGACACGGTTCACACTTCCATCATGAATAACCACTACGGAATCATCAGCAGTCTTGTGAACATCCAGTTCAAAGTAATCTGCACCGCTACGTATGGCTTTCCTGAAAGCTATTAGTGTGTTTTCGGGCGCTTTGGCGGAAAAACCGCGATGGGCAATGACCTTAGTTTCGGCAAAGGCAAATGTAAAAAGGACGAGAGCAGTTAATAGAAAAGAGAGTGAACGTTTCATGGTAAAGCCTCAAGGTTAAGTCAAGATACATCACTTGAAATTATAATATTTACAGGAACTAATCAAGGAAGAAACGATGAACGATGAAATGTTAAAACCTTTAAGTGTAGGAAAATGTTAACTCTCAAGCTAATCATTATCTTCTTAGCATATGAAGATTATTAATCACTATAAATTTCAGCAATTAGTGTTAGTATTTTTTGAATTTTCTTATGATCAAGTTATCAATACCATTATCCTCAAATTCCTCTATGTATTTCTTTTCTTCCTGCATAATAGCTTTTATTTTTTCTTCCACATCCATTGCAGAAAATTTTTCATCTCCAATATTTTCAATCAGATCTCTTTTTGCCAGATCCCCGGTAAGAGTTAACCAGAATTCACTGTTATCATAGTCATGTATTTCTTCTATGATTTCTTCGCTGAAGTCTTCAGTAAAATCATATCCCTCTGTAAAAGGGTCAATTTCTATCAAATTAGTGACGTCATTGGGATATAGCTTTTTAAGCATCATCTTAAGAAAATCCGTATAGTCTGATAAATATTCGTCTTCTTTTGCTGTGAGTACCCAGTTTCCGATAAAAAGATGTTTATAAAGCATTTTTAATTCTTCAGAATTAAAAACAAACTGATTATTTATAGTATTATCGACAGCTTCCTTGGCATGAGGAATGTCACCACCTTCATCATCCGGCATTAATTCTAGCGGCAAGTTTTTAATAACCGCTTGAAGATATTGTTCATCGCGGTATTCAAACCATGCTTGTCGGTATTCTGAGTTATCGACAGCATGTTTAAAGTTAGAAAAGGGGTGGCGTTTTTGTAGAGCGATCTCGAGTCTTGCCTGCATTTGATGATCATCTAAAGTTTCTATAAAATTTTCCATAAATCGGAAGCACTGCCATGATTCGAGTGGTTCAAGTTTTAAACAATTTTCCCAAGACTTAATTTCAGCCATATCTTTTGCCCATGGGTTTTCCGTTTCATAGTAATCCATATCATCTTCGGGTATAAGATATTTAATGGTATTATCATCTAGATTAATGAATACCTCTAAGTCTGCAGATAGCCATTCCGCGATATCCTTGACTTCTTTTTTTGTGAGTTTCATGGTAATTTTCTCTTTTTGATTATTAGGATTATAATATAAAATATAAATATGCTTAAGGAATACCAAGTTTAATTAGGAAGAAACCTTAAACGCTTGCCAGCTAACCTGTGAACCTTAGTCACGATTTTTCGGGACTAAGGGGTAAGCTCAGAAGTATTGAAGCGGAGCTTGGATGAACGATAAAATGTTAAAACGTTTAAGTGTAGGAAAATGTTATTGATTAAATAATCTATCGTCAAAAGGAAAAGTAAATCTTTCAACAATTTTTATTTTGCTGAAATCAGGATGGTCGGGATTGATCAGGTAATTAAATTCTCTGGGTACTATCGCAGAGGGGACTTGCAGAATACATGCTGAATTTCTTGCAACAAAATTATCTCCGATCATTTTTGTTTTTTTTATTTCGCCGGTATTTTGCCAGTCGGGGGGAAGAGTTTTTATGTCAATTTTTTTTCGGCTTACTTCATTTGGTATATGAATAGATATCATAACAAAATCTTTAGGCATGATGCCTGATGGAAGATGAACGTATTTCTCCAGTAGTGAAAGTGCGCAATTATTTGAAGTATAGATGACTGCGTTTCCTTTGGAATTCCATCGCCCGCCTGTTATTGCAGCACCTTCGCCAGAAAGAACCGTGGAAAACTTTTTTTTGGATAAGCGATAAACTAGCATCAGGCAAAGACCCCATGTTCGATTTTGCTAAGTTCATCAAGGATAAGATCTTTTCCGTATGAGGTATTTAATAGCTCAATGGGTTTGGTGTTGCTAAGAGCCGGAATATTTGAGTATAGCCAACGTTTGAACATGATCATATCGCCAAATACATCAACACCCCGGTCAAGGACTTCTATCATGGAAATGATCTTTTCAGATTGAAGGGCTTTAAACCTTTTGTTTGCCTCTTTGTATCTATCGAGGGTTTTGACGGAGATATCAAGAAAACCCGCCCATTCGTCCTTGGTGAAAGATGTTTTATTTTGAATGGTTTCAAAAAGGGAATAAGATAAGCCTGATGTAATAAGCTGGTTGAGCTTAAATTTATCTTCAAAAAAGTTGTGATACTCGGCTCTGGCCGAATCACTTACCTGGTATTTTGCAAAGTTATTTACAATGGCATACAGGTGTTTTTCCGAATCTTCGTGCCTGGTTGTTTTAATATTTTACATACCGCCTCCGGTCATTTGTCTAAAATATATGGACAAATATCCTATTTTCCAAGAATTATTTAAAAAGAAATGGAAAAAATTGAAACGCTTGAAGGTGCTTAAGGAAAGAGAGGAAGACTGCAATGGTTACCAAGAAGATTAAGATCTGTTTACTGTTTTATACAAATAGTATTCCGCCTAAAAAAAATACGAATATGTGTTTGTCTTGCAGGGCTTTTTTTCTTTTTTGTGTCCTCTTTGTCCTTGTGTGAAAGCTCTTTTCTGCGGCATATAAATCCTTGTATTTTACGACTCTATAGTATATTTTACCAAGATATTGACATTAAAGGTATTATGGAGAAAAAATATGTATAAACCGGTCTCTTCCAAGGTTGATTTTATTAAACTAGAGCATAAACAGCTTAAGTTTTGGGAAGAAAATTCAATTTTTAATAAACGTCGTGAAAAAAATGCTGAAGGTCCTCGTTGGTCTTTTTTAGATGGTCCAATGACAGCAAATAATCCTATGGGTGTTCACCATGCCTGGGGTCGTACTTTAAAGGATGTTTTCAATCGCTATCACTCCATGTTGGGTGAAAAAATGCGTTATCAGAATGGTTTCGATTGCCAGGGTCTTTGGGTTGAGGTCGAAGTAGAAAAGGAACATGGCTTTAAATCTAAAACCGATATCGAAAAGTTTGGCATAGAAAAATTTGTTCAGGCTTGTAAAGATCGTGTGATTAAGTATTCTAAAGTTCAAACTGAGCAATCCAAACGCTTAGGTTATTGGATGGATTGGGATAATTCTTATTACACTATGAGCGATGAAAACAATTATACTATCTGGCACTTTCTCAAGAAATGTCACGAGCGTGGCTTAATTTATAAAGGGCATGATGTTATGCCCTGGTGCCCGCGTTGTGGTTCTGCTATGAGTGAACATGAGATCGCTACTGAAGGATATAAGGATCTTGTGCATAAAACAGTTTTTGTAAAATTTAAGCTTAAAGATAAAGATAGGGAATCTCTTCTTGTTTGGACCACGACTCCCTGGACTTTAGCTGCCAATACTGCCGCTGCTGTTAATGTGGATATGGATTATGTTAAGGTTAAGGCCAAGACTAGGATTGAGGGCGGGCTTAAAGAAGAGTATTATTATCTTGCCAAAAATTTGACGAATATTTTGACCGGAGACTATGAGGTCGTTGAAGAACTAAAGGGGAAAGACCTTCTTGGCTTAAAATATCATGGTCCTTTTGATGATCTTAGCGCTCAAAAAGATGTTGATCATCAGGTCATTTCTTGGGATGAGGTCAGTGATAGCGATGGGACAGGTATTGTGCATATTGCACCGGGTTGTGGTAAAGAAGATTTTCAGCTATCCAAAGAAAACGATATTTCGGTGCTGGCTCCTATTGATGAATTTGGTAACTATGTTGAAGGTTACGATTATCTTACAGGCAAGAATTGTCAGGAGATCACTCCCGAGATATTTAACAATTTAAAAGAAAAAAATATTTGTTATAAGATCGATCAGATCAAGCACCGTTATCCCACATGTTGGCGCCATGGTACTGAATTGGTTTTCCGTTTGGTTGATGAATGGTTTATTTCCATGGATGAACTTCGATACGAAATGATGAAGGTCGTTGATCAAATCAATTGGATACCTTCTTGGGGACATGATCGTGAGATGGACTGGTTACGCAATATGGGCGACTGGATGATCTCTAAAAAACGTTATTGGGGACTGAGTTTGCCGATCTGGGAATGCAAGGAATGTGGCAATTTTGAGGTCATTGGTGGCAAAGACGAATTAAAAGATCGCGCTGTTTCGGGCTACGAAGAATTCGAAGGTCATTCACCGCACAAACCATATATTGATAATATTGGACTCAAGTGTTCTAAGTGTGGCGCTGAAGTTTATCGTATTCCTGATGTAGGTAACCCTTGGTTGGATGCCGGGATCGTACCTTTTAGCACTATGCACTATATTGAAGATCGTGACTATTGGAAGAAATGGTTTCCTGCAGATTTTATTACAGAATCTCTGCCCGGCCAGTTCCGTAATTGGTTTTATTCATTGTTGGCAATGAGTACCGTTCTTGAAAATACGACTCCTTTCAAAACTGTTTTAGGTCATGCCTTGGTCAAGGATGAACATGGCGACGATATGCATAAATCTGCTGGTAACTCCATTCCTTTTGAGGAAGCGGCTGATAAAATGGGTGTTGATGTGATGCGTTGGATGTACACGGCTCACAATCCTGAACATAACCTGAATTTTGGTTATTGTATCGCAGATGAATACCGTAAAAAATTGCTGACTCTTTGGAATATGTATTCATTCTATGTGACGTATGCTGATCTTGATAATTACAATCCCACCAAAGACCCTGTCGAATACAAAGATCTGAATGAGTTAGATAAATGGGCATTAGCTAAGGTTAATGCTTTTATAAAAGAAGCCAATAAGGATTTTAGTGAATATCATGTAGAACGTCTCATGCGTAAGTTTGAAAAGATCTTGGATGAAATGTCAAACTGGTATGTTCGTCGTTCTCGCCGTCGTTTCTGGAAAAGTGAAAATGATACGGATAAATTCGGTGCTTACTTTACTTTATACACCGTGCTTCGTACTATTATAACAAGCATTGCACCTATTCTGCCTTTTGTTACAGAGGATATTTATCAAAACCTTGTACTATCTGTAGATAAGGATGCACCTGAATCTGTTCACTTACAGAATTTTCCTGTTGCGGATGAAAAACTCATTGATATGGAGCTTCTAAACAAGATCGATACCATTATTAAAGTTGTTGAAATGGGTCGTTCAGCTCGTAATAAAGCTAATATCAGGACTCGCCAACCTTTGGCTGAAATGCTATTTAAGGCAAAGAATGCTAAAGAAAAAGAATATATCGGTGAATTGGCTAATCAGGTCAAAGAAGAGCTCAATATCAAGAAAGTTTCCTTGGTCGATAGTATTGATGAATATATGTTTTATGATGTAAAACCCAATTTCAATACACTTGGCAAGAAAATTGGCAAGAATATGCCTTTGGTTGTTAAAGGACTTAAAGTCATGGACGGTGCAGAACTTGCTGCAAAAGTTCAGGCAGGTCAATCAGTTTCTATCGCAGGAATTGATGTTGCTCCGGAAGATCTGCAGGTAACAGTCAACGAAAAAGAAGGCGTTGTTGCTGTCGAAGATAAAGGTTATGTAGCTATTCTTGATGTAAATATCACTCAAGAACTTGAACAGGAAGGAATGGTCAGAGATCTGGTTCGCCATATCCAAACTTTACGTAAAGAAGCTGATTTTAACGTTGACGACCGCATTGGTCTGTATTTAGAGGCATCTAAAGAGCTTATGGCTGCTGTTAGTGCTCATCTGCAATATCTTGAAACAGAGACACTTGCAAGCTTACATGAAAATCCGGTAAACACATATGATGCAAGTAAAGAAATAAAAGTTGGAAAAGACCAAATAATTATTAATATTATTCGTGTAAAATAATCTACAAGAGGAAAATATTATGCCTGAAGTAAAACGCAAAGGTCCAAAGTTAAGCAAAGCAGAAAGAAAACAATTTAAAGATATTATTCTTGAAAAACGAGCAGAAGCTATTACTCAGATAGAGACTAAACGAGAATCATTCATTGATTCTTCACCTGGTAGTTCTCAACTGGATTCAAACTATGCCTATCACATGGCTGATGTTGGAACAGATGCTCAAGAACGCGAAAAGGCATTCATGCAATATGCACGAGAAAATAAATTTCTGACTTTTCTTAATAAAGCTTTGGATCGTATTGAACATGATCCCAATTATGGATATTGTGTACAATGTGGTGAACGTATTCCCGATGAACGACTTGAAGAAGTCCCGCATACTACACATTGTGTGAAATGTAAATCCAAGATCGTATAAAAGACCGACAAAATATAGGCTCCTAATCAGGGGCCTTTTTTTTATTTTTTATAAAAAGAGATCGGCATGATATACTATTGTCAACAAAGATCCATTTGATAAATAATGAATAATAATATGCTTTTTTTAATATAAAATATTGTGGAAGCAAACAATTAAAATTACATTTAAGCGTTTGTTGTAGAGAGTGAAATTGGAAGAAAATGAGACCGGTAATTTTTAATAAACTAATTGTTTTTGTGATACTGTGCACAGCCCTTGTTTTTGCTCAGGACCAGGTAATTGCAGGAGATTTTTTGTTGCCTCAAAGTCTTTCAAAAGAGCACAGAAAATATATCAGAGAAAATAAACTTACACTTACCGATAGTTTGAGTATTGATCTTGATATGAATGGTAAGCCGGACCTTGTTCTTAATAGCGAAGGACTCATTCTTGTTTATGACAAGGGCGATACCCTGAAAATTTCTGAGGAAAGTGGCCAGATCTTGGCTTATGATTGTAATAATGATAGTATTCCTGATCTGGTGCATAAGGTGGACAAGAACTGGTTATTTTACGAGACCAGAGTTTTACAAAAGTTGCTAGCTCACACTATTTTCATACAAGAAGATTCCAGCCTATTACTTCAATTGCCATTTCCGGGTTTTGAGTATGATGTTGAATACAACTTTGATATTGATACAAGTTATATACGTTTAAACCACGAGCAAGATGGGATACGAATAATTCCTGAGCCTGATTGGTATGGTTCAGAAACTCTTAAGATTACTTATGCCCGTGGATCTTTGAGCCATTCGGTAGAGCATGAAATTATTGTAAAACCCGTAAATGATCCACCTCGGCTTGTATCACAGCCGGATGAACTCATTTTACTTGAGGATGAGTCGGGTGTGATTCCCTTTGATTCAATTCTTTCTTGTGTTTATGATCCTGATGGGCATGAAGATCTAAAATTAAGATTATTGGGCAATAGAAGAAATTGCAGGCGTATTGGTGAAAGTTATATTTATAAACCTAAAGAGAATTGGTCGGGGAAGGATACATTATATTTTTTGGTTTCCGATCAAGAAGCTGGCGATACAGTGGTGCAATATATTACTGTTATTCCTGTCAATGATGCTCCGGAGTGGAGGGCAATTACAACTTTACGCTTTCCTGAGGATGAAATAAAGCAATTACCACTTTCCTTGTTTTCAGACCATGCCAGTGATGTAGATACACCGGATTCGCTTTTACGTTATTATGCTTTTTCCGGAGAATATGTCAGCATTTCTGCAGAAGGTGGAAAAATTACACTAATAGCCGATGAAAACTGGTTTGGTGAAGATAGTGTCTTATTAACAGTATCCGATGGTGAGCTTGAAGACAGCATTTATTGGAAAATTGAGGTAACACCGGTAAACGATGCACCGGTTTTAAGCGCTATCCCCGATACAAGCTTTTATGAGGATGAGGGATTTATTATAAGCCGAACAGAATTAGAGCCTTTTGCTTATGATGTTGAGACAGATGCTAAAGATCTAAAATGGCAAATCCGAAGTTTAGGAAAAATAAAAGCATATTATAACGGTTCATATATTCGTTGTAGCACTCCACGAGATTGGTATGGCCTTGATTCTCTTGAGGTCACTGTTTCTGATGGCGAACTTTACGATAGTCAGATCTGGCGCATTGAGGTACTAGCTGTAAATGATCCTCCTCGTTGGAGAAGAGCCTCAATTCACAGGTCTTTTCTTGAAGATAAGAGCTTGTCTATTAAAAAAACCGATCTTTTCGCCATGGTAAAAGATCCTGAAACGCCCTCTAAAGACCTTTTATGGGAAGTTTTACCATCATCCCCTCTGCATATGGAAGAGTTTAAAGATAAGTATGTTTTTACAGCGGACGAGAATTGGTTTGGAAATTCTAATATTCTTTTTGTGGCAAGTGATGGTGAGTATTCTGATACCATGAATTGTAAAATTAAAGTTATTTCAGTCAATGACAAGCCGCAGATGTTAGATCTACCAGAGCATTCTTGGAAAGAAGATGATACTTTATCCATTAGTAAAGATTATCTCAATAAATTTGCAAGTGATGTTGAGACTAAAAATTCGGATTTGATCTGGAGCTTTTTTAGTAATAAACCAGAGGTTAGTATAAAAGATAAAAAGAAAAGCATTACCTTATCATCTGCACCGGACTGGAATGGGTCGGCAAGGATTGGGCTTATTATCTATGATGGCGGTTTGCGCGATACGGGCTATATGGATATTACAGTCATTCCTGTTAATGATGCTCCGCGATGGAAGGCCTTTCCGGATACAAGTATTGCCGAAGATAGTTATTTGATGTTGCCTTTTGATTATATCCGGACATTTGTGAGCGATCCCGATGAAGGAGATGAGATTAGTTTAGAATATTCTTCAGGTAGAAATTTTTATATAGAAGAAAAAGATGATATGATAGTGCTGTGGCCTAAAGAAGATTGGTTTGGACAAGAAAAATTAGAGATCACTGCTTCTGATGGGAAGAAAAAAACCAAAGCTATCTGGAATATTACCGTATTCAATGTGAACGATGCGCCTTATTTTACAATGGACTTACCTGATTCATTGACTTTTTATGCCAATGATTCAGATACTCTTTTTCTTAATAAAATAGTTTTTGATATTGATAATACAAGTTCAGAGCTTGAATGGACTATTACAGATGGAAATATTACGCGTCATATCTATGATGAAAAATTACATGCTTATATTTTCCACACAGAGAATTTTGAAAGTGGAGAGGATGTGGTTATCGTGAGAGTTACAGATGGGGTTGATGTTATTTCAGCTTATATTCCAGTCCTTGTAAAAGAAGTTGATCGTTTTTTAATGTCTAATCCTGTTAAGCTGGAGCTTTTCCCCAATACACCTAATCCCTTTCAAAAATTTACAGATATTCGTTTTTCTATGCCACAGAGCGGTTATGTTACACTTAAGATCTACGACCTTTTGGGGCAGGAGATCATTACTTTGGCAGAAGGATATCACGATGCACAAAATTATAGTTTTCGTTGGTTTGCAGAAACAGAGTCCGGCATGTCGGTACCCAGCGGTGTTTATTTATGTCGCATGACAGTGATCATAGATGGAGACCCTGCAGTTTTAATGCGTAAAATGATGTTGGTTCGCTAATTAAACTATCAAGAAATAATTAAATATATCAGTCTTGCTTTGATCAATTTGATCTAAACTTTGTTTAATCTTTTTCTCATTTGAATGTGAGGGATATCGATCTCGTAAAAGAAATCACCTTCAGTTTTATAGTCCAGACTTTCATAGAATTTTAATGCTGTATCACGAGCATGAAGAATAATTTCTGCATAGCCCTTTTTTAGTGCAAGATCTTCAAATTTCTTTACAATTTTTGAGCCAATGTACTGTCTCTGGAATTTTTTCAGAACTGCAACTTGACGCATTTGTACACTTGTTTGATCAATAGGAGTCATGATCGCAGTAGCAATGATCTTATCGTTTAAGACTCCCACAATATAAATATCTTTTTCAGGAAAATCAAAATCACGACAATTTTCACTACGTCCGACAGATTCAATAAGAACCTGATTGCGTAGCATAAGGCTTTCATTGTAAAGTGGGGAGCTGTGAGTAAAGGATATGAATTCAATCTTTTTCATGAAAAAATATAATTAATATTAGCTGAATAAACAATAGCCTTGGATTTAAAACCAAGGCTATCGAAATAATAAAACAGGAAGATCCTGTCTCTTATCATTTAATTTTATGAATTATTTCCTACTTCTATCTGTTCAGCACATGATGACAGATATTTTCTTTCCATTCGTCTGTGTTGGAAAATATCAAAGATCATGGGAATGAAATACAAGGTCAGGAAGGTTGAAGCGAATAAACCGCCGATAATTGCACGGGCCATAGGTCCCCAAAGTTCTGCGCCGGCTCCCAATTCAAGCGCCAGCGGGATCATAGAGAGAATAGTTGTAAGCGCTGTCATTAAGATCGGCCTTAAACGAGTTTCCGAACCATTGAGGATAGCTTGTGTAACATCAACTTTACGTTCCCGGACTAAGCGGTTAATATAGTCGATAAGCACAATACCATTGTTTACCACAATACCCACCAAGACCACCAGTCCTATCATAGAGGTCATATTCAAAGTAGTTTTTGTAATAAATAGCATGAGTGCAACTCCAATAAGTGCCAGCGGAATTGTAAAGAGAATGATAAAAGGATCAAGCAGGGATTCGAACTGAGCTGCCATCACCATGTAAACTAAAAGAATAGCAACAATAAGAGCTATCATAAAGTTTTTTGTAGTTTTCTGTAAATCTTCTGCAGAACCTGTTATTTGTGTGCGGAAATCTGAAGGCATAGCCAGAGTTTTGATCTCTCGCTGAACATCGGTAGTCACAGATCCAAGATCTCGACCAGTAACACCCGCATCTATGTAAACTAAACGGCTCTGATCCACTCTGTTGATCGATACAGGGGCTCTACCTTCAACAATGGTGGCAATAGTGCCAAGTGGAATTTGAGTGCCTGAGGGCGTCTTAATAAAGATGTTTTTCAGATCTTGCTTAGATTCACGGAATTCACGATCAAGTTGAACATAAACATTATATTCTTCACCATCTTCACGATATATGGACGCAATCTGACCTTTTATTGCCGTTTCTACTATCTGGGAAATTTGAGCAACATTTAAGCCCATTTTGCCTGCTTTTTCACGGTCGATCTGAATTGTATATTCAGGTTGAGGGTCGGAAAATGAAAGCTTGATATCCACAAGGCCGGGGATGTTTTCCATTTTGTCTTTAAGTTCTTTGGCAATGGCTTCGGCTTTTATAAGGTCGTAACCATATATTTCAATGCGCATATCGGAAGCACCACCGCCACCCATTCCGCTGCCACTGGAAAAAATAGCAGTAACACCGGGAATGGCATTGATTTTGTCGCGCAATTCATCCTGGATCTCAAATTGTGAACGTTTCCTTTCATCTTTATCGACAAGTGATATGGAAACAGAACCACTGTTTGATGTTCCACCAAAAGCAGCGCCAAAACCACCCTGAGTACCAAAGTTAACATTAATATTTTTTGCTTCAGGTACTGAAGAGTTGATGATTTCTTCTATCTGTTTAAAATAAGAATCTGTGATTGGCAGAGCGGTTCCTACCGGCAACTCAACATCAAATCTTACTCGGTTATCATCAGTTTTGGGCATGAATTCAAATCCGACTTTACTCAACAAGAAAAATGATAGGATAAAAAGTAGAAAAACCGAGAATACCAGGAGCCGTTTATGTTTTAAAGACCATGTTAAAGATCTGCGATAAGTTTGAGAAAGTCCATCAAAGAATCCACCCATTTTTTTATCGAAATTTTTCATGGCTTTAGTTTTATGGTCTTGTTGTTTTTTGGAAAGTAATTTGGATGATAATAAAGGAACCAAAGTCAAAGCAACAAAGAGAGAAACACTCAAAGAAATAATAATCGTTAAGGCAAGATCCTTAACCATCATACCGGCAACACCGCCAATAAATAGCATGGGAATAAAGATGGAAAGTGTTGTTAAGGTTGATGCCGATATAGCAGTTCCGACTTCAGCAGCTCCTTTATCTGCAGCTATGCAGATGGGTTCATTTTCTTCATGGTTTCGTCTGAAAATACTTTCAAGTACAACTACCGAGTTGTCCACCAGCATTCCGATAGCGATCGCAAGTCCTGCCATGGAAATAATATTCAGAGTGACATTCAAAATGTTCATAACAAAGAAAGTTACAATAATAGAAACGGGGACGGAAATAGCAGTTGTTATGGCTGCGGAGAAGTTTCTTAAGAATATGAAAAGAACAAGAGCGGTAAGCAAAAAAGCCAATGCTGCTGTAGTTACCAAGTTATTTGTAGATTCCATAATGAATTCAGATTGATCCATATTCACAACCAGCTGTATATCTTTTCCTATATCGGCTTCGATATCTTTAATGGCTTTATTAGCTGCATTACAAACCTGAACTGTATTTGCATCCGATTGTTTTTGAAGGTTAATGTTAATGGTATTAATACCCATATCACGAACAATAGCTGTGGTTTCTTTAAAACCATCTTTTACTACCGCTACATTTTTTAAAAAGATAGGATCGCCATATTGTGAATAAGAAACAATAGTGTTTTCAATATCCTCAACACTTTGGAATTCCGAGTTGGTTGTAACTGAAAACTCCATGTTTCCTTCTTCTATGATACCACCGGGGATAGGAAGATTGGAATAAGTGATCATGCTAACAACATCAAGAATTGAAATATTGTTCGCAGCTAATTCAAAGGGATTAATGTTAACCTGAATTTCTCGTTCCAGACCACCGAATACTCTGGCAGAGGCAACGCCTTCAACTCGCTCTAAACGTGGTTGGATCTGGTCTTCTACCAAACGGCGAAGTTCCGCAGAACCCAGCTCTTTTGATGTTGCAACTAAGCGCATAACAGGCATCATGGATGGATCAAAGACCATGGTTGTGGGTTCAGAAGCATCTGTGGGGAGGAAGTCCCTAACAAAATCGATCTTTCTCCGGATATTCGTTTCTGCTTGATCCATATCAGTTCCCCAGTTGAACTCTATCATAATAAGAGAAGAACCTTTATTAGATACAGAGCTGATATGTTTAATACCTTCCACTGTAGAAAGTGTACTTTCCAAGGATCTGGTAAGAGTGTTTTCAATATCTTCCGGCCCAACACCTTCGTAGGATGTGACCACAATAGCCATGGGGAATTCAAAATCAGGATAGAGATCCAACTTTAAATTGGATAATCCGTAGAGCCCGAATCCCAAGGCGATCAAAAAGATCATAAAGAATGTGATAGGTCGCTTTATACTTAAAGATGATAATTTCATATGTTTTTATACCTTTATTCCAGATTATTCAACAATATTGACCAGTGAAGAGTCGCTGAGATTGTTTTGTCCCATAACAACAACAAGGTCACCTTCTGTAAGACCGCTGAGGACTTCGTATTTTGTTTTAGATTGAATACCGATTTTAAGCTCTCTGTTTATGGCTATACCATCACGAACGATGAAGCAGGAGTAAGTCTCTACAACTTTATCTTCGCGAAGATTAGTTTCAGATCTTTCAAGAACGGTCTGCTTGTTTGTGACAGCTTTTTCTATAGTGAAAGCCTGATCTCTTTCTTGCGTAACAATATCAACACGAGCGAACATACCCGGCTTTAGGCGAGCATCATCATTCTTGGCAATGATCTCTATTTTAGCTGTACGGGTCATAGGATCAATAACAGGAGAGACGGTTTCAACTTTGCCTTCGAATATCTGATTGGGATAAGAGCTTAGGTGAATTTCTGTACGCTGACCAACCTTAATAAAGCCAAGATCAGATTCTGTAACATTGATATTGATCTTCACGGTCTCAGTCTGGTGAATAGTTAAAAAAGGTTTTTGAGGGGTGCTCATATCACCAATGCGGTAAGCAAGATTAGAAACATATCCACTGATAGGTGCTGTTACACTTGCATAGGTAAGTTGTGTTTCAGCCATGGAAAGTGCTGCTTTGGCTTGTTCAAGGCCAGCTTCGGCAACTTCTTTTTGCGTGACGAGTTGGTCCCACTGAGAGTCTGAAATAGCCTTTGCTTCATAAAGTGTTTTCATGCGTTCAAATTCAACATTAACATTGGCAACCTGACTTTTTGCACTAAGATATGCGCCCTGAGCTTGTGCTTTAGAAGCACGAACGGTAGCATCATCTATTTTAGCAAGAAGCTCACCCTTTTTGACATAATCGCCGTTTTCTACATAAATATCCCAAACCGTATCGGTCAGTTTAGGATAAACTACAACAGAAGGGTCACCGGTAATATCACCAAGATATTGGACCTTTTGAGCAATATGTTCGGCTACGACTTTTTTAACAGCAACGGGTGTAATGGTCAGGTCGTCACTTTCACTTTGTTTACTGGCAGGTGCTAGTACTTTGTTTAATTTAGCAAGAAAGCGGCGGGCTTCAACATCGCTGGGGTCAGCAGAAAATTCATTTGTAAGAGTGCGGACTTTATCCGCTGTTTTTTTGTAGTCAATATTTGTTTTGGCTTTTTCGCCGGGCGCACCGCAAGATACAAGCAGCATACCGATGATCATTAAAAATGTGATAGTTTTTAAAGAAGTTCTCATATTATTCTCCATTATTAGTCAACAGATTGTTCAAGGATTTTTTTAGGTCTTCTACAGCAAGATTGTACTGGAAAAGCGATGATATATAATTCGATTTAGCACCAAGGTATCCACTTTCTGCAGATACCAGTTCTAATTGTGTTGCTGAACCATTTTCGTATAAAAGTTTTGAAAGACGTAAAGCTTCTTCAGCTTGCTTAACCACATCTTCATTGGCGAAAATATTGCTTTGCATTTCTTCGACTTTTCTATAAGCCGCATCTACATCGGTGTAAACAAAATTTTCCATTTGTTCCAATTGATACTGAGCTTCTTTTACACCAATATTTGCTTTTTGAATGCTTGCTGCGTTCTTGCCACCATTAAAAAGAGGCAGAGAAACAGAGAGAGATATATTGCTGGAACGACGGTGTTCCAGATCGGCAATAAGGTCATTATTAGCTTGCCACTGGAGGTTTCCACCGACTTGAACTTTAGGCAAAATAGAGCTCCAGGCAAGATTACGCTGGTATTGAGCTAACTTTTCTTGCTCCTGAAGCATCTTGAGTTCCAGGCGTTCTTCTTTTGTCAGCTGAGTGAGGTCATCCAGACTCATACCTTCAAAAGGATTTTCAATTTTTTCAAGTGAACCGACCACAGCAATACTTTCCAGAGAAGGATCATTAATGTAAGTTTTTAAATTTGTTAGAGCCGATACACGTTGATTTTGTAAGGAAACCAATTGAGGTTTATAAGATTCGTAACGAACTTTTGCTTGCAAAACATCTAGTTTAGTAGCGTGGCCAACTGCCTGACGTTGTAAAGCAAGATTATAACTTTCTTCTGATGAGGAAAGTCCGACTTCCGTTGCCTCTATCATAGAATTTAACATTTGTGATTGATAATAAAGTACACGGATAGTATAAATAACCGTGTTAACCTGATCTTGCAGAGATAATTCTGAAAGATTGACTGCTACATTAGACATTAATTGACCATTAATTATAGCACCACCGGTAAAAATGGGATAAGAAAGTTGAACACCCGCAACGGAGCTATACTTTGAGCCTATTTGCATTTCAGTGGGTGGGGCTGGACCATCGCCATCAAAGTCTATGACCATAACGGAAAGTTCCAAGTTATCTTGCAATTGGTAAAACGATGAAACAGTAGGGAAGAAATTTGCCAGCGTTTCGCGTGAAGAAGCTTTTGCTTTTTGCAGAGAAGCTTCCGAAAGTTTTATTTGAATATTGTTTTCTAAGGCCAGTCTTTCGGCTTCTTGTAGAGTAATCTCTTGTGCAGAAAGGGAAAGGCTTAGAATTATTATTAGACTAAGGAGTTTTTTCATTTCTTAGTAAATCCTTCTTTTAGTAGTGTTATCAAATTTTCAATGCGTTCTTCAGGTGAATTAGCAAATTCAGATATTTTTATAATTTTAGGTCCGGAGGTATGATGTATCATACCGGTGATGGCAAAAGTTAAAAAATTTAATGGCATATCATCTCTTAGTTCTCCGTTTTCAATGCCTTTTTCTACGATCTTGAAAGTCGCTTGTTTTTGACGCTCAAAATAGCCTTTTAGCATTTCTTGATCTATATTTTTATCAAAACTTCGGGATGCAACTTTTCTAAACAAAGTGAAAGTTGCCGGGTTGTTTTCGGAAAAATTACACATATCTTTAATTATAAAGCGTAATTTTTCCCAAATCGATTCATCGGATTCAGCTAAAGTTTCCAGGTTTTCGACGATTTTCTCTATGCTGTGATGAATGCAGGCAGAAAATATTTCTTCTTTTCCAGGAAAATGATAATATAGTGCAGCTTTTGAGATTTTCAATTCCTCAGCTATCTCTCGCATAGATGTTCCAATGTAACCGTTCTCAGCAAAGGACTTGATAGCGACTGCTATTATTTTATCGTGTGTTGTTATATTGCTCATGTTTTATGGGCTCCTTTTGAACTTAACGAACCGAAACTAAGCTCTTAAGTATCCAAAGTCAAGAAAAAACTTACCGAACGGTCAGTAATTTACAATAACAAGAGAAGTAAAAATAGATATGCTTATAGTTTGGGAGTCTGAGGGCTATGAGTTCTGAATTTTTCCTTATCAATTCAGAGAACCTTTTGCATAAGTTCACACTATCTGGATTGTGAGAAAAATATTCCTTTTTTCGATACCAATATCGTAGCTTATAATGAATTATTGGCAAGAGATATAAAGAAGAACAGGCAGATTATATCCGCAAATGCTTAGGTGGGAGCTTAAGCAAAGGATTTTCAAATGTTATTATCTAAAGCATTGAGTTTATTTTGAAATGATTCTATGAATTTTGCTGCATGCGCGCCATCCATGAGGGAATGATGTGCATGAATGGCAAGAGGCATAGTTTTTCTGCCATTCTCTGTGGTCATTTTTCCAAAAGTAAAAATTGGGACACCTTCGGTATTTGGGAGATCTACAGGATGTTCAACAGAAGTGAATTTGATCCAGGGCATGATGGAGTAATAAATGGTTTCGGGACAATCTTTTGATGTATCGAGGTCGGGATGTGTTTTAACCCTATGAACTTCTTTTTCAGCATCAGGCAAGAATTTTTCTAGGCTATCCTTGTATTCTAACATGGCATAACCCATTTCGCCGTCATTTCGCATGATGGTCGGGGAGCCATTGACTTTATCAAAAATCACCGGTTTTTTATTTTCTAATCTGATACGAAATTCAGGGATCTCATTTGCGGTTTTCAAGGAGAGATAGAAATAATACAGGAAAAATGAAATACCAAGATCTTTTGCCCTTGTATATGCATTTGTACAATCTATTGTGCAGGTCATGCCAAAATATGGATCGCTATAAGGCAAGAAATGCTGAAAAGCTGTTGCTCGAGGCCAGGTTTTTAAATCGATATATTTTTTCATGATCATAATTTAATGGAATTATTTGTAGAATACAGTGATTTTAATAAATAATAAAGGCAAATAAAAATTATTATCTGCTCGGCAATAATTTTCCTGTATTTAGTGAAAAGCGTATGAAATTAGAACTTATAGCTATAATCCAAAGTGATAATATGTTTGATTTTGTTTTCGTTGAGATAATTATCAAGCTTATAACTCAGACCTATGGACTGGTCTTTGATAAAACGCCAATCGGCACCCAAACCATAGCGAATTTTATAAATTGTACTATTTTCTAACTGATGAAACAATTCTGCAGAAAGAAAAGGATCAACCTTGAGTTTAGGGATGTCATACTCCAGGTTAGCTTTATAGCGCAAGAGATTTAAGAGATTGTTATCCCCATTATAATTACTGAACATGATTTTTAATGATGGTAAAAAACGACCGATCTCGTGTTCGAATGCTGAAAAAACGGAGTAGCGGTGAATGTATTCTGTGGGTTTATTGCTTTTGTGATCCATAGTCAATCTATAAGAAAGGCCCAGATCAAGATTTTTAAGCGGCGAATATTTAAGTTCCGCTTCAGTTAAAGACTCATCTAATCCATTATTATTAAAACGTAATTCGGGGATTAGGTAAAATTTTACATTTTTGAAAAGCGAAACTCTTAGGCTTCCCTCCACACGATATTCTGTTTTGTTGGTATTAACTGCAAAGAGCATAGAAAACAGTGAAAGAATAATGACTGTTTTTTTAAATAATGATCTCATGTTAAATCCTTTTTCTTCTCATTATTTGGAGCATCATCATAATAGTAAAGTTCCATGTCAGCTATATCACGAAGATAGTCTATTTTTATGACTTTTACCCGGATAACATTCAGACCGGTACGCTTACGAATATCTTCTAATAGCAAAGTCTCGTCATCTTTGTTAATCAGTTCAATTTTTTCATAGCGTAATATCATGAGCTTTTCTTTGCAGGGATCTAAAACTTTTTCTAAGTAATATAGTCCCACAAAAACCATGGAATTAGTAAGTAGCAATTCTACATAGCTGACCTTTTTATTCGATAAAGCATTGATCACCGAAATGCCAATGATCACAAAAAGGTAGGTCATTTCTTTGATAGGAATTGGATCGGTTCGATAGCGGATAATGCCAAAAACAGCAAAAAGTCCCAGAGCAAAGCCCATTTGTAATTTTACGCTATGCAGTAAGAAAGTCAGTAAAAATATTGTAGCACCCACGGCCATAAAACTGAGGGAGAACTCTTTGGAATTTTGCCGTTTGTTGTAAATTTTCCATACGATCAGGAATAATATCAACATATTAAAAGAAAAGCGGACTAAAAGCTCCAGAGTATCCGCTACATTGATAACACGGATATCGAATAAACGAATGTGTTCGAATAATTCGTTTATTTCAACTCCACTTGATGCTGAATCTTGTGCAAATAAAAGTCCCATTTTACCACCTATATGTTGTAAAGATCGGGTTTCCCGAGTATTTTTCCGAGATCTCGGATCTTTTGTTTGAATCTATTTCGTTTAATATTTTTATCTGTCAATGCTCGACCGATACAATATTTGCTAAAGCCTGATGCTTTTAATCTGGCCTCTCTTAAGTACATTTTTAAAGGTGAAGAATTGCTTCCCTTTTCAGATTTAAGTTCAAGAATGACAAGGCCATCCATGACAATTGATTTTTCTTTTCCTGTAAAACTTATATCAAGATCAATGGTAGAACGCTCAGTAAAATTTTTATTGATGAGCGTAAGTCGGTTAAAATGACTTGTTAGGATATGACTTAATTCTTCATCGCCAAAAATACTTCTTTTTTTAAGAAATTCTGTTTCATCTTTATTGAAGTCTGTTAATTGGCCTGTCGATTCGACTCTTTTTTTAATCGTTCTACCCTTATTATTCTTAAATTTTACTTCAAGAAAGCTGTCTTGAGAATCTAAATAATCTCTTCGACGAATCTTAAATCTATTGAGTTTTCCATTGTGATGCAGAGTGTACATTTTATTATCCGGTGTATCAAAGTACTTTGTTGCATAAGCTTGCGATGGGCGGCCTTCTATTGTTTGAACTAAATAATCGTTTTTGACAGCTTCGAATAAGTCCGGTAATTTTGAAACATGGAACCAGTATTTTTTATCAACACGATTCATGAACCGGACTTTTGTCGCTTGCTCCAATGGAAGCTTCTCAAGTTCCAGATCACGAATTATTTCATTAAATGTGTTCTTCATTGAGTGTACTAATCCCTTTAATGACTTAGTTTCTAAGTGAATATAAATATAAAATATCCTCAAATCCTAATACCACTTTTATTAAATTAGTGAAGAGCACGTAGTAAAGGCATAGCTGTTATGAATGCTAAAACTGCGAAGGGTAAAATGCAGAAGTCTTGAATTAGGGTCTCACGACTCGTAATTTAGGTTTTAGGATGCTTGAATAATTAATTCCTTTTCATTATATTTATTTTCAGTCATTATTTTTTTGTTAAATAAGGAGTTACTCATGCTGCGTATAGATGGATCTTCCCTGACGCTGGCTGATGTTGTTCGTGTTGCGCGTAATGCTGAGCGTGTTGAACTTAGTAATACTGCTTACGCACAAATAAAAGCATCTCGCGATTATGTCAAAGAACTTCTCAAAAATAAAGCTGTTGTCTATGGCATTACGACGGGCGTAGGTGAATTGTCATCTCACTATATTCCTCCGGAAAAAGCTATCAAATTGCAAGAAAATCTTATTCGTTCACACGCATCAAATGTAGGTGAGCCTTTGGAAGAGGAAACAGTTCGTGCCATGATCCTGCTTCGTGCAAATGCTTTGGCAAAAGGATTTTCCGGAGTGCGCAGGGCTTTGATCGAGACACTTCTTGAGCTAATAAATAAAGATATTTATCCCTATATACCGGCAAAAGGCTCTGTGGGTGCCAGTGGAGATCTTTCACCGCTTTCACATTTAGCTTTAATTCTCACGGGTCAGGGCGAATGTCTTGTTGAGGGGAAGCGAGTAGATGCCAATAAAGTATTAAAAACTCATCATATTAAGGCACTTCAATTGCAGGCCAAGGAAGGTCTTGCCTTGATCAATGGAACACAGGTAATGGCAGCGCACGGATGTTTAATTCTCTGCGATGCATTTGCTTTGATCAAACATGCCCAGGTCGCAGGTGCTATGAGTTTAGAAGCTCTTAAGGGAACTTCTCGAGCGATGGATGCAAGAATTCATGCAGCTCGTCCGCACAAAGGTCAGTCTTCATCGCTGCCAATATCAGAGACTTGGTAAAAGATTCCGCTATTATGGCTTCCCACAAGAATTGTGATAAAGTGCAAGATGCCTACACTTTGCGTTGTATGCCTCAGGTTTACGGCCCTGTTTACGATACACTGAATTATGTAAAAAGTATTTTTGAGATAGAGATCAATTCAGCTACGGATAATCCGCTGATCTTTGCCGAAGATAAAGATGTGATCTCAGGTGGAAATTTTCATGGAGAACCTTTGGCCTTTGCTCTGGATTTTCTTGGGATCGCGCTTTCTGAGATTGCAAATATTTCCGAAAGGACAGTCGATAGATTAGTAAATCCGCATGTTTCGGGACTCCCGCCGTTCTTGGCTGAAGGGAATGGATTAAATTCGGGTTACATGATAGCACAATATACCGCAGCGGCACTTGTGTCGGAAAATAAAGTTTTGGCGCATCCTGCATCGGTGGATTCAATTCCAACATCGGCAGGACAAGAAGATCACGTGAGCATGGGCTCTATCGCTGCTGAACATGCACGAATGATCTTGAAAAATGTTGTAAATGTAATTGCTATAGAAATGCTCGCCGCTACTCAAGGCATTGATTTTCAACAGCCACTAGAAGCAGGTAAAGGGACAAAAGTAGCTTGGAAATATATTCGCAAATTCATTCCGCATTGGAAGGAAGATAGAATTATGTATAAAGATATTGAAAAAATGGCAGATATCATTCGCAGTAAGGTCATTTTAGATGAATTAGAAAAGGAAGGAATACAATTATGAGTTTAAGACCGATGTATTCGGAATTTATGCCAAAGGAAAAAATAAGGGCCAGTCGCGGAAATAAAATTCAATGTAAAAACTGGGAGATCGAGGCAGCGCTAAGAATGCTACAAAATAATCTTGATCCTGAAAACTCATTAATACCCGAAGAATTGATCGTCTATGGCGGTTCCGGCCGTGCTGTACGAAATTGGAAGGCATATCGTCAAACAGTCGATGCTTTGCTGAATCTTGAAAAAGATCAAACTCTAATTATGCAATCCGGCAAACCCGTTGGTGTGGTTCCTTCCCATGAATATTCTCCCCGTATTCTCATCGCTAATAGTAACATTGTACCTAAATGGTCCACTCAGGACAATTTTGATAAATACGATAAAATGGGACTCACCATGTATGGTCAGATGACGGCCGGGTCCTGGATCTACATCGGAACTCAGGGAATTTTGCAAGGGACTTTTCAGACGCTTGCTGCTTTGGCCGAACAACATTATAACTCCGATCTTTCAGGTAAATGGGTGCTCACCGGTGGACTTGGAGCCATGAGCGGTGCTCAACCTTTATCGGTTACCATGAATAACGGTGTCGTTATTAATGTCGAGGTTGACCCCGTTCGTGCCAAACGTCGGGTTGAAGAAGGCTATTGCATGAAATACACTGAATCGCTCGATGAAGCAATTTCTCTCATGCAAGAAGCGGTCAAAAGCAAGAAAGCATTATCGATTGCACTGATCGGGAATTGCGCAGAGATCCTTCCCGAAATGCTTAAGCGTGATATTATTCCAGATATTGTGACCGATCAAACATCTGCGCACTCATTATTAGATTATGTTCCTCTCGGCGATCTTGATGAACTCCGAAAATTACAGGATAAAGATCCTGAATTATATAAAGAAAGATCCCTCGAAGCTATTATTAAACACACAGAAGCCATCCTGGAAATGCAGAAAAAAGGTGCTATTGCTTTTGATTATGGCAATAATTTACGTGGACAAGCAGAACTGGGCGGATTGAATGTGCGACAAGAAGATGGCAAATTCCTCTATCCGGGTTTTGTGCCTGCATATATTCGTCCGCTTTTTTGTGAAGGCCGCGGACCTTATCGTTGGGTCGCGCTTTCAGGTGATGTGAGTGATATTTATAAACTGGATGATCTGGTGCTTGAATTATTTCCGCATGATGAAATTCTATCGCGTTGGATCAAACTGGCAAGAGAGCAAGTGCCTCAGCTTGGATTGCCTAATCGTGTGTGCTGGCTGGGGCTGGGCGAACGCGCCGAATTTGCCCTACGCATGAATGAAATGGTGGCAAGCGGTGAATTAAAGGCGCCCATTGTGATTGGTCGTGATCACCTGGATTGCGGGTCCGTGGCCTCGCCGCATCGTGAGACCGAGGACATGTTGGATGGCTCTGACGCCATCGCAGATTGGCCTTTGCTGAACGCACTGGTCAATACCGCTTGTGGGGCTGACTGGGTATCTCTGCACAACGGCGGTGGCGTGGGTATTGGAAATTCAACGCACGCCGGACAAGTCATTGTCGCCACCGGTGCCAAAGGAAAAGCCATCCGTCTGCAACGCGTCCTTGATGCCGACCCCATGATGGGGATTTTTCGTCACATAGATGCAGGATATGATCATGCAAAGGAATTTGCAAAGAAGCATGATATGAATATACCGAGTTTAAAAGATCCAAAATAAGTGATAAGTGTAGGGTACAGGTGTACCTGTACAAATTATGGGTTATGAGTTATAAATGATAATTACAAAGACCTGCCAACTGGTGTCCGATTAAAAAAAGGACCTGTTGGCTGGTCGAAAAAAATCAAACTGGAAAGAGCATGGAGTTTAAAAAACGACTAAAATTAGTTTTAGAGATACTTGAGGATTCACCATATACAACTCAGAAAAAACGAATACACGAGTTATTTGATAAAACTAATAACAGTGATTTTAATGATATTATGTTAAGATTGTATGTCATCGATAGTTGCTATTCAACACAAATGAATAAACGGCTCTTTAGTTTTGATGATTTGAGTCGACTAATTGAAAATGAGATTGAACCTAGGTTTATTAATAGAAAAAGTGATACCAGTTTTATTGAAGAGAACTTCAATAAAAGAATTCTGCTGCATCCGATAGGTATAGATAAAGAAGGTAATGATAAAGGTCATACTTTTTCATTGATCTCAAAATACTTGTATTTTAGGTCAAATTTTAATTTCCCCATTTATGACAGTTTAGTTCGTAAAGAATTAAGAAGAGAGGGTTTTAAAATTAATGGTCAATATCCAAGTGTAGCTTATTTTAAATGTATATTTGAGTTATGCGAGAAGTTTGAAATAGATTACGATGATCTTGATAAATATTTTTGGGTATGTGGTAAGGTTAGAAATGGAAGTTTATCTCTGATTATTAAAGATAAAAAGTTGATGGAACGGTATCGCAATAGAGAATCTAAGTTAGGAACTCCAAAACAGTTAATCTGGATTTATGAATTGGAGGAATCTTTAGAGAGATACGATAAAGTGTTGAACTAATTATAGACTTAATAAATGATTTAACCCGACGAATCAAGGGAATAAACCAAGTAATTACCCCGGGTGCCTGTGCTTCCCTAGCTTCAGCGAAGGAGCAAAACCCAGGGACTAAGAACCACCACAACTCACAACCACGAACGAAGTTGAGGGGTTGGACTAAGTAATGACCCGGTATGAAATGTCGGGACTTGAAAATAAAAAATAACTCCAACCTTGAGCTTGTCGATGGGTTGACCGTATGCTGAAAGCTGATTACTGTAGGCTGATAGCTAAAGGAATTACTATGAAACAAATTATCGAATGCGTCCCGAATTTTTCCGAAGGCCGCGATATGACTATTATTAAGCAAATCACTGATGTGATCGAATGTGTTGACGGTGTGTTGCTACTGGATGTAGATCCGGGCAAGGATACAAATCGCACGGTCGTGACCTTTGCCGGTGAACCGGAAGCTGTGATGCAAGCTGCAGTGGCCGCAGTGGTAAAAGCCAAAGAACTCATTGATATGCGTAAACACAGCGGTGCGCATCCTCGCATGGGTGCTACCGATGTGTGTCCGCTTGTCCCTGTCTCTAATGTGAGCATGGAAGAATGCGTTGCTCTGGCAAAGGAGTTAGGCAAGCGAATTAATGATGCAACCGGCATTCCCATCTATTTATACGGCGAAGCTGCTCAGCGTAAAAATCGCTATAATCTTCCTGATATTCGCAAGGGCGAATACGAAGGGTTGGAAAAGAAATTAATGGATCCTGATTTTAAACCGGACTTTGGCGAAGCGATTTTTCTTCCAAGATCGGGTGCTAGCAATGTGGGTGCTCGTCCTTTTATGTTGGCTTATAATGTTAATTTAAACACAGCGGACATTAAGGCAGCTAAAGATATTGCTCTGACAATTCGTTCCAGAGGTCGAGCTAAACGCGATAAAGAAGGTAAGATCATTCGTGATGAACATGGTGTGATGGTCAAAGTCCCCGGAAAATTAGAATTCTGTCAGGCCGGTGGTTGGTATATTAAGGAATATGGCTATGCTCAGGTTACAATGAATCTTCACCGTATTGATATCACCGGATTGCATACGGCTTTTGATATGGTCATTGAAGAAGCAGCTAAAAAAGGTATTCGGGTTACCGGATCAGAATTGATAGGAATGGTTCCTCTGCAAGCCATGCTGGATAGTGGTGAACATTATCTCAAAAAACAGGGATGCTTCAGAGCTTGCCCGGAAAAAGATATTATTAATATTGCTATTCGTTCTTTAGGGCTTGAAGATACATCGCCCTTCGACCCCAAAAAACGTATTGTGGAATATGCTTTAGATAATACAGAAACACAACTAAAGGATTTATCTCTTAAAGAATTTACCGATTTGCTGTCATCTCATGCATCTGCTCCCGGAGGCGGTTCGGTAGCGGCATTGAATGCTGCGCTGGGAGCTTCGCTTGCGGCTATGGTTGCAAACCTGACTTTCGAGAACAAAGAATACTTGGACCTTAAAGATAAAATGGAGCTTGTGGGAAAAAAGGCACAGACTCTTAAGATGCGTGCACTTCAACTCGTTGATGATGACAGCGTGGCCTTTAATAATTGGATGTTAGCACTGCGCCTCCCTAAGAAAAATGAAGAAGATAAAGCTAAACGCAATGCCGCTATTCAAGAGGCAGTACTTAATGCTATAAACACTCCGCATGCAATATTGAATTTATGTCCGGATATTCTTGCCTTAATAGATTATGTTATTCAAATGGGAAATCAAAATGCACTTTCGGATGCAGCTGTGGGAGTTAAGCAAATTAAATCTGCCGCTTGGGGATCCTATTATAATATTCTCATCAATTTATCTTCTTTAGATGACAAGATTATAGGTAAAAAAATACAGTCAGAAGCCAAAAAAACTCTGGCGGACATTGATGTCAAAACAAGAGAATTAACCTTATATACCGAGGAGAAACTTAAAAATGTTATCAGTTGACCTCATTGTCAAAAATGCTCATTTATATACTCTTTCATCTCAGGGAGAGATAGCAAATGGCTGTGTTATCGTAAAAAACGGCAAAATTCTCGATGTTTTTGAAGGCAGGAATGAGAATTACAGATCCGACACCATTATTGATGCGGAAGCAAAGTTGGTCATTCCGGGTTTTGTAGATTGCCACACTCATCTTGTTCACGCCGGTTCCCGTGCCAATGAATTGCAAGATCGTCTGCAAGGCAAGAGCTATCAAGAAATTCAGCAAAAAGGCGGAGGGATTTATTCTTCAGTCCGTGCAACACGAGCAGCAAGTAAAGAAGAGCTATTCCAAGAATCGCTTCAGCGCGTAGAGCTCTGTTTAAAACATGGCACAACAACAGCTGAGATAAAAACAGGATATGGATTGAATCCGGAAACAGAAAAAAAGATGCTCAACATCATTCATCGCTTGAATGAAGAAAGCGATCTTGAAACCGTTGCAACTTTTTTAGGTCCGCATGTTTATCCCGATGATCAGGAAGCTGAAGCCTATATGGATTGGTTGCTTAACGATGGACTGGATCTTGCAAAAGAAAAAGCTGAATTTGTAGATATTTACTGCGATGATGGAGCCTATACCTATGATGATACTAAACGTTTTTTAAAGGCGGCTAAGGAAAAATGCATTCCGCTGAAGATTCATTCAGGACAATTCAAATCGCTTGGTGCTACAAAATTAGCCGCTAATCTAGGCGCTGTTTCTGCAGACCATCTTGATTTCGTGGGTGTTGATGGCTTTGACGCATTATTGCGTGCGGGCACTATTCCTGTATTTTTACCTGGCTGTTCTTACTATTTACGCACACACTATCCGGATGCTCGTCCTTATTTACGTGCCCACATGTCGGTTGCTCTTGCTACTGACTATAATCCCGGTACTTGTCCCTCGCTGTCTATTCCCATGATGATGTCATTGGCCGTGATGCATATGGGATTCACTCCTGATGAGGCACTAAAGGCTGTCACATTAAATGCTGCAAAAGCAATTTCTCGCGAGGCGCTTATTGGTTCTATAGAAAAAGGCAAGCAGGCTGATATATTGATTTGTCATGTTGATACTCTAAATGACATGATTTCAATGTTTGGAATTAATCCGATTAAAACAGTTTTTAAAAAGGGTATTGTCATAAAATCCACAGATTGTAAAGATTAGAGCTTTACAAAAATATCATTTTTTGAACAAAGATTTATCCTTTATTGTTGAAATTTCAATTCTGTTCAGTAGTTTATAAAATCATTTATTTAAGTTGAACAAAAACATAAGGGATGTTTTTTTGCTTGCAAAGCTATGCTAAGGTATTTAATATTAATAAGGTATAAGGCAAAAAAATAATTAATCAAGAAAGGCGGACTAAAATGAAACTAATAAATGTTTTTCTATTCGCTTTAGTTGTTGTTCTTTTTGGATGTTTTAATCCATCCCAAGAAGAGTCAACCGGAACCTTAATTTATCGCCTGGCTACCTGGAACACCTATGACTTTGATACAATGAATAAACCCACTGTTGATACGCTTACCTGTCCTCTTATAGATATTAAAACTATATTATTGAAAATCGAAGTAACCCAAGACACCATCATTCATGAAGGACCAGCTGACCAGGAATGGATCACTCTCTATGAATCAAATGAAGAGCTACTGCATTCAGAAAGAGATATTCGTGCTGTATTGGATACAGGCACATACAAAGGAATGAGACTAACCCAACGCAATATGCTTTATTGGGTTTGCACACATCCAGACAACTCCCAGGATACGCTAGAATTTTATGATTTGAATAATCGCGACACCCTGGAAGTCGGTGAACATGGCTCACTGATCAATTATTTTGGAACTGATGGTTTTTATCATCTGGTAAACGATACCTTATATAATTCTAATATATCCGAAGATGGCAGTGGTGCCGGTGAATTTATTGGCTGTTATTTTAAAATATTTCCCGGGCAGATAACCGAAGTAACCATGCGTATGAATCTTATCTCTTTGGATTGGTTGGATTATAATGAAAATGGCATATATGAATACTGGGGTGGAGATACATTGGATAATATATCGACAGCTCATGACAGCATTGTTACCATGGCTGATTTTATCGTAAGGTACCTTGGAGAAGAATAGTTTTTTTATGGATCTGTTCATGTAAATTGTCTGTTTTCTGACTAAATAAGTCTGTTTATCATAAAAATTGTTATTATATCAATATTGGGAACAAATCTTCTTGCTAAGCTTATTAAAAACGACAATATAATTCAACTGCTACTTTACATCACAAACGAGATAAAAAACATGAAAAAAAACGTACTCCTGATCTTGAGCTTGTGCCTGACATTTTCACTTTGGGCAGAAAATGAAATTCCTCGACATGGCCTTAGCACACACATTGGTGGATCCCTAGCCCTGGTTGAATATGAATATCAATATCGTTTTATTGTACGAGAGAAACATGCTATTTCTGCAACTGCTGGAATAAACTCAATTGCAATAGCTTTGGGGTTCCCAATTGGTATTAATTACACATATGGGCACAAGAATCAATTATTACTGGGTCTTCGTTTTCTACCAAGTGTATTGATCATGAGCTTTGACGATGAAATTGAAGTCCCGGCGTGGATATATTTCACAAACTTTCGGATTGGCTATGGTCGTGAAATTATGTTATTCAAACAACCCTGCACTCTATACCTTTATGCTTCTCCCGCAGTGAGTTTAGTTCACGGAAACATAATACCCTGGGCAGGATTAGGGTTAACACAATATTTTTAATCCTCGAACCTCATAAATGAAAAAAACCACACTTCTTGTATTGTTATTTTCTCTTAGCCTTCTGTCCGCTCAAGATAAAATACCCCGCCATGGTTTAAGCGCTGATATTGGCGGATCTTTGGGTGGAAGCATTAAATATAACTATCGCATTATCGCAGGAAATAATTTCCAGCTCACTCTCTCTACCGGCGTAGTATTAGGAATTTTATCGGCAGGAGCTTCTGCGGGGGCTGAGGTCAGCTTTGGGCATGATCATCAGTTCATTGCGGGAATTAGTTTTGACCCAATGATCATTGCAGATGACGATGATCTTGTTAATGGAATTGCGATCAGAGAGAATCTTCTTATTCCCCGAATTGGCTATAGGTGGCAAGCTAAAAAACTTGGAGAGCACTTTTATTTTCATGCCTATGTGTCCCCGATCATACCTTTGGATGATGATTGGATCATGCCGTGGTTTGGTTTTGGTATGCTGGGATACTTTTAAGACTATTCTCGGTGCATGATTTTAATCTCGGAAGTTTTAGCATAGAAAAACCTTATTTTCAATCTACAAGGCTTTAGCAAAGTAGATCGGATATCACTGTGAATGTGAGCACTGAGTTCATAGGGATCGATAATTTACCTGCAATTTTGAGCCCTGAAGTATTGAGAATGGATTTCAAACGAGGAAGGGGTTAAAATACCAAAATAATCTATCTTATAAAATGATATTGAAATGGTAAAAGCAAAATCGTGAGATAGCTAATTTTGCAAAAGATCTGTGCAAATGCTTTGATGGGAGCTTATGCAAAGAGTTCCATTAATATATTAATCAGGGCAAGGTCTCAAGTGTGCTTTAAAGAAAGTTTTGGAGAATACTTTAAGTCAATCAGTATTAATTATTAGGAATAAGAAGAACCCCCGATGCATGGAGACTTTAAGTCTTATCTGTTCATCTTGTTTAAAAAAGCAATCCGGGTTATCCTGCTATCTTGTCGAAAAGCTAACGGATTATCCTGTTATCCTGTCCACCAGCAATCCAAGTTATCCTGTAATCCAGTCGAAAAGCTATCGGATTATTCTGTTATCCTGTCCACCAGCAATCCAAGTTATCCTGTAATCCAGTCGAAAAGCTATCGGATTATCCTGTTATCCTGTCCACCAGCAATCCAAGTTATCCTGTAATCCAGTCGAAAAGCTATCGGATTATCCTGTTATCCTGTCAAAAAGAATCCTGTGATCTCGTCAATCAATTCCAATAGCAGATCGCAATCTATCCACAGTTGCAGAAGCGATAGTTCGTGCTTTTTCAGCGCCTTCTTTAAGAATTTTTTCTATATGTGTGGGGTCTTCCATCAACATGTCATACTTTTCTCTCATGGGTGAAAAGTGTTCTTCCATGATTTCAAATAATTCTTGTTTTGCATGACCCCAGCCCATGCCACCGGCCAAATAACGCTCGCGAGCAGCTTGCTGTTCTTTTTCATTTGCAAACAGTTTATATAAAGTAAATACATGCGATTCGTCAGGATTTTTAGCTTCTTCAACTTCCTGAGAGTTGGTGACGATTTTCATGATGATCTTGCGGAATTTCTTGGGAGCTAAAAATAAGGGAATAACATTATCGTAACTTTTGCTCATTTTACGACCATCTAAACCCACAACAACCTGCGTGCTTTCACTGATCACAGCTTTGGGAACGACTAGTAAGTCTTTGCCATAAGTATGGTTTAATGACTGGGCAATATCGGCGCAGATCTCAACATGCTGTTGTTGGTCTTTGCCAACCGGAACAAAATTTGTATCGAACAAAAGGATATCTGCGGCCATAAGAACCGGATAAGTATATAATCCCATATTAATGCCGGAATCCGGATCGTTACCAGCATCAATGTTTTCTTGAACACAGGCTTTATAGGCATGCGCTCTATTCATTAAACCTTTTGATGTAAAAGCCATTAGCATGGTCGTTAATTCAAAAGTTTCAGGTACATCTGACTGGCGGTAAAACATCATTGTTTCGGGATCAAGTCCGCATGCCAACCAGCTTGCGGCGAGTATGTGAGTCATTTCTTTTAATTGTGCAGAGTCCTTTACCGTATTTAGAGCATGATAATCTGCAATAAAATATCGGGCATCGAAATTATTAGCTAACTCTATAGCAGGTTTAATGGCACCAAAATAATTCCCAATATGAGGTGTGCCCGTGGGTTTAATTCCTGTTAAACAAACTTTGCGACTCATTATTTTTCCTTTCTGATAAGCATATCTATAGAATAGATACCTTCAAGCATTTTATGTAATTTTTCAGAATAATGATTTGCTTGAGGATCAAAAGAATTCAGTTTCACTTCACCCGAAGAATGAATGTATTCAGGAGATCTACGCATAATGGCGACATGTGTAATATTGCCCTTGGCATTTTGATAGAAGGCAAGATCTCCCGGTTGGGCATCTTCGATACTAAGGGGATGCTTTTTAAGAACCTTGATCTGTTGAGAGGCATCTCGTGGTAATTCTAATCCTGCAATTTTAAAGCTCATTTGAGTTAAACCCGAGCAATCACAGCCGTTTTCTGTTTTACCACCCCAAAAATAGGAACAGCCTAAAAGTTTACCCGCAGTGCATAAAATGATATCGCGTGGATCTGTAACGGTCAATTCTTTTTGTTGCAAAAAAGCCCGCGATCCATCAGGCATTAATACTTCGTATATATCATTATCTCTTTTTAGATAGGGAAATAAAGCTCCAAGAGCAGCGACTGCTTTACGCGGTGTTTTCATGTCTACGCTTTCATAGAGAGAAAGAAAAGGCGTATGAATCAGAATCTTGGGTAAAGTAATTATCATATCTTCCATATCTTTTGAAAGACCCAAGGTGGAGAAATTCTGACACCAAGCTTCATATCCATCCGGGAGTTTTAATTTTATCCAATCACCTTCTTGTTGAAGGACTTCGGCAATTTCCCACATAATACCCTGAGTTACTAGCTGAGAAGAAAATCGAGCTTCCTCATACATGTTAGCAAAAGGTGTTTTAATGATCTTTTTCATATATAGACTCCAATTATTTGATTAGCAAGTAAGCCAGGCCACCTAAAAGTCCTCCGGCCAGCGTATTGCAAAAATTAACAAAATCATTATTGATCTTTTTATAACCACTTGCAAGTGGAATATTTTTATTCTCGCAATGTGAGGTTTTTTCTGTAAGTTTTTTGCAAGTAGGACAATGATATTGGGCTTGCACGCTTGCACCAAGGAAGGAATCAACAAAAGCCCCTATCAGACCGACTATAGAAATTAGTAAAACAGCAGTCCAGGTCATATTAATTCCAGCAAAATATAAAAGAGAATATTTTCCTACAAGCGCAATTAAAAAAGCTCCTGTAAAGGCACCGACAGTACCAATAATAGTAAGTCCGCCCGAAGTTCCCTGCGGTACTTTTTTGAAATTAAGTATGGATATGGGATCATGTGAAGAAAAAGCACCGATCTCAGTTCCCCATGTATCAGCTGTCGCTGCCGCAATAGAGCCAAGGAAGATCATATACCAAAAGAGTTCAGTCGTATTTAAAAAATGCCAACACATGGTGGCGATCATTGCCACACCTCCATTGGCAAAAACCTGAAAAATATCCCGTTTGCCGGTTTTTTCAAAAACTGTGGCTAGCTTTTTTTTATGTTTTTTACCCATTTTTGTAAAAATGCTAGAGAAGAAAAAGAATACCGCAATGGGTAACATCCACTCGACTCCACCAAGTCCAAAGACAACCGTTCCCAAAAGCCATGCGCCCACTGCGCCCGAAAGACTCAAGGCACTACTTGCATAAGCAATAGTTGCAATAGCAACGGTAAGAGACATCCATATCATCAGGTGAGTTTGAAATTCGGGTGCTCCGTTATATAAAGCATCCAAAATAACACCTGCACCCAAGGGAACCATTAAATTATCAGTACCTTTATGGGAGATGGTTTCAGCTCCGGCAGAGAAAAAACCGGCAAAAAGGCCAAATACGATGGCAATTGACCAAGTAATATCAGCTTGATGTGGAAAAACGTCTCTGAAGATCTTCATGCTTAGGACAGCTACAACAAAAGAGACCAGGAACATTGATAAACTGCCCTGCACAGATTTTTTCTCGGTAAGAATAGTAAATCCCAAAGGTTTTTTTCTTGATTCTCCCACCCAAGAAGCGACAGGGTCACCAAAGGACATGATCAACATAGCTGTCAAGAGAATTGCCGGATCCTTATCCCAAAACCAGCAGACAAGAATGAAAAAAGCAATAGGGAAATAAACAGTTCCATATGAAACTCGACTGGTTTCATGTATGCTTTTAAGTAAATTCAGTTTAATTGCAATAAAATTTAAAATGGCAAATAACAAAGCAATGATTAAAACCGGTGTTTTGCTTTCAATAAAAAAAGGAGCAGCACAGGTTAAACATCCAACAAAAATATGAACTAATCTACGCGTAACATGGGGATGTACATCCAGCTTTTTAAGTAAAAGAGTTGCAATACCCAGGAACACCGAAATTCCTGCTAAGAAGATTAAAAATAGTCCCCAATCCGACCTAAAAAGAAAATTCATTAAATACCTCAAATTAATGCAGGATATTACAAGAAAAAGCGTCAAATTACAATTGATAATTCGTCAATAATAAATGATAAAATACTTTTACAGCGGCTATATCTAATGTAAAGGAAGTAATTATATTTCATCTATTTTATCTTTTTCTTATGCTTTAATACTTTGAATTAGTATTAATTCTCAATACTTTTGACTTAATATCAGGAGATTATCAAATGATTGATTCAATCATTGTTGGCTTATTACAGAATGTAGCTGTTTTACTAACTTTTTGTTTGGTATATGATTATATCTGGAAAAAAGATAAAGAGATCCAAACTGTTCCCAGAAAAGTCCTTGCAGGTGTATTAATTGGAAGTTTGAGCTTGCTTTTAATGCTAACACCATATCATTTGTCAGCGGAAATTATGATTGATAGTCGCACTGTATTATTAGCAATATCCGGGCTTTTCTTTGGTTTTTTACCCACCATAATAGCCATGTGCATTACTGTTCTCTATCAATTTACAATTGAGGGTAATAGCTTGTTGATTGGTGTTGCTTTTACATTAATAGCAGGTTTTTGTGGCTTAACATGGCGACAGTTTTTTCCTCCTCGAGAGATTAAAAAACCTTTTTATTGTCTTTTTATACTTGCTTTGCTTGTTCATCTGCTTGAACTGGCTAGTGTGTTACTTTTCCTTAAAAACATCTCGTTTTCTGATTTTAAGGAAATTGCTATACCCTTGGTCCTTTTATATCCTGCTTTTACGGTATTACTTGGTATGTTGTTTTTGAGTCGATGGAGAATTTGGCAACATAGTCAAGAAACACGACAAGAAGAATTACAATATCGTGCCCTTTTTGAAAATGCCGGAGAAGCTATAGTGATAGCTCAAAAAGGCAAGATCTCCTTTGCCAATAAACGTATGACTGATATCTTGGGTGTCCCTCCTGATGAATCCAGGAGAAAAGCTTTTACTTCTTTTGTTCATCCTGATGATCGAGATTTAGTTTATCAGCGTCATTTGAAGCGTATTAAAAAACTGGATGTACCCAGTAGATATTCATTTAGAATGATTACCAAGCAAAATAAATTATTATGGGTAGATATAAACTCTGTATATTTTGAGTGGAATGGTGAGCCGGCATCTTTAAGCTTTTTGTCAGATGTAACAGAGCATCGCGAAGCTGAAAGACAGCTTATTCTTGCTAAAAATAAGGCAGAGGAAAGCGATAGAATAAAATCAATTTTTCTTGCAAATATGAGTCATGAGATCAGAACACCCATGAATGCCATTGTAGGATTTTCTGACCTTCTTTCTAAGGATTCCCTAAGCGAGGCTAAAAGAAAACCTTATTTTGAAATGATCCATTCAGCCGGTAAACAGCTTTTGCATATTATTAATGATATTATTGATGTTTCTAAACTGGAAGTAAATCAATTGAGACTGAATAAAGAAAATGTAAGATTAGATGATATTTTCAAACAGAGTATTGATATGTTTCAAAGCTCGTCACTATTTATTGAAAAGAAAAATGTTGAATTGATCCTAAATTTTCCATCTCCAACAAAAGAATTCATGGTTTATGCTGATCCTTACAGGATACGCCAAATTCTTGATAATCTATTATCGAATGCGATTAAATATAGCAATACAGGTAGTGTTGAGCTTGGATATACACTGACCGAGAAAGCAAGATCTCTTGTTCTTTTTACGTATGTAAAAGACACGGGTCCCGGTATTCCGGAAGATAAAAAGACTATGGTTTTCAAAAGATTTCGTCAGGTAGAGGAAGATCGCTATCGGGAAGGTACCGGCTTGGGTTTGAGTATTACAAAAGGTATTATTGATTTAATGGGTGGGGAAATTGATCTTGAATCCCAAGTTGGCGTGGGGTCGAAATTCTTTTTTAGCCTAGAACTTGAAAAAGCAAAGGAGCTTCAGCTTATGGACAATAATGAAATAAATGCTATCCCGGATTTGAAGGATATAAACATATATATAGCAGAAGATGATTATACCTCATTTTTTTTGATAAAAGAATATCTGAACGAAACAAATGCCAGGATATCTTACGCTTATGATGGTGAAATCCTGATGGAGATGCTCGAAAAAGAAGTCCCCGATATTTTACTTTTAGACATTAATATGCCCAAAAAAGATGGATATGCTTGTCTTGAAGAGATAAAGAATAAGAATTATTCCGTAAAAATAATTGCCCAAACAGCCTATGCCATGGAAAATGAAAAAGATCGTTGTTTGGCTTCGGGATGCCATGGCTATGTGTCTAAACCAATAGATGCACTTGCTCTCTACAAAGAAATTCAAAAAGTTCTCCAGAGATAGAAGGCAGCACATTGAATAAAAAGATTATCTGGGGTGTTATTGGAGCAGGTTCGGTATGTGAAATAAAAAGTGTGCCTGCAATGTATAAACTTCCAGGTTCTCGGGTAAAAAGTATTATGCGCAGAAACGCATTTGCTGCTGAGGATTTTGCAAAACGCCATGGGGTACATTCCTGGACCCAAAATGCTGATTTCCTATTTAAAGACAATGAAATTAATGCAATCTATATTGCTACTCCGCCTGATACTCATGCTTATTACACCAAAAAAGCTGCGCAAGCCGGGAAAATAGTTTATGTTGAAAAGCCCATGGCAAGAGATCATGATGAATGCATAAAGATGATCTCTGTTTGTGAAAAGTATGCTGTGCCACTTTTTGTTGCCTATTACAGACGAGCCCTTCCTCATTTTTTAAGAATTAAAAAATTAATTGATTCAGGATATTTGGGGAATATTCAAAAAGTTGATATCTTTTTTAATCGTTCACTTCGAGATATGGAAAAAGATCATCCAGAAAAAATATGGAGACTGAATCCCAAAGTTTCCGGTGGTGGGTATTTTCATGATCTGGCCTCACATCAACTAGATCTTTTGGATTTCTTTTTTGGACCTGTAATAAAAGTTCAAGCTTGCGCTAAGAATGTTTCAGGTTATTACAGCGTTCCTGACAATGTTCGGGCAGACTTATTATTTAAGGATAATGTAGTGGCTAAGGGATATTGGAATTTTGCTTCTTCAAAAACGGAGGTCAAAGACGAGATTCTTATTGAGGGTGACAAAGGACATCTTGCTTTTTCAACATTTGCTCATACAAGAATAAGCGGAGTATCTGATGATTTTGGAGCGATCAATGAAAGTTATCAGCTTCCTCAACATATTCAGGAATGTCTGATTAAGACGATCATTTTAGAGATTCAGGGCAAGGGAAAATGCCCAAGTACAGGAGTGTCCGCTGCCAGAACATCAAAAGTAATGGATATTGTCTGTAATTATCCTTAGTATAAACTGAACGGAAGGAATAATGAAATGCTTAAAATTACCATAGTTTACGATAATACTGTTTGCAAAGAAGGCTTGAAACCTGACTGGGGTTTTGCTGCAATTGTTGATATTGATGAACACAGGATCCTTTTTGATGCCGGTGCTGATGGACATATTTTATTAAACAACATGAAAGTTTGTGGAGTTGATCCCAAGTCTGTAGATACTGTATTTATTTCACATCACCATTTTGATCACACAGGTGGTCTGGCAGCTTTTATTCATGAAAATCCGGAAGTAGAAGTTTATGTTCCGACGTCTTTACGCGGTCTTCGTCGTGCTAAGGCAATACACCATATTTCCGAGGCGAGAGAAATATTTAAGAATGTTTATAGCAGTGGAGAGCTCAAGAATATTGAACAATCAATGTTTATTGAAACACCGCAAGGTTTAGTCGTGATTGCCGGTTGTTCACATCCCGGCGTCGATGCTATTCTTGAGAAAGCCCGAAAATATGGTCAAATTTATTTCCTTTTTGGGGGATTTCACGGTTTTAGGGATTTTAATTTGTTAAAAGATATAGACTTTGTTTGTCCGACTCATTGCACGCAACAAATAAAAAAAATTGTGGAGATTTACCCCGAAAAATATATAAAAGGCGGTGCAGGACGTGAAATAAGCCTGCCTATTAAACAAGAAAGAGAACTATGAAAACCTATTTAAAATGCATCCCCTGTTTTGTAAAACAAGCCTTGAGTGTAGCCGAAATAAGCTTTGACGACGATAGAGACATAAAAGATCTATTGGATAAGGTCGGTTGCCGAATTAAAGATATTGATATGAGTTTTACACCACCGGAAATGGGGATGATAATATATGATGAGTTGAACAAGATTACCGGGATTGATGATCCTTATGCACAAGAAAAAGCAGCTCATATCAAAGAAGCCAAGCGTTTATATCCTATGCTGAAAGAAAGACTTTCTAAGGCAGATGATCCTCTCTTAATGGCAATTCGCATTGCTATAGCAGGAAATGTGATGGATCTTGGCATGGACAAAAAATTTCATGTAGAAAAAGACCTTGAACATATCTTGCAACAAGATTTTGCTATTTGTGATTATCAAGCATTTAAGGAAGTTCTTGAAAAAAGTGAAGAGGTCCTTTATTTAGGAGATAATTCAGGCGAATCTGTTTTTGATAAAATATTGATAGAAGAATTAAAAATTCCTGTAACTTATGTAGTAAGAGGAAAACCTGTTATTAATGATGTGACCTACGATGATGCTGTTGCATCGGGATTGGATGAAGTGGCTGAGATCATTTCTTCGGGGACTCCGGCACCGGCCACCATACTAAGATTATGTAATGACGATTTTTTGAGAAGATTTAATAAAGCAACAATAATCATTGCAAAGGGTCAGGGTAATTATGAAGGTCTTTCTGAAACGGATAGACCTGTATTCTTTTTATTGAAAGCTAAGTGTCCTGTTATTGCCGAAGATATTGGTGTAAAAGAAGATGATATTGTCTGCAAGTATGCCTTGAAAAATAAAAGAGGACAATAATGAAAAAGACTAAAGTTGGCATTATTATTTGTCATCGCTATCATAGGTGTGCAGGCGGGAAATGTTTTCGGGCTTTGCGTGAACGCGAAGGTGCTTTTAAGCGCTATTCTAAAGACGAAGAATTGGAGGTCGTTGGTTTTACTTCTTGTGCTGGTTGTCCCGGTGGAAATATTGAATATTCTCCCGAAGAAATGATCAAGAATGGAGCAGAGGTCATTCATCTGGCAACCGGTTTGATCGTTGGCTATCCACCTTGTCCTCGTATTGAGCAATTTAAAAAGTTCATTGAAGTGAGATACAAAATACCTGTTGTGCTTGGTACACATCCAATTCCGGAAAAATATCATCTTGTCCATAAAGAACTTGCTACATGGAAAAGTGCTTGGTGGAAAAAATTGCTAGTAGATTTAAATGATCCTTTAGAGATCAGAAAGAGTTACGATTAATCATGATATATAAATATCTGTTTGGACCTGTTCCCTCTAGACGCCTTGGTATTTCTTTAGGACTTGATCTTTTACCTCATAAAGTTTGCACTCTAAATTGTGTTTATTGTGAATGTGGCGCTACTACTGATCTTACGCTCGAACGCAAGGAATATGTCCCCTATAAAACTGTAATCCGGGAACTGGATGATTATTTAGCTCACCATCCTGAGCCGGATTATATTACTTTTTCCGGTGCGGGTGAGCCGACTTTGAATTCAAAAATTTGCGATATTGTTTCGCATATTACAAGGTATTATCCACAAATAAAAACTGCTATTCTCACAAATGCCAGCTTATTTTTTGATACTGAAGTAAGAAGATCTATATTGGAAGTTGATGTTGTTTTACCTTCAATAGATGCTGCAACTCGTGATGCATTTTTAAAAATAAATCGTCCACATCCAAAATTGGATTATCTTGAACATATAGAAAATCTGATAAAGTTTCGCAAAGAATTTAAAGGTCAGATCTGGTTGGAGGTTTTTCTATTAAAAGACTATAATGATAGTAAAGAAGATCTTAGTGCTTTAAAAAACGCAATAGAAAAGATCGGTGCAGATAGTGTTCAGTTAAATACTTTAGATAGACCGGGTGTTCTATCAAACCTTGAAGCTATTTCTTATAGTGAACTTGAAAAAATAAAAGATCAATGGGGTCTGCCAAATGTCGTGATCATATCACCGGTATCTGAAAGAGAGAACAAAGAATCTTTTAGAGAAGATATTGAAAACGCTATTCTTGAAACAATTTCCAGACGACCTTGTACATTGACTGATCTTTCACATATTCTTGGCTTACATGAAAATGAAATAAATAAATATTTATCAACATTAGATGCAAAAGATAAGATCCAAGCCTTGAATATGGAGAGGGGTTTATTCTATCAATCAAAGAAGAATTAGCTGATGATATGGTATGAGAAATATTTTTGCTAAGTAAAAATATTAAAATAGGAATAATTTATTTTTTATTCTAAATATTGATGTTGGATGAATTTTAAGCTAAATTACTTAGCTTAAAGAAGATAGGACGACATGATAGCAGTTATTCAGCGCGTTGCAAAAGCAGATGTTAGCATAAACTCAAAAACCCGCGGCGAGATAGGCAAGGGTTTGTTGATCCTTCTTGGTGTTGCCGTAGGTGATAAGGAAGAAGATGCAGATTTTTTAGTCAATAAGATCTGTGGTTTAAGAATATTCTCAGATGATGATGGCAAGATGAATATTTCGCTTAAGGATAGTGGGGGATCTGCTTTGATAATATCGCAATTTACACTCTGTGGAGATTGGCGAAAGGGACGCCGTCCCAGTTTTACAAAAGCAGCAAAACCCGAGGAAGGCAATAGACTTTATGAATACTTTTGCCGTGCAACCCAAGAGCAGGGAATTCATGTAGAAACAGGAGAGTTTGCTGCTATGATGAATGTTTCTTTGATAAACGAAGGACCTGTAACTTTTGTATTAGACAGTAAACAAAAATGATGATAGAGGAATAAATGAAAAAAATCAGAGTAGTATTAGCAAAACCAGGTTTAGATGGTCACGATCGTGGCGCAAAAGTCATTGCGAATGCTTTACGTGATGCCGGGATGGAAGTAATTTATCTTGGCTTACGCCAAACACCGGAAATGATCGTAAATGCAGCGCTACAGGAAGATGCAGATGTGATCTCACTATCAATTCTATCCGGAGCACATATGACGATCTTTCCCAAAGTTCTTGACCTTTTAAAAGAAAAAGGCATGGACGATGTACTTCTTGTTGGAGGTGGCGTTATACCGGAAGAAGACATTGAAGAATTGAAAAGTTTAGGTGTCGCCGAGCTTTTTGGACCTGGAACACCTACGGGAAAAACAGTTAAATATATTGAAAACTGGTTTAAGAATAGCTCAAGAAACAATTAAATAGTCCGGGGGGACAAAATGGGGACGACAAACAGGACAATGAAACAATGGCCGGAGGATGACCGGCCGCGTGAAAAATGTATCCAGCAAGGTGCTGGTATATTAACAAATGCTGAACTGTTGGCAATATTACTCAGGTCAGGGACAGTAAAACATTCCGCACTTGATATTGCTAAGGAATTGCTGGCCGACAACAGCGGCCTGCTTCAGTTGGGTATGATGACAATAGGAGCTCTTTCAAAGTATCATGGTGTTGGGCCGGCAAAAGCCACAACAATTGCAGCAGCCTTTCAATTGGGAGCGCGCTTTCATGAGGCTATAGAGGCAAACGATACACCGGTGGTCACAGGACCCGAAAGTGTCGCTAATGCCTATGGAGAGCGTATGAGACTCATGAGAAAAGAGGTTTGCAAAGTTGTACTACTTAACCGAGCGAACAGAGCCTACAGGGATATTAATATATCTATTGGAAGTATTTCAGCTTCTATTGTGCACCCACGGGAAGTTTATAAACCTGCAATAGATCATCTGGCCTCTGCTATTATATTGATGCATAATCATCCCAGTGGTGAGTTAAAACCAAGTCGGCAGGATATTAACATAACCCACACCATCCAAAAGGCCGGTGAAATTCTTGATATTCCGCTTTTGGATCACGTGATCATCGGTCATGCGGGTTATCTAAGCTTAAGAGAGCAGGGATATATGGAGTTAGAAACATGAGTCTACAATCATTAAAAAACGCTCAGGCTATCATGGAACATCTTAACAGGGATGAATGTGATATCGCCTTTCAAAAAGCCCATGCAATGATGAGCAAGGAAAAATCTAAAGATGCATTTATGCATTATGCGATTGCTTTATGCTATTATAAAAACGGCAATAACGATAAAGCTTCGGGCCACCTAAATATGACCTTGTCATTGGATCCTTCCTTTGTTTCTGCCGCTGAATTATTGCTAAGCATAAATAAGCATGTTTATTCCCTTGGAGAATTAAAATATTTATATACTCTGATTATATCACATAAAAAAGGCAATGAAGAAATGTATCGTTTTCTTGATCAATTTTCTTCTACGCCAATTAATCCTCATCTGAGTGTTGGTAAAATTGAATCAGTTAAAAATGTAAGTTCTTTAGTTGAAGACAACAGCTATATCGACTATTTGGTCACAGAAATGGATAAAGATGAGCAAGATAAAGCCAAGAATTATCAGGCCGCTTGTCACACAGCCGATACGACGCTTTTTGATGGATCATTGCCCAAACCTGAAGCTTTTAAAGCGCCGTCAGAAGCGCCATCAGCTAAAACAGTACCTTTTGAAGAATCAGACTCTCAAACTAAAGCGAGTCAAGAACCCCGGGATGAATTAGAGACTCAAGTTGAAACGATCAATAAAACTCCCGTTGAGCCAAAACCAGCAGCTAAAGCGATGCCAACATCATTTGATAAAGTGTCATTTTTATCTGAAGTAAAAAACAAAGAAACCAAAGCAAACAAAGCTAAAACAGAAATAAAGAATTATGGTATCGAAACTCTGACCATGGCTAGATTATATATCCGGCAGGGTCTTTATGAACAAGCAATGGGTATTTTAATGAAACTAATAGACCAAAAACCTGACGATGAAAACATTAAAATAGAAATTGACAATCTTCAGGTTCTTATGAGAGATAAAAGCAGAGGATAAGATGAATAGCAATAGATTGAAAAGACTTCGTGGTATATTAGAAAAAGAAAAATTAGATGCTATCTTTGTTCGAGCTACTTCTAATTTAAGATATATTTCAGGTTTTTCCGGTTCCAATGGAATGTGTTATATTAGACTTGATGATGCCTGGTTTTTTACGGATTTCCGTTATAAAACGCAAAGTGCAGCTGAAGTTAATAATATGCACATTGATGTTCCTGTTGGGAAAGGTCTTTTGCAAGCCATGAAAGATAGTGGCTGTGTAAAAGATGGTGCAACAATTGCTTTTGAAGGGAATCATTTAAATTTTGAACAATATGATGAACTGAAAAAAGCATTCCCTTCTTGCCATTTTGTCAGTCGCTCTCTGATGATGGAAAAATTAGCCTCTGTCAAAGAAGAATACGAGCTCGATTGTCTTAGAGAAGCGGCCCGCATAACTGACGCTGCTTTTGCTGAACTTTTGAATGAGATCAAACCGGGTGTTTCTGAAAGGATGCTTGATGCAAAACTTTCTTATATTATGAAAAGTTTGGGCTCGGAAAGAGATAGTTTTGATACTATTGTGGCTTCGGGTATTAATGGCTCAAGACCTCACCATAGTCCCACAGATAAGTTATTACAAAATGGCGAATTGATCACCATTGATTTTGGTGCTATGTATAAAGGTTATCACGCTGATGTTACCCGTACTGTTTGTCTGGGCAAGGCTGATGATAAACAACGCGAGATCTATCATATTGTTTTGTCTGCCCAAGAAAAGGCAATTGCGGGTCTTAAACCGGGACTCACGGGCAGAGAAGTTGATGCCATTGCTCGCGATTACATTACTTCCAAAGGCTATGGCGAATATTTTGGTCATGGTTTGGGACATGGACTTAGTCTGGAAATTCATGCAGAACCTCGTCTTTCTCCCACAAATAGAGAAGCGCTTCTGGCGGGACAGGTTGTAACGGTTGAGCCGGGCATTTATATTCCGGGTTGGAGTGGTGTTCGCATAGAAGACGATCTTATTATCACTGAAAGCGGCTGTGAAAATATCACAACGGCAGCTAAACATTTAATAGAACTTTAATGACAAAAACAAAGATCACTACAATTATATTCGATCTGGGCAATGTGCTTGTTGATGTGAATTACAAGCAATTCACCGAAGCAATGCATTGGGATCATGATCAATTTATTAAATTTACTTCCTCCGACTTTTTTACTGCTTTTGAAGCCGGAGAGCATAGTACAGATGAGTTTTTCAATGAGCTTTCTAAATATATTCCTTTGCAAAAAGGTGATAGAGCGCGCTATTGCAATAATCTTGACAAGAAATTTCCCTTGCGACCACGAACTTGGGCAAAAATCCATTATTTAAAAAGAAAATATCGAATTGTACTTTTTTCAAATACCAATAGTCTTGATTATGAAGCAATAGATAAAAAACTCGAGATCAAGCGAGTAATCCGCTATAGCTATGTTTCTTTTGTTGAGGGCTATAATAAACCGGATCCAAGGTCTTATAAAAGAGTCGAAGAATTGTTTAACATCGATTCGGCTGAGACACTTTTTGTCGATGACAAAGCGGAAAATATTGAAGCTGCCCGTAAGGTCGGTTGGCAAGCAGAGCAAGTTGAAAGCGAAAAACATCTTTTTGATATTCTGGAAGAATATGGCCTTATTTAAGGTGCGAAGCTACTGATGACTAAGTAAAATATTGTTTTAACTGTAGTTCCCAACAAGAATATCTAATTTAACATTTCCTCTTTTCCTTATAATTACTTATAATTTCTCTATGAAGAAAACACTTATTATTTTTATCGCATTATTCTCATTAATTCAGGCACAAACCCTGACTAATGGAGAATACTTTCGCTATGCTATTCCCGAGGCAGCAAAAACCTGGGAAGGCTATGTTGCACTTGGAACTGCCGGGATATTAGCCGGAATTTCCGCCTTAACTCTTGATGAAGAAATGAAGGAGTTTATGACCCGCAAGGTCTATTTGCCTCCATGTCTGGATAAGATAGGTGATAAATATGTCGATCATTATTGGGCATTTGGCGTTTCCGCACTTGGTGCTTTGGGTCGTGGCTATCACACAGGAAATTATCTCGAGTCCTTTCGTTACTGGGCTTCAGCAAATGTAGGGACTATAGCTTTAACTTATGCATTAAAGTATAGTGTTGGTCGAACGCGACCAAATGAGAAAAATAATTATTCTTTTCCCTCAGGTCACTCCTCTGTGGCTTTTTCTACTGCTACTATGTTTCAGATGTGGTATGGATGGAAGGCAGGTATTCCCGCTTATGCTTTGGCTACATTGACAGCTTTTCAGAGATTAGATGATAACCAGCATTGGTTGAGTGATGTTATTATGGGAGCGACCATCGGCATTGTTATTCCATATATGCTGTATCGCGGTGAAGACAAAGCAAAACCTCTGGTTGCGTCAAGTTTTATGATCCCTCCGATCTCCATCACTATTCCCTTGAATCTTTCAGGAAAATAATGATAGAATACATATCTCAAGAGATGACCAATGCATTGATGGCGTGGTTTGAATTGCATCGCCGTAAAATGCCTTGGCGGGGCTCACATGACCCTTATCATATCTGGGTGAGTGAAATGATGCTTCAACAAACTCAGGTCGCTACAGTCGAAAATTATTTTCTCAGATGGATAAAACTTTTCCCCGATGTCTTTGTTCTTGCTGAGGCAGAGTTGGAAGATGTTTTAAAAGCTTGGGAAGGTTTGGGCTATTATACCCGAGCAAGAAATTTCCATAAAGGCGCAAAATATATTGTAGAAAATGCCACTTCTCAGAAGGATCCTTTCCCTAAGGATTATGATTCCTGGCTTAAAGTGCCGGGTGTAGGACCTTATACTGCGGCAGCTGTTGCAAGTATTGCTTTTGCTTATCCCGCAGCCGTTGTGGATGGAAATGTTAAACGTGTGATGTCCCGTTTATTTTGTATGGATGAGGATGTTGCCACGCAGAAATATCACAAAAGACTTTATGCCATTATGAACAAGGCATTTTACGACTACCATCCCGGCTGGGTCAATCAAGCCTGGATGGAATTAGGTGCTTTACAATGCACACCAAACCCTGATTGCAGCATTTGCCCTTTAATAAATGATTGTCAAGCGTATGCAAAAGGGACTATCAGTAAATATCCTCTGAGAAGCAAAAGGAAAAAGATTCCCACCCGCTATGGTGCGGCATTTATCATTGAAAATGATAATAAAACCCTAGTGCTCCGCCGACCCTCAGAAGGCTTTTTAGGTGGTCTATGGGAATATCCTTCTTTTACTTTAAAAGAAGAGAATCCGGAGTATTTAGGGAGTTTTTGTAAGAAGCACGATATTGATATTGTGCAGGAATTACCTCAAAAAGTTAAGCATACTTATTCACATTTTCATCAGGAGTTGACACTTTATAAAGCTAAGCTTTCTCCAGGCAGCCTTTTCGGGGCATGGCCTGAAATGAGAAAAGTGAATTCATCGGAAATGGAAGATCTTCCAAGATCTAAAGTAACGATCAAAATTTCAGAAATAATTGCTTTGGCAAAAGATAAAAAGAATTCTTAGACAATATAATTAAAGTTAATGTTTTAGCTGTATCAGTTATTGTTTTCATCCTTGATCTCAATGATATCATCCCAATCTGTTGTATAGGATTGACTTCGTTTTTCTTGTTTCAAAGCCTGTTTATCCTCTAAACCAAGATCAGCCAGCTTAATGGTGTTACGACCAAATTTATCGTTAATAATATCCATGGCTTCTGAAAGTTTGTTCTCTGATCCATTACATAGATCTTGGGAAAACATATCTGTTTGAAGTTCATTTTCTTGCTGAAAATTCATTAGGACAACCCCCGCTTTTTTATACTGAAAGCCCGGTTTATATATATTGCGCAAAGCTTCTTTTGCTATTTTAACTAAGGTGATGGTGCTTTGAGTGGCAGGAAAGTTCATCACAATTTTCCTCCGATATTGAGGCAGGTCTTGTCGGAAATAATTCGTGTGGAGAAAAACCATCATGGATGTAGCGTAGGATCTCTGTTTTCGTAGTTTAACAGCACAGGTACTGCAATAGCTTGCTATGCATTGCTCCAGAAAACTATAATCCCTGACCATAGAAACCATGGTGCGAGCTGTTCCGATAGATTTACGGGGCTTTAAGGTGGATTCAAACTTTACTGCTACTTCACCCTTGAGCTCTTTTTGAATTTTATGTCCCGATATTGTAAATTCTTTTAAAACAAGATCTTCTTTGAGACAAAGGAATTGAGAAGCAAAATGAACTCCCATTAAATGCAGTTTTTCTTTTGTTTGTTTTCCGATTCCCCAAACATCGCCGACAGGCAGAGCTCTTAAATGTTGCTCAATGAGCTTTGGGTCTCGCATAATATAACAGCTGTTTTTCAGTGGATCTGCTTTAGCTATATGAGTTGCTATTTTTGCCAGTGTTTTGCTTTTTGCTACACCAATGCTCACAGGTATGCCGGTGTGTTTTAAAACTATATGTCTGATCTCCCGGACCATCTCAAGCAGTTTTTCATCGCTGCCTTCTCCTAATTCAATAAAAGCTTCATCGATAGAATAAATTTCTATATCTTTTGAATATTCCCTGAGGATATTCATTATCCGATTACTCATGTCGCCATAAAGCGCAAAATTTGTGGAAAAAACATGCACCTTTTCTGCTTCGATAAGATTTTTATATTTAAAAACCGGAGCAGCCATGGGAATGCCAAGGGCCTTTGCTTCATTGGACCTGGCAATAACACAACCATCATTATTTGAGAGGACAATAATGGGCTTTCCATTAAGGCCGGGAGCAAAGACGCGTTCGCAGGAAGCATAAAAATTATTACAATCTACAAGGGCGATCATGGTTTCATTTTTTTAATAACATAGGTGACGATGCCCCAAATAATAAAATTATTATCTTCGCCGACGGGAATGGGTGCGTAGGCATCATTTTCCGGAATGAGAAAACAGGTATTATTCTCGATATGGACACGTTTCACTGTAAAGTCGCCATCGATAAAACAAACGGCAATCGTGTCATTCGTAGGGTCTAAAGAACGGTCGATCACAAGAACATCGCCATCGTGGATGCCGACATTTTCCATTGAGTTACCTTTAACACGACCATAGAAAGTCGCATTGGGATTATGAATTAATTCCTTGTTAAGGTCGAGACTGATATCCATGTAATCTTCAGCAGGGGAAGGAAAACCGGCGGAAATATCCTGAGCTACAGGTAGTTCTAGGTGAGAACTAAGATCTGCCGAGTAAAAATCTATAAATTTGTGTTGTTTAATACGGGAAAGTTTCATTTTGTTATCTATTGTAATCATCTTCGTAGCGAATAATGTCATCTTCGCCAAAGTAGTCACCGGTTTGAATTTCAATTAATGCAGCTATTTTATCTGTTGCGTTTTCAATTCTGTGTTTAGAGTTTTTAGGAATATAAACATGTTCATCTATATGATAATCCTTTGTATTATTGCCAATACTAAGTCGCATTGTGCCTTCGGTAATAATCCAATGTTCATTTCGTTTTTCATGTGACTGTAAAGAGGTGCGTTGACCCGGGTTCACGATGATCTTTTTTACTTTACAGGCTTTTCCATCCAAGAGGATTTCGAAATTTCCCCAAGGTCGTTCTTCTTTATATGGATTCATATTTAATTTCCTTTCTTGCCGTTCTGAAAATCCAGGATTTCCAATAAGATTTTTCGATTGCTTTCTAACCACTGCTCTAAATTATCTATATCTTTTGTATCTGTCATTGTATATTTCAACTCTATGCCTGGAGTTTCAAAGTTTTCATCTATTCCAATTTGCATTTTTTGCAATTTTTCCAACTCAGTTTTTTTGGTCTGTAAAAGTGTTCTATACTCCGTCATTGTAGGATATCGCTGAGAAAAAAGTTTTGATCTTAATATTTGCAATTTTTGTGCATTCCCAGTATCAGCCCCTTGTAGAAGATCTCTAATATCATTTTTCTCAAGAATTGTTTGGTAGGAGAGCTTATCTCTTAAAGAAATCTCTTTGAGCAAAAGAGCGATCTGTTCAAGAATATTAATGCCGGGATTTAATCCGAGCAGTTCTGAAATGGCTTTAAGGAGTAGAGGGTCACTAAATGAGAGTATTCTTTTTAAGGGAGTGTTTTTGGATATAAAATATTCTTTCCAGGAAAGCGGGATAGCCGACAGGGCTTTAATTTTATCCCATTCTTTTGCAGGAATGCCTAAAAAAGCTGACCATTCAAATTTGTTATGATCCGGAGAATAGCTTTCAAGTAATTTCAGGATTCCGGCAATATCAAAAACAGTCAGATCGCAATGTAAAATAAGATCTTTTAAAGCATCTTCGTAAGAGATATCATCATTATAAACAAGAGCGCTGAAATTATTTTTTTTCTTGATAGGCGAAAAGTGAGTACAGGGAATATAGAGATCATCGAATTTCCAAAAGAGAGGCAAAGAATTAGGTGATTTGCTGAAAATCTCCTTTTTAGTTTCTTTAAAATTAAAACGACCATCGCTGCTATTAATGTTGTCTGGGTGTAAATTTAGTACCTGTTTCATATTAGAGAAATACTACATAATTATTTACGCTTTAAAAAGGAAAAATATTGTCTTTCGATGAAAATCGTTATATGTTGTAGTGTTATTTGAATTTAAACTTGCGGCTCAGTTTTTTTGAATCAACATTAATCAACAGGGAGCTTATGCTCATGTTAGTGGAAATCAGGCCTTCCCGCTTTGGCGGGTCAAGGAAGATTGAAGTTAACGGCGGGTTCCCACCGTGTAAAAACGGGTTCATTAAATTGCCGCAAGTTTTTTTATTTTGCTAGTTTTTTGATCTTTAAGCCCTTCTGAATAAATGAATAATTAATTTACAAATTCCACTGAAAATCACTTGATTTTTTCAAGAATTCGTCGTATGTTTTTGTCGTTCATGATGTGTATAATGTGTGGAAAATCGAAAGTTTTACACCTTGTAAAAACTTAATAATTTTGGAAGTGCTCTTGATGAATTCCCTATCTCGCTTATAATCAGATAGTTGGATTAAGGCGTATATTGTGAGTAAGATGTTGACAAGATGTTGGTAAGTGTAGGCGGAAGTGTGGATAACATTCAATTTGATGAAAAAGCTCTTGAAGAAGAATCTAACTGGGGTAAATGTGTAGAAGACTTGGAAAGCAGCGTAAATGCTCAGTCTTTTTCCTCTTGGTTTGCTCCCTTAAAATACTGTTCAAATGAGAATGGTGTTTTAACTTTATCAGCACCTAATAAATTCCATATTGAGTTCATTGAATATAATTATTGGGATACGCTTTCACCTATTATAGACAAATATTTTCCTTCAAATAAAAAAGTACAATTCATTATTAATTCCCAGCCAAAGCCGAATTTAAATAATGAGGTGATGAAAAAGGCTAGCCCCGGAATTAAAATAAATCTTGATGTAGAGAGTGTAAAAGCAAGTCCGCCTAAGCAAGATTTATATTCAACCTTTAATAGTCGCTTCACTTTTGAAGAATTTGTTGAAGGGCCACATAATCAATTTGCAAAGGTGGCGGCTTCTTCTGTATCGGAAAACCCCGGAAAAAGTTATAATCCTCTTTTTATTTATGGAGGTACAGGCTTAGGAAAAACTCACTTGCTTCAAGCTATAGGAAATCGTGCTTATGTAAGAAATCCCTATCGCAGGATTATTTATGTATCTATCGATACTTTTATGCGAGATTTTATAGATGCCATACAAAATAACAAAAAAAATGATTTCAGTATGTTATATAAGCAGGCAGATATCCTATTAGTGGATGATGTCCAATTCTTAAAATCCAGAGAAGGGACGCAAGAGCAGTTTTTCCATATATTTAATGATTTGCTCCAGCGAGATAAACAGATCGTTATAACTTCGGATAGACCACCGAAGGAGTTAGAGGGTTTGGAAGAACGTCTTGTGTCCCGTTTTCTTTCCGGCCTTATGGTAGATGTTCAGGCACCTGATCTGGAATCTCGTATTGCTATTCTTCAGCACAAAACTCTTGTAGAAAATTTAGATATTCCCTATGAAGTTATAGAGTTTATAGCACAAAATATTTCTTCTAATATCCGTGAGCTTGAAGGTACTTTAACGACCTTGCTGGCTAGATCTTCTTTGGGACATATAGACATTACCCTGGGTCTTGCAAAGTCTGTTTTAATGGATATGAAGGGTCTGAAAAAAGACCAGATGATCTCAATTGATACAGTGCAAAAGGTTGTTAGCCGTTATTATAAAGTTACTCCCAACGAACTTGTTGGTAAAGGTCGCCGAAAAGAAGTAGCCCTGGCTCGCCAGATCATGATGTATTTATGTCGGGAATTATGTTCGGCTTCTTTAAAAACCATTGGTCTTCGCTTGGGTGGCCGCGATCACACAACAGTTATGTATGGCGTTCGCGAAATAGCTAAACGATGCAAGAATGATGATGCGTTTAAAAGAGAAATTGCTTTAATCACTCAGCAAGTGGAGTTTGAAGGAGATTAAAGATAGCAGTTCTGAGAAAACAATATTATTAAGTTTTATGCTAAGTGTTACTTACTTATCCCAAATTCTTTTAAAATAGAATCCGAATGACCTTTTACTCTTACCCGACCATATATTTTTATAATCTTAGCTTCTTCATCAATTAAAAATGTTTTACGAATTACGCCTATGCTGATTTTTCCATACATATTTTTTTCGCCCCAAGCACCGTATTTCTTCATGGTTTCTTTATTTTCATCTGATAGAAGCAAAAAAGGTAATTCATATTTATCGATGAATTTTTGATGAGACTCTGGATTATCTTTTGAAATACCAATAATGACAATATCATTATCCGTATAAGCCTTGTAATCATCTCTGAAAGAACAAGCTTCTGTGGTGCAACCCGGAGTATCATCTTTGGGGTAAAAATACAGAACAATGCGTTTCCCCAGAAAATCTGAAAGACGGTGGTATTTTCCATCTTTATCAGGTAGTTTAAAATCAGGCGCCAGCTCGTTAATGTGTAAAAGCTCCATTTAAGTCCCTTTCTTTATACTAAAAACTTATTGATTTTTAATGCGTTTTTTTAAGAATTTATCCATGGCTTTACGAACACGTGCCATCTCATGTGTAATACCTAAATGCCCGCGATTATTATCTAAGAGCAATGTTTTTGCATTGGTCATTTCTGCAAATTTCAGCGCTTCCCAAGGAGAAACAGTATGGTCTTGTTTATTTACAATAATAAAAAGATCGGTTTTTATTCTTTGGGCTGTTTTTTTTATATTATATTCATCCCGCCAACTGATATCATTATAATAGAGAGCTTTTGTTTGAGAGTAAAAGTTATCTTGCGTAAAAAGCGCCGGCTTGTAGCTGTCGAATTTTGCAATATAGTCTTCTGCCTGATCGTGGGACATTTCCAGAGAAAAGTATTCAGGTGACTTGCCATTCATATTTTGTATTAAATTGACCGACCTCATGTATTCTTGGGGAGAAATATCATATTTTCGTCCTAACTCAATGATATCCAGACTTATTTTATGTCGCATTTTATCGTAGCTAGAGTTTCTGGGAGAGCAGACATATAAAATCGCTTTATCGGCTAGTTCGGGGTATTCGGCAATAAGCTCAAATCCCTGCATTGATCCCATTGACCCTCCCACAATCGCATGTAAGTGTTCGATACCGAGATAATCGAGGACAGCTTTTTGACAACGAGCCATATCTATAAGTCGGATTTCCGGAAAGAGCTCGCCAGCTTGAGTTACTGAGTTAGATGGTGATGTAGAAACTCCATTTGCCAGAGCATCGACCATTACAATGCAATAGGCAGAGGTATCGATAAAATTATATTTTGTTATCAGCCCTGCGATATGTTCCGATGTACCTCCATGCCATGTTGGGTAGAGAATGTAATTTGATCCTTCATCATTTGCTTTTCCAAGAATGCGGTATCCCATAGAACAATCATTTAAGGTTTGGCCGGAAAATAACATAAGATCGCCAAGTTCAGCGAAATTTAAGGAAGGTGTAGCAAGAAGACTGATAGCTAGAAATAAAAATAAAACTAGACTTGTAATTTTTTTCATGTGTTAAATCCGTTTTTTATAAGAAAATATAAGATTTTTTTATTTACTGTAAAAGGCTTTTAGATTTTTAAGCTTTTAGGTATTAAATGTTATTTGTCAGAATTAATAGCATTAACGCACGCGCGAATACCGGCAAGACCTTTTTGAATATCAGATTCTTCAATGGCAAAGGAAATACGAATATACGCTTCAGCAAGAGGACCAAAATGAGAGCCCGGAGTAACAAGGATACCATACTCTTCTCTAAGGATCTTAGAAAAGCGCAGGTCGGACATTTTGTTCTTTAATGCAGAGCTGATATTTAAAAGGATGAAATATCCGGCTTCAGAGTGAATATAATTAGTCAGATCATGATCTTCTAAGGTCTCGAACATTAATTTGCGCCTGTTCTGGAGAATTGATAGTAGTTTTTCTTTGGTTTCATCTCCTAATCCACTCACCATGCGCAAAGCTAATCTCTGTGAAAAGGTGTTGGCACAGGTAGAGGAAATGTAACGAACAGAGTTCACGGCTTCGGTTATTTCGGGGTGAGCAAAGAGCCAACCGATTCGAAGTCCGCTGATGCTGAATAATTTTGTCATGCTTGAAAAAGTGATTACATGATCGGCATATCCTGAAAACGAGCAGGAGTTAGTAGCATTAAAACGAATTTCATAAAAAGATTCGTCGACCAGAATATAAATATCATGTTCTTCACAATAAGCGGATAGCTTTGCGAATTCATTTTTATCGAACATTTGTCCTGTTGCGAGTAGCGGATTATTGACCAATATAGCACGTGTTTTTTCGCTAAGGGATTCAATTATTTTATCTGCAGTCGCTGCATACTTGGTGTCCAATGAAATGGGATATTCTTGAACAGTACCGGAAAAAAAGTGACCGACGGCCTCATGAGCTCTTAAGGTAAGAGCCGGTACCAATAATTCATCTTCGGGTTCTAATATGGCTGCCAAAACACAAAAGAGTGCTTCAGTTGTTCCGGTAGTAATAGTTATACCGGGCAGACCCCATTCGAGATCATGTTTTTGGGCAAGAGCTTCTCTTAAAAGAGGCATTCCGGCGGTTTCTGTATAGTTCAGATTTTCTGAGCGTATAATTTCCTGGGCAGCATTTAAAATAACTCCGGGTGCCGGGAAAGGTGGCTCGGAAGATGTCATGTCTATATGCCCCTTAGGGATTTCATCTCTGAGGATGCGTTCGCTGGAGCTTATAAGGTCTTTTAGATGATGTATGCGTGTGCTGAAATTCATGGTATTTTGATATTAAGTCTATTCTTTTGATTTGGCAAGCAATATTTGGCTATGCCATGATGAAGCGTTTTTTCTATTAGTCAAGAAAGGGCTAGAATGAGGAGAATAAAAAAAGGATGTTTTAAAACACCCTTTTTTATTCTATGATATCTATTTCATGAGAAGCATTTTCTTTGTGATCATTTCATCTGCAGCTGATAATCGATATAAATACATACCGGAAGATAGTGTGCTTCCATTGAATGTAACCGTGTAATATCCGGCTTCTTGAAAACCATTGACAAGAGTAAGGACTTTATGACCACTGAGATCATAAATATCAAGACTTATTTTTTGGCTGAACGGGAGTTCGTAGTTAATAGCAGTCCTAGGATTAAATGGATTTGGATAATTTTGCGAGAGGGTAAATTTCTTGGGAAGAGAAGAGGAAATACCAGTTTCACTGACCCAAATATCTACTTTATGTTGCAAGGAGTCATTTTCATTATCCTTAGCTACTAATGTAAGAGACTCAACTCCCATGTAGTTGCTACCGGGTGTTAAGACAAGAAGAGAATCCGTGATATCACAAGTAATATCGGAAGGTACATTTTTATATGAATAAGTTAAAGGGTCGCCATTGGGATCCGCAAAGATATTATTTAAATTATATGTGATGCTTTCATTCATTTTCACATCCAGAGTATCGATGTTTTCATCTATCAATACAGGGGCATCGTTTATAACAGAAATATAATTTTCCTTTACAAAAGTAGAAGAATTAGTGCCTTTTTTTGCTACCATTGTTACAGAATATTTACCCGACTGAGTGTAGGTATGCATTAGATCTTTTCCATAATAGAATTCAGCATCGTCACCAAATTCCCAAACATAGCTGTCTGCAGAATCCGGAGCACTTACTGTTGTGTTCATAAAACGAACAGTGAGAGGCTTGGAGCCAGTAGGATTTATAGCATAAAATCCAGCGGCCATACCGGTATCTATAGCTGAATTAATTTCAAAATCATCAATACACCAATATTTTTCTTTTGCGCCGCGATAGCTGAATTTAAACTTCACATCTTTAAATCCCGAAACTAAAGCGCTCATATCGATTTCTGCTAAATCAGGATTTTCGGTGGTTCCCGTCCATCTTGCTGCTTCAAACCACACTTTACCATCGTTAATAGTATAAAGTAATCTGGCTAAAGTAATGTTTTTAACTTCCAGACGATGTTGAAATTTTACCACAACTGAGCGACTTAAACCGAAATTAAACGATTGAGTAGTCAGTTCCGCATCAATTTGATTGACATCTCCGGCATATTCCGAATCCATAACGATGAATCCATTGTCAGCTGTTTTAGAGTTAAGACTTCTGTTTAAGGGGTTTTCTGTTCCAAAAGTACCATTGTTATATCGATCATAAACTACCCAAGCTTCTGGAATACCCTCTGAAAAATCCGTAACATAGAAAGGAGGAGAATTGGTTGAGATCTCTGCTAAATTTCTTTCTGAGTAAATGTAAGCAGAGTCGTTAAAGGAAAAGATAGCATAATTTTGTATTACACCAGCTGTCAGACCTGTGTGGTAAAATACAGTATCTATCCCCTTATAGACAACTTCACCGCCCGCCGTAGCGTCACCAATATCGTAGCTTTGCATGCTTTGCGGAAAACCCAGTTTTGTATCTTCAGCCCAAACTATCATTACAGAATCTTTATCAGCATTTAAGCTCCAGGAAACCGTAACAGAGTCGTAACCCTGTGTAGAAATAGCAATGTCCTGAGGACTTTCAACATAGGCATCACCGAACATAAATGTAATAACACCATTGTTTTCATAAATATTTCTCATAGGTGCCATGCTGTAATTATTCGCCCAGTCTAAGGCGTTTGGATTTGTAAAGTCTGTAAAGCTTCTATTGTTGCTTGTTCCGGGGAAAGGGTCGCCAGCATCAATTGAATAATATGAGAGGCTTCCAAAACCATCAGCTTCTTCAATATCAAAACCTTGACGATTGGGGTTATTATTTATACTATTATAATTCCAACCGGAATGATTCATATCTATATGATAGATTAATAGGCCGTGTCCGGGTATTGCCATATCAAAGCCAGTTTGTTGACGATTTTCCATCATAAAATATTCGCCTTGGGTCTTTGCTTTGAAAAAATAAATATCATTGTGAGTATGTGCCGGATTTACTGTAAGGGCTTGTGTTCTTGTTAATTCTATTGGTTTTGCCCAATTAAGATGTGTTCTTGACCAAGCATTAAAAATTGGAGGACGTCGACCACCGTCATTCCAGGAACCGCCATCCATTGCGTCCCAGTCACCTAATCCCGGTGAATTGCCACCACTACCTGCTCCATCTGTATCATAAAAATCGGGTAACCCACAGACATGGCCAAATTCGTGACAGATTACACCAATACTTGTCAGTGTTTTCCCGGAAGTTCCATATAATTCGTTTGACGTGGAATAGTCACCAAAATATTTTCCATCAAGTTGTATATTATTCATAGAATAAGTCCACCAGCGATGTGGCCAGATGGTATTGGCATCAGCACCGGAGGCCTCGCCATAGCCGGCATAAATAAAATAAATATTATCAACGCGACCATCATTATCGAGATCGTAGTCCGAATAATCTACAAGACTATCTGCAGCAAAAATAGCATGCTTAACAAAAGTTTGAACATTTTCATCATTACCATTGGAGCCATTTTTACCATAAAATATCCAAGAGCTATCCAGGGTTACAGGACCCACGATATCGAAAGTCGGGTCAAATTTACCTAAAGAAGTTGTTTGATAATATTCATTCACAGAACCGATGGCGCCATTGTATGTATAATCTTTTGCATTGAATAGAGAATCAAAATCTGTAGTAGAATGAGTCATTTTTTTATCCGGGAAATCTACCAAGATGCATAAGAATTTTCGTGAGCCCAGAGTAGGGAATTCAGTGCGTACGAAAGGATCATCACTGCGAGCAGAAGATCCTGAAACAGAAGCAGTCCGCATAGAATGATTTATTGGCATAGTTTTTCTTGCTGAAAGATCCACAGGCATATCTTGGATGTTCGGTAGTTTTTGTACGAGAATGTTTTCTTTTACAGTTCTCATTTGTGGATCATGAGCAGGGGTTCCCGAAAGAACAGCTTCACCATCTTCATAAGCTTTTACATATTCAAATTGCCCTTGTTCGTTTCTTTTTATGTGTAAGGCGTCCTCAGTTTGGTGCCAGTGAAAATTTTCATCACCGCGCAAATAGACTTTTAAGCTTCGGCCATCCTCATAATTGATAGTTAGAGGTTGCGGATTTGCCGGAACTGCAAACGCAAGTGCTGTAAATACTGTTATAATAAGTGTGATAAGTATCTTTTTCATTAATTTTCTCTTTTTTTGTCTGCGATTTCTTGTGCGTGATATTATAGAAAGCATTTTGAAACAATACAATATTTTAATAAATTTTTGATTGTTTAACATGAGGTGCTAAACATGGATAATAAGTTGTTGGTCGAGCGTTCTGCAAAAGGTAAGCAAAGTATTACTTTACCGCTTTGTGATGTACCTGAATGCAAAATTGAAAATTATATACCCAAAGAGTTTTTGCGGGAAAAAGCTTGCAATTTACCCGAAGTAAGCGAGCCTGAAGTGGTACGCCATTTTGTAAACCTTTCAACTCTCAATCATCATGTAGATAAAGGTTTTTATCCTCTGGGTTCTTGTACAATGAAATACAACCCCAAGATCAATGAAAAAATTGCTACTTCGCCCGGCATCAGCGAGCTTCATCCTTTTCAAGATCCCGGCACGGTACAAAGCGCATTGAAAATATATTATGAAGTCGAACAACTTCTTTGCAAGATCACGGGAATGGCAGCTTTTACTTTACAGCCGGCAGCGGGCTCACATGGCGAGCTTTGCGGCGTAATGCTTATGCGTGCATATCATAGAGCTAAAAATAATCATAAGACTACTATTCTTATTCCGGATTCAGCTCATGGTACAAATCCCGCATCTGTTCACCTGGGCGGTTATAAGGCTGTTACAGTGAAATCGACGGATGAAGGTCTGGTAGATATTGAGGATCTGAAAGCTAAGCTTAATGATGAAGTTGCCGGGTTTATGCTGACCAATCCCAATACCTTGGGTATTTTTGAAAAAAACGTGATGGAAATTTCCGAATTGGTCCATTCTGTGGATGGACTTATGTATATGGATGGCGCCAATATGAATGCACTTTTGGGTATTGTAAAAATTGCAGACATGAATTTTGACATTACTCACTTTAACCTGCATAAAACATTTTCTACACCGCATGGTGGTGGCGGTCCCGGATCCGGTCCTATTGGTGTAGGTGAAAAACTTGTTTCTTATTTACCGGTTCCCAGAGTCGAAAAAACTGAGGAGGGATATATTCTTGACTGGGATAAAGAAGAGAGTATAGGTAAAATGATGGGTTTTTGGGGCAATTATGGTGTTATTGCTCGCACCTGGGTTTATATCCGTATGTTGGGTGAAGAAGGTTTAAAGGATGTCTCAAAATATGCCATTATTAATTCAAATTATATTCGTGCTTCACTGGAAGATGTTTACGATCTGCCTTTTAAATCCCCAACAATGCATGAATGTGTATTTTCGGGCAGCAGACAAAAGAAACAAGGTGTAAAAACTTTAGATATTGCAAAGCGCATGTTGGATTATGGTATTCATGCTCCCACTATTTATTTCCCTCTCATTGTTTCCGAAGCTCTGATGGTTGAGCCCACTGAAACCGAAAGCAAAGAAACTCTGGATGATTTTATTCATATTATGAGAACTATTGCTAAAGAATCTGAAGAAAATCCCCAACTTGTACGTTCTGCGCCACAAAACACTCCGATTAAACGACTTGATGAGGTGAAGGCGAATAAAGATCTTAATGTTAGATGGTAAAATGCAGAACAGTGATCGGCAAACTGTAAATTGTTGTGACCAATAGAAGGATTAACAGACAGGGTTGAATTTCTTCAAGGAACAATTGACGGGCATAGTCGTAAATCTTCAGACCTAAAAAAAATCTCTTTATAATCCCGGAATGACCGGATAATATATTAATAGGAAAGAAAATGATCTTATCGTACAAAGAAAAAAAAATTAAAATTAATTATAATACAGCTTTAACAGGTCTTGATATTGTCCGGGAATATTTTCCTGGTTCAAATATCTTGTGCATGGCTTCTAATAATGAGTTACATAGTCTGAATAATGTTATTGATAGCAATGTTGACTGTTGCAGCTTTTATGATATTTATGATACGGCCGGTGCCAGATGTCTGGCCATTAGTACAACAGCTCTGATGCTTATGTCGGCTGAAGGACTTTTTAAAGATACCCGCATATCTGTTGAGCATTCTTATGGAAAAGGCTTTTATTGTGAGCCTGTCCGCCCAGAAACTTTAAATGATAATTTTCTTCAGGAATTAGAAGATAAAATGAGAGATTACATAAGTAAAGACCATGTTTTTAAAGAAGTCTGTATAAAACCCGAAGATCTTGGAAAGATCAAATTAAAGCGTTTTGATGTGCTTAAAAATTCACCTAAAAAATGTTTTCCCATTTATGAGCTTGATACTTTTAAGCATTGGTTTATTTCTCCCTTAGTTCCTTCGGCGGCCTATTTAAAAAAATTCAGACTTACAGCTTACAAAAATGGCTTTGTTTTAGAATTTCCAACTAAATCATCTCCGGAAAAAATACCTCCATTCACACCTTCGCCTAATCTTTTTACTGTGATCCGTGAAAGTGAACACCGAGGTAATATGCTGGAAATTCGCCATGTTAATGACCTTAACGAAAGAGCTTTAGCTGGGCGTGATGCTGAAGCCATTCAATTATATGAAGCCTTGCACGAAAAAAAGGTTGCTGAAATTGCCGATGTGATCATGTGCCGAGAAGATTTAAGATTTGTATTTATTGCCGGACCTTCTTCTTCGGGTAAAACCACTTTTATGAAGCGCTTATCTTTACAATTGCGTATCAACGGCCTTAAGCCTCAACATTTATCCTTGGATGATTATTTTGTGGATCGTCATCAAACACCCTTAGATGAAAAGGGTGGATTAGATTTTGAGCATTTTAATGCCATAGACCATCAGCTTTTAAATAAAGATTTGGTCTCTCTTATGAATGGAAAGGGTGTACAATTACCACGATTTATTTTCAAGGATGGTTGTAAAGAATTTTCTGATACGCTTACATATTTAAAAGACGATGAAATCCTTATTTTGGAAGGTATTCATGGTTTAAATCCTGACTTAGCATCACCAATTCCTGAAAACACTAAGTTCAGAATTTATATATCCGCTTTGACACAGTTAAATTATAACCTGTATAATCGTGTATCTACATCGGATACACGTTTACTTAGACGGATGTACAGAGATTCGCAATTTCGTAATCACTCTCTCGAAGAAACGCTTCAGCGCTGGCCCTCGGTGCGTAGTGGTGAAAATAAATGGATCTTTCCTTTTCAAGAAAATGCTGATATCTACTTTAATTCTGCATTGGAATACGAATGGTCTGTTTTTAGTGGCATTTTACTTGATATGCTTTCCAAGATCCCGAAAGATTCACCTGTAAAGGTGGAATCTGAACGTTTATGCCGATTAATGGAATTATTTGTTCCCTTTGAAAGCAAGTTTATTCCACCCACATCACTGCTACAGGAATTTTTAGGCGGTAGTTCTTTTGTGTATTAAGCAGTGGGAATTATTGAAAAAAAATACTTAGCCATATCATATAGTAGTATAAATTTAGGCGGAGCTATTCAATGCTTTAGGAAGCCCTTTTTTTGTATTACAAGCTTTTCTCTTTTATTGCCATCAAAACTAGTGTTTTTTGAGAATTTTATCAAAAAAAGTTCAGCTTTTTCTTGTAAATACTTGATGGAAAATAAAGCAATAAATTACACAAAATTCGCAAATTAAGGTTGGCTCTTTCTAAAAAGATTTCTAAATTCAAAAGACTTGAAAACTATACTAAACATTAGAGGTGTAAAAATGATTATTGGTATTCCCAAGGAGATCATGCCTGGAGAACGCCGCATTGCCGCGTCGCCAGAAACAGTAGAAAAAATGGTAAAGGACGGACTAAGCGTTCTTGTTGAAGTGCAAGGCGGAGAGGGTTCTTTTTATCATGACCCCGAATATGTAGCCGCTGGAGCTGAACTTGTTGATGATGTTAGTGATATTTATGAACGCTCTGACGTTATCTTAAAAGTAAAAGAACCCCTTTTCAATAAAGAAAAGAACAAGCATGAAGTTGATATGATGAAAGAAGGCCAGACCCTTATTACTTTTATCCACCCTGCTGCACCGATCAATCACGATATGGTGAAACGACTTGCGGCTAAAGGCGTTACAAGTCTTACACTTGATGGTATTCCGCGTATCACACGAGCACAGACCATGGATGCACTAACTTCTATGAGTACTTGTGCAGGATACAAAGGTATGTTAATTGCTGTCAATGAATTACCACATTTTGCTCCACAGATTTTTACCGCAGTTGGAATGATCAAACCTATCAATGTTTTGGTTGTGGGTGTTGGTGTTGCCGGTCTTCAGTCCATTGCAACAGCTAAACGTCTTGGTGCTGTTGTTTATGCTGCCGATATTCGTCCGGCCGCTGCAGAACAGGCAATGTCACTTGGCTGTAAGATCATCGACTTGGAAGTTCCTGCTAACGAGGCCGTTGGTGAAGGTGGTTATGCACTTGCTTTATCAGAAGATCGTCTTAAAAAAGAACGTAAGATTCTTGCAGAACATGTTAAAGATATGGACATTATTATTTTATCTGCCCTTGTACCCGGTAAATTAGCTCCCAATATTATCACCGAAGAAATGGTAAAGAGTATGAAAAACGGTGCGGCTATTGTTGATATTTCCATTGACCAAGGTGGTAACTGCGAGATCACTCCTCCAGGTGTTATTGAAACGAAACATCATGTTACATTGATCGGTATTAAAAATATCCCCGGACTTCTTCCTACAAGTTCAACCTGGATGTTCTCACAGAATGTTTACAATCTTCTGGAATACCTCGTCAAGGATGGAGAGATCCATCTTGATCTGGATGATCCTATTATTCAGAGCTCTTTGACAACCTATAAAGGTGAAGTCGTTCACCAAGGTGCATTGGAAGCATTCGCCGCACTTGGGCATTAATAAACGCCTTATAATTTACCGCACCCTTCAAGGTGCGGTATTTTTCTATAGTAGAAAAAATAAACTGTAAATAAGAGGAAATAATCTATGACAACAACACAGGGCATTTTAGTCGCCGTTTTCATTGTGGCTACCCTGGTCGGTTATAAGATCATCAACCGCGTACCAAGTCTTTTACACACACCGCTAATGTCGGGCATGAACGCTTTTTCTGGCGTTACCGTTCTCGGTTGTCTTTCTGCAACTGCAATAGCAGTACATTTAGGCAGTCAGGTTCTTGGTTTTATTGCCATCGTTATTGCGATGATCAATGTGGTGGGTGGTTTTGGAGTTACCGATCGCATGCTTCGCATGTTTCACGGAAGTAAACCAAAAGAGGAGGGTAAAAAATAATGTTATTAACTAATTTATTAAACTCTTCTCTATTACCGCTTAATATGCTTGGTGAACAGGCGTCCAGTACTCAAAATATTATCTATTATATTGCATCGGCTATCCTTGTGATCGCTGTGCTTATTGGTCTTTCCAAGATGAGTAATGTTAAAACTGCGGTTAAGGGTAATGTTATAGGTTCTGTAAGTATGCTTCTTGCCATTGTTTTGACGCTATGGCATTTCAATATTTTTAATGTTGTGCTACTTTGGATCGCTATGCTTGTTGGATTGCTCATTGGTATTTATGTTGCCATGAAAGTTAAAATGATCCAGATGCCTCAATTGGTGGGTCTTTTGAATGGTTTTGGTGGTGGTGCTTCAATGCTTGCGGGTATTTTGACTTTAATTGCTGTAACACCCGATATGACAACTTTTTCGGTTTTAACTGCGAGTCTGGCAATTTTTGTTGGTAGTCTCACTTTGAGCGGTAGTCTTGTAGCAGCAGGTAAACTCCATAAAGTTCTTCCTCAGAAACCCATTGTATTAAAAGGACATATGTTTTGGACAGTCCTAACACTTGTTTTATCTTTAGTCACTGTTATTCTTTTTGTGATTCTTCCTGTTTTTGCAGATCCGACCCTTATGATAACACTGATCCTGCTTTGTCTCTTTTTTGCAGCTAGCTTTGGTGTGATTTTTTCCATTCGTATTGGTGGAGCAGATATGCCGATTACCATTTCGCTGCTCAATTCACTTTCCGGTGTTGCGGGCGCCATTGCCGGTATGGCAATTGCTGATCCATTGCTTGTTGCTGTTGGTGGTATTGTAGGTGCGTCCGGTTTATTTTTAACACAGATCATGTGCAAGGCGATGAATCGCAAACTCTTTGAAATCCTGCTTGGTAAAACATCAGTTGCCGGTAAAAAAGCAAAGCCAAAGGAAATAGCTGAAGTTAAAAAGAAAGCTGAGCCTGTTAAAAGTGAAAAAGTACTTTCTCCCGGGAAGCGTTGCGGTAAATGGCTTAAAGATGCAAAACGTGTTATTATTGTGCCAGGTTACGGTATGGCACTTTCGCAAGCGCAATCAGCAGTTAAGCAGCTATTGACTGAACTTAAGCATGAAGGCAAAGAAGTAAAATTCGCTATCCATCCGGTTGCCGGTCGTATGCCTGGCCATATGAATGTGCTTCTTGCTGAAGTTGATGTTCCCTATGATAAATTGTACGAAATGCAGGATATCGACCCTGAATTCAAAGATACTGACGTTGCTATCGTTATTGGTGCAAATGATGTTGTTAATCCTGCGGCGAATACGGCTGAAGGTACACCCATTTATGGTATGCCTATTCTTAATGTAGATGAGGCAAAACATGTTATTATGTGTAATTTCGATAAGCTTCCCGGCTATGCAGGTGTGGATAATCCGCTTTACGACGAAGGCTGCGAAGATCATATTGCTTTGATGTTGGGAGATGCTAAAGAAACACTGAAAGCCATTATGATTGATTTCCGCGATAGTGATACACCTAAAAAAGCTGAGGGTACTGCTACTGAGTACGCCGGTCAATGGCTAAATGATGCTAAACGCGTGATCATTGTTCCGGGTTATGGTATGGCGCTGTCTCAGGCACAGTCAATTGTTAAAACTCTGATGCTGGAACTCGAGACAGATGGAGCGGAAGTAAAATTCGCCATTCATCCGGTTGCCGGTCGTATGCCTGGCCATATGAATGTGCTTCTTGCTGAAGTTGATGTTCCCTATGATAAACTTTACGAGATGCAGGAAATTAATCCGGAATTTAAAGATACAGATGTTGCCATTGTTATTGGTGCAAATGATGTTGTTAATCCAGCAGCAAATACGGCTGAAGGTACACCCATTTATGGTATGCCTATTCTCAATGTAGAAGAGGCAAAACATGTTATTATTTGTAACTTTGATAAACAGCCCGGTTATGCCGGTGTTGATAATCCGCTCTACGAGGATGGACGGGAAGATCATATTGCACTTTTGCTAGGTGATGCAAAAGAGACATTGAGAATGCTGACCCGTACTTTCCGTGTCTAATAAATAGACATTGTTTTTATAAAGATGTAGAGGCTGTTCTTGGGAATAGCCTCTTTTTGTTTTATGCCTGTTTTTTTAATAGAACGCTTTGTATAAGTTAGGGGCAAGCAATTTTAATTCATCTTTTAAGTTACAGTAAAAATGTTTAAATTATACAAATATCTTTAACATAAAGGACATAATATGAATAAACGCACTCCCATATCAAAACAATGGTATAAAAGCATGGAAAATGCTGCAATAGAGAATGAACGTGATGAGATAATTCGCAACAGTATTCTGAATGTTGGTCTTGATGAATCCGCTCTGGATCATAAAGCGGCATCTTTACAGCAACATACATTTTCAATTGATCTTGAAACTGGTGATATTACTTCTCAAAATAAAAGTGGACGATGCTGGCTGTTTGCTGGTTTAAATATCATGCGTTTTGAAGTCATGAAAAAGTTGAATCTCAAGAATTTTGAATTATCGCAGACTCATGCTATGTTTTTTGATAAACTTGAAAAAGCTAATTATTTTCTTGAAAACATTTTAGATACAATGGATGAGGCCACAGATTCTCGCTTGATTATGTGGTTGCTAGATTCGCCCCTGCAGGATGGTGGTCAGTGGGATATGTTTACCGCACTGATTGAAAAATATGGTGTAGTTCCTAAAACAGCCATGCCGGAAACATTTCATAGTTCTAATTCTGCTCGCATGAATCAAATTTTAACCTTAACACTTCGTGCGAATGCTAAGGCATTACGCGAAGCTCATGCAAAGGGAAAAAGTGTCGATGAGTTAAATGCTTGCAAAAAATCAATGATAGAAGAATTCTATAGACTTCTAACACTTTTCTTGGGAATACCGCCTACAGAATTTGATTTAGAAGTTGTTGATAAAGATAAAAAATTCATTGCTGATCGTAACTTGACACCCAAGACATTTTATGATAAATATGTCGAAATGGATTTGAAAAATTACATTTCCATTATCAATTCACCGACAACAAATAAACCCTTTAATAAAACCTATACAGTAAGTTATTTGGGGAATGTTGAAGGCGCTAATCCTGTAAAATATATTAATCTTGATATGGCCGCATTTAAGGCACTTACGCTTAAGCCACTTCAGGCAGGTGATCCTGTTTGGTTCGGCTCCGATGTTGGTAAAAAAATGAAACGCGAAGAAGGTATTCTCGATGAAAATATCTATGCATACTCAGAAGTTTTAAATGCCAAGTTTGATTTGGATAAAGCAGGTCGCCTAGACTATGGTGAAAGTCTTATGACCCACGCCATGGTGATTGCGGGTGTAAATCTTGTTGATGGAAAACCAAATCGCTGGAAAGTAGAAAACAGTTGGAGTGATAAAACTGGCAATAAGGGTTATTATGTTATGAGCGATGCCTGGTTTGATGAATATGTTTATCAGATTGTTATCGACAAGAAATACCTCAGTCCAGAACAGCTTGCGGCATGGGAAACAAAACCGATTGAATTGAAACCTTGGGATCCGATGGGATCGTTGGCATAGCCAACGAACAATTGACCGTCCTTCGCTTAAGCTACGGACCGGCAGGCAAAGGACAATTGACAATTAAATGCGAAAGAAACTGTCATGCTAAGCTCCAAAACATCGTGGACCAGCGGTTGCAAAAATAATTAAACGCATGTCATCCCGGAAAGATAGCAGACGGCTATTTTATCCGGGATCTCATTTATATGACGATAAATATTTTGAAATGATTTTGCCAAAATATTAGACACTCAATAATCATATCTATCTTATTGTTATTAATAATATTACAATGATTATTTAATCACTCAGGGATTTTCAGTACTCTGTTCACTGCTGATAATCAATAAGTTACAAGGTGAGGTGACCAAAAACTGACCGGGGGTTATTTTATATAGTTAATGTACTGTTTTACAAGTGTTTACAGCATATTATATACATAAATCACACATATACTCTCTAATACCCATTATACTCCAACATCTTAAACGCAGTCAAAGCCTCATTCCCAAACCAATTTGGTTTAGGAGCTGCATTAGGCTTTAAAGGTTCACCAGTTAATCTGCTGAAAATACCATAAGAATAGATCGTAGCAATAATATCTACTCTCTCGTCGATCGAGAATCCCCTACTCTAAGTTAATGGGACATAGCTCCGTTCGTGTAACTGAGTCACATTATGCAGAACTACTGGATAAGGATCTTAGAGAGGGTGTTATGCTACTCGATGGTTAGTTGTAGTTGTTCATAAAGAAGCTTGCCCGGAATCCCGGGCTTTTCTTTTACCATTTATTTTTTCATTCCTATACTCTGTCAAAAAGCATATACGTAAGTAATATGGTGAGTTTCGTCAAAAAAAACGACTAAAAAACGACCGGTAGTGTCCATTTCTGTCCATTATTGTCCATACTCACTATATTACTAAATAAATGATGCATAAACAAAAAGCCCTGTAAGTCATTGTTATTACAGGGCTTTAGATGGTGGCTCCGGCCGGAATCTCCCACTGGGACCCCTATGGGGGAACCAGCCCACCTACGTTAAAACTTCGGCGGATAGACTTTACAGGGATTTTCAGTCCCCTGTTATTAGCTACAATTTAGCATAAAAAATAATTCTTTGTTTAATCGCCACTAAGCACCCATCACCGATCACCAATCACCGAATAAAGTCATTTCAATTGTCTGCATATAATACTATATTAGCTAATATTTATTGCGGACTATTTTTTTTAACAGGAATATGGGAACTGAGCTCACCATAGACTACCCGCAGTCGTTTTGAGCCGCTTAGATCATGAGAAAAATCATACTGAGAAATCGCGCTTTGATCAAAACTGTATCATGGCGAATTATAGCATCATTCTTAACAATTGCTATTGTTTATGCTGTTACCAGAGATATTCTAGCTGCTGTTTCCGTTATGTCTGCTGAATTCTTTACAAAAATGGCTCTTTATTGGGGACATGAAAAGGGTTGGGGCTTTATTAATATGCCGGAGAAAGGCAGCAAACTCCGTTCTTTTATTAAAACTATAACATGGCGCGTTGTGGCATCGGTTACAACTTTTAGTCTTGTTTATGCTTTTGACAAAAAACCTGATCCGACTGATGTTGCAGTACTCTCGGCTACTTATACAGTATTATTTGAAAATATTTTAAAACCACTGACTTTTTATTTTCATGAACGCCTTTGGAACATTAATTTCAATCTCGATATGACCATCGATTTGCATACACATAGTACTTGTTCAGATGGCAGTGCTTCTCCCCAAGAAATTATTCAACTGGCAATAGATAAAGGGTGCGAATATATATCTATTACTGATCATGACAATATTGATCATCTTTCGCATGTGGGAGAAATTCCTGATATTATTAAATTTATTCCAGGTGTTGAGATTTCTGCAGAGCATAAAAAGACCTTGCATATTCTTGGCTATGGTTTTGATCCTGAAAACAAAGAATTGAAAGAGACTTTGAAGTCTTTAGTGGAAGCGCGAAGAGAACGCAATGTATTAATGCTTAAAAAAATGGCTGAGCAGGGTTTTCATATTACGATGGATGAATTAGCGAAGGAATCTAAGGGTGGAATTGTCGGTCGCCCGCATTTTGCAAATTTAATGCTTCAAAAAGGCTATGTTGAAAATTATCAGGAAGCTTTTGATAAATATTTAGCTAAGGGTCAATCACTTTATATGGATAAATTCCGTCTTGATCCCAAGGTCGCTATTGAATTAATTCTGGCTGCCGGTGGCATTCCTGTCATGGCGCATCCATATCAGACCGGCTTATCATCCCCCGAGTTAGAAGGTCTGATCAAAGAATTAAGATCCTATGGTTTAATAGGCATTGAAGTCTATTATTCGCAACATTCTAAAGAACAAATGAAAGAATATCTGGGCTATGCCAAGAAATACGATCTCTTGCCGACAGCCGGATCGGATTTTCATGGTAGTTTTAAGCCGGACATAGAACTTGGTATGACTATGCCTCATGTAGAGGTCATGCCTTTTTTGGAGCTTTTAGAAAAATGAGATCCTCGAATGTAAAATGGCAAGAAGGCTTTATCGGTCAGAAAGAACGGGAAGCTTTATTAAAACAAAAAGGTGTTTGCCTGTGGTTTACCGGACTTTCGGGCTCGGGTAAAAGTACAGTAGCCTCTGCTGTTGAAAAAAAAATATACGAGATGGGATATTTATCATATATACTTGATGGAGACAATATTCGTCATGGCTTGAATGGCGATCTAGGATTTTCGGATGAAGACAGGAAGGAAAATATCCGTCGTATTGGTGAATTGAGTAAATTATTTACTGATGCGGGGCTCATTACGCTCACAGCTTTCATTTCGCCTTTCAGGGCAGATAGGGAAAGAGTGAGAAATATTCTTGAAAAAGGTAAATTTATTGAAGTCTTCGTCGATTGTCCTTTGGAAGTCTGCGAAAACCGCGATGTTAAGGGTTTATATGCTAAGGCAAGAAACAACGAGATCAAGGCATTTACCGGGATAACATCGCCCTACGAAGCACCCGAAAAGCCGGAGATCATTATTAATACGGCAGAAGAGACTATAGAAGGATCGGCAGAGATCATTATAAACTATTTAATAAATCACAACATTATAGAGAAAAAATGACAAAAGAAAATTATTCGCTTTCGCACTTGCAAGAACTTGAAGCCGAGGCTATTCATATTATTCGTGAAGTAGCGGCAGAATTTGAAAATCCCGTGATGCTATATTCAATTGGTAAAGATTCTTCCTGCATGGTACGTCTTGCCGAAAAGGCATTTTATCCGGGGAAAGTTCCCTTTCCTTTAATGCACATTGATTCAAAATGGAAATTTAAGGAAATGGTGGAATTTCGCGATCATTATGCTAAAGAAAAGGGCTGGGACCTTATTGTCCATTATAATAAGGAAGCTTACGAAGCAGGCATTGGTCCATTTACTCATGGATCTAAGGTTCATACAGATGTAATGAAAACAGAGGCGCTTCTTGAGGGATTAAATAAGTATGGTTTTGATGCTGCTTTTGGTGGCGCTCGTCGTGATGAAGAAAAATCCCGGGCAAAAGAACGTATATTTTCTTTCCGCGATGAATTTCATCAGTGGGATCCCAAGAATCAGCGACCTGAACTTTGGGCAAATTATAATACTCAGGTTATGAAGGGTGAATCCATTCGTGTATTCCCAATTTCAAACTGGACGGAATTGGATGTCTGGCAATATATTCGTCTTGAAAAAATCCCTATTGTTCCATTGTATTTTGCAAAACCGCGAGCGGTAGTCGAATATAATGGTGCTTTAGTTTTGGTGGATGATGAGCGCATGCCCAAAGAACTGCGCGATAAAGCCAAAATGAAAATGGTTCGCTTCAGAACCTTAGGTTGCTATCCCTTAACCGGCGCTGTTGAGTCCGATGCTGATACAATTGAGAAGATCGTAGAAGAAATGATGACCACCACAGCATCTGAAAGAACGACTCGCGTAATCGACTTTGACCAGGAAGGGAGTATGGAACAGAAGAAAAGAGAAGGGTACTTCTAAAAGAAAAAGTACAAAGTATAAAGGCAAAAGTACAAAAAATAGGCAAGAATAAAGCAAGATGTAAAGACGCAATTTAACGCGTCTCTAAAAATATAAAGAGAGCTGAATACTGAACGCTACATGCTGACAGCTGACAGCCGATAGTAAGGACACTATGGAACAGACAAAACAAGCATTGAATATAGAGGAATTTCTCGCGCAGGATGAGAAAAAGGATCTTTTAAGAATATTGACAGCCGGTTCAGTTGATGATGGAAAATCGACTTTGATCGGTCGTTTGTTATTTGATTCAAAAAGATTATATGATGATCAGTTAGTTGCATTAAAGCGCGATAGTAAGCGCGTGGGACATGCCGGAGAGAATATAGATTATGCTCTGTTGCTAGATGGCTTAAAAGCTGAACGCGAACAAGGTATTACTATTGATGTAGCTTATCGCTATTTTTCAACTAATCGTCGTAAATTTATTATTGCCGATACACCCGGACATGAACAATACACACGAAATATGGTTACTGGCGCATCAACTGCCAGTCTTGCTCTTATTCTTGTAGATGCCTCAAAGGGCGTTATCACTCAAACAAGACGACACACATTTTTAGTTTCTCTTTTAGGTATAAAACATGTTGTTCTGGCTGTAAATAAAATGGATCTGGTTGACTACGATAAGGAAGTATTTGATAAAATTTGTGAGGATTATAAAAGATTTTTGATCCGCCAAAATATTCCTGATGTCAATTTCGTTCCTTTGTCAGCTCTTCATGGTGATAATGTTGTGAATCTTTCGGATAAAATGCCGTGGTACAAAGGTCAGCCTATTTTAGAATTATTAGAGAGCATTCATATAAGTTCGGACAGGAATTTTACAGATCTACGTTATCCTGTGCAGTATGTTTTGCGCCCTGAACACAGTTTTCGCGGATTTTCTGCAAAAGTTGCGTCAGGTATTGTTCGCAAGGGCGACGAACTCATGGCGTTACCATCACGGAAGAAAAGTAAAGTTAAAGAGATTATTACTTATGATGGAGAACAAAATTACGCTTTTCCACCGGAAAGTGTCACGATCACTCTAGAAGATGAGATCGATATTTCGCGTGGTGATATGTTGGTACATCCAAATAATCAGCCAAGAGTCGAAAGGCATTTTGAGTCTATGTTGGTATGGATGGATGAAAAAGATATGGATCTCAACACGAACTTTATTATTAAGCAAACCACTAATTTAACTAAGGCAAGAATTGATGATATTCGCTATAAGATCAATGTCAATACCATGCATCGTAGCGAAGCCAATCATCTTAAATTAAACGAGATCGGTCGTGTTGTTATTACTGCCAGTAAAGCCTTATTTTTTGATGCCTATGAGAAAAATCGAGAAACGGGTTCCTTTATTTTGATCGATCCTATCACGCATAATACTTCTGCTGTCGGTATGATCATTGATCGTGTATCTGCGGAAGATCTTCCAAACAGGATCTCTGATAAAGATCGTAAGAAGATCTCTGAGGGTATAAGCTTAGTTTCATCAAAAGAAAGAGAAGCTAAATTACATCAAAAAGGGCAAACGATATGGATTACCGGTTTACACGGCAGTGGAAAAACCGATCTTGCATATTTGCTTGAAAAGCGTCTCTTTGATCTTGGTCATGTCAGTATTTTATTGGATGGCCATAATGTGCGTTCCGGTCTGTCTAAAGAATTGGATTATTCCCCCGCAGATCGCGCAGAGCATTTGCGTAGAGCCGCTGAGGTTTGTCGTTTATTGAATGACCAAGGGATTATCACTATTTGCACTTTTATTTCGCCTAAAGAAAAAACACGCCAGCAGATAGCAGAGATCATTGGTAAAGAAAGATTTACGCTTATTCATATGGCAAGTGATCTTGAAACAAGCAGGGCCAATAAGCCGGAATTATATAAACTTGCCGAGGAGGGGAAACTGCATAATTTAGCAGGAATGAACTCAGTCTATGAAGTGCCCGAAAACCCAGATCTTAGATTAGAAATGGATGATAATCGGATAGAAGGTATTGTGGAAATTATTCAAAACAAGTAGGTATTATGGATATTATTAAAAACGATCATAAGAGTTCCAAGAAAAAATATAAAATATCTCAGCATCAGCTTTATCTGGCGCGTCCGGATGTCTGGAGAAAATTAAAACGTCAAAATAAAATTGACAAAAAATATAAGCCTGTAAGACGTAAAATTACGCTAATGACATATTTTTCCAGGCCACTTCAATTATTGCAAAATAATCTTAAACGTGGGGCATTAAAAAAGATAAATTTCGAGGATCAACCACCTTTATTTGTGATAGGTCATTGGCGCACCGGAACGACATTTATGCATAATCTTTTGCATCTGGACTCGCATTTTGGATATCTTAGCAATTATCAGGCCTATGTTTTTACAGTTGCTTTATTAAATTCAAAAGCAATGTCCTTTTTATCAAAACCCTTATTCCCAAAAGAGAGATTACAGGACAACATTAAAATAGGTCCCACTTACCCTGCAGAAGAAGAACAACCTTTTGCCATGATCTCGACCAGAACAGGTATGCAAACTTTCTTTTTCCCAAGAAATCGTATGTACTTTGATAAATACAATGTCTTTAAAGGCATATCTGTCCGTGAAAAACGGCTATGGCAAAGAGATTTCATTTATTTATTAAGGAATATTTCTCTGTACAATAAACAAAAACCACTTTTACTTAAAAACCCTCACAATACCGGTAGAGTAAAAGAAATTTTAGAATTATTTCCACATGCAAAGTTCATCTTTTTACATAGAGATCCCTATACAGTTTATATATCCACCTTACACATGTATGATAAAGTTGTTAGAACCCAGTTTTTTCATGATGTTAGCAATGAAGAGATAGAAGATCTGGTCATGTATATTTCTCGTGAGACTCTAAGAAAATATCTAGATGATAGAAGCTTAATACCCGAAGGAAATCTTATTGAGATCGCATATAAGGATCTTGCAGAAAAACCCTTTGAAACAGTCCAAAAGATCTACGATAAACTAAGTCTGCCAGACTTTAAAAAAGTAGAACCAGCCATTAAGCAACACCTCGAAGAAGTTAAAAATTACAAGAAAAACGAATTCAAGGAACTTTCGCCCGAACAGAAAGCCAGAGTGAGGAAAGAGTTGGATTTTTATTTTAGAGCCTTTGATTATTGAGCGCTCTAAATACGAGGGCGAGAGTAGAAATGTAGGAAAGGTGTTTTAGTGTCATTCTGATCCGTCAGTCTCGAAAAGACTCCTGCGGAGCTGAGGGACTACAAAACTTTTCTTGCTTAGATATTGTAATTAGCTATAAATTTTCTTTATATGGCTTTGGTCCCAGAGGTATCCAATAACAGTAAAGAAAGATCTCACAAAAAAAGAACCCCGATCGGGGTTCACCATAAATTCAAGGATTTAACAATTTAAGGTTTATAGTTAGCTATGGATGATGGTACCAACCTCACCCGACAATGCAAACTTAGCCTTATCTAATGAGGTGATGACAGCTTTGCGTTTTGAACCCAATTCTACAAAGCTCAGTGCAGCTTCAATTTTGGGTAGCATGGAGCCCTCAGCAAAATGTCCTGCCTGGATATATTTTCTTGCCTGTTTAGCTGATATTTCTTTAAGCTCTGTTTGTTGTGGCGTTCCAAAATTCAAACAGACATGATCCACGGCGGTGAGAATAAAAAGATAATTAGCTTTAACAATATCGGCTAACATGGCAGCTGTAAAATCTTTATCTATTACAGCTGAAACACCATGATAATTATTGTTTTTATCTTTAACAACAGGGATACCGCCGCCGCCACAAGTTATAACGATGAATTTAAGATCGAGAAGATTTAGAATTGATTTTTGCTCAACAATATATATAGGTTTTGGAGAAGCAACAACGCGTCGCCAACCGCGCCCCGCATCTTCTTTAAATATTTGTTCGGGTTTTTCACGCATGAGAGCGAGGGCTTCTTCTTTGCTGTAGAAATCACCGATGGGTTTTGTAGGGTTTTTGAAAGAAGGATCGTTTGGATCTACAGATACCTGAGATACAAGTGTAGAGACATTCCAGGGCATACCAAGTCGTCGAAGCTCTTTCATAATGCCTTGTTGCAGGTGGTATCCAATATAACCCTGACTCATGGCGGTGCATTCTTGCAGGTCAATAGCTGCAATTTTATCTGAATTTGCCGATCCATATTCAAAGGCTTTATAGATCATGCCGACTTGAGGACCGTTTCCGTGGGTAAGAATAATTTTATGACCTTGAGTAATCAGATCCACCAAAGAGGGTACAGCTCTGGCAATATTTTTCTGTTGTTCTGCCGGTGTTTTTCCAAGTGCATTGCCACCAAGAGCGATCGTAATAACTTTCATGCATACTCCTTAAAGGTCAAATAGACCTTTATAAAAGGCAAGAAGCAGGAAAACCTACTTCTTTGTTTTAGTCATGTCTAAAAAACAATTGCTCAAAATTAATGAATGTCAGATGAAAATCCAAGCCCTATAGCTGGGCGGTACAAATACTTAGGTGAATTTTATGTGGAGTATTCCAAAACAAAGCCTTGTAATACGGATAATTTATAAATTGTACTTACACCCTGAATCCAGGAATAAAAGAAAAACCGAAGGACAAGAAAACAGTTTTGTTGAGATATAGATAATCCTAATTCTATGTTAAGAGTAGCGCAAGGCCAATTCCTACAAGAATGAAAAACTTCGCCCATTTAACGATGGTCCAGAATTTAGCTTTATTTAAGAATTTACTGAAATATCCGGCAAGGAATGAGATAAGGGAAAAAATTATTAAGGCGACAGCCATAAAACACAGACCAAGAATGATCATTTGCCAATGTGCAGCATAGGTATCTTCACTGATGAACTGAGGGAAAAAAGCCAGAAAGAAAACAATGACCTTTGGATTTAAAAGATTCATGACCAAACCCTTGGTCCAGAGAGAAGAGAAAGATACTTTATCGGTTGTATTATTGTTTGTTTCAATATCTTGAATAGGTTTTTCTTTTAAGGCAGATAGAGCCATATAAAAGAGATAGGCAGTGCCCAGATATTTAATGATAGTAAAAACAGTAGCAGACTGAGAGATGAGCAGAGATATTCCAAAAGCAGCTAAAAAAGTGTGGATGATCAAGCCGGAAACCAGTCCCAGAGAAATACCCAAGCCATACTTTTTGCCGCGTGTTAAGCTTTGGGTCAGTACAAAAATATTATCCGGTCCCGGAAGAATGGTCAGAGCCGCCGAAGCGAGGATAAAAGATAGGATTTGTTGTAGGGTCATGGGGTAATTTAATCTATTGGGTCAATAGAAACAACAATCCATTGGGTCAATAGAAATGAAAATCCATTGGGTCAATAGAAATGGAAATCCATTGGGTCAATGGAAATACCAATTCAGTTCAGTTCCTAAGCCCCACTATTTACATTTTAATTTTTGCCTTTTAACTCAACTCTTCTTATATTCATATCGTCTTCGGGGAAGGGAGAATATCCCTACCGGCGGTGAAAGCCCGCGAGTCTGTGCAAGAGCATTGGATTGAGACTGTGAAATTCAGTCGCCGACGGTATAGTCCGGATGAAAGAAGATAATGTTCACCCCTTCTTCCCCGAGTATAGGGGTTTTTTTATGGATACAAAAATCAGTGAAACTGTAAGATCCTTCATGCAAGAAGCTATTCTTATGGCAAAAACGACAAGCCGCAGGGTGTCGCCTAATCCAAGGACCGGTGCGGTGATCGTGAGTGATGGAAAGATCATTGGTCGTGGCAGACACGAAGTATTTGGTGAGGCTCACGCAGAAGTCAATGCTATCAATGATGTAGGTACTGGTGTAAAAGGATGTGATATTTATGTCACGCTTGAACCTTGCTCACATACAGGAAAAACACCTCCTTGTGCCGATAAGATCATCGCTTCGGGTATTAAACGAGTATTTATTGGAATGCGCGATCCTAATCCTTTGGTAGCCGGACGAGGTGTTGAAAAACTTCGCCAGGCAGGAATTGAGGTAGTGGAAGATGTGCTTCACGAAGCGTGTCTGAATTTGAATCAGCCCTTCATTAAAATGATGACTCTGCAAACACCTTACATTATTGCCAAAATGGCTCTGACCCTGGACGGTTTTATTGCTGATAAAAGCGGTGAATCAAAATGGATATCATCACATGATGCCCGTGTTATTGTTCATCAGATGCGAGCTGATTGCGATGCTGTTTTAATTGGTTTGGGAACGGCTCTAAAAGATGATCCTGAACTTACGGTCCGCGATGTTCGCGGTGAGCATCCACTAAGAGTGGTTTACGATCCCGAAGGAATGTTGCCAACACATCTTAATTTAGTTAAACATGCAAAAGATATCGGAACGACTGTGATCACAGGGACGCAGTCAACTCATCAATGGCGAGCAAATATGGAAAGACTGGGAGTGAAGCTGATCATCGCAAAACAACCGGGCAATATAGGTTTGCGCGAAGCTTTAAATTTCTTGGGACAAGAAGGCATATCATCAATCCTCTGCGAGGGAGGAGGACATATGCATACTCTTTTAGCGGAATTGGATATGATAGACAGGGTTGATTGTTTTATAGCGCCAAAACTCATCGGTAAGGGCATTCGCATGATGCAAATTCCTGAAAAACCCATGAGAAAAGCGATGAAATTCATTGAGCATTCTTGGGAAAAAATCGATACGGATATTTATTTCAAGGGTATCTTAAAAAGTTATGGGCTCGATCAATCTACTCAACATAAGGATGGAGAATAAAATGTTCACTGGAATTATTGAAAGTTTCGGTACTATAGAAAATATGACTTCCAATCAGAATGGAGTGAGTCTGACCATTAAGGCAAAAGATATTGTTTCTGAGCTGCAAGTAGATGATTCTGTTGCTATTAATGGTATTTGTCTGACCGTGGTAGCTATTCTTGATAATAGCTTTAAGGTGGATATTGTGCAAGAAACTCTCGATCGTTCTGCTTGCAAAAATTGGTCCAGAGGGCAAAAAGTTAACCTTGAAAGAGGTATGCCGGCAAACGGAAGACTTGACGGACATATTGTTCAGGGACATATCGATGGAACAGCAGAGCTTATTTCTTTCAAGAAAAGGGGAGATAGCTCCGAGATGATATTTAAGACGGATAAAACGATTACAGATTTGATGGTCGAGAAAGGGAGTGTCGCATTGGACGGAGTATCGCTGACAATTGCCGATGTACAAGACAGGGAATTTAAGATCGCAGTGATCCCATATACCCTGGCAAACACGCTTCTTGGGAAAATAAAAAGAGGGGATATTGTAAATGTAGAAACCGATATTCTTGGTAAATACATCGCAAAATTCATGAAAGATAAAAAAACTTTGGATAGATCAACACTATTATCATGGGGATACCAGGTATGACAAAAGAGATCAAGAATTTAAAAATTAATACTATTGAAGAGGCTATTGAAGATTTTAAACAAGGGAAAATGCTCATCGTTGTTGATGATCCATTGCGCGAAAATGAAGGCGATATTATTCAGGCAGGAGAATTTGTTACAGCCGAGAGTGTCAATTTTGCTGCTATAAAAGCACGCGGACTTATTTGTGCGGCAATAGATGGGGAAAAGGCAAAGCAGCTTGAACTTCATGATATGGTTGATAAGAATTCATCTTTGCATACGACAGGATTCACCGTTTCCGTCGATGCCGTAGAGGGTACTACGACCGGCATTTCTGCAGCTGATAGAGCGAGGACTTTTGAGGTTCTTGCAGAAAAAGACTCTAGGCCCGAAGAACTTGGTCGTCCGGGTCATATATTTCCTATTATTGCAAAACCCGGTGGTGTATTAAAAAGAACAGGCCATACGGAAGCATCAATAGATCTTTGTAATTTAGCCGGATGTGAACCCGTTGCCATGATGTGTGAAGTAATGGATGACGACGGCACGATGATGCGTTTGCCCTCGCTGGTAGATTTTGCCAAGGAGCACAATCTAAAAATTATTACCATTGCGGATCTCATAAAATATCGTCGGAAATATGATAGCTTTATTAAAAAAGAAGCTACAGTGGATTTTCCAAATAAATTCGGGCATTTTAAAATGACCATGTATCGTGATCTTTTAGATGAGAAAGAACATATAGCCATAACCATGGGTGAATTTTCGCCCGATGAACCGGTCCTGCTTAGAGTCCATTCCGAGTGCCTGACCGGAGATGTTTTTCATTCTGCAAGATGCGATTGTGGTGCACAAAAAGACGCCGCTTTTCAAATGATCGCTGAAGCAGGTAAAGGCGCTTTGATCTACTTAAGGCAAGAAGGCCGTGGCATCGGTTTAAAACACAAACTTGCAGCCTATGAATTACAAGATAAGGGTTACGATACGGTAGAGGCAAACATTAAACTGGGCTTTGATCCGGATCTCCGCGATTACGGAACAGGCGCACAGATAATCAAAGATCTTGGTATCAGAAAAATTAAACTGATGACCAATAATCCCAAAAAGATCGTTGGTTTATCGGGATATGATCTGGAAATAACTGAAAGAGTGGCTTTAGAAATAGAACCCAACTCAATTAACCGATTTTATCTTGAAACTAAGCGAGATAAAATGGGACATCTGATTTTAAATGATAAAAAGGAGAAATAAAAAAATGAAGAATTTTGAAGGTCAATTATTAGCAAAGGGACAAAAAATAGCAGTCGTTATTTCGCGTTTTAACGATCTTATTACAAAAGAACTTCTTTCCGGAGCAAAGGATTGCTTTGTTCGCCACGGCGGAAGTGAAGAAGATCTACATATTGCTTGGGTGCCGGGTGCTTTTGAGATCCCACTTGCAGCTCAAGTACTTGCAACAAAGGATTATGATGCTGTTGTTTGCTTAGGTGCCGTCATTCGTGGTGCAACTCCTCACTTTGATTATGTAGCTGCCGAAGTCAGTAAAGGCGTTGCAAAAGTTTCATTGGATAGCGGGAAACCCGTTATTTTTGGAGTTATCACTACCGACAGTATTGAACAGGCACTCGAAAGAGCCGGAAGCAAAGCCGGTAACAAAGGCTGGACAGCCGTACTCAACGCTATTGAAATGATTGATCTGATCAAAGGAATGTAAGACGTGAAACCTGAGTAGACCTTGCCTGCCCACCTTAGCCTTGTGCCTAGGTGAGGCACTGTGTGCTGGAAGGTGTTTTTTGTCAAATACAATGCATTGGGTCTCTACAATAGAGTTTTTATAATTAATTAGGAGAAGGGTTTACTATTCAGGAAATTCTCAATATAGGAATGTTGAAGCGTTGAAATGTAAAAGTATTGAATATATTCTACAGGGATGTCCTCGACATGGAAGCCTGGGAGATTTCTTCCTGGCAGAAGTAGAGACGCAGCAACCAGTCCGCCGACCTGGGCACCAAAGCTCCGCAGGAGCGAAGGTGTAAGCCCCAAATTATCGGGACGTAGGAGGGTCGAAAAACGATCTTCATCATCCAGTGATCTTGCCATATATTATTTTAGCTACCGCATTTTTACATCAAATCGATCATTTAGGTAACATATGTTACAGCTAATGGTAGCTCACATTTCGTATTATTGTATGTAAAAATAAAAAAGTAAAAGGAAATATAAAATGAAAACAAAAAAATGGCAAGATGTCGAAAGTCGTGAGAATATGCATGGAGTGGATGTAAGAGACCTGTATTCAGATGAGCATGCTCAGATTGTGCATATCTTTTTAAAACCAGGTGAAGAATTAAAAGCTCACCTCACTCCGGTTGATGTTGCTTTTTATGTTCTTGAAGGAAAGGGAACAGTACTAATTGGCGAAGAAAAACAAGAAGTCGAAGTCGGTACTTTGGTGGAAAGTCCCAAAATGATCGCACATTGCTGGTATAATTATAGCGATGCTGACCTGCGAATACTTGTGATCAAGACACCACGTCCGAAGTCCAAGTCAATCATATTATAAAGGAGAAGTTATGAAAATTTTAAACGCACTCAGATCTGTAAGTTTTTTTGCAACTCTATTGACAACAATCCCGCTTTTTATCAATTATCTTAAAGGCGCAGATCCTACTCATCAGATGATCGTACATTTACATGTATGGTTCGGTCTGGCATTTTTTGTTTTTGGAATTACAAGCATGATATTGATGAAAAAAAACAAGGATAAAAGCAAATAAAGTTAAGATAAAAGTGTTGATATTAAAGAAATGGAGAAACACATGAGTGAATTAATTAATAATTCAGCCAAAAGGAAAGCCGAATTAAAAAAGCTTATATTGAAATTACACGATGGTGAATCACAGGAAACGGTTCGTGCCGAATTAACCGATATTTTATCTCAAGTACCTTACGGAGATGTTGTTGAAGTAGAGCAGGAATTGATTAGTGAAGGGCTTCCCGAAGAGGAAATTTTAAAACTTTGCGATATTCATTCTGCAGTTTTACACGGAAAAGTTGATCTGTCCGGCGCAAAAGAAGTTCCCGAAGGTCACCCTATTGATGTTATGAAAAAAGAGAATGTCGAATTGAAAAAAGTAACAGCACAGATTCGCGCACTTCTTGAAAAGATCAGCAAATTGAGCGTAGAAGATGTAGCCAAAGATATTTTGGATTTGCGAGCCTTGTTTAATCAATTATTTGATGTAGATAAACATTATCAACGCAAAGAGTATTTGATTTTTCCTTATCTTGAAACAAAAGGTATTACAGGACCACCTAAAGTTTTATGGGGCAAAGATGACGAAATTCGTGAATTGGTGAAAGGCGCTATTGAGTTACTCAATGTCGAGGGAATTACTCGCAGCGAATTGTTAGCATCTGCAGAAATGATCCTTTTACCTGCGGCTCAAGCTATTGATGATATGGTAATCAAGGAAGAAGAAATTCTCTTCCCAATGAGTTTAGATAACATTACAGATGGCGAATGGTATGAGATTGCAAAACAATCTATAGAAATTGGTTTTTGTCTCTATGATCCGCAGGTTGACTGGCGCCCTGAAGGGGTGGAAGAGGAATCGATAAATGAGATTCAACAAAGTGGCGGACAAATTCAATTACCTTCAGGTGGTTTCTCTGTAGAAGAGTTACTCGCTATTTTAAATCATCTTCCCGTTGATATGACTTTTGTAGATAGAAACGATAAGGTAAAGTACTTTTCTCAAGGAAAAGAGCGGGTGTTTCAGCGTAATAGAGCTATCCTGAATCGTGATGTCCGTCTCTGTCATCCTCCTGCATCGGCCCATATTGTAGATAAGATCATTGATGACTTCAAAACAGGAAAGCAAAGTCATGCACCTTTCTGGATCAATATGGGTGGCAAAATGATCCATATTGAATACTTTGCATTGAAAAACGGTAAGGGTGAGTATCTTGGAACGCTGGAAGTCTCCCATGATGTCACTTACTATCGAGAACTCAAAGGCGAACAAAGAATTCTATCTTATAGCTAGAGGTAAAAAATGATCATTACACCAAAATCAAAATTATTACATGTCTTAGATGAATTCCCTCAGCTTGAAGATAAGTTGATAGAATTTATCCCGGCATTCAAAGAACTCAAGAATCCACTCTTGAGAAAAACAATCGCCAAAATCGCTACCATGCAACAAGTGGCAGCTATTGGTAAAATAAATGTAGAGGAATTAATCAACATGTCACGTAAATTAGTCGGTCAAGATTGTATTGAAAGTTCAGACAATTTTAAAGTAAATCGAAGTAAGCCGGAATGGTTTACAGGAAAAGTTGACGAAAGCTTTGATGCTCGTGAGATGTTAGCTCGTGGTGAACATCCCATCAATCAGGTGCTTAGTGATCTAAATGAACTTGCTTCCGGAAAAACCTATGAGTTGATCTCAAGTTTTCTTCCTGTTCCTCTGATTGAAAAAGGTACTAGTCTTGGCTTTGAGCATTATGTTATCGAAGAAAATGATAGAGTAAAAATTTATTATCGGAAACCAGTGAGCAGTGATTGCTAAATAGTAAAATATCCTGATCAGTATAACTTTAAACAGACAAGAGACAGGGCATTGTTCTGTCTCTTGTCTGTTTTTGGACGAAAATTATTTCTTCCCTCATTGTTTTTTCCGGAAGCTTGAAGTTTAAGTTCTATTTTGTCATGAAAGACATAAAAATAATAAATAAGTTTTATAGCCATTTTTTCTTCTTGAAAAAGCTCAACATTAAAATTGCAATAATAATTAGCACTCCCCAAAAAATAGGGTAGCTATACTTAAAGTGAAGTTCAGGAAAGTAATCAAAATTTGTCCCGTAAATACCTGCAATAAAAGTAAGAGGGATAAAAATTGCCGAGAAAATAGTTAAAACCTTCATGATTTCATTTAGACGATTATTGATGATCGTATTATAAATTCCCAGATAGTCAGAAAGCATATCCCGGTATGCATCGGTAATTTCCAGAGTTTGCGTCATATTATCCAGCAGATCCTTGATAAATGGCCGTGTACTATCAAAAATGAGTTCAGAGTCTAATCTTGAAAAAAGAGAAATACCTTCCTTTGCGGGTCTAAACGTTTTTTTAAGATAATTCATTTCTCTTTTATAATCGTTTATTTTTTCAAGAAGGGGTTTGTCGGGGTTTTTGCGGATTTTATCTTCCATTTCTTCAATTTCTTCACCTAATTGCTCAACAATCGTGGTGTAATTATCAACAACACAGTCAAGAAGGGAATAGGCAAGATAGTCTGTATCCAATTTTCTGATACGCCCTTGTGAATTTCTTATTCTATTTCGAACAACTTCAAAGATATCGCCGGGTTTTTCTTGAAAGCTGATGAGATAATTTTTTCCGATAATTAAGCTAAGCTGTTCACTATGAACGAGATTATCCGAACTATCAATTCTCATCATTTTTATAATAAAATAAAGATGTTTTGGGTACTCGGTTAATTTAGATCTTTGTCCTGTATTTGCAATATCCTCAATTGCCAGAGAGTGGATATCAAAATTTTTACCAATAGATTTTAGGACATTAACATCATGCAAGCCATTAATATTTATCCATGTGGTCAGATCATCTTTGATCTCTAATGGTTTTTTGATATCCTGATCATATTCATTAAGTGAGCTCTCATTATATTCTATCACACGAATGCTGGTTTTTTCAGTTTTTTGTCTGCCAATAAAAACAGGTTCACCGGGCATTTGTCCTATTGTTGCTTTTTTATTCTTGATAAAGCGTGCCATATTGCGCCTCCTTAGATTCTAATAATATAAGCTATAATAAAAATTCCTCGTCACATTTGATATGAAAATCTTTTTTAATTTAACTAAAGCTGTTTTAGAAATAATTTTGAAACGGAAAGTAATTCGTTTATATTAATTCGCTTTTTGATAAAGATTTCTAAAGAATAATCTATGCGCACGTAGCTCAGCTGGATAGAGCGTCGGATTCCGGTTCCGAAGGCCGAGGGTTCGAATCCTTCCGTGCGTACCAAGTTCACCGCAGCTTGCTTAGGTGAACGCAGGCCGGCCGAAGCTTTCTTGTCATCCTTAGCCTTGGCGCAGGATAAAGCAAAAGCTGACAAAAGTTTTGATATTCCATTACTGATCCCTGATTTCTGATTTCTGGTCACTAATACGCGCCATTAGCTCAATTGGTAGAGCACCGGACTCTTAATCCGTTGGTTCTAGGTTCAAGTCCTAGATGGCGTACTAATCACTCCCCACTCTTGGGGAGTTTTATTATTGTGCGATATATTTTTGTAGAATCTCTTGGTTCTAGGTTCCCCCACAGGGGTCCCTATGGGAAAGTCCTAGATGGCGTACCACCGCTCCTCTGTAAAGGGGAGCTTTTTTTATTGCTTAAATATTTTGAGAGATGTTTGGTGGTATTCCAAAATACGAGGGGGAGATTGGGAGAAAGGGAGCGCTGAGAGAAATTGAATATCGAACAAGGATTAACAATATTTGAAGTATGATGTAAATATTTACTTCTTAAATCACATATGGGTGTTCCTTGTTCAGATATCGATTTTAAAATCAACAATCGTCAATCTGAAATCTGCCTCTCCCTGATTAATGATCTCAGTTCACAGCTTGCGAATTATTTCACCAACACCATTTTTCTGGTAATATACTCCTGACCATATTCTAAACGATAAAAAAAGATACCGGAATTCAAGCCATTAGCATTCCAACTCACTTTATGCACACCGGCTGGACTGAATCCATCAACAAGTGTTTCTACTAATTGGCCGGATATCGTGTAAATATTCAGTTTCAAATGTAAATCTTCCGGTATTGCATAATATATTGTTGTGCTTGGGTTAAAAGGGTTGGGATAGTTAGTAAGACTATATGTCTCCGGCAGAGGTTCTCTTATGCTTACAACCGGGTGCGAGGGATTCATGGTAAATTCCTGTGTCCAGCGCATTTCCATATTATCGTATTTGGGTACATCGGCCGTGATTTGCATCAAGAGTGGAAATGAAAAGGTTTCGCTATAATTGTAAGTCAGGACGAAATCTTGTTCTGGCATGATATTTTCTTGTAATGCACTTACTGTTTCTTGACTGCCGGAAATAACATTGTAAGGATATTTTGCATAGACCACGCCACTTGCACCGCTACGAACATCCCATATCTCGATTTCTTCAGACAAGGAGAATAACTTGCCCTCAACATTATCATATTCATTAGTGCTGACATTATTTAAAAGGGGAATGATTTCAGCATGTTCACCGGGTTCAATGATGTCGTCATTATCACCTTGACTGTCGGGATTACTATCATCATCAACCAGTACTAATCCGATTTCAAAGGGATCCAAGATAATAGGCAGACTAAAATGACCTGTCCAAGGTCCGCCGGTGACGATTTGGTCATTTATTGTTAAATCGAAGTCCACAACAAATTCATCGGGAGCGTTAGTGGAAATTGTAAATTCAAACTCCTCAGAGGACCATTCTTCGCTATTAACAAGAATGTTATTATACGAGGAGCTACTGCTGCTAAGGTTGATATAGGGATTGCTTGTGCTGAGCGTTCCCGAGGCGCTTAATAAATTTTGAGTTAAATTGTTTTTGACTTTAACCTTGAGTCGTATAGGAATATCCCTGCCAAGAACATTCAAAGGGTTATTTTCTGAGAACTCACATTGATCATAAAGGTCAAATTCTCGGAAAGAAATTGGCGGAATAGAAATGCTAAAGTATCCGTCCGATTCTTGGCTTTCTCCACGAAACAATTCTCTTGAAGGCTCAAGCTTGATCTTACAGTTTTGTGATGTTAACATGGGGGTCTGCCAATTATATAAAGCAAGAGATGCATCGACCGAATCTTCTACGAGTACCCAATTGCTACCATCACTTGTATAATAAATATCCAAGGTTTCTATGCTTTGAGATTCCCATGCAATTTGAACCGTTTCCCCAGCATTTAGGTCATCACCGGCATTAGGATACAAGAGGGTTAATTCAGGACTTGGTGCATATTTGTAGATTCCCTTTTTTCCACTTATCCATGCTAAATTACTGTCTGAGGCGCTAACATCATATAAGGTATAGTAAGGAAATGGATCGCTGTATATGCTTTGCCTATGCCAGTTATCACCGGCGTTGATCGTTCGAAAAATTGGAATGTTTGAAATGTCATTTCCCACGATCCAGGCGCTTTGATCATCTGAAGCATATAAATGTGTATTTGAGAAGTTAGGGTCTAATACTTTCGTCCAATTTTCACCATTGTCTGTTGTTTTATGTAAGTCATAATCGCTTAAAATGGCATAGCCTGTATTATTTGACGTTATAACCATGTCTTTGATGCGTTCCTTTTTTGAAACCCAATTTGTCCCACCATCGGTGGTATAGGCAAATCTATCGTTATTTCCCACCCAAGCATGATCATTATCTAATACACTAAAGATCTCAGCTGTTGCAAATGTCGGTAATGATTGAGTCGTCCAATTTATTCCACCATCTATAGATTTAAAAGTATTGGGCATATTTACAGCTCCTCCCCAAAGAATATTGTCTGAAACGACCTCTAAGGTAGCCATACCTGCAACTCGTGGAAGTTTTGTCCAAGTATTACCTCCATCGATTGTTTTAAGTATTGTATTAAATTGAAGAGCAAAACCAATATTGGCGGTAATAAAATCAAATTCAGAAATTTTTGAATCAAAAGTATGCTGTAATTCCCAGCTATTACCAGCATCAGTACTTTTGAATAATGTTTTAGGGTCATTATATGAGGCTTCAGATCCTATTGCCCAAACAATGTCTTGTCCATAATGTGAGATAAACTGAAATTCATGATAATCCACAGGTGTTTCCATCGGTATCCAAATATTGGATGCCAATAAAGGTGAGGTGACGATTAAAATACATATTAAGCTGATATAAATTCTGTATTTAGATAATTTCATTATTTCCTCCAACGAATTAAAATTTCCCTAAAAACTAATAAATATCACACATATTTCATATAAAAATTTTACTGTTGCCCTAGTTATTTTTTTGGGACAGCGAAGTATCAAATCAAGAAGATGACAGTCCTCATGCTAGCGCAAATTGTACTGCAAATGTCTAAAGTGGTGTGTACTTACTCAGGGCAAGAGCTGATAATCAGGTAAGGACTCAGAAAATATTGCTTATTAAATTAATTTAAATACTATCTAAAACGCTCTCACTTGAGAGCATTTTTTATATTGGCGTCATTCTGAAAAGCCTCACAGAGGATTGTTTAGAATCTCTGAGACGTACTGGTTCTCTGTTTTGTAAAGTGTAAAATAAATTTTAAGATTGGCTTATTATTGGTAATGAAAGATAGATCTTGGGATGTCGCCAGAGCAGTTTTATGTCCAATTAAAATTCCACGCGATAAATATAATTAATCAGAGACCCCAAGCACGATGATTCCGGGCAGGGTGAGACGTTTTATTTTGAAAAACTTATGCTTTGTGAGAGCCTGCTATTCCCTAGTTCCAATGTTTCAGAGCGAAGGAGACCATGTTTTTAAGCTAGGAAGCTATAGCGTAGTAGATCAGATATTCAATCACAAATTAACAATCTGAAATTTGGAATCAGGAAACCTGATTCCAACAATCTACCTATATTAACTTGGTAGATCGAATATCACTTAAATTTCCTTATTTATTATTTCTATTTTATCAGCACCATTTTTTTACTATCTGTAAAGTTTTCTGTTATCATCTGGAAAATATAGACGCCACTGACTTGATCATTAGCATTCCAGATTACGGCATGGTTTCCGGCTTCTTGGCTTGTAAATGACCATTCCTGAATTGATTTTCCATTGATATTGCGTACAATGATCTTTACATCCGAGGAAGTCGCAAGATTGTAGCTAATTGTTGTTGTCGGATTGAATGGGTTGGGGTAGGCTTCATTAAGACTGAATTGAGTCGGAAGATCTGTGTTAACTTCGGGAGTTTGGATTTCCAGTATTTCATGATGTGTTAATTGACCATTATAATCCACATCGCTTAGGCGGTATTCATAGGTCAGTCCGGCTATTGTTGTATTATCGACAAATTGATAGTTGTTGGTTTCGCTAGTTGTGCCGTGGCCTTCCAATGCCGACTCGTTTCTATAGCTTGCGATCTCTGTCCATGCAAGCGCTCCTTTGTCTCGTCGTTCAATAATAAATCCAAGGTTTTCTAATTCGCTTTCTGTTGACCACTTGAGAGTCGGATAAGCGTTTTCTATATTAGCTGTGAATGAGGAAAGGGTTACAGGAAGTGGATTTTCACCGGATTCTGAGCCGAGAATATATTCTGTGCCGCTTTGGCCGGTCAAAGTTAGAGTCTTTAGGGTATTGTTGAGCGTAGCATTGCTTTCAACCCAACTTGTTGAAGCATTATTTGATCTCTTTGCCAGATCAAGTACACTTTCATTGGTAATGCCGGGGTGAGCTGCGTAGTTGTATGTCAGTGTATAAGTAGGCGTTGTTCCACCGACAATAAAAGCACCAAAATAGTGAGATGAGGATAAATTAACAAGATTGCCCGGTGGTGTTGATACATTGGGAGCAGTATCCACGCAATATACTTGGACACCTGCCGGAGAACCTGAGACCGAGTTCAAAGCGATGCCGTCGCCCGCAGTAGAAGTAATACCTACAGAATTCGGGCTTGTATAATTATGAAGGCTACGATCACCAATAGGAGCACCGGAAACGACCCAGCTATTATAATCGCTAATAACATATTGCGATGTGTTATCCGGAGTGGTAGTCCAAGCTGATGATACAGTTATTTCGTCTGCTGTATTGCTTAAGACAATTCTTTTTTGTCCATTCCCTGTTCCTGCGGAAATGCCAATAAAACGATCTTTCCATTCATCAACGTTCCAGGTTTTGTTATTATCAGTAAGAGTTGTGCTGGTACCGGATTCCGCTTTTCCAGATTCACGGAATACATGACCATTATTTGAGTTGGGAGATAGATCTTCTGTTACATCTTTGTCATTTTCATCAAATCGCCAATATCCAACAAGTCCGGTTTCATCTCCGGCCAATTTTTCACACATCATATCTCTGATTTCATTCTCTGTCAGGGCTGTATTCCAAATAGTTAGCTCATCAATATCCCCGTGAAAGTATCGGGGAGACGTAGCTGCCGACGATTTTGCGGCTTTAAAATAGTAGCTTTCCAAAAAATCAGTAATTTTTGTTCCACTAATGCCGTTGCTATTCTCTTGAACACCGTTTACATAAATTGTTATTTTTTTGTTTCCTTCAGTTAGATCGCATACACCGGCAACATGATACCAGGTATTGGCTTGAGGGCTGGTGGTAGAGTTAACGAAGCGTCTACTATTATCTGATTTTACAGCGAACTGAAATTTAGAGTTATCAGTAGAACTATGTTGTAGCCAGAATTGCGCTTCATTATTGCTAGCGGGAGTACTATTTGATACAATATTTGCGTAAGCATTACCGGTACTTGGATCTTGATTCCATTTAACCCATGCTGTTATGGTCAGTTGTGTGTTAAAACCGAAATCTGCTGAGCAAAAGCCAACAAAAACATCGTCTGTTCCACATTTAACAGCTGTTCCAGAACCCTGTCCAAATAAAAAACAGGAAAAAACAGCGATGATAAAAAACCTTAACAATTTCATATTATTTCTCCATTATTTAATATTATCTGATACATTTTTAATTATACAAGCACATAGTGGCTTAGAATATAAAGTAGTTATGCCATTTAGCTGACAAATAAACATATAAACACAGGAAGCATAAGTGGAAATGCCATCCCCTTTACTTAAAATATTTTTGCCTTTTATGGGCATATCTTGATCTTTTTTAAATATTGTTTAGAACATAAAAATCGAAAACTAGCATACTATTATTCTGTTCTTGCTAAACGTATTTTGTTAAATGTAACTATACTCTGTTACCGATACAATATTTTAATTAAGTAAAACAATTTTTTTAATCATAAATTATTATGGCCTAAGGATAATTTCAGAAGGCTAAAAACGTTATAATTAACCCGTTGTGTGAAACTAAATTAAAAAAGAGGTGTGCATTTTCCTGCTTTTTATTATATTATAAGTGTAACAAAAACATATAATTAGGAGCCATAATCATGCACGACCTCAAGACAAATTTCGATAAATTATTTC